>Ga0182014_10008611_pt1 | contig 10372 bp, 9 predicted proteins | sample 612S2DmetaG_FD_120489 | JGI IMG/M metagenome (GOLD analysis project Ga0182014, IMG submission 120489) | Permafrost microbial communities from Stordalen Mire, Sweden - 612S2D metaG | ecosystem: Environmental > Terrestrial > Soil > Wetlands > Permafrost | place: Sweden: Stordalen | collected...
TGACCGCGCAAGGCGCGCATTTGTCCAGTCAATGGGTGAAAACGGCGTGGGTGCTCTTGCTGGTCGGTTACGGAACCAAAATGGGACTCGCGCCAATGCACACTTGGAAACCCGACGCCTATGGCGAGGCGCCCGGCATCGTCGGCGCGCTCATGGCCGGCGGCGTGACCACAGTGGCGTTTACTGCCATCTTGCGCGTGCGTGCCGTGATCGCCGGTTCCGGCGCGGGCGCGGACGCGCCGGCCGCCCCGCTGGCGATCTTGGTCAACTCTGTGTGCACGGCTTGAATCAAGGCCGGCAGCTCGGTGGAGCGCAAAGAATTATAGGCCACGAAGGCCGAGACGATTTCGCCGGTCAAGGCGAGCGTGTCGGCGGTGTCGGATGGCGGCATGAAATAAGCTCCGAACGTTGAAGGAGATATTTCGATATACCTTTCGATCGTCCGCCACAAGACCGCGGCGACTTGGCTTGTGGGTATCTTGCGTGCGCACGTCGTGCCACGCGGCGGCCCGAGCGGCGCGAGGGGCGAGATTGGCGGGCGAAACGCAAAATCCGCAGCGGGCGCGAAATCGCCGCCGAGCGCGGATCGGCCCGAACGGACAGGCGAACGCTCGAGTTTCGCGGCGTCGACCTCCGCCTCGACGCGAGGGGCCGAATCGTCGATGATGGCGCGATGAATCGCTTGGCGCCCATCGTCGTCTTCGCCCTCGCGCTCGCCGCCGCCCCCGCCCCCGCGCGCGCCGATTTTCCCTCCTGCCTCGCTTCGCTCAGCGCCGACGCCTCGGCCCAAGGCGTCTCGGCGGCGACGCTGAACGCCGCGTTCGCCGGATTGCAGCCGGACATGAAGGTGCTGGAGCTCGAGACCAACCAGCCCGAGTTCAAGACGCCGATTTGGGATTACATGGCGGGCCTCGTCGACGAGGAACGCGTCGCCGACGGCAAGGCGGCGATGGCCAAGACCGCCGGCGCGCTGGCCGAAGCCGAGCGGCGCTTCGGCGTCGACCGCTACGTGCTGGCGGCGATCTGGGGGGTCGAATCCAATTTCGGCCAGGACATGGGGCGGCGCCCGCTGGTGCAGTCGCTGGCGACCCTCGCCTGCTTTAGCGAGCGGCGGCAGAACTATTTTCGCGGCGAGCTGATGGCGACGCTGAAAATCGTCGATCGCGGCGACGTTCCGCTCGAGCGCCTCAACGGCTCCTGGGCGGGCGCGTTCGGGCAGACGCAATTCATGCCCTCGGAATTTCAGCGCCTCGCCGTCGATCTCGACGGCTCGGGGCGCGACATCGTCGATTCGCCCGCCGCAGCGCTCGGCTCGACCGCCAATTTTCTCAAGCACGCCGGCTGGACGGCGGGCGAGCCGTGGGGCTTCGAGGCGAAGATTCCCAGCGGCTATTCGGGCCCCTCGGGCCGCAAGACGAAGCTGCCGATGTCGGCCTGGGCGGCGCGCGGCGTGACGCGCGTCGACGGCCGCCCGCTCGGGCAAGGCGAAGCCGGCCTGCTGCTGCCCGCCGGCCCGGACGGCCCCGCGTTTCTCGTCACCCGCAACTTCGGTGCGATCCTGAGCTACAATCCCTCCGAATCCTACGCGCTGGCGATCGCCATCCTGGCGCAGCGGCTCGCCGGCGGGCCGGGGATCGTCACGCCCTGGCCGACCGACGACCCCGGCCTCACACGCGCCGAACGCCGCGAATTGCAGACCCTGCTCAACCGCCGCGGCTATGACGTCGGCGAACCGGACGGCGCGATCGGCGCCAAGACCAAGGCGGCGATCGCCGACTTCGAGGGCAAGAACGGGATGGAGGAGGACGGCCGGGCTTCGGTGAAGGTGTTGGAGGCGTTGAAGAGGTAGATATTTCAAGCGGCCGCCAATGAGTCCGATCCGTCATGCCGACGAGCGCAGCGCCGGAGCAATCGCCACCGTTGGCCGCCCGACGCGGCCGGCATGATGGCGGGACGGTCAGAATCTAGGCACGACCAATCATCATATCGGAGACCAGCCCATGGCCAGTATGACGGTGGCGATCACCCTCGAACAGGAGATTTTGCGCCAGCTCGACGGCTTGATCGCGCGGCGCGTGTTCGCCAACCGGAGCCAGGCGATTCAAACCGCATTGCGCGAAAAGATCGACCGACTGAAAGGCGGTCGTCTAGCGGCGGAGTGCGCGAAGCTCGATCCTGCGTTCGAGCAGTCGCTGGCGGAAGAAGGCCTAGGCGCTCCCGCCCCTACAGCATGCTCGGCAGCACGCGGTCGGGGGGGCGGTGGCCGTCGATGAAGGTTTTGATGTTGATGATCACCTTCTCGCCCATGTCGTTGCGCCCTTCGGCGGTGGCCGAGCCCATGTGCGGCAGCAGCGTCACCGTGCCCTTCTCGGCGAGCGCGATCAGCTTGGCGGAGACGGCGGGCGCGTTTTCGAACACGTCGAGGCCCGCCCCGGCGATTTCTCCGGCCTCCAGCATGCGCGTCAGCGCGGCCTCGTCGATCACTTCGCCGCGCGCGGTGTTGATGACGATCGCCTCGGGACGCAGATATTTCAGCCGTCGCGCCGACAACAAGTGATAGGTGGCGGGCGTGTGCGGGCAGTTGATCGACACGAAATCCATCCGCGCCAGCATTTGGTCGAGCGACTCCCAGTAAGTCGCCTCCAGCGCCTCCTCGATCTGCTGGGCGACCCGGCAACGGTTGTGATAGTGGATCGACAAGCCGAAGGCGCGCGCGCGCCGCGCCAGCGCCTGACCGATGCGACCCATGCCGACGATGCCGAGGCGCTTGCCGGTGATGCGCCGCCCGAGCATCCAGGTCGGCGACCAACCGGTCCAACGTCCTTCGGGGATCACCCTGGCGCCCTCGGCGAGCCGGCGGGCGGTGGCGAGAATCAGCGCCATCGTCATGTCGGCGGTGTCCTCGGTGAGGACGCCCGGCGTGTTGGTGACGATGATGCCGCGGCGCAGCGCCGAGGTCACGTCGATGTTGTCGACGCCGTTGCCGAAATTGGCGATCAGCTTCATCCGCTCGCCGGCTTGCGCGATCAGCGGGCCGCCGATCGAGTCGGTGATGGTGGGCACCAGCACGTCGGCCTCGCGCATCGCGTCGGCGATTTCGCTCTCCGACATCGGCTTGTCGTCGACATTGAGCCGCGCGTCGAACAATTCGCGCATGCGCGTCTCCACGAGGTCGGGAAGCTTGCGCGTGACGATGACGAGGGGCTTCTTCCTATGCATGGGCCCATATCTCCTCGCTCGGGGGCGAGCCTGAACGCCGACGGCCCGATTTCAACCATGTTCGCGGGCCATATCCGATGCCTTAACGCCGCGTTAACGGCGCGCCGGCAAAAGAAAGCCTTATCAAGACGGCCGAGGCGCCGGGCCTTCGTTCGGCGCGCCGTTGCGGCCTCTCTAGCAGATGGCGAGGCAAAGACAAGGACGCGCCGCGTCGCGCCTTCTCCAACGGATCGGGAATGAAACTCATCGCCTTTCTTCTCCGCCTCGCTTCCCGGCACGGGGGCCGCCTCATCGCCGCGGCGGCGCTGGCGTCGCTCTGCGGCGCCGCGGCGCTGGCCGATCCGGTGGGCTCGACGACCGGCCTGCCCCTGCCGCGCTATGCGAGCCTGAAGACCGATCGCGTCAACCTGCGCGAGGGGCCGTCGAAGGATCACGCCACCAAGTGGGTGTTCCAACGCGCCGGCCTGCCGGTCGAGATCACCGCCGAATTCGATATCTGGCGCAAGGTGCGCGATTCGGAGGGCGCCGAGGGGTGGGTTCTCCATACCCTGCTTTCCGGGCGCCGCACCGGGCTGGTCGGGGTCGGCAGGAATGGCCAGGTGTTCAAAATCTACACCCAGCCCCGGGCGAACGGCGAAGTGGCGGCGACGCTGCAATCGGGCGTGATCGCCAACGTGCACACGTGCGACGGCGCCTGGTGCCTGATCGATGGCGACGGCTACAAGGGGTATATTGAACAGGCCTCCCTGTGGGGCGTATACCCCAATGAGAAGATTCAGTGACCGCCGCGCCACGGCTCCCAGGGCATAGGTTGCAAAGACGCTTTGGACGCTTTCGACGATGAGGATTTCGGCCAGAGGGCGCGTCGTCTTCGTGTCGACACGCTGATCTGGCTGCGATGGGTCGCGGTGTTAGGCCAATCGACGGCCGTGGTCGTCGCGCATTTCGTATTGGGGGTGGAATTTCCGGTCTTCGCCTGCTTTCTGATCATCGGCGCATCGGTCGTCCTCAACGCCGCGCTGCGCGTGCGCTTTCCCGTCAGCGCCCATCTCAATGATTCCTGGGCGGCCAATATCCTCGGCTTCGACATCGCGCAACTGGCCGCGCTGCTGTTGCTGACGGGCGGCCTGGTCAATCCGTTCTCGATCCTGTTTCTCGCGCCGGTGATGATGTCGGCGGTCTCGCTGCCGCTGCGCCGCACGCTCGGCCTGCTCCTTTTCACGCTTGTTTGCGCGACGGCGCTGCAACTCTGGCATTGGCCGCTGCGCTGGTCGGACGGCGAGGTGTTTCAGCCGCCGCGGCTCTACGACGTCGGACTGTGGACAGCGATCGCCGTCAGCGCGATTTTCGTCACCATTTACGGGAACCGCATCGCCGAGCAGGCGCGCCAGCTCGCCAGCGCGCTGACCGCCACCGAGCTCAATCTCGCCCGCCAGCAACACCTTTCCCAGCTCGACGGCCTGGCCGCCGCCGCGGCGCACGAATTGGGCACGCCGCTGGCGACCGTGGCGCTGGTGGTTCACGAATTGGCGGCGCAGCCCCTGGTCGCCGCGCAATGCGCCGAGGATTTGCGTCTGGTCGAGGAACAGGTCGGGCGCTGCCGCTCGATCTTGGGCAAGCTTTCCTCGCCCGCCACCATCGAGGCCTCTTCGCTCGAGGAAACGACGCTCGGCGACCTCATCGAGGAGATCGTGACGCCCCACCGCCTGCTCGACGTGGAGATCGTGGTCGAACGCGACGGGCCGGCGCCGGAGCCCATCTGTCGCCGCAACGCGGCGATGATTTACGGCTTGAACAATCTTGTCGAGAACGCGGTGAGCTTCGCCGAGAGCAGGGTCGCCATCCGCGCCTCCTGGACGAGTTCGGTCGTCAAGATCGTCATCGCCGACGACGGGCCGGGCTTTCCCCCCCAGGTTCTGGCGCGCCTGGGCGAGCCTTACATATCGAGGCGCGGCGCCGCGCGTCGGCGCGAGGGCGAAATCACCGGCGGGATGGGCCTGGGGCTGTTCATCGCCAACGCGCTGCTCGAGCGCTCTGGCGCTTCGCTCGAGATCGCCAATGCGCCGCCCGCGCAAACGGGCGCGGTCGCGACGATCGTCTGGCCGCTCGCCGCCTTCGAACACGGTCGACTGTCGCGTCGACAAGGGCTAGAACCCTATCTTTACGCCAAATCGCAGTGAGCCGATGGACATTGAGAGAGACTTTGCGCGTCAGACGCCCGCCGATGAATCGGTGGCGCTCGACAAATCGCTGCTGATCGTCGACGACGACAGGCCGTTCTGCGAACGCCTGGCGCGGGCGATGAGCTCGCGCGGATTCGCGCCGCGCCAGGCCGTCAGCGTCGCCGAAGGCCTGGCCGCGATACAGGCCGAGGCGCCCGCCTTCGCCGTCATCGATTTGAAACTCGGCGACGGCAGCGGGCTCGACGTGATGCGCGCCCTGAGGGCCAGGCGTCCCGACGCGCGCGCGATCATCCTGACCGGCTACGGCGCGATCGCCACCGCCGTGGTCGCCGTCAAGCTCGGCGCATACGACTATCTGGCCAAGCCCGTGAACGCCGACGAGATCGTCGCCGTGCTGATGGCCGAGCGGGCCGACCCGATCGACACTCCCGAACATCCGATGTCGGCCGACCGCGTGCGGTGGGAGCACATTCAGCGCGTCTACGAATCGTGCGAGCGCAACGTTTCGGAGACCGCGCGCCAGCTCAACATGCATCGACGCACGTTGCAGCGCATCCTCGGCAAGCGCGCGCCGCGCTGAGCGCCGATTCCGGCGCCTGGCTTGGCTCGGCGCCCAAGATTTGCGCGCGGCGCCGCGCCTTTCGGCGCCGTTCGCCCGCGATCGCGCCCAATCTCCTTCGATATCGCTGGCACAGCGCTTGCGTCGACCTTTCCCCATGGGACGGCCGCGCGAGCGCGCCGGCCCCTCATTGTGGAGAACACGGGGTCGAACATGTCAGTCAACAGACGCTTCATGCTGCGCGCGACGGGCGCGCTTATCGGCGGCGCATTGGCGCTGAGTTCCTTCGCCGCGAGGGCCGAGGACACCATCAAGATCGGCATTCTCCATTCGCTTTCTGGCACGATGGCGATCAGCGAGACGACGCTGAAAGACGTCATGCTGATGCTGATCGACGAGCAGAACAAGAAAGGCGGCGTGCTCGGCAAGAAGCTGGAGCCGGTCGTCGTCGATCCCGCCTCCAACTGGCCGCTGTTCGCCGAGAAGGCGCGCGAACTCATCGCCAAGGACAAAGTCTCCGTCGTCTTCGGCTGTTGGACCTCGGTGTCGCGCAAGTCGGTGCTGCCGGTGTTCAAGGAACTCGACTCGATCCTGTTCTATCCCGTGCAATACGAGGGCGAGGAATCCGAGCGTAACGTCTTCTACACCGGCGCCGCGCCCAACCAGCAGGCCATTCCCGCGGTCGACTATCTCATGAGCGACGACGGCGGCGCGGTGAAGCGCTGGGTGCTCGAAGGCACCGACTACGTCTATCCGCGCACCACCAACAAAATTTTGGAGGCCTATCTCAAGGCCAAGGGCGTCGCGCCTGAAGACATTATGATCAACTACACGCCGTTCGGCTTCTCCGACTGGCAGACCGAAGTCACCAAGATCAAGGCGTTCGGCGCGGCGGGCAAGAAGACGGCGGTGGTGTCGACCATCAACGGCGACGCCAACGTGCCCTTCTACAAGGAACTCGGCAACCAGGGCGTCAAGGCGACCGACATTCCCGTCGTCGCGTTCTCGGTCGGCGAAGAAGAGCTCGCCGGCCTCGACGCCAAGCCGCTGGTCGGGCATCTGGCCGCCTGGAACTATTTCCAGACGATCGACACGCCGGAGAACAAGGCGATGATCGAGAAGTGGCGCGCCTTCACCAAGAACCCGAAGCGCACCTTCAACGATCCGATGGAAGCGCACGTCATCGGCTTCAGCATGTGGGTCAAGGCGGTGGAGAAGGCCGGCACGACCGATCCGGACAAGGTGATCGACGCGATGATCGGCGTCGCCGTTCCCAACCTCACCGGCGGCATCGCGACCATGATGCCCAACCACCACATCACCAAGCCGGTCTACATCGGCGAAATCCAGGCGAACGGCCTGATCAACACCGTCTGGCAGACGCCCGGCACGGTGGTGGCGCAGGAGTGGTCGCCCTATCTCGAAGGTTCCCGCGACCTGATCGCCGATTGGCGCAAGCCGCTGTCTTGCGGCAACCTGAACGTCAAGTCGGACAAGTGCGGCGCGTGAGCTGGCGAAGGGCCTGCGGCTAGTCCCCCCGGCCCGGCCCCTCTGCCCAACCTCTCCCCGCATGCCAACGCGCTTCGCGGGGAGAGGAAGTTCTCTCGGCGCCCTTGCTCCCCTCTTCCCGCATCTTCGCGGGGAGAGGTCGGGCGAAGGACGCAGCGAGTTTCCCCAAGCCGGGATGTTTGGATGCGCGCCCAAGCGCGCCGGCGAGGCCGGCGGGCGACGGGCCGCCCACCATGAGAAGCCGCCCGTCATGCCCGTCGCGCGCCTCATCGCCGCCCTGATTTTCATCTGCTGCGCGAGCCTCGCGCGCGCCGATGCGCTCGACGATGCGCTGGCCAAGTTCCTCGACGACAAGTTCCCGCGCACCGAACAGGCGATCGGCGAACTGGCGGCGAGCGGGGCGGCGAACGCGCCGGCCATCCTCGACGCGCTCGGCGACAATCGCCTGCTGTTCGATCCCGTCGGACGCGTTGTGGTCTATCAAACGACGGCCGGCGACGTCCTCGACGCCAGGACCGGCGAGAAGCCGGCGGGCGTCGATGTCGGCTCCTTCAAGAAGGCCCGCGTCAACAACGCGCTCCGGCGCGCGATCGAGGCGGCGCTCGGCGCGCTGACGATGGCCAATCCCGATCCCGCCAAGCGGATCGCGGCGGCCGAGGCGGTGTTCAAATCGCGCGACGCCAAGGCGCTGCCGGCGCTCGAGGCGCAACTCACCCGGGAGAGCGATTCGCGCGCCGCCGCGGCGTTGCGTCAGGCGCGCGCCGCGATCCTCGCGCTCGACTCGAGCGCCGCCGCCGCCGATCGCCTCGCCGCGATCGCGACGCTTGAGGCGCGCGGCGACGAGGACGCACAAAATCTGCTCGATCAGCTCGTCGGTGCCGGGAGCAATCCGGCGCTCAAGGCCGCCGCGCAAGCGGCGCTCGCTTCGATCAAGACGCGGCTCGCGCTGTGGAACGTCGCGCAGAACCTCTGGTACGGCCTCTCGGCCTCCTCGGTGCTGCTTCTGGCCGCGATCGGCCTGGCCATCACCTTCGGCGTGATGGGCGTCATCAACATGGCGCACGGCGAGATGGTGATGCTGGGCGCCTACGCGACCTTCGTCGTCCAGAGCGTGCTGCCGCCCTCGCTCTCCGAATGGTCGCTGGCGATCGCGCTGCCGGTGGCCTTCCTCGTCTCGGGATGCGTCGGCATCGTCCTCGAGCGCTTCGTCATCCAGTTCCTCTACGGCCGGCCGCTGGAAACGCTGCTCGCCACCTGGGGCGTGTCGCTCATCCTGCAACAGGCGGTGCGCACCGTCTTCGGCGCCAACAACCGTCAGGTCTATGCGCCGAAATTCATGTCCGGCGGCGTCGAGATCGGCGGTCTTTCGATCACGACCGGGCGGCTGTGGATCATCGCGTTGGCGATTCTGGTGTTCGTCGCGCTGCAGTTGGCGTTGCGCGTGACGCCGTTCGGGCTGCGGATGCGCGCGGTCACCCAGAACCGTCGCATGGCGGCGGCGATGGGCGTTTCGACCGGGCGCATCGACATGCTCGCCTTCGGCCTCGGCTCCGGCATCGCCGGCGTCGCTGGCGTCGCGCTGTCGCAGATCGACAACGTCTCGCCCAACCTCGGCCAAGGTTACATCATCGACAGTTTCATGGTCGTCGTGCTCGGCGGCGTCGGCAACCTCTGGGGCACGGCTCTCGGCGCGCTGACGCTCGGCCTCGCCAACAAGCTGCTCGAGCCGGCGATCGGGGCGGTGCTCGGCAAGATTCTGCTGCTGGTATTCATCATCCTGTTCATTCAGAAGCGCCCGCGCGGCTTGTTCGCGCTCAAGGGCCGGGCCCTCGAGGCGTGACGATGAAGGCGCTGCTTTCCCGGCTCGATCGCCTCGGCCTCGCGTTTCTCGCGCTGACGCTGCTCGCGGTCATCCTCGTGCCCGTGCTCGCGCTGGCGCTTCCCCGCGATTCGGCTTTCGCCATGCCGCCCTATGTCGTCGCGCTGCTCGGCAAATACGTGTGCTACGCCATACTCGCGCTCGCGCTCGACTTGGTGTGGGGCTATTGCGGCATTCTCTCGCTCGGCCACGGCGCGTTCTTCGCCCTCGGCGGCTATGCGATGGGCATGTATCTGATGCGCCAAATCGGCGCGCGCGGCGTCTACGCCAATCCGCTGCTGCCCGACTTCATGGTGTTCCTCAACTGGAAGGAATTGCCGCTCGCCTGGTGGGGCTTCCATTCCTTCGCCTACGCCGGCCTGATGGTGATGCTGGTTCCCGGCCTGCTCGCCTTCGCCTTCGGCTGGTTCGCATTCCGCTCGCGCGTCACCGGCGTCTATCTCTCGATCATCACCCAGGCGCTCACCTACGCGCTGAAGCTGGCGTTCTTCCGCAACGACTTCGGCTTCGGCGGCAACAACGGCCTGACCGATTTCAAGGACATTCTCGGCTTCAACGTCCAGTCGGACGCGACCCGCGCGGCGCTGTTCTCGGTTTCGGCGCTGACGCTGGCGCTTTGCTTCCTCTTCGCCAAGGCGATCGTCGGCTCGAAATACGGCAAGGCGCTGATCGCGGTGCGCGATGCGGAGAGCCGCGTGCGCTTCCTCGGCTACCGCGTCGAGAACTACAAATTGTTCGTCTTCGTCGTCTCCGCGGTGATCGCCGGCGTGGCCGGCGCGCTCTACGTGCCGCAGGTCGGCATCATCAACCCGAGCGAATTCGATCCCGGCAATTCGATCGAGGCGGTGATCTGGGTCGCTGTCGGCGGACGCGGCGCCCTGGTCGGCGCGGCGCTCGGGGCGATCGTGGTCAATTTCGCTAAGACCTATTTCACCGGCGCCTTCCCCGAATATTGGCTCTTCGCGCTCGGCGGGCTGTTCGTGCTGGTGACGTTGTTCCTGCCCAAGGGCCTGTTGGGGCTCA
>Ga0182014_10008613_pt1 | contig 10371 bp, 9 predicted proteins | sample 612S2DmetaG_FD_120489 | JGI IMG/M metagenome (GOLD analysis project Ga0182014, IMG submission 120489) | Permafrost microbial communities from Stordalen Mire, Sweden - 612S2D metaG | ecosystem: Environmental > Terrestrial > Soil > Wetlands > Permafrost | place: Sweden: Stordalen | collected...
AAAATCGGTCACATTCAAGCGGAATTCGCGGTCACATTCGCCCGGAATGACCGGTCACGTTCCTCCGGAACGGTCGGTCACGTTGCGCCGGAATCGCCGGTCAGATTGGTCCGGAATACTCACGAAAACGCCTCCTCTAGCCAGCATCCGACCCACGCGTGATCCTTTTTGAGCAAGATTAGAGGATGCAGGCCGGCTTGCTCAAGGCAGGCGGCAAATAGGATAGCCAAATCGAGACACGTGGCTAGACGCTCAGAGCCGATCTGATCGGGTAGGCGAATGCGCTGGCCACTGGCATGAAAACTGGCGGGCGGGTTGATGTATCCGAAATGCTCCTCCCTGAGCGCCGCGTAGATCGCTGCTACCTGCTTGCCGGCCACCTCTCTTGAATTCTGTTGGTATCCCGTGAAACCCGGCTGACCGACACGCTTCAGTGCTTGAGCGGCCTTGGACAGGATTTTCCCAATGTAGGGATGATTCGGCTGAATATACGCAGCGAGCATCTCCGGCAGGTCGTGGAGTCCTTCCCACTGCTCGGGCGGCAGCAGGCGTATTGGCATGCTGATCGCCGCCACGCGTTGCTGTTCGTGTACCGCCTCAATGTACAGGGTCCCCTCGTATGCCTCTGTGATTTCGGCAAAAAACTGATGATTGGGCCGAATCGCCAGGTTACTGAATCGTCTAGGACCTTCTGGGTCCAGGCGGTCAATTCGCAGCACAAACGGCAGCGTGAACTCGGGCTCCGTGCGGACATGGATCTCGAGGTTTCGGTAAGACTGACCACCCGCCAATTCAAGGGTCAATTCACGAATAATCGGGACGCCGTTATGGGTCGACGCCAAGCTCAGCCAGCGGGCGGACGACGCCTCCAGTGCTAATGTGGCGGCAGTCGTGTCTGGCCGATGAGTTGGCGCTAGTGGGTCATCATCCATTAGTCGACGTTATCTCCCATCGTCGGGAATCCTTGGGCGCGCATCGAAGTATCCGGGATGAGTAACCCGAGACCGGGGTGAGGTAGCGAATGCGGTCGCTTTCTCTATCGACACATGCTATCGCAAGAGGCGTAAGGCCGCGACAAATCCTGGCTCCGACCCATGTGCGGAGAACATCATCAGTTCGTTCACCCCTGAGGCGCTCTTCAGAGCCAATTGACCGTATTCACATACCGGAAGCTTACGATTGTTTTTGAAACGGCGATCGGGACCCCCGGTCTTATTGACGTATTGCCACGTGTGTTCGACGACGCGAGCATCGCTCGCGACTCCTTCACTTTCGATGAAGCGAGTAGTCGATGCCGATGCCTCTAGATCGGAATACGCGAGAGCACCCAGGTTGTTGCCACGGTATACCAGTATTCGATCCGGGAAAAAATAAAACGTCGTATCGGATAGGGCAATTGCAACCGGATCCAAGTTGGATACGACGAATGCGGGCAGGGCGGTGCCTATGGCTGCCTTTTTCCGGCGAACGGACACTCCCGCACCCGCGTGGTATTTCCGGTCTTTTACGCCTGCTCGTGCTGAAATATGCCACTGGCGTGTTGCGCGAGCGAGGGCTGTCGCGCTCGATACAAACGCTGTGTAATTCGATAAGGCAGCATCTTCAAGTTCGTAGTGCAGAGCGACGAGTTTGCGTTGAATATCCCACCGATAGGCAAAAGTGCTCGCAGTAATTCCAACGATGAATCCTAAAAGAAGTGCCCAAGTTGACCATTCATTCGCTATCGCGAACCCGATGTATACCAAAGTCGCCGTCGCGATTGCTGGCCAACATCTAATCAGTCGATGCTTTCCGCGGATTTCCTCAAGCAGTTGAGCGGACGAGGAATCGACAAACGACGCCGGATCACGAGACTCGATCGTTTCAAACTCGGCGAGGGTATTGTCCGGGATACGCGGTGATTTCGGCGCTCGAGGAGCACCGGGAGTCTGACTCGTCGGCGGAGGTGAAATTGGTCGCTGAGGGGACTTACTGAGCGGGAGGGCGGCACGGTAGTAAATCCCTCTAGCACCCATTTGGATGTAATTGCCGCGGGGTCCCGACCCAACGCGAAGTCCCGGAATGCCCAGCGACAGCCCTACGCCGCCTTTCGACAGGTTGACTCGAAACGGGCCTATCCGGACGCTTTTTCTAAAGTAGAGGCCCATAAAGCGATGTTATTGATATTGCAACTGATTCTGCTCTTAGATAATCGAAGGGGAAAGGTCGGACGGAAGTTTGGCTACCGCCCGTTGTCCGCCTGGTGGTCGGACGTTAGCGCCTAGCCGACGACCGTTTATCCGGTCTCGTGACCGATGTCGTTGCGAGTCGTACTGAATACTAGTGAGAATTGGGAACCGATGCCGGAAAGGACTTGCGCTCGTGCCTGCTCGTCAAGGGATCTTCGAAGACCTTATGGATCTTGGATTGCGGGCGCCGCCTCGCGTTGGCGTGGCGCTCGCGGCAATGTCCTGGATGGTAATGCACGTCATCGCGGCACAAACGTCACCAACTGCGAGCCAAGCAACCGGGAATACCCTATCTATTGCCCAGCAATCGGTGATCCATCTAGTTGCCGGGTGGGCGCAGTATGCCGTCCCGTTTTGCCTCCTCGTGGGAGTCGTCGTATCACGTATCCGAAGCCGGAGGGCACGGAAGGTATTTGCCAATGCGAGGCGGAATCCGAACGCCGCCATTGCGAGAATGAGCTGGCGCGACTTTGAGCAACTGGTTGGCGAATCGTTTCGCCTCCAAGGGTTCACCGTGCTGGAGCTTGGGGGCGGGGGTCCGGACGGGGGCATCGATTTAATTCTTACCAAGGACGGCAAGCGTTATCTCGGTCAGTGCAAGCACTGGAAGGCATGGCAGGTAGGCGTCACGGTTGTTCGAGAATTGAATGGAGTCATCGCGGCGCAGAAGGCGGATGGCGGTTACGTCATCACCGGCGGTGCCTTCTCCGAAGATGCTGTCGCCTTCGCCGAGTCTTGTGGCATTAAACTAGTCGATGGCCCAAAGCTTGAAGCGCTAATACAATCTGTACGTTCAAAGGTGTCCCCAACCGTGGAGGAGGTTATAGACGTGCCGCCAAAGTGCCCGGACTGTGGTGCAGTCATGCGCGAGAAAACCGCTACACAGGGACAGTTCAAAGGACAACCGTTTTGGAGTTGCACCGCTTACCCAAAATGTCGCGGTATCGTGCATATCGAGCGGGTTGCTTGACTTATGATCTGCATTGATCATCTTTTAAATATTGGAGGTCAAGAGACTATCTCCGATTGTATTCGCCTTGAAACGGCCACCCACCGCCGGAATGGCCGGTAAGGGGGATCTCAAGGAAGCTCGCTCTCGCGAAGACTGCCAGTCTGGTGCGCTACAAAAAATCTCGCCCATACTCAGGTGGGATCATCCCAAAGGACGGCCGGTCTGAATATCAACATCACATTAAAGTGCAATACGTGCGGGGAATTCACCAATTGTCGTATCGGCATGTCCAATCGAGACGAACAATCCTTGAGTTTCTGCTGCTTGGATTGCGGAGCGCCCATCGATCTACATTTCAGCGCATCCGCTTCCGATATCAAGGGCGCTCAAAAGGTTCCGGGCATCTGGCCCTTTGACGCCAAGACTAACTTCGTGGACCTACACCTTGATTTCCCCGTGTCGTTCGACAAGTACGTCATGGGCATGACGCCTTTTATGCGGGCGATCAAACGAATCGGGAACGAGAACTACCTGGTCCACAACCATCGACTCGAGCAGTTAAATGCATCGCGCCCATATTTCTCGACGTTTGCGCTAATACTGAAGCTCTATCGCAAGCAGAAATACCGACCATTTACTGAGGAGCTGAGCAGAACGTTCCAGATCGAAGTCAAGTCCGAAGTGCCGCAAGACACTAACGCAGCACTCTACCAACTGATTTCTCGACTTATGAGTCCCTTTGAGCGGCCTGGTCAGAGCCAGCGCTCAGTGGAGCTATTTACGGACCTCACATTACACGTGGCGACTAAAGATCGGGGGGCCTGGGACCGCTTCATCGATGAGTTGATCGACACAAACTTTTTAAAAGCACTCGTGGTGCGAAGCGATTTCGTCACCGGTTCCGAAATGTCGACTCGTAAGCAAATCAATGGTCTTCGTCGATGCGGTCTCCGGCGATTGACACTTTTGCTAGCTACGGACGGAGAAGAAAGTTGTCACTTTCACGCAAACGAGAGTAAAAGTGTCAATTGTTGGCAGTGAGTTTTGTAGGGGCAAGGAATGCTGCACTACGAAAAAGCTGTGGAATCCAAGCGGCGCCCTGGGCAACGGCGCATCGAAGTCTTTAGCCCAAAAATCAAGCGACGGCTGACGCTGTTCTCGCGCGATTCCCACGATGCGTGGCTGCTCCTCGAGGCCGACCCGACGGTTCAAACGTTTTGCGAGCGACCGGCGTACGTGGAAGGCGATGCCGGCCGAGTACTCGATTTTTGGGTCGACCAGAGTGGTCATTCCAGTTTTTGGATATTGTCCGGGGACGAGGCGGAATCGGAATCGTTGCCGAAGACCGCGCACGGCGTGACGCTACGGATTTTGCCACGGCCGGACTTGATCGCCTTCGCAATGCGCAGCCAGAACTGGGCGCAGATCGTGCCGTACCGGATCAGCTTCATGCGGCATGCGGATCGACAGCTCCAAAAGGACATTCTCGCCCGCTTGGCGAAGCCCCATCGCCTCGCGCGAATCGAGGCCGACTTCCATCCCCTCGACATCACTGTCGTGCGCGCGGCATTGTTCGAGTTGCTCGCCGAAGGCAGCGTGGTCGCGCCGGAACTGGATTTCACGCCGCTCGGGCTGGATACTGTTTTTCGGCGGCCGGCGTCATGAAGCGTCCGGACTCCGAAGCCTTGGACATCTCGCGATGGCCTACCGTCGACGTCAATGCGCTGGATGAAAAAGCGCGGCAGGGCTACCAGCAACGGGCGATAGCCGTCGAGCACTACTCAACCGGCATGTCGATCGATGACGTCGAAAAGAAGACGAACGTCGACCGGCGCGTGCTTTATCGCGTGATCGAGCGCGCCGTGCGGGCGCATCCGGATGGACGGCCGTGGGGATTTCGAGCGCTGATTCCGGGATCGCACACGAAGGCCTACGAACGGCGCAAATCGAGTAACCGTATCGGTGCCGGCCTCGCCGGCGCATTCAATCAATTGCTCGAGAAACACCCACAACTCGAACAACTCATCGGACAACTGATCGCGGATCGCGACGTGTTGCTGGTTCAGCAAGGGGATCATACCTACCTCAGGAACCTGCGCAACGCACACAACCGCTTCACCGCTGCCTGTCGGTCCCTCGGACTCACCGCGAACGATTATCCGTTGAATCAGGGCGAGAAAGGGCGCCGCAGCTTTGGTTCGGCCCTGCGCCACCGCATGATGCAGGACTTCAAGGCAGCCCATCGGTCTGCCGGTGGCGACCGGGTGAAGCCGGCCGCGGCGCTCGCAGACCGAGGGGAGCCGCCCGTCAGGGACCCGTTTGACACGGTCGAGTTTGATGCTCATCGCTTGGACTTGCGCCTGACGATCCTCGATCAGGATCCTTTCGGCGAGGAGCAGCTGATTGAGATCGAGCGCGTCTGGCTCCTGGCGCTGATCGACGTTTGCACGCGGGCGATTCTGGGTTACACGCTCTGCCTGCGGCGGGAGTACAGCCGCTACGATGTCATCCGTACCTTCGAGAAGGCCCTGGCGCCGGCATTGAAGCCCACACTGACTATTCCCGGGCTCGCGCCAATTGAAAACGGTGGCTTCGTCTCGGCCGCGCTTCCGGAAACGGCCTATGCCGTCTGGCGGGAGATCCGGTTTGATCACGCCCGGGCGCATCTCGCCGCGGACAGCCTGAACGTCGCCTGCGAGCTTCTGGGCTGCACCGTCGACGTAGGCCCCGCCTATTGGCCCGACGAGCGTCCGTTCATCGAGCGATTCTTCGGCACCGTGGCGACGCGCTTCAGCCATCGCCTGCCGGGCACGACGGGCTCTGACCCCGGCGACATCTTACGCAAACTGAAAGATCCCCGAGGTGATCTGCGATTGGTGGTGTCGCTCGAGGAATTGCGCGAACTCCTCGCCGTCTGGGTATGGAATTACAACGGGACGCCGCATGGCGGGTTGGGCAGCGCACACACGCCGCTCGAGGCCATGATCGCGGCCATCCGCGGACGTCACAGCTTGCTCCGTCATTTACCCTTGAGTCTGCGCGGCAATCTCTGCCTTCTGCAAAACGTTCACGCCGCTCGGGTCCGCGGTCACATCAATCGTGGGGAAAAGCCTCACGTCAGCTTCTACCATATCCGGTACACGAGTCACCGGCTCGCACGGTCGCCGGACCTCATTGGCAAGCCGCTGCGTATTTACTATGACGCTGACGATATTCGCGTCTTGCGGGCGTTTCTCGCGGACGGCACGGAGCTCGGAGAACTGAAGGCGGGCGGAATCTGGGCGAGGACCCCGCATTCGCTCGAATTACGCCAGCGAATATTCCGCGCCAAGCGGCTGCGTCAGCTGGAATTCGGTGACGCGGACGATCCCGTAGAGGCGTACCTGCAGTTCAAGCGCGGTCAGTCGAAGCGGTCACGCAAGGTGGCGAGCGAAATCGCGCAAATCAAGGACGCGATCAGCGAGGGCCGGCGCAATTCGCCCGACGAGGATGCTCGAGGCGGGGCTGCGCCATTACCACTCGCAGTCGGACCGGTCCAGGCGCGACGCCTGCGAATTCCGTCGGGATTTGCATGAACGCGCGCACATGTCAGATCTTGCAACCAAAGCGCGCTGGTCATTGAGGATTGCGCAACCGGGATTCGTCTCAACGTGGGGAGCACAGCCATGGCACAAGCAAAACTCGACCGAGAAGAACACCCGCTGTATATCCGCAATTATCGAGTAGCGACCGCGGCGATTGAGGCGTTCGCCGATCTCGTCGAGCGCTGTCTTCGACTGTTGATTCCGGGCGCCTTGATCTATTCCCGACCGCGGATGGGCAAGACTCACGCCATCGACTATTTGTGTCTGCATCTGGCGCGAATCCGTCCGACGGTGCTCACGGTGCGTATGTCCTGTGATTTTCACACGATCTCCTATGAGGGTCCATTTTTCAGCGCCTTACTCATCGCGACGGGCGCCAGTGGACGGGTGTCGAAGCTATCCAACACCGACAAACGCCTGGACCTAATTGGCCGCTTGCTCGCGCAGGTGAGAGCGAAGAAAGGGCATATCGTGGTGCTGTTTTGCGATGAAGCGCAAAAGCTCTCGCTGAATTCGTACGAGTGGCTCCGAGACGTGCACGATCAACTCGGTCATCATGGAATCCGGCTCATCACGTTTCTCGTCGGGCAGCCGCAACTGCTCGCGCAGAAGGCGGAATACCAAATGGAGCACAAGGAACAAATCGTCGCTCGTTTCATGATTGAGCAGCTGCAGTTCCACGGAATTCGCGATGCCGCGGAGGCTGCAACTTGTATGACCGGATACGACAAGACGCGATATCCGGAGGGAAGCGGGCCGAGTTTTACCGGTTTCTTTTTGCCCGAGAGCTTTGCCGCAGGATCACGCTTGGAGCATTGTGGTGCCGATTTGTGGAACGCGTTTGTCCGGGCGCATGCGAAGGCGCAATTGGGCGGGTCGCCCGAGATTCAGATGGATTACTTTACGCGCGCGATCGAGAGTGTGCTGTTGGAGGGCGCAAACTTCGACGACTCCTCATTGAAACTCGACGAATCGTATTGGGCACGCGCGGTCGATGAGTCCGGCTACGTCAGTGCGCAGCAATCCGTCGTTCCACCGAAGTATTGATACAAGCGTCCATGAGACCGATATTGATCATGCCGCGCCCGAAAGTCAGCGAGGCGGCAATTGCCGAGGCGCGGCGCTTGAACGAGCTCGATGCACAGCGTGAACCAATCCAATTGGACGAGGAGGGGCCCGTCATCGATGACCTGGAGGAGAGACGCAAGCGGTGGAGACGGTGGTGTGGCCTCTCGAAAGTTATCGTCATGCAAAGCGCAGAGCCGGCAGTCCTCGGACAAAGAACAATTGCGCCGTCGGCGAGTCTGCAGAATTGCGAAAACCTCATCGAGATGCTACTACGTCGAAGACGATTATCTTTATCGACCCGAGCTCGGGCAAATAGCAAGCGACTCCTGGAACTTGGGTATCCCGCAACCTTGCGCACGACCTCAGTCCACACCCACGCAGTAGCTTGGTTGCTGTGGGAAGCCAGCTGGCGAGGCATGAGTACCGGGTGGCAGGTGGGCCAACCACCCTTGCACGTTCAGACACTCACGATGAAGTGGTGGACCAGTGCGCCGGCGGCGTTGCGTTTTGGTCCGGCCGAATATCTGCTGCGCGCCCTGGGCGAGGGCGCGGCCAAACTCGACCAGTTTTGGCAGAGCGTGGTAGAGCGGATGAAGCGCTACGGATTCTATTTCTTGGACCCGCGGCTCGTTTCCTTCGAATTTCGGGGTGGTAGCAAGAATGGCCGCCGCCGATCTGCCGACAATTGACACTTTTATTCTCCGAAAACACCTACTATCAATGACTTATACGTTTCGGAAAGGCGAATCGCAGCGCAATCGAAGCCGGATTGACAGATTTCCTTCCCAGAATTGTCAACTTTGCTTCGCTCCACGGCGACGGAGCGTGTTTTGCTGTTCGCCTTTATTGAGGCCGACGTGGCTGCGGCGCCGCAGTTCCGGGTCCTGCAGCCAGTCCGGCGTGAACAGGGTTCGCTCGAGCTTGCCGAGCTCGCGAGTGCTTGAGCGAGTCCGTTTTGCCGCGGATAGGCGGCGAGCTTGCGCAGGATGACGGAGGCCGTGACGGTGCCGGTTTTGATTGACAGCTTTAAAGGACCAGAAACGGTGTGGTGACACCAATGAGAGGACAACTGACGGTCGCGACGGATGACAAGCTCAAATCGCAACCCTGTCAATCATGTGATGCACTATGTTTAGCGAATTGAGGATGGTACGGCGGATTGGTAGACGGGAACTGGGCCGCCGCTATTAAGGTTGAAAATGACAGGTTTAAAGGATGCCGACAGCGGGGTTTACGGGGGAAATCGGCTACATGCAGTGGCCCGGAGCAGTCAGGACAGCGTCCGGCCCGGGTCTCGGCGGCAAACTCGTGGTCGATCCGGGATAGAAATCGAAAAAACGTGGGGTCTTGTAGTAGGTCGTGGCACACTTTCGGAGTCTCTTGTCTTGGTAAACCAGAGACTCCCCTGACGGGATCTTCTAATCAAGATCCCTGATGGGGATCACCATCAAACCATCATGAAACTTGACCGCCAAGGGCGGAATCGCCATCAAGAATGTTGGTCATGCTCACCAATCTGGTCCGATCATTCTTCGATGCTCCGTCTGTCGCCTATATTCGTAACTGCTGAGTAATACCTTGTCACCGCTGAGGAACAGAATTCGGCACGCCTTTGACGTTTCCATGTAGACAAGTTTCGTAAGCCAACTACAGTTGCGGTGCCGGTAAAGATAATAAATGATAGTTGTTGTATGGTTGCGGCAGGACTGCCGTCTCCCTGAGCGCCCTCACATAGATCGCCCTCGCGGCAATTACTGTAATTCGCAACGGCTATCGGGGATAATCCCCAACCGGGCGACTATAGCCGGAGCATGGAAGCCGTATGAGAGAACACGTCGAAGTCAACTATATCCATCACGGAGACGCGCTGGGCTTGCTCACGGCTCGCCCATTTGAACAACAGCCCGCATCCTTGCGAAAAGTGGATTTCATTGAGCAGGCTCGTTCCTTGAACATCTACAGCCAGTATGTGAAATCCGTAATCTCAAATTATAGAGGCCCGCGTCTGAAGTCGTTCTCGACGACCTCCTTCAGAAGAGATATTGGCGCCACCGTCGCAGCGCAGCAGCTCTTCAAACGTCTCGGATGCCGCGGTTTTTCACACTCCTATGTCTCTGCGATAACGGGGTTTCCATATCGACTTAAGCGTGAAGTCAATCTACGCGTGGCGATAACATCGCAGGCTGATTTGTATTATCCTCCTCGAATCCGACGGTTCTTGCAGAGACATGACAAGAATCACATCTACGTCGACGGGTATCCAGCAATCGGATTTGCGCTCGGCCGCATTATTGGACGAAGTTGGTTTATCATCATTTTACAGTCGGACATTGCATATTCGGTTCCGGCGTACGTACGAGAGCATTTCAGGGGCTGGCGAAAGGTCTTGTTTGCGGCAATATTGCGCCACGCGAGAGGCCGTGCCGATTCTGTTTACCTGTGCCCCGCTTCTGCCACGATGGATGGAAGCTTTCCTCCTGGCTGGAAACCAAAGGAGATGCCATCCTCCTGGAGCAACATTTATGACAGAACGGCTGCA
>Ga0182014_10008614_pt1 | contig 10371 bp, 12 predicted proteins | sample 612S2DmetaG_FD_120489 | JGI IMG/M metagenome (GOLD analysis project Ga0182014, IMG submission 120489) | Permafrost microbial communities from Stordalen Mire, Sweden - 612S2D metaG | ecosystem: Environmental > Terrestrial > Soil > Wetlands > Permafrost | place: Sweden: Stordalen | collected...
CTGGCGACGACCGGTTCCTGGTACAGCGCCCCGCTGACTGATTCGACCACCGCGACCTTCACTCCCGGCACTCTGACGTTAACCGTCGGCGGAACGCCGACGACTCTGACCTTCGACTCCTCAAACGACACGCTTTCGACCGCTGCCAGCTACATCAACGGGCTGAATGTGGGGGTGACGGCAAGCATCGTCACGGACTCGAGTGGTTCCCGCTTGGCCCTGGTCAGCAATCAGTCCGGGGCAACCGGCGACATTTCCGTCGCTCCGGGCAATTTAACGTTCAGCATCGACGGCGGGACGCCGGCAACGGTAACCTTCAACTCCGCGCAAGACACGCCCGCGACCGAGGCCAGCTACATCAATGGCCTAGGTCTTGGGGTGACGGCAAGCGCGGTAACCGGTTCGACCGGCACCACTCTTTCGCTGGTCGACAGCCTGACCGGGTTGGCATCGGATGTTTCCGTCACCAGCAGCCCCGCCGAATTGGCGTTCACCCAGGGAACCGTGGGGCAGAATGCGCAGTTGACGGTGGATGGGGTTCCGGTGGTCAGCGCCAGCAATACGGTTACGGGAGCGATTCCGGGGGTGACGCTCAATCTGGCAGCGACCAATGTGGGCTCGCCGGTTGAGCTCAGCGTGGCCCCGGATGTTAGCAGCGTGACCGCGGCGGTGAACCAATTCGTCAGCTCCTACAACCAGGCAATCGGGGACATCAACGCCCAGTTCACCTACAACACTTCGACGCAGACGCAAGGGCCGCTGGCCACCGACGGCACCTTGACCTCGGTGCAGTCGCAGCTACTGCAGATGATGACTTACTCGACCGGCGGCAGTAGTAGCGTTTCCAGCCTGGCCAGCCTCGGCGTCACCATGAACAACGATGGCACGCTGAGCGTCGACAACACCACGCTGAGCGCTGCCGCAACCAACGACAGCAGCGATTTGCAGCAGTTCATGCAGGGGACCAAAGGCTTTGCCACCACCCTGCAAAGCGCCCTCAATACCCTGACGGCCCCGAACACGGGCGCGCTCACGGTCGACATCACCAACCTGCAAAGCAACTATACGGATCTCGAAAGCCAGATCACCGCTATCGAGACCCAAATCACCTCGCAGCATGACGCTCTCATAACCCAGTACAGTACGCTGAACGCCTTGCTGGAAGATTACCCCACCCAGCTACAAGAAACCCAAGTCGAGCTAGGTTTGAACACCTCAACATCGAGCTAATGAACCCACAAACTGCTAAATCCGTTTACCGGGAAATCGACATTCAGGGCGCCACCCCGTTGCAAATCGTGGTCGCGCTCTACGACGCCATTCTGCAAGACATTCGCGGAGCGATGGCGGCACAGAAACACAACGACATCGAGGAGCGCAGCGCGCAGGTGAAGCACTGCCTGCTGGCGGTGGCACAGCTACAGAGCCGCCTGGATTTCGAAAAAGGCGGCGAGGTAGCGAAGAATCTCGACCGGTTTTATTCGATGATTCGCGGCAAGCTGTTGGAGGCCTCGATTAAAGCCTCAGCCGATGCTTTCAGCGCCATTGCCGACCTGGTCGTGCCGATTCGAAGCGCCTGGAACGAAGCCGCCACGGAACAGCTCAGGCAACAGCACCGGGAGAGCGAGCGGGACCGAGTTCCCGATGCGATCCCGCCCCCGGCGGCCGCGGACGAGGCTGTAACTCATAGCGGCTGGACCGCCTAGAATGGGCGCGGGGTTGCAGGAACTGGCGAACGACCTGCTGGAAACATCGGGCGAACTCGTCCAGCGCATCTCGGGTGGCGACTACGGCCGCGCCTTAGGTTGCCGGCGAAGGCTCGGCGGAATTACCGAACAAGCGGCTCCGCTTCTTTCCACCGGCAAAGCGCCGGCTCCGGCCCTGCTGGAGTATCGCGCCGCGCTGGCGAAGGCGAACGAAAGGCTGGCGGAGGCACGAATCAAGGCGCAGTTGGAACGGGATCGAATCGGCCGGGCGATGCGGCACTGCAGCAGTGTCAAGAACTGGATGGAGAGCAATCGAAGTACTTTCTAGACCAGAATCGCGGAAGCTATAGCCTGCGAAGGAGCCGGGCGTACGGGGTCCCCTGCAAACCCTGCTTTTTGGCATTTGCCGGGGTGACATCCCGCCCGGGTGCATCAACCTTGAAACTGCTCTAATGAAGTTTTCCACGCTTGTTTCCACGCCAACAAGAGCAGCGGGTGTGCCGGGACCCCGGCACGTGCAAGCTCTTTAATCTTCATGGGATATAGCCTTCGCTAGACTGGCCTAAGAATTCCCCAATCTCGTTTGGCAGCAGTCCTGCTATGAACCCTTGTGGACGGAGGTCACAGTGGACAGCGGCTATTACGCGGCATGTGCGGGACTGGTGGCAAAGATGCAAGCGCTCGATCTGGCCGCCAATAACCTGGCCAATGTCAGCACGACCGGTTTTCGCGGTCAGAGCGCAACTTTTCAGAGCGTCATGGCGGGGGCCAGTGCGCGGATGGCGAGCGGAACCCAACTGATCAACGAATTCGGGGTGTTGAACGCCCCATCGCTCAATCTTACGCAGGGGAACCTGGAGCCCACCAGCAATCCGCTGGACGTCGCGATCACGGGGCCGGGCTTTTTCGCCGTGCAAACCGGCGATGGGGTGCGCTACACGCGCAACGGTTCGTTCCGGCTTTCCACCACCGGCCAACTGCTGAGCTCATCCGGCGATCCGGTGCTGGGCGAACAAGGTCCGATCCAATTGGAACCCGGTGCGGTCACGATCAGCGGTGACGGCACGATTTCGATCAATGGGGCGCTTGCCGGCAAGTTGCGCGTGGTGGAGTTCCCGCCCTCGACTCCGATCACGAACGCCGGCGGGTCCTATTACTCGGCGCCGAAGGCGGCGGCCGCAGCGGCGACCCAGTCCACGCTGCAGCAGGGAAAGCTGGAGTCATCGAATGTCAATCCCATCGCCGAAGCCGTCGAGTTGATCTCGATTCAGCGAGGCGCGGAGATGCTGCAGCGGGCGCTAACCACCATTCATTCTCAATTCAACCAGCTTGCGGCGCAAGAGCTGCCGAAGGTCTAGAGGGGGTAAAGCATGTTTCGCGCTTTATATACGGCAGCCAGCGGCATGATCGCCCAGCAAACCAATCTCGATAACGTGGCCAACAACCTGGCCAATGCCAGCACGACAGGTTTTCGCTTTCGGCGGGTGCAATTTGAGGACCTGATGTATCAGAGCGTGGTCATGCCCGGCTCGGCCACGACGCAGCAGACGGTCTCGTCAGGTTTGCAGGTCGGTCTTGGCACCATGGCGGCGTCGACCGAGGTGATTCAGGCCCAGGGAGATTTCACTTCCACCGGGAATACGCTGGATTTGGCAATTCAGGGAAATGGATTTTTCCAGATCAAGTTGCCCAACGGAGAAACGGGATATACGCGCAACGGCAACTTTCAACTGGATTCGCAAGGCAACATGGTTAGCTCGGAAGGCAATCCGCTGGTGCCTGCGATCAATATTCCAAGCAATGCGACCAACGTTACGATCGGCACCGATGGCACGGTCAGCGTGACTCAGCCGGGGCAGACCAAGTCGCAACAGCTTGGGCAAATCCAGTTGGCCACGTTTCCCAATCCCGGCGGATTGAACAGCGTGGGCAGCAATCTGTTTTTGCCGACGACGGCTTCCGGAGATCCGCTGGTCGATGTTCCTGGCGGCAACGGCGGCCTGGGGACGTTGCAGCAAGGGATGCTCGAACAATCCAACGTAAGCCTGGTGAACGAGTTTGTGCAGATGATCCTGGCGCAGCGCTCCTACGAGTCGAATTCGAGAGCGCTCAGTGCCGCCGATCAGATGCTGCAACAGTTGAATTCCCTGGGGCGGTGATGAAGAGAGTACTGATCATTCTGGTGCTGGCGAGCTTGCCGCAGATTGGCTGGGCGCAGCAGGCAGGGGCCGTCGAACGCATTGCGCAGTTGCTCGAACAGGAAATGCACTCCTTCGAGCTGGCGGGTTCGGGGCTGGAGCGCCAGTCCATTCGCATTCTCGATTCGTCGCAGCTCTCCATTCCAGAGGCTTCTTTCCGTCTGGCGGGCTTGCGGCGAACCAGTCGCGACGGGTATCTGGCAACCGTGCGCTGCTCAAGTGCCGCCGAGTGTCTGCCTTTCCTGGTGGCATTTCGTTGCCGCCGGCCGGCAGGCGCCATGGCCGATCGTCTGAAAGCAGTCGATCATGCCAAAGCCGGCCCGCGGGCGAAGCGCAGTGCAGCCGTGCACACCGGCGAGACGGCGAGGCTTGAGTTGACGCTCACGGGAGCCAATCTTTCCTTCCCGGTGATTTGTCTGGAGGAAGGCGGCGTTGGCGAGATGATCCGCACCAGGGCGATTGCGGGCAATAGGATTTTCGTGGCGATGGTGACCGGGCCACGGCAATTGCGGGGCGTGGAGGAATCGCGATGAAGGGTTGGGCGGCATTCCTGTTGATCATCGTGTTGCTATGCGAGGGAAGCAGCGGAGCGCATGCGGCGTTCAAAGGGAAGGACCAGCCTACACTTGAGGAATATCTGAAGAGCCTGAATCAGCAGCCCGCAGCCGCCGCCACCGCCGTTCCGCGAAAGACGATCGGAAGCCTGTGGAGCGACGACGCGGGGATCGGCCAACTGGCGGCCGATTACAAGGCGGGACGGCTGCACGACTCAATCTTGATCAATATTTCCGAACAGACGACCGCCAACCAGACCGGGACGGTGAGCGCGCAACGTTCGATGAGCGCCAGCTCCGGGATCACGGGTTTGCCGGGCGCGCTGAAGACCACGGGCGTCGCCCAACTGTTCTCGCCCAATTCCACTTATCAACTCACGGGCGCAGGGCAAGCAGGCTCGGCCTCCACCATCCAGAGCACGCTTTCGGGGACGGTTGTCGCCGTCCTCTCGAACGGAAACCTGGTGGTCGAGGCGCGCCACTCGATGCTGGCGGACAACCAGCATCAGGACATTACCTTGCGGGGCGTGGTGCGGCCGGGGGACATCGCTTTGGGCAACAGCATTTTCTCCTCGCAGATGAGCAACCTGGAACTCACCATACGCGGCAAGGGCGTGGTGAGCGACAGTACGCGGCAGCCGAACATCGTTATCCGTACGCTGCTTAAGCTGTTGAATTTTTGAGAGTGTGATGAAGGTGATGAGATTGAACAAGTGGTTCACGCTGGCGGCGATCGCCGCGCTGCTAGCGGTGCTGGGGCAAGAAAGCGCCAGCCAGGTACGGACGGTACGGGTACACGAACTGGCGACGGTGGAGGGAGTGCGGGAGAACCCTCTGATCGGATACGGACTGGTCGCCGGGCTGCGAGGAACGGGCGACAGTCAGCAAACCATCTTTACGACGCAGATGTTGGCCAATGCGCTGCAGAAAATGGGGATGCAGGTTTTGTCGACGCAAGTGAAGGTGAAGAATGTGGCGTCGGTGTTCGTGACCGTGAATTTGCCGGCTTTTGCGCGCCCCGGCATGCAACTGGATGTGACCGTCTCCAGCATGGGCGACGCCAGCTCGTTGAGCGGCGGCACGCTGCTGATGACTCCGTTGCGCGCCGCCGATGGCCAGATCTACGCCGCGGCGCAGGGCACGCTAACGGTTGGCGGATATAGCGCGAGCGGGCCGGGCACCTCGAAGCAGGTGAACCATCCGACTGCGGGAAGAATTCCGGGTGGCGGATTGGTGGAGCGGGAAGCTACGGTGGACTTGAGCGCTCTGCCCAACTTGACGCTGCTGCTGCGCGAGCCCGACTTCGCAATCGCACAAAGGATCGCCGACAGCATCAACCGCGAGCTCGGCCCAATGGTGGTGGCGAGGGCGGCTGACAGCCGTAGCGTGGAGCTAAAGGCGGGCGACAAAGCGGGGCCGATTCCGGCGATGCTGGCCAAAGTGGAGAATCTTGAGATTCCGGTGACTCAAAAGCCAAAAGTGGTGGTCAGCGAGCGCACCGGGACGATCGTGATGGGCAAGGACGTGCAACTGGGGGCAGTCTCGATTCTGCACGGCAATTTGTCCATCGAGGTGGCGACCGAGTTGCACGTTTCCCAGCCACTGCCCGGCAGCAAGGGGGGTGAAACCGTGGTGACTCCGCAGACTACGGTGAAGACGCAGGACAATTCGGCGAGGCGAATCGAGTTGCGCGAGGGGGCAAACGTCGAACAACTGGTCAACAGTCTGCAAGCGATCGGCGCCACGGCGCAGGACGTGATCTCGATCCTACAGGCGATGAAGGCGGCTGGAGCTCTGCAGGCAGAGCTGGAGGTGATCTGATGCAGGTGCAATTCGCGGCTCCGCTCACGTCAAGCGTGACGGTTCCGGTAGTGAATACGGCGGGCAATGACGCCGCGACCTTAAAGCGCCACGCCATCGAGTTCGAGTCAATCTTGCTCACCAACGTAATGGAAAAGTTGCAGCAAACCTATTCTTGCGTGCCGGGCGAGCAGCCCACCGACGCCGGGCACGACACCGAGGGCAGCATGGCCACGCAGGCGCTTGCCACCGGAATCGCGAAGGCCGGCGGTTTCGGATTTGCCAAGATGATCCTAAAATCCCTGTCGCAGCCCAAGGCGGCGGACAGCCAAGCTGGCTCAGTGGCAGCCAAGTAGCCAGGCGGCGAGGTCGGACGAAAAGAATTCGAAGCATTAAAGTTCTCTAATGCGCCGCCGATAGTACCAGCAGTAGTAAGGAAGGACGAGGAAGGTACGAGATGAATATCAGCTTGGGAGCCACCAGCAACAATACGATCACCGATCCGACGTTGAGCCAAAGTTCGGGCGCGAATCGGACTTCGGGACCCCAGAAGACGTCGTCCGGAGATGCGGCCATAGTATCGCTCGGCAGCAGCGTCGACGACTTGAAAACGCAACTCGATTCGATGCCCGACGTGCGCGGTGACCGGGTTCAGCAGTTGCAGGCGATGGTCGCGCAAGGGACCTACACGGTGAACCCGACGAATGTGGCAAATGCCATGTTTGCAACCCTGTTTGGAGAAAGCTGAAGCGCGAATCCGATCTGTGGACACTCGACGGACCATGAAAATATCTGCTAACGCCGCGGAACTTCTGGCTGCGCTCCTTGATTTGCAAGGGGCCTGTAGCGGAGGTACGGCGGGTTCGATCGGGCGGCTTGCGGCGCGTTGCGAGCAAGCTGCATCGCGGCTTACGCCCGCCGATTTCGCGGCCTGCGACGGGGAGGCGATAGGCAAGGTGCGCCTCGCGGCCAAGACGGCGGCGGCTTTCCTGCGGCGCGTGGTTCGCATGCGGGGAATGCGCTTGACGATGCGCAGGTTCGGGCAGATCGAGAGCACCAATGGGCGCGGGATAGCGATGTGAGAGAGAAATGTCCGGCCTACTGAATGCGCTATCGAATGCGATGAGTGCCCTGGCGGCGTCTCAAGACGAGGTCAATGTTTCGTCGAATAATCTTGCGAACGCCAATACCCCGGGCTATGCGCGGGAGCGTGTCGTACTCGAGGAGCAGCCGTCTTTTGCCACCGGTGCGTTGAGCGGCATGGGGAACGGCGTGACCGTGGAGTCGGTGCAGAGTATCCGCGACCCGCTGCTGGATGCCAGCGTCCAGCAGGAAACACAACAGCAGAGTGCCAGCCAGGAGATTGTGAGCGCAATGCAGCCGGTGCAGACGCTGTTTGTTTCGGGCAATGGCGGTGTTTCCGACGAGATGAGCACATTCTTCGATGGCCTGCAAGAGCTTTCGACATCTCCCACCGATCCCGCCTTGCAGGCCACGGTGCTGAGTGACGCCGGCAATCTTGCCACCGCCTTCCAGACCACGGCTACGCAACTGACGGGCACGCAACAGAGTCTGGATCTCGGAGTGACGCAGTCGGTAAGCCAGATCAACCAACTGACGACGCAACTGGCGCAGGTGAATGGCCAAATCACCTCCGCGCAAGGCTCCGGGCAAAGCGGCAATAACCTGCAAAACCAGCAGCAGAATCTTCTGTCCGAGCTTTCGAGTCTGATCGGCTTTTCGGTGGGCCAGAGTTCGGACGGCCAGACGATTACGACGGCGAACGGCACGCCATTGGTGGTTGGCAACCAAAGCTTCGCGCTGTCGACCGCGACCAACAGTTCCACGGGCTTTCAGGACGTGGTCTCGGCGCAGGGGGAAGATATCACCAGCCAGATTTCCGCCGGCCAGCTTGGGGGCATGATCCAGGCGCGCGATGTTCAGGTCGCGGGAGTGCTTTCCAGTTTGAATACGCTGGCGGGCAGTTTATCCAGCGCCATCAACACGGTGAACGAAAACGGCTACTACTTCGCCGGTGCGACTGGCACAAAGGGCACAGCGATGTTTTCCGTAACCCCGGGAAACGGTGCCGCCGCGAGCATGTCCGTGGCCTTGACCAGTGGGAGCCAGATTGCCTCCAGCTCAAGCGCGACGGCAAGCGGCGACAACAGCAACCTGCTGGCAATGATCGATGTCGGTACCCAGCCATTGGTAAATTCCCAGACGCCGACCCAAATGCTCTCTGGAATCGTTTACCAGGTTGGCAATGACGTCTCGCAAGCTCAGTCGGATTCAGCCGCCGGTTCCTTGATGCTGACGCAGCTTCAAGATGAACAGGGCGCGGTCGAGGGCGTATCGACTGACGAAGAAGCGAGCAATCTTCTCACCTATCAGCAGTCATACCAGGCGGCGGCGCGGGTAGTTACGGTGGTTGACGACCTGACCCTGGTGGCATTGAATCTTGGCGTTGAAACGGCCATGACCTAGAAAGCGGTAACCATGCGCGTGAATCCCAATATGCAGGCGGACATGCTGTCTTATCTGCAGGTATCGCAGAATCAGGAGCAGACCGCAATCGAGCAACTTGCCACCGGACTGCGAGTGAATCTCCCGTCCGACGACCCCGCGGCGGCGGCGGCGAACTTGGTCAACAACGCTTCCATCAGCGCTGGCGATCAGTATGTGCAGAATATCGACTCCGTGCAGCAGACGATGACAAGCGCCGATTCGACCTTGAGTTCGGTGGTTACCGAACTGACGCAAGCAATTTCACTGGGAGTGGAAGGAAGCAACGGAACGCTGTCGGCCAGCGACAGCCAGGCCATTGCCCAGCAAGTCAGCGGCATCCAGAGTCAGATATTTGCGCTGGCGAACACGTCCTTTCAGGGAGTTTATCTGTTTGGAGGGACGGCAACGTCGGCGGCGCCGTTCGTAAAGGATCCAACCTCACCCACGGGCGTACAATACAACGGCAACGAACAGGCCAATCAAATCCAGATCGGGGAGGGGCAGCAGGTCGCGACCTCGGTACCGGGAGACCAGTTGTTTGGCTCCGGCGCGACAGGTGTTTTCGGCAGCCTGCAAACGCTCATTACCGCGCTTCAGTCGGGCTCGACGAGCGACGTTGGCACCGCCACCGTGCAGTTGCGAACCGCCTTCGATCAGGTGAATACCTCCCGTATTTTCTATGGCAATACTCTGAGCGGCCTGACCCAGCAAGACAACTATTTAGGCCAGGAAAAAGTAAACCTTCAATCGAATGAGAATCAATTGGTGGGGGCGGACCCGACCACAGCCGCAAGCGCGATGTCGCAGGCTTCGGTGGCGCAACAGGCGACGCTTGAAGCGATCGCCAAGGCGCAATCGCTCAACCTGTTGAACTACTTGCCGCAGGCTTAAAAGGTTGCTGAAAAACGCGCCGAAGCAACGAGCGAGGCGCTACCGAATGTCTGAGCCGCAGAGTTACAGCGCAATTCTTGTCTGCTTACAGCAGAGCAAAGCTGTTTTTCAGCAGCCTGTTAAGCAACCTCTCCAGGGATGCGCGAGGGACGGGGTAACAGCCGTGAAACGGCCGCCTCTGGTTCAGCAATAAAATATTTTCAAGGTTGGTGCGGCACGGAAGGATCACCGCCGGGCCGAAAAGCCGGCGAATACCTTTCGCGCAACCGCTCTCACGGCTACATTCATGGCTTCCTTCCGGCGAGGCTGCTTGCCGGCGCTCTCCTTTCGGCCTTCGTCTGGATCAGTCATGCAGTTGAAGGGCAAACCAAAGCGGCTCGTCATCGAATTGCAGACACAACTCGATGGTTTCTCCATCGCCCAGCGAGCGGAGCTGGTAATCGGCGCCCGTGATTACGGTTGGGACCGAAAGCATGCAGTTTTCTCCACCACCGGCGAGCTTAGACTTGAAGTTCCCCGCCACCATGTTGCAGACCTCGCCCATGGCGTCCCACTTTTCCTGGCTTGCCTCTTCAATGGAGATGCCAAGCATCTTCGAGGCAATTGCCGAAGCCGCATGTTCGCTGCAACAGATGGTGAAAACACCGCGAATTTCACCAGCCATGCCGACCATGGCCGTGAATTCGGGCACAATCATCTGCTTTGGATCGAGGC
>Ga0182014_10008615_pt1 | contig 10371 bp, 11 predicted proteins | sample 612S2DmetaG_FD_120489 | JGI IMG/M metagenome (GOLD analysis project Ga0182014, IMG submission 120489) | Permafrost microbial communities from Stordalen Mire, Sweden - 612S2D metaG | ecosystem: Environmental > Terrestrial > Soil > Wetlands > Permafrost | place: Sweden: Stordalen | collected...
CGCGTGCAGCCACCCGATGTAGGGCGCCGCGGCGCCCGCCATCGCCACCGAGGCCGGCCCCTGCCACGATGCCCCAACCAGCGCCGAGGTCACCGACCCGAACGAGGCGGCCGCCGAGCCCAACTCGCCCGCCAGGCCGTCCCACGCTGCCGCTGCGGCCAGCATCGGACCCGACCCCGCCCCGCCAAACATTCGCCAAGAATTAATTTCCGGCGGCAACACAGAAAAACTCGCCACGCGTCTCCCTTCTCCGCTGACCATGTGCACCACCAGACACGCCGGCGGCGCGGGCCCCACAAGAATCTAGCGACCAGTCGGACCACACGTGGCGACTTCGCACAATCTCAACGAGCAGTCAGATCCTACGGGTCAACAGCGCCACGCACTCGGTGTGATGGGTCAGGGGGAACGCGTCGAAGACCCTGATCTCTTCGACGGTGTAGCCGTGAGCGCGATACAGGCCGACATCGCGGGCAAACGATGCCGCCTCGCAGCCGATGTGCACCACCCGCGGAACCTCGGCGGCGGCCAGCAGGTCGATGACTTCGCGTCCAGCGCCCGACCGCGGTGGATCGAGTACCGCCACATCGGCGCTCACACGCTGCCCCGTCAGCGCTCGGCGCACCGAATCGGCGATGACGTTCACCTGCGGCAAATCGGCCAAGGCCGCCTCAGCGGCCCGCGACGCCGCCCGCGAGGTGTCGACCGTCAGCACCCGTCCCGACTCCCCTACCGCTTCGCCCAGCACAGCGGCGAAAACCCCCGCGCCGCCGTAGAGATCCCACGCCGTCATGCCGGCGCCGGGCTGTGCCCAATCGGCAACCAGACGGCTGTAGAACCCTGCCGCATCCCGGTGCGCCTGCCAGAAAGCCGTCACCGGCACCTGCCAGCTGCGCGGGCCCACCCGCTGCACCGCGTGGTAATCGCCTTCCAGCACCTTGGTTGTGGTCCGCTTGCCCTGTCGCACGCTGCGCACCACATGGCGCTTGTCGTTGTCGTCAAGTGCCACGTGCAGCTGGGCCCCCGGCGGCCAGTCGCCCTCACCCAGTCCGTCCATCATTCCGGGCGGCAGCTGAGCGCAGCGCAGGTCGGTCACCAGCTCGTCGCTGTGGTAGCGGTGAAAGCCCGGACGTCGATCGGCCCCTACCTCGAGCCGGACCCGGGTGCGCCAACCAGTAGAGCCCGCGGCCGAGAGCGGCTCAGCCCCCGCTTCTTGGCCACTCCACTGGTGCCCGCCCAGCCGTTCCAGCTGATTGGCCACGACTTCGGCCTTCAGCGCCCTTGCCGCCTCGGGAACAGCAAACGCTAGGTCACAACACCCGGCACCATCCGCGCCGGCGATCGGGCACAGTGACGCCGTCCGGTCGGCCGACGGCTCGATCACCTCAACGACTTCTGCGTGGCAATAGGATCCGCGGTCGGCCGTGACGCGCACCCGCACCCGTTCGCCGGGCAGCGCGTAGCGAACGAACACCACCCGCCCTTCGTGGTGTGCGACGCAGCTGCCGCCGTTCGCCGGGGCACCGGCGACCAATGTCAGTTCCCGGCAAGCCGACTCGGGGTTCGATTCCTGGATCAATCGAAGATTCCGCGACGGGCGTCACCGGGGGCGGCGTGCGCCTCCAGCGTGTTGACTCGCTCCGATGAACTCAACTGCCAGGGAACCGAAGTCACCATCACACCGGGCATGAACAGCAATCGGCCCTTGAGCCGCAGTGCGCTTTGGTTGTGCAGGATCTGTTCCCACCAATGGCCGACGACGTACTCCGGGATGAACACCGTGACCACGGTCCGCGGCGACTCCCTGCTGACCCGCCTCACGTAATCCAGTATCGGGCGGGTGATTTCGCGGTACGGCGAGGCGATGACCTTGAGAGGCACGCTGATATTGCTGTCCTCCCAGGCGCGCACGAGCCCACGGGTTTCCCCGTCGTCCACGCTGACCGTAAGGGCCTCGAGCGAGTCCGGACGCGTCGCGCGCGCGTAGGCCAGTGCGCGCAGGGTCGGCAGATGTAGCTTGGACACCAGCACTAATGCGTGATTACGGCTTGGCAACACCACGTCGTGTTGCGCGGCGGCCTGCTCTGCCAGTTCCCGGTTGACGGTGTCGTAGTGCTTGCGGATCAGCTTCATCACGAGGAACAGCCCGCTCATCGCGACGATGGCGATCCATGCCCCGGCAAGGAATTTAGTGAGCAGCACAACGAACAACACCGCGCCGGTGGAGAGCAACCCTACCGCGTTGACCACCCGCGAGCGCATCATTTTGCGCCGCACCCGGGGGTCGGTCTCGGCCCGCAGCAACCTCGTCCAGTGCCGGACCATGCCGATCTGGCTCAGCGTGAAGGAAATGAATACACCGACGATGTAGAGCTGGATCAGCGCCGACAGCTCGGCACGGAACGCGATGATGGCCGCCAGTGCCGCCGCCGACAGGAACAGGATTCCGTTGGAGAACGCCAATCTGTCACCGCGGGTGTGCAGTTGGCGCGGAAGATAGCTGTGCTGTGCCAACACAGAGCCGAGCACCGGGAACCCGTTGAACGCGGTATTTGCCGCCAGCACCAGGATGAGCGCGGTCACCGTGGTGATGAGCACAAACCCGACGTGGAAGCTGCCGAACACCGTCTCGGCCAGCTGGGTGACCAGGGTCTTCTGGTAAAAGCCCGCGGGCGTGCCGGTCAGCTGTGTTGCGGGATCGTCGACGAGTTTGACGCCGATCCTCTGGGCCAACACGATGATGCCCATCAGCAGGGTCACCGCGATCGCGCCGAGCAATAGCAGGGTCGTCGCCGCGTTGCGCGACTTCGGTTTCTCAAACGCCGGCACCCCATTGCTGATCGCCTCGACACCGGTCAGCGCCGCGCAGCCCGACGAGAACGACCGGGCCAGCAGGAACGCGAACGCGAAGCCGACGACCTGGCCGTGTTCGGCATGCATCTGGAAACCGGCGGATTCGGCCCGCAGCGGATTGCCCAGCGCGTAGATCCGGAACAGCCCCCAGCCGATCATGATGGTAACGCCGACGATGAACGCGTAGGTCGGGATGGCGAACGCCGCCCCGGATTCGCGGATCCCGCGCAGGTTCAGCGCCATCACCACCAGGATGGCGGCCACGCAGAACCACACTTTGTTTGCGGCCACGAACGGGAGAGCGGAGCCGATGTTCGACATGGCCGACGCGGTCGAAACAGCAACGGTGAGAACATAATCCACCATCAGGGCACTGGCGACGACAAGGCCGGCGGTGTCGCCGAGGTTGGTGGTGACCACCTCGTAGTCGCCTCCGCCGGAGGGGTAGGCGTGCACGTTCTGCCGGTAGCTGGCCACCACGACCAGCATGACCGCCGCCACGGCGAGGCCGATCCATGGCGTCAGCGCGTACGCGGCCGCGCCCGCCACCGAGAGCATCAGAAAGATCTCCTCAGGGGCATATGCCACCGAGGACAGCGCGTCCGAGGCGAACACCGGCAAAGCGATGCGCTTGGGCAGCAGCGTGTGACTTAGCCGGTCGCTGCGAAACGGCTGGCCGATGACCAAACGGCGCGCAGCGGTTGAAAGTTTGGACACGAGAGCCAAGAGTAAGCGCAGCCGGGCTTGATAGCGTTTCGTAGGCGAGAATGTTCCGGGACCGAATCGGCTGGCCAACGACCAGTGTGCCGATGGATTGACATACGCAGGACTGCGCCGAAAGGACCTCAAGTGCGGGTGGTTGTGATGGGGTGCGGCCGGGTGGGCTCGTCACTCTCCGACGGGCTGTCCCGAATCGGGCACGATGTTGCTGTCATCGACCGCGACAGCACGGCGTTCAACCGGCTCAGCCCGGAGTTTGGCGGCGACCGGGTGCTGGGCCAGGGGTTCGACCGAGATGTCCTGCTAAGGGCGGGAATCGAGGGGGCGGACGCCTTCGCCGCGGTGTCGTCCGGAGACAACTCCAACATCATCTCGGCGAGACTGGCCCGGGAGACCTTCGGCGTGCAGCGCGTCGTCGCCCGCATCTACGACGCCAAACGCGCCGAGGTGTACGAACGCCTCGGCATCCCCACGATTGCCACCGTGCCCTGGACCACCGATCGCCTGCTCAACCTGATCACCCGGGACGGTGAGACCGCCAGGTGGCGGGACCCGACCGGCACCGTCGCCGTCGCCGAGGTCGAGTTGCACGAGGACTGGGTGGGGCGCCGCGCCACCGAACTGGAAGAGGCCACCGGCGCACGGGTGGCGTTCTTGATCCGATTCGGCACCGGGGTGCTCCCCGAACCGAAAACCTGCATCCAGGCCGGTGATCAGGTCTACCTGGCCGCGATATCCGGCCGCGCCGCCGAGGCGGTGGCCATCGCCGCCCTGCCACCGAATCAGGACTGAGGCACAAATGAAGGTAGCTGTTGCCGGGGCCGGCGCGGTCGGCCGTTCGGTCACCAGGGAACTCGTGGGGAACCACCACGACGTGACCCTGATCGAGCGCAACCCCGACCACGTCGACGTCGATGCCATTCCGGAAGCGCACTGGGTCCTTGGCGATGCCTGCGAACTGAGTCTGCTGGAATCGGCACACCTCGAGGGCTTCGACGTGGTGGTCGCCGCGACCGGCGACGACAAGGTCAACGTGGTGCTGAGTCTGCTGGCCAAGACCGAGTTCGCGGTGCCCCGGGTAGTGGCCCGGGTCAACGATCCGCGCAACGAATGGCTGTTCACCGACGCCTGGGGCGTCGATGTCTCGGTGTCCACCCCACGCATGCTGTGTTCGCTGATCGAGGAGGCCGTCACCGTCGGCGATCTGGTGCGGCTGATGGAGTTCCGCCGGGGTCAGGCCAACCTGGTCGAGATCACGCTGCCCGACGACACGCCGTGGGGCGGCAAACCGGTGCGCAGACTCCAACTGCCGCGTGACACCGCGTTGGTGACGATTCTGCGCGGGCCGCGGGTGATCGTGCCGGAACCCGACGAGCCCCTGGAAGGTGGCGACGAGTTGCTGTTCGTCGCAGCCACCGAAGCGGAAGAGGAACTGAGCAAGCTGTTGTTGCCCAGCGTCGAACCGATCTCGGACTAGGCGCGACTAAGCGCGGCTGGTGTCGATGTCGGCCTCTGCGGTGGCCGCCGGGCCGGCCTCAGCGTCGGGAAGGGCACGCTGAACGACCTTGATCGCCGCGTAGGTCGCCAGTGCCGCTATCGCGGTCAGCGGCCAACCCATCCCGAGCCGTGCCACTCCTAGCCAGCCGGTCTTATCCGCGTCGTAGAGCAGCCGCTGGACCACGAACCGGGCGCCGAATACCAGCACCCAACCCAGCGTGGCGATGTCAAACGCGCGCACCGCGCGGGGCACGTCGCGCCAGCCGCGATCAACCCCGCTGGCCCAGCTCCAGACGTAGCCGACCAGCGGCCGGCGGAACAGGACCGACACCGAGAAAACCACCGCCCACAGCAACGACATCCAGATGCCCAGCAGGAAGTAACCTTTGGACTGTCCCATCAGGTAGGCGATCAGCGCGCAGATGGCGACGCCAAAGAAGCCTGAGAACGCGGGCTGTGTGGATTCGCGCCTAATCAGGCGCAAGAGCAATACCAGCGTGGCCACGCCGAGCGCGGCACCAATCGCGGGCCGCAAACCCAAGAGGCCGTTAGCCAGCACGAACGTCAGCACGGGCAGCGACGAGTAGATGACCCCGCTCACCCCACCCAGCTGCGCCAGCAGGCGCTCTGGGCTGGTGCGATCACTGGTTTGGTCGGGCAGACTCAACGCTGAATTTCGTAATGCGGGTTGTAGATGGCTTTGGTGCCGTTCTCCAGCTTGCCCAGGCGACCCCGGACCCGCAGGGTACGGCCCGAGTCGATGCCGGCGATCCGGCGCTGACCCAGCCAAACCAGGATGACGGTGTCGCTGCCGTCGAACAACTCGGCGCGGACCCCGCCCGCGCAACCCTTGCCGTTGCATTCCACACTGCGCAGGGTGCCCACCATCGTGACCTCCTGGCCGCGCTCGCAGTCGATGACACGCTGCGCACCGGTGAGTGCGACCTCGTCGGACAACTCGTCGGAGTCGCGCTGGTCCGGGTCCTCCGTCAAACGACGGGTGAGCCGGCGCAAATAACCTTGGGCCCCCATGGCCACTCCTGACACTGCTTGATGCAGCTATCGGCGCTTCAGTATGCCAACGGCCACCGTAGACCTGTTGGTTCCCCGGCGCTACGCGGATCACTGTGATGTTGGAAGCAAAAATGTGGGTGTGGGAATCGATAATCTGGTGTTTGGATTCGATCTTGATGTTGGAGGAAGCCCTGCGCGAACGGCAATATCAAGGAATGGCTGTCGATCTGCGCGGTGTCAGGACCGTGTTGTTGCCCGGAACCGGATCCGACGACCACTACGTCCATCGCGCATTTTCCGGCCCGCTGCGAGCAGCCGGCGCGGTGCTGGTGACGCCGCCGCCGCACCCGGATCGGTTGATCGAGGGCTACCTGTCCGCCCTGGACGACGCCGCGCGCGCAGGTCCGATCGGTGTCGGCGGCGTGTCGATCGGCGCCGCGGTGGCGGCGGCGTGGGCGCTGGACCATCCGGCTCAGGTGGTCGCCGTACTGGCTGCGCTGCCACCCTGGACCGGGGCGCCCGGATTGGCGCCCGGAGCGCTCTCTGCGCGCTACACGGCCTCCCATCTGCGTGCTGATGGGTTGGCCGCGACGACCGAGCAGATGCGCGCATCCAGCCCGCCGTGGCTGGCCGGGGAGTTGACCCGCTCGTGGCACGCTCAGTGGCCGAAATTGCCCGACGCCATGGAAGAAGCGGCCGCATTCGTCGCGCCGAGTTGCGCCGACCTGGCCCGGCTCGCCGCACCTCTGGGGGTGGCGGCCGCCGTGGACGATCCGATTCACCCGCTACAGGTCGGTGTCGATTGGGTGAGCGCCGCGCCGCGAGCCGCCCTGCGAACGGTGACGCTGGCCGAGATGGGCGCGAACACCGCCGCGCTGGGTGCCGCCTGCCTGGCCGCCCTTGCCCTCGCTTGAGGAGTTTCTGGGACTGGCTAGCCGCCGCTTGTCGTGCGCAACTGCTGCATCGCCGATCCCTCGGCGCTGCGACGGGCGGCCGGCTCGTCGGACGGCTGTTGCTCGGCTTCCGCTGGTCCAGTGGCCTGTTGGGTAGCCGCGGCCTCGCGTAGCTGTTCGGCCATCGGCTCGGGCAGCTGCACCGGCAACGGCGTCCGCACCGGTAGCGGCGTGTCATCACGGCGAACCACGGTGTCCGCCAACGCCGTGCGAGCTTCGTCGTTCAACGCGTCGATGGTTTCATGCGGCCCGTTTACCACGCAGCGGATCATCCAGCGGTAGCCGTCGACCCCGATGAAGCGCACCACGCCGGAGGCGATGCCGACCACCTCCCGGCCCCACGGACCGTCTTTGATCGTGACTTTGGCCGAGTCTTTGCGCAGCGAGTCGGCGAGCTCGCTGGCCACTTCGCGCCATAGGCCTGTCGTCTTCGGTGCCGCGTAGGCGGCAATGGTGAAACGCCCATTGGGCGTGACAATCCAGACCGCGCTCGGCACCCCGGTCTCGGTCAGCTCGACCTGCAGCTGCCCGGCTTCCGGCATGGGAATCAGCACCGAGCCCAGGTCGAGTCTGGCCAGTTCCGCGTCCTTAGGGTCGTCGAAGTCGTCGATGTCGAACGGGCCTTCGAACTCTCCGAGCTCGTCGGGCTCGTTTGGTTCTACTGGGTCCACTGGTTCCACCTCCTCATCGCACTCATCGCTTCGCTGTGTATCGCTGGGGGTCACAAACTCGCATGTCCGCCGGAGGAACCGTGACCTCCGTCGCCACGGGATGTTTCGGCCAGCCCGGCCTCGTCGAACGACGAGACCTCGACCAGCTCAACCAACTCGACCCGCTGCACCAGCAACTGGGCGATGCGGTCGCCACGCTGCACCACGATCGGCGTGGCAGGGTCGAGGTTGATCAGGGCGACCTTGATCTCGCCACGGTAGCCCGCGTCGATGGTACCGGGACTGTTGACGATCGAAAGCCCCACGCGCGAAGCCAAACCCGAGCGCGGGTGGACGAGCCCGACCATTCCGAACGGGATAGCGACCGCGACGCCCGTGCGCACCAGGGCGCGGTGTCCCGGTGCCAGCGTGACGTCTTCGGCGCTGAAGAGATCCACCCCGGCGTCGCCCTCATGGGCGCGGCTGGGCATCGGAAGTGTGGGATCAAGGCGGACAATTTTCACGTTAAGGCCAGACTGGTCGACACGGGGCCACAGACTACCCTTGACTCCGTGTCCGATACCCGCGTCGCGCCGCACAACGTGCGATATCGCGAGCGACTGTGGGTGCCGTGGTGGTGGTGGCCGCTGGGCTTCGCGCTGGCGGCGCTCATCGCATTCGAAGTCAACCTGGGCGTCAGCGCGCTACCCGACTGGCTGCCGTTTGCGACGCTGTTCGCCGTGGCGACCGGGACGCTGCTGTGGCTGGGCCGTGTCGAGATCCAGGTCAGCGTCGACCCTGCGTCCGGGGCCGGGGTCGAACTGCGCGCCGGGCAAGCGCACCTGCCCGTCACCGCGATCGCCCGGTCCACCGAAGTTCCCCGCTCTGCCAAGTCCGCGGCACTTGGCCGCCAGCTCGACCCGGCGGCCTTCGTGCTGCACCGGGCATGGGTCGGGCCCTTGGTTCTGGTGGTCCTCGATGACCCAGACGACCCGACGCCGTACTGGCTGGTGAGCTGCCGTCACCCCGATCGGGTGCTGTCGGCCCTGACAAGCTGAGTGCAGCTATCAGGCTGCGCAGTCGGTGCAGATCATCACGCCGCTCTTCTCGCTGGCCAGCCGGCTGCGGTGTTGCACCAGGAAGCAACTCGAGCAGGTGAACTCGTCAGCCTGCTTCGGAATCACGCGAACCGAAAGTTCTTCACCGGATAGATCTGCGCCGGGCAGCTCGAAAGACTCAGCGGATTCGGATTCGTCCACGTCGACAACGGCCGACGCCGCTTCGTTCCGTCGTGCTTTGAGCTCCTCCAGGGAGTCCTCCGAGACGTCGTCGGTTTCGGTGCGCCGTGGAGCGTCATAGTCGGTGGCCATCGTGCAATCCCCTGTCCTGTCCCCTCAAGTGCCCTCTGTTCCTCAAGCAACGTGTTGTACCAGCGTCGAACGCATCCACCAAACGATTCGTGCCCGTATCTCGGCCGATAGAAGTGTGATTTACGTCACAGCATCGGCAGGAAACCTCGTCTGCACACCCAAACAAGGCCTAGATCAGCGAGTGTAACGAGCGGCTACAGTGCACTCGTGGTCGCACAAATCACCGAGGGTACCGCCTTCGACAAGCATGGTCGGCCCTTTCGACGGCGCAATGCGCGCCCCGCCATCTTCGCACTGGTGTTTCTGGTGCTGACGGCCGGCGTGGTGTGGACAATCGCTCTGACGCGACCGGCGAAAGTTCACGAGGCCCAAGTCTGTAACCCACCCCCACAACAGGCCGGGTCGGCACCCGCTCAGCTCGGTGAACAGGCGTCGCGGACGGCGATGACGGACGTCTCACCCGCCAAACTCAGCGCCACCAAGGTCCGCGTTCTCAACGCCAGCGGCCGAGGTGGACAGGCGGCCGAAGTCGCCGGCGCGATGAAAGACCTGGGGTTCGCAACGCCGACGGCGGCTAACGACCCGCTCTATGCCGGCGCCCGGCTGAACTGCCAGGGCCAGATTCGCTTCGGTACCGCCGGGCAAGCCAGCGCGGCCGCGGTGTGGTTGGTGACGCCGTGCGCCGAACTCTTCAACGACAGCCGTGCCGACGACTCCGTCGACCTTGCCGTGGGCACCGACTTCACCACACTGGCGCACAACGACGACATCGACGCCGTTCTGGCCAGCCTGCGACCCGGCTCCACCGGGCCATCGGATCCAATCCTGGTGACCAAGATTCACGCCAGCAGCTGCTGATCCGGCCGGATCAGTCCCGGATTGGCCCGAGACCGTTGAAGCGTTCGAGTGCCGCCAACAGCTCGTCGGCAATTCCAGGTGCGGCGGCCACCACCAACCCGGCGCCACCCGCTGGTCCGTTCTGCGCGGGCAACACCACCCGGGCGCCCGCCTCCGCCGCGATCAGGGCACCGGCCGCGCTGTCCCACACTTGCAGCCCATGCTCATAGTAGGCATCTAGCCGGCCCGCCGCGACCATGCACAGATCGAGCGCTGCAGAACCGATCCGACGCACGTCGCGGACCACCGGCAGCAGCTGCGCCAACAGCGTCGCCTGGATCGCGCGGCGCCGCCCGGAGTAACCAAACCCGGTACCCAGCAACGCCATCGACAAATCGTCGACGTCGGTGCACCGCAACGCGCGCGTCCCTTGCTTGTCGGTGACATGCGCGCCGAGGCCAGTCGCCGCCGAATACA
>Ga0182014_10008618_pt1 | contig 10368 bp, 12 predicted proteins | sample 612S2DmetaG_FD_120489 | JGI IMG/M metagenome (GOLD analysis project Ga0182014, IMG submission 120489) | Permafrost microbial communities from Stordalen Mire, Sweden - 612S2D metaG | ecosystem: Environmental > Terrestrial > Soil > Wetlands > Permafrost | place: Sweden: Stordalen | collected...
ACCAATTGGGTTATTTTATAGACGTATGGAAAAGCTCACGCCTCACTGGAAGCTATCGGTCGTCAAAGGCATGATCCAGGCAGGCAGGGTGCGGATAACTCTGTCGGCGCTTGCAGGCGGGGCGGTGTTGGGATTCGATGCGGCCGGCATTTACGGCGTGGTCATGAGGCTGACGCCGAAGGACTTTTATAAGAGCATGACGACGCACGCCGATAATCGGATCTGGCAAGACGTTTACCGACCTTCAACATCAGCAGGTGAGGCGTATCTGAAACTGACTGTCGTAGATGAAGTGTTCATCGTGTCTTTTAAGGAGCTATGATCATGAGATGTCCAGTTTGCGGAGTCGCCGAATTGGTGCGCGATACCCGTGACATGCCTTACATATATAAGGGCGAATCAAAGATCATTTCCATGGTGACGGGTGATTTCTGCTCGGCGTGTGGCGAAGCCGTGCTTGAACAGAGTGAAGCGGAGCGTATCAGTTCGTTGATGCTGGAGTTCAACAAGCAGGTGAACGCTTCCTTTGTTGATCCCGCATTCATTGCGGCTGTGCGCAAGAAGCTTGCTCTCGATCAACGAGAAGCCGGCAAGATTTTCGGCGGCGGCGTCAATGCATTTTCACGTTATGAAAACGGCAAGACCAAGCCGCCTCTGGCGCTGGTGAAACTGCTCAAGCTGCTTGATCGTCACCCGGACCTTCTAGCGGAAATCAGATCGACTTAGCGTACGATTTTTTCCTTTTCGTGAGGAACCGTGCCTCCCACTCCCCCTCCACCTGGCCGAGCCTCAAGATCCTGGGGGGTACGGGTATCTTTAAAATGAAAAAGATTTCCCCCGCGCAGTTTGGGGTTATTAGACGCTCAATGAACGCAACTTGGTATAAAGCCTTCACTCTTCATTCTTCTTTGTGCCGGCTTCCAAAAAGGGCCGTCCCGATTCGCACAAGCGTAGCTCCCTCCTCTATGGCCACCTCAAAATCGCCGCTCATGCCCATTGAAAGCTCGGTCAGCCTTTCGGGGCGGGGGGACGTGCGCCTGAGCGAATCCATGAATGCGCGCATCTGCCTGAAGTAAGGTCTCGCCCGTTCCGGCTGGTCGAAAAAGGGCGGCAGGGCCATCAATCCTCGTACATCCAGCCAGTCAAAACCCGACACAAGTTTGAAGAAAGAATTCAGCTCGTCGGGCCGTATGCCGCTCTTGGTCTCTTCGCCCCCAATATTTACCTGGATCAGGACCGCAACCTTTCTGCCCGCAATCTCGGCCCTGCGGTCAAGCTCGATTGCAAGGGCCTCGCGGTCCAGCGTTTCAATCCAGTCGCAGCACTCGACGGCCGTCTTCGCCTTGTTTGTCTGCAAGCGCCCGATGCAGTGCCAGGAAACCGGAAGCCCCGCCAGCGCCTCCCTCTTTCTCTTCGCCTCCTGGATGTAATTCTCGCCGAGAATATCTATTCCAGCTTCTATTCCCTCGCGGATTCTCTCAATAGGGACCGTCTTGGTCACGCCGACCAGCTTCACCCCTTCGGGGTCGCGGCCCGCACGTGCGCACGCGGCCTTGATCCGCTCCCGGATGGCTGCCAGATTGCCGGCAACCTCTGTTCTCACCTCAGCAATTCTTCCCACTAACCCCCTCCAACCAGCCTGACTATCTCAAATGCGTCTCCCGATTCGACGGGTTCACTTTCCATCAGGCTTCGGGGAACGATTCTTTTGATTTTGCTTTCGTCCGATAAACTAAAAAGACCGTACCCCCACGGCAGGGAGACGGTCCTGTGCACAGCTATCAACCTTTTTCACAAGCCATTTTCCTGCGCTGGCATTGCCCAGATCAGGTGTATCGAGGGCTTTTCTCAGCCCGGCTCTAGACGGGCGCCCCTAACGGCTGTCAGCCAAAAAAATCTTAATGCGAGTCTGCAATATTGTCAAACAACATCTCGATCTGCACCATATTTGAATCAGGATGCACCTTCCAAGACGATGGCCACTCCCTGGCCTCCGCCCCCGCAGATTGTCTCGAGCCCGAAAGTTGCGCCCCGCCGTCGCATTTCATTCACAAGGGTCACCATTCGCATTGTGCCGGTAGCGCCAATCGGGTGCCCAAGCGAAATTTCCGAACCATTGACGTTTACCTTGAGATCACGTTCCCGCTCGGTAAGGCCCATGATCTTGGCTCGGCAAGCATCTGAGCGGCAAACACCTCCTGAATCTAGATCAGCGCGCAATCGTCCAATGCCAGGCCTGCTTTGAGAAGAGCCTTATCGACCGCCGTTTTGACGGCCGGGTAGGTCAAGGTTGGATCGCAGGCCGCATTGCCGCCCGCTATGAATCGGGCAAGGGGTTTAATTCCCATTTCGCGGGCCAGACTCTCAGAGGCAAGCACGACTGCCGCTGCTCCGTCGTTTTCCGAAGAAGAATTCCCGGCCGTGCATATGCCGCCGGGATAGACTGCTTTGAGCCTAGCCAGTCTCTCGATGCTGGCGCCCGGGCGAGGGGTTTCGTCTTCGATGAAAAAGCCCTTCCGGCCTTTTTCCAGTGAGATCGGGACCGGGACGATTTCTTCCCCGAACTTCCCCTCCTTAATGGCGGCACAGGCCCGCTGGTGGCTTCTAAGAGACCACTCGTCGGCAGACTGCCTGGTAATGCCCTCTGCTTTTGCCGCAGCTTCCGCCCACGTCATCATCGAATCGAGCTCGTCGTAGCGTTCGACCGGCTGAGACATCACGCGGGCGCGCTGAATGCGGTCGAAAAAGGGGAGCCCCCACATCGGAAGCGCTCCATGGCCCCGTGGCATGAAGCCCCATTTTTGGTCCATGCGGCCTCCCAATCCCCACCGGATATCCCCCGGCAGGTAGAGCTCGGCCTGGCTCATCGATTCCAGGCCGCCGGCTGCAACTACCCTGGCGTTACCCGTCTGGATTTTGAGTGCGGCGAAAATGATGCTGTCAACGCCCGAGCAACAGCGCCGATCAATGGTAACGGCGGGAACCGCTTCAGGCCAACCCGCAGCCAGGACGGCGAACCTTGCGGCATTGGCGCATTCTCCATTCTGGTAGGATTGGCCCATAACGACCTCTTCCACCTGGGCGGGTTGAATGCCGGCCCGCTTGACGGCCTCATTGAGGACCAAAGCTCCGAGTTCATAGACCGGGACGGCTTTGAGACTTCCTCCGAAGGCGCCAATAGGCGTGCGCACCCCGGAAAGGATGACTGCTTTTTCCATTATCTCGCCCTCCATCAGCGGCGGGCGGCGAGGCGCCGCAGCCGGGATTATCGCTCGGGAGCGCGCCGCCGGCCCCGGATCGGGTCCGGGGGGTTGGCGCGATCGTGCGTCTGAAGTCCCCCTTTTTTAGGGGTGGACTTAGAGGGATTTTTAAAGCGGTAAGTCTTCTCTAAGCGGACTTCTTCTTCATGCTTCCGTCCGGATTGTATTCGTACCAGCCTCTGCCGGTCTTCCTGCCCAGATGTCCCATTTTTACCTTCAGCCGAAGAATGGCCGGCGGGTAGAAAGAAGAATCTCTTGTTTCCTCATAGATTGACATCAGGGCGCCATAGGTCACGTCCAGGCCTACCATGTCGCCGATTTCAAAAGGCCCCATCTTCCTTCCGGAGGCCAGCCGCAGCCCTTTGTCGATATCTTCCACGGTGGTCACCCCATCCTCGACCAGGCGCATCGCCTCGATATTGGCCCTGTAATTAATGCGATTGATGACGAAACCCGGAATATCACGCTTAACCAGTATAGGCTCCTTTCCGACCTGCCTGACGAAAGCTGCGCCTGAAGCAAAGGTCTCTTCGCTGGTGTGCGTTCCTCTTATCACTTCCGCTGCAGCCATCATCGGCACAGGAGAAAAGAAATGGATGCCCAGCACCTTGTCGGCGCGCCGCGTCTCTGCCGCCAGGCAGGAAATGGAAATTGCGCTTGTGTTGCTCGCAAGGATTGCGCCGGGGTTTGCCGCACTGTCCAGCTTGCGGAAAATCTCGCGTTTCAGGTCCAGGTTTTCAAAAACTGCCTCGATAACCAGATCGGCCTCACTTGCAGCTTCCATACTGCCCGACGTGCCGATGCGCGACGTGATCGCCTCCGCCGGGCCAGCCACAGATCCCTTTTCCACAAGCTTGCCGACTGACCACGATATGCTTTTCAGGGCCTTTTCGACAGCTTCGGGTTTCTCGTCGTGCAGGGCCACACTCAGCCCTGCCTGGGCGCATACCTGTGCTATGGCCGCTGCCCATCAGTCCGCTTCCAACTATGAACACCCTGGCGATGCTCATCACGTTCCTTTCCTGTTTATAGCACTTCAATCGCGCCCTCAATCCCCGGCAGCGCTCCCCGGGGCGATAACGCATCGATCTGCTCGCCGGGATCCCTCAGGATCAAACGCTGTGGATGGACTTCGAACAAAATCCCGTCCGAAACTCGCAAATCATTCCTCCTCAATCTTCCTCAGCGCCTCCTCGTGCGCGCTGCGTACAGCAGCCCTGGCAAAAAGCTCTTCATACTTTCTCCTGATAAATTTTGCTGCAAAGCCGGGATTTTTCATGTATTTGAGACTTGAGCGAATAAATTCATCCATCATCTCTTGTAAGGTCTTTTCGACCTCCTTTAGGACTACGAAGTTCCGTATCTTAACTGTCTGGAACTCAACCGGGTCGGGGCCGGCAAGCGATATTAACCGGCGAAGCGCCCCTGAGGGGTCGGGGTAGTTGCTGAAATGGTCCTCGGTCGGTTCCACAGCCGCCCGAATCAGCAGTCGGACCTGGCAGCGCCCGGCGACAGGCGGGCTGGACCGGCCGATGAAATAGACAATCAGGCCGTTTTCGAGATTCAGGTGGTCAAGAGTGCGCTCTTGAGGCTCCCTTCGTTCAAGCTCCTGATATTCCGGCATCGGCTGCCCCTTTCAAAAGTAGAACAAGGAAAACGTTCCGTGCATTGACAACCTTATAAGCATAAACCATAACAGGGAAATGTGAGACTGGAAATCGGATAGCTACAGGAATCGAATGAGAGAGGTTGACTTGGGGCCGCGAAAAAGCTATTAACCTGCGTCAAAAAAATTACTTGCTTCAGGGAATAGAACAAAATGAGGTCGCCGGCAAAATGAACAGCAAATACATTGAGGTGAGATGGCACGGTCGCGGTGGTCAGGGCGCGGTCACGGCTGCTGAGATTCTGGCTCAAGCCGCCTACTACGACGGGTACAAGGGAGTAACAGCCGCTCCGTTCTTCGGGGCCGAAAGAAGAGGCGCTCCTGTCATCGCCTCAAACAGGTTTGCGCGCGAGCCGGTGAGGACCTTCTCCCTGGTTCAGAAGCCTGCGGTGGTGGTCGTGCTCGACGACACCATACTGCGCGTGGTGGACGTCGCAGCAGGAATCCAACCGGACGGCATCGTTATTATAAACAGCCGGAAATCGCCCGATCAGATAGGTTTGCCGTCGCACCTGCGGGTTGCAGTGACTGACGCAACGCAGTGGGCCATAGAAGCCGGCCTCATTATCTCCGGGGCGGTCATGTTCAATACGGCGATTTTGGGCGGGTTCTCCAAGGCCACCGGACTTATTGGCATGGAAAGCATCGAAAAGGCCCTGAGAAACCATTTCAAGGGTGATGAGGGCCAAAAGAATGTGCTTGGCGCAAGGCTGGCGTGCAAGGGAACCATTGTTTCCAGGACCACGGGGAATGGCTGCTCCTGATTTATTCCACCGGCCGGCTTGGGGAGCTTTCCTTTGTTCCCTTTAGCCGCAAAGACGCTTGGCGCGCTAATAATAAAAGGAAGATTACATGGAATCCAGCAAAGCTCATCAAGACCCCTTTACAGTTGCCAGAGGAAAACTTTGCACGGCTGAGGCCGGAATGACCGGCGACTGGAGATCCTCGCGACCTGAAATAGACAGCTCGAAATGCATTCTGTCCAAAACAGGAAACAAACCCTGTTTTCTTTGCTGGATGTATTGCCCCGAGGGAATCGTCACGAAGTCCATCCCTGTGAAAATCGACTATGATTACTGCAAGGGATGCGGCATCTGCGCGCAGGAGTGCCCTGCCAAAGCGATCCGGATGGTTGCCGAGCAAAACATCGATTAGACGGCCCGCGCACGTAGCGTAGAGAGAATTGAGAGATTCAGGAATTTAATTCCTCAATTCAGGGATGGATTTAATCCCTCAATGCCCTGCGCCATAGCCCTTTCCGCTAATCCTGTCTAAGCTTTTCTCCGCTACCGCTTTCGAAACGCGAAAGTCGCCCGGTCAAAGTATTCATCCATATTTTCGGCGGCCAAAGCGAGCTTTGCGAATCCGGCGGCGTCGAATGCCGCGCTCAATTCATTCTGCGACAGAGCGCCGCTCATGCACCACGCCCATGCGTCCGGCTCGGAGGCGAAGTAGTCCGGAAGAATTCCCCTTCGGCATAGATCGGCCCCTGCCACGACCCCACCCCGCCTCAGTACGCGGGAAAGCTCGACGATCAGATCGCCTTTCTCCGGGAAGAGATTGAACACTCCATTTAGAATTATCCACTCAAAGGAACCCGGCCTAAAAGGAAGGCTGTCGCCATCGGCGCAGACGAATTCAAACTCAAGACCCGGAAAAGATTGTCCAGCCAGGGCCCAGGCCTTTATCAGCGCCGGGATCGCCGAATCCAGGTTCACTATCCTGAAGCCGGAGCCGGCAGAGAGCTTCAGCATAATTGAATCGACCCCGGTCCCGCAGCCTAGGTTAAGAACCCTGTCACCAGGTTTTGGATGCAGATGGTGGAGCACGTTTCCGCAGGGCAGGAAATCTTCCCATATCTCATCAGGAAGGCGATCAATGAGGCCGGCAGGATAACCAAGTTCTGCAGCCAGGGATTTGCCGCCCAATCCGGGGGCCTTGAGCCTTTTTTGCCCTTGGTGCAGTTGCTCGTAATATTTTCGGATATGTTTTTTCAATTCTTTTGTCTCACCGGCGAACGGGATCTCTTGGGCGCCGGGCTAAGGTCCCGAAACGCGCATTCAGCCTATGGCACCCTCGTATGATAAACTTATATAATACTCTACCGAAAAAAAATAACCACTCTGCGTCGTGAGAGCGTGTAGCGGGCAGGCCGGCCGCTGTGAGTTTTGCGAAGACCGCCGCATCTCTTGCTGCACAGGGCAAGAAGACATATCCTGAAATTGCTGAAACCCTTGGCGCGCAGCTTGCCTTTTTCATTAGTATATGGGAAAAGTTTATCCTTTCCCTGTTCGAGTAACGGTCCGGCAAATGCGCTCCACATTGAATCAAACTCAGAATGGAGGTGTGTCATGATCAAAAAAATCGCCGTAGTGGGTTCGGGAACGATGGGGCATGGTATTGCCGAGTCTTTTGCCATGTATGGATATGATGTCAATATATACGACATAGATGACGCCAGGCTGAATGCGGCGATAGAAGAAATCAGGGAAGAGCTCGAGCTGTTGTCCGAGGAAAAATTCATTGAGCCTCATGTAATAGGGGCAGCCCTTCAGAGAATCAAAACATTCACGGATCTGAAAAAAACGGTGGCGGACCGCGATTATGTAATAGAGGTAGTCCCTGAGGAACTGGAGCTCAAGCAGCGCTTATTTCAGGAACTGGACGGATACTCCCCGCCGCATGCCATTCTGTCCAGTAATACGTCCAGTCTGAAGTTAAACGATATGACGGCTCGCCTTGGTGATGAGCGCAAACAGCGGGTGATGGTGAACCATTGGTATAACCCGGCCCACCTCATGCCCATCGTGGAGCTGTCCTTTTTCGGCAATATGCCTGAATCGATCTATGCGGAGGTCGAACAACTTTATGCCGGGATCAGGAAGCAAACGGTCAAGGTCCTCAAAGACGTCCCCGGTCTTGTGGCGAACCGGATTCAGCAGGGTGTCGCCAGGGAGGCTTTCTCGATCATCGAACAGGGTATCGCGGCGCCGGAAGACGTGGACAAGGCCCTTAAGTTCGGGCCGGCCTTCAGGTACGCAACGACCGGACAACTGGAGGTGGCCGACTTCGGCGGGTTGGACATCTGGTGTATCGTTGGTGATAACCTGCTGAAGGTAATGGATAATTCCCAGTCTTCCAATAACCTTTTGAGGCGGAAGGTAAAGGAAGGGAAGCTGGGCATCAAGACAGGAGAGGGATTTTACAAGTATCGGAAGGAAGAGATCCCGGAAATCAGAAAGAAGTTTATGAAAAAGCTCATAAACCAGTTAAAGGCGTCGGCATTCTATGTTTGATCGTCGAACTGAAAGGATAAGCGCATCGCCAAACAGAAGTGAGGTATGAAAAGATGATAAACAGAATTCTCATGTTTTTCGTAAACCTGATGCAAAAGTATCTTCCCGACCCTTTTGCAATTGCCTGGATCATCTCGCTGGTAGTGGTTGCTATGGCGATGGGCATAACCCACAAAGGCCCCGTGGAGATAGTCAATTACTGGGGGCAGGGATTTTTTGACATCCTGGCCTTTGCCATGCAGATGACGCTTGTAATCATTACGGGCTATGCTCTGGCCTCGGCCCAGGTCGTGCGCAGGTTTCTGCAGGCTATCGCGCGCATACCTCGCACTCCCTGGCAGACCGTCCTTTTCATTGGTTTTGTCTCGATGGCTCTCTATTACTTGAACTGGGGGCTGGGCTTGATCGCGGGCGGCCTGCTCGCTCGAGAAGCCGCCAAACTGCATCCGGATGTGGATTTTCGACTTATGGTCGCGGCGGCTTTTTCCGGAATCATCATTACGCATGGCGGCCTTTCAGCATCTGTTCCCCTGCTCGTGAACACCAAAGGGCATTTCTTGGAAAAGGATATTGGGCTCATTCCTCTCTCCCAAACCATCTTTCATCCTCAGGCGCTATTTATCGCCATTACCCTCGCTATCGTAATTCCCTTTGTGCTCGTACTGATGATTCCGAAAAAGGAAGATACCGTTTTGGCCGATCCTGCGCTCCTCCAGGAAGAACAGGTTGCAGTTGTTGCAGGCCCTGTCGAAAAGCAATTGGCGGATCGCGTTGAGTCCAGCAAAATCCTAAACTACACACTGGGATTGATGGGCCTCATATATCTCATTTATTATTTTGGAAAAAATGGGTTTAACCTCAACTTGAATATAATCATATTCACATTCCTGACCCTTGGGATACTTGCCCATGGTACGCTCATCAACTACTCAAAAGCTGTAAGCAAGGGAAGCAACACCGCCGCCGGGATTATTCTGCAATATCCCTTTTATGCCGGCATAATGGGGATTATGAAGGGAAGCGGCCTGGTCTTCGTGATATCCGGCTGGCTTTTGCAGATGTCTTCTTACAGGACTTTCGAGATGTTTTGTTACTTCTGTTCTCTCGTTATCAGTGTTTTTATTCCTTCTGCCGGGGGGCACTGGGTTGTGCAGGCGCCGTTCATGCTGCCCGCTGCCGCGCAGTTGGGCGTCGAGCCCTGGAAAGTCGCCATGGGTGTTGCATGGGGCGAGAGTATCTGGAATGTTGTCTGCCCCTTCTGGGCATTGCCCCTTTTGGCGATAGCCAACATAAGCATTCGTGATTTAATAGGTTTTACCGTCCTGTTATTCATTATTGGCAACATCGTCGCCATAACGGGTATCCTGCTGATTCAATAGCGGGCTGGGCGCAGGCGGATATTTAGCTTGCCTCATCCTGTTTAGACTAAAGAAACCGGACAAAACGCATGGGGTTTTGGACAAAGTTCTTGGCGCGTCGCAAGGTAAATGATTTCATTGAAGCCGCAATGCACGGCAATCTGCCCGAGGTCAAACTTCTGCTGGCGGAGGGCGCCGAGGTAAATGCCAGGCACAAATACGGCATAACCGCGTTGATGCTTGCTTCCAATAATGGCCATCGTGAGGTCGTGCAGGCGCTGCTGGCCGAGGGCGCCGAGGTCAATGCCCAGAACGGGGAAGGCATAACGGCGTTGAAGGGCGCCTCCCAGAATGGTCACAGTGATGTAGTGCAGGTGCTGCTCGCCGGTGGGGCCGAGGTCGATGCCAGGGACGTGAACGGTTTAACCGCGTTGATGATTGCCTCCCATAATGGCCACAGTGAGGTAGTGCAGGCGCTGCTCGCCAAAGGGGCCGAGGTCAATGCCAGGCACAAGGGCGGCCATATCGCGTTGATGATTGCCTCCCGGTTTGGCCACCGTGAGGTCGTGCAGGCGTTGCTCGCCAAAGGGGCCGATGTCAATGCCAGGAACGAGAACGGCACAACCGCGCTGATGTTTGCCTCTCAGAACGGTTACCCTGAGGTCGTGCAGGTGCTGCTCGCCAAAGGGGCCGACGTCAATGCCAGGAACGAATACGGCATAACCGCATTGATAATTGCCGCTCAGAATGGTCACAAAGAGGTCGTGCAGGCGCTGCTGGCCGAGGGC
>Ga0182014_10008619_pt1 | contig 10367 bp, 7 predicted proteins | sample 612S2DmetaG_FD_120489 | JGI IMG/M metagenome (GOLD analysis project Ga0182014, IMG submission 120489) | Permafrost microbial communities from Stordalen Mire, Sweden - 612S2D metaG | ecosystem: Environmental > Terrestrial > Soil > Wetlands > Permafrost | place: Sweden: Stordalen | collected...
AGACCTCGTTTCATCAGATCGTAGGTCTCAGCGAGAAGCTGCATCACCCCGTATTCGATGCCGTTGTGGACCATCTTCACGAAGTGCCCGGCCGATCCAGGGCCCAGCCAGGTTACGCACGGCTCGCCGTTGACCTTCGCAGCAGCACCTTCAAAGACCGGACGGACCCGCTCGTAGGCCTCTTTCGGCCCTCCGGGCATGATGCTCGGTCCGTGCCGCGCGCCTTCTTCACCACCCGACACTCCCACGCCGAGAAATTGGATGCCTTTCGCTGTCAGGTTGCGGGCGCGCACGTCGGTATCTTTGAAGAAGGAGTTGCCGGCATCGATGATGAGATCGCCCTTGTCCAAGTGCGGCAACAAATTCTTGATCACCGAATCCACCGGAGCGCCGGCGGGCACCAGCATCATGATGGCGCGCGGCTTACGAAGCAGGGCGATGAACCTCTTGATATCCGCCGCGCCGCGGATGTCCCGGTTCTCCGCCTCCTGCCGCAGCGCCGCGACTTTGGTGGCATCCTTGTCGTAGCCGGCCACGGAATGCCCGTGGTCGGCCATGTTCAGCAGGAAATTGCGCCCCATGACGCCCAGGCCGACCATGCCGATTTCATATTGTTGTTGTGGTTGTATGTTTGTCATAATCTTGTCTCCAGAGCCGCTTGCCAACATTCTTGGAATTGATTTTCAACCTAATTTTCAGTGATGGCCGCCTCGCAATTCGCGTCGGTTCATTTTAACTGGTCCGTTGAGATCGCGGGTTTCAAAGTTTGGTGGTTCTCTTTTTCTGGGCGTGCGCATAGAATCGGCTCCGTTTCGAGTGCTTCGCGCACCCGCGCCAGCCGGCTCTCAAACCGGGCCCGGTCGTGCGGGGACTCGATGGTGCGTTCGGCTAGTTCGGCGATCCATTGGGCTTGTTCCCCGAGCGCCTGACGCCGACTCGGGCTGGCCCCCAGGCTGGCGGTGGTTTCCAGCGCGCCCAGCATCCGCAACATGATGCCGACATTGCAGCAGGCACTGGCGCGAATTCGATCGAACGATTCAGCCGCCAGACTCGCAAAGGTCGGTCCGATGGCGATGATCCTCAACTCCCCGTCCTCATAGCGGTGCGATGACGGGATATTCCGGGAGGCCAGCCGTCCCAGGATTGCCGTCAGGTAATCCACGCACATGATGGCAGTCATGGTGTCGTTGAAGCCGGGAGAGAGCGCGCGCAAGGCCATATCCACAATCTGTCGGATGCCGAAGGCCGAATCCTGCTGCAGTGTGAGGTGGCGACCGATGCTATAAGCCGCCTGCAGGCCGGCAATGAGTTCCTTTGCCGGCAGGTCCTCCAGAGCGAGCGAGACGAGCGGGGTGTCCTGGACTGCAAAATCGCCGATGCCGCGTTCCATCCGCACGATGGTTTGGTGCTCCCGCGCCAGGCGCAGGAGCGCCGCGTTGTCCACGCTTTGAATGTAACCATTCCGCTGGGCCGGGTCGGTCTGCCAGTGCCGTTCTCGCAGCGGGAGCAATGCGTGATCCTCATCGCCGTCAGGTGGCCCTTGTCCCAGTTCCTGCGGGAAAAGCCGGTCAACGGCCACCATGGTTTCATCGGCCACCGAAGCAATAATGCTCGAAGCCTGGATCGAAGCGGCGATGTGCTGAACGAAGAAAATGAGGACGCCGATGCCGCCCATCGCCAGCACTACGGCGAAAAACACGGCCAGGCTCGGAACAAATCCGCCCTCGTCGCCGCCGCGGATGGTGCGCAACACAATCAGGCAATAAATGAAAGTGCCGGCAAAAACTCCAAGCACGATCTGCGTGACGCGGTCGCGCATGAAGTTCCGGAGGATGTGGGAGGTGTATTGGCTTGAAGCAAGCGCCAATGTGACCAAGACCATCGAAAACGTGACGCCCACCACGGTCATCATCGAGCCGGCAATCGTGGACAACATACCGCGCGCACCCGCCGCGCTTGCGCCAAACAAGCGAGGCCAGCGGGCCAGCCATTGGGCGCTCCCGGTGGTGTCTGCTTGAATCAAAGCTACCGCGAGGACGATGCTGCCCGCCACGATCAGCGCAGGCACAAACCAAAAGCTCGTCCGCAGAGCACTCCCATACCGCTTGAGTTGATACATGGTTCGCCCTCTCATGCGCGCCTTGAGACCGGTTTGCGGATGGACTCCAATTCTCTGCGACGCACCTTATCCGTTTCCGGATGACGCACCCGGAGTTGTTTCAACGCACCGCGGATGATCTGCGAAATGGTCATTCGTTCCCTTCGCCGAGTGTTCCTCGTGCCGCAATCGTGCCGGTGGCAGTGGGCTTTCCTCTCAGAATCCATTCAAAGCCCACTGCCACCAAGGCACCCAGAATCGGCCCGACGATATAGATCCACGAGGTGTGGAAATTGCCACGAACCAGGTCGGGCGCAAACGATCGCACCGGGTTCATCGAGGCCCCGCTGATGGGAGAAGCCCAAAGTCCGGCAAGAGCAATGTAAGCGCCAACTGCAAGGGCGCCGTTGGTGCCGATATTGCAGGCGCCGGATGCCGTGCCAAGGATCGTGTTCACAAGGCCTGCTGTCAGCACGAGTTCCATTACCATCGCCTTAGCGCCTCCAATTCCAAGCCCGAGCACGGTTGCACCGAGCAACCCGGTCTTCCCGAACATCGCGCGGAGAAATACTACCGCCGCGATACCGCCTATCAGTTGAGCGGTAAAGTATCCCGGAACACGACGCCACGGGAAATTGCCTCGGACAGCGAAGGCCAGGGTGACAGCGGGGTTCAGGTGAGCGCTACTCACCGTACCCATGAAATAAATGATCTCCATTACCATGAGGCCAGGCGCAACGACGATCATGGCCAGACTTAAACTGCCTCCACTCAGGTCTCTGACGACACCACCACCACCAGCGGCGACGAGGACCAGCACGAAAGTGCCCCAACTTTCCGCGAACATGCGCCGCCATTCCAGCGTGGAATCCGAAAAGTCGGGGGCCAGCTGCGGGTTGAGCATGCGCCGAGTTGCGCTGGATTGAGATTGATCTCTGGCGATTGATTTCATGCTGGCGGCGGACCCGTTGCCACCGAAACTTCTCCCTGTTTGATTTGACTCGGCTCCTGTGGTTCCGGGGATCGCGGAACCGCGTCGGGAACGCGCTTTAGAACCTCTTCAATCGTTTTTCTCAGCAGAGCGACCTCGGCTGAGAGTTGATGAATAGATGTCTGGTTGGGAATCTCTGATTTGGGGTCCGTAGCATCCCGCCCGATGAAAAATGCGGCAAAGACCGCGGTAAGATAGCCGAATATGGCAACCGCAAAGATGGAAATGCCGAGACAGATCACGTGCCCGCCAACGGTCACCGGCCGGTACCCGGATCCAATATTGGTTATCTGCATCGCGACCCACCAAAGAGCTTTGGGATAGCTGTGAATGCCTTGTGGATCCGCTGAGTCGTTTTCAAAATGAAGCATGCCAGCCGCACCCGCTAAGATCACGAGCATCGTGAAGGTGAGCGCGTAGCCTGTGCCCCTGCGTCCCACGGTCCGACGGAGCGATCGCAATCCTTGATCGGCCGAGGCAAACATCCATATTACTTGCATTCCAAAGGTCGCGGTCAGCGCGCGCGCCAGTGCCAGCCTTTGAAGGAAAGGGAAAAAACGAAGCACCGGCACAAGAATCGCCAGGACAAAGAGCCAATTCCGCTTCAGAAAGAGGACTCTATTGGGAACGATGGCCAATCTCAGACCGAAGTAAATAACAAACAACGCCCAAAGCACCGTGCCAAGGCTGAGCAGCAACGGACTCGTGCCATTTACCAGTTCGATGATAATGACTAGAAACCATACGAAACTCAGTAGCAGCATGGGCCGTTCGAGTTTGTGAGGGAGTGTCGTCAGAAAACTCGGTCTGGCAACAACGTGGCGTGGGGCGTCAGTCATTTTGGGACACTGGTTTGAAACTGACAACCTGGCAGCCTTGCGGATTGACGCCGGACATGACGTGCCGGATGGCCCCGTCCTTGCCGGCAGCGTCCATCGCCTGAAGAATCAGGAATAATGCATAGCGGTCCCCGCTGTCAAGTGCTTCTCAACGTGTGGCGTCATTGGCAGCACCCGTCATATTCACATCCCTATGCGGCGAAGTGTTGGTTGCCGGCATATTGGTGGTTCCTCCGATTATGCCGTTGGCATAGTTCATACTTGAATTGGTGGATCGAGGATTGGTTGAAGTGCTTGGACTGTTTGGATTACAGCCCACCAGGGCCAATGCGGTCAGAACTGGAACTGCTAACCGTAGAATAATTGATGCCATAAGTATTTGTTCATTTATTGAGCGTTCTGTCTTCCATGTGTGGGGTGTCGTTTTGAGAGTCCTTTGCGGATGGATTTCAATTCCTGCCGACGTTTCGCGGTGGTTTTGGGATAGGCCATCTTAAGTTCATCGAGCGCATCAAGGACAATGCGGGAAACAATCAACCGGGCATTCTCCTTGTCATCGGCAGGAACGACATACCAAGGCGCGTCAGCCGTGCTGGTCGCGGTCAGGCAGGCCTCATAAGCCTGCATGTAATGTTTCCAATATTTCCGCTCGTGAATGTCCGCAAGGCTCAATTTCCAATTCTTGTCCGGCTCATCAATGCGCGCGAGGAATCGCTTTCGCTGCTCGTTCTTCGACAGGTGCAGGAAAAACTTGATGATCAGGGTTCCATTACGGTGGAGATGTTCCTCCAGGTCCACGATCGAGCGAAACCGCTCCTTCCAAATAGTTTTCTCGTCGAGCAAGTCCTCCGGCAGCCCCTGGGCGCGGAGAATCTCCGGATGGACGCGAACGACGAGCACCTCCTCGTAATAGGAACGATTGAAGATGCCGATCCGCCCACGTTCCGGCAGATGGCGGTTCGTGCGCCAGAGAAAATCATGCTCCAGCTCGTCGGCGGTCGGTTGTTTGAAACTGAAAACTTCGCATCCTTGCGGATTGACCCCGGACATGACGTGCCGGATGGCACCGTCCTTTCCGCTGGCGTCCATCCCCTGAAAAAGCAGCAGCAACGCATAGCGGTGGGAGGCGTAGTGAAGTTGTTGCAATGCGCTCAATGCTTCAACATGTTCTTCCAGGAGCTTTTTGTAGCGTTTCTTCGACTTGCAAAACGGCTTCACCTTCGTCGGCCACTCCTTGAGTTTAAGCCTGGCTCCGGGACGCACGCGGAAATCTTTTGATTTGATTTTCATGTGTATTTTTTAGCTGGGTCAGCCACGTGGTTTGCGCCGGCTTATTATTTAGTTTCCACTTCGGGAGCCTTTTGCTTCGCCTGATCCGATTCCTCAACGGCACGAACATCCTCTCGCCCCAATTGCTCGTAAAAGTTATGGACTTTTTTCACGAGTTGTGGTGACACCTCGGCTGCAGGTTTTCCGTTCGTGTCAGTTTTGGCTTCCACTTTGGCATCCGGCTTCGGCTCAGCGTTGTCGGTCGGTTTGGCGTCGGCTTTAAGGTCAGGTTTCGGCTCTGCTTTGTCGGCGGACGGCGGCATGGCTGTGGTTTCCGGTTTGGCTGGAGCTTTGGCATCAGCAGCCGGCTCGGTCTTGATCTCCGATTTCGGTTCGGAGGTTGCCTCGGGTTTAACGTCTGGTTTGGTTTCTGGTTTAGGCTCGACCTTTGCTGCCGTTTTCGGTTCAACCTTGGCCCCAGGTTTTGGATTACCATCAGGATTCGATTGAGCTTTAGGTTCCGGCGCTGACCCGGCTTTGGCCGCTGGCTTGGATTCAGCTTTGGGTTCAGCCTTCCCTTGAGTTGCGCGAATTTCCTGTTCGGCCTTGTCCCAGTTCTGCGCCGATTGACCGCCGCGATGACCCTGGCGCTCGTAGAGTTCATAGGCCCGGGCCGCGATCTGCGGCGTCAAATCGGCAGTTGTCTTGGCGTTGGCTTCCGGTTTCGGCTCGACTGTAGGTTTGGCCTCAACCTCAGCGTTGGCGTCAGGCTTACTCTCATCTTTTGCTTCGGGCTTGGCCTCGACTTTGGCATCAGGCTCGGATGCAGGCTGCGCCTCGGCCTTCGCTTCCGGCTTCGGCTCAACTTTCGCTTCAGATTTAGGCTCCGATTTTTCATTTGGCTTAGACTCGGCCTTGGCATCGGGCTTGGGTTCGGCCTTGGCGTCGGGCTTGGGCTCGGCTTTGGCATCGGGCTTAGGCTCGGCTTTGGCATCGGGCTTAGGCTCGGCCTTGGCATCGGGCTTGGGCTCGGCTTTGGCGTCGGGCTTGGGCTCGGCCTTGGCGTCGGGCTTAGACTCGACCTTGGCTTCAGGTTTAGATGTGGCTTTGACGGGATCAAAAATCCGGTAGGCGAGCAATTTGATACGGTCGTTCACGAGTGCCCACAGCAACGCATATCCCCACACAAACCCGGCCCAACCCCAGCCCAAAGGGGTCATAAACAACCCATAGACCGCGATCAGCGTCGCCACAGTTTGCGTGCCAAGCACCGCCATCCATAAAATCTTCGCGGGACGGATGGACCAGAACGGGCCGCGCGTGCGCGTCAGGAAGATTGTCAAATGTCCCGCCACAGACAGTTTTAAATACATCAGCGTCTGGATGTGCGGGCGGTCGAGATGAAACACACGCTCGCCGAGATAGAACAACCCAAACGCGGACACGACTCCGATGATTCCCAGCATCGTTGAAACGCCCAGCACCATGCGCATGTTCCAAGCCTCGGGTTTGTTCTTGTAATGAACATTGTCATATGCGATGGACAAAATCGCGCCGTCATTGAGCAGCGCCAGCATCACAATCATGACGGCCGTCAGCGGATAGAAATTGAAAACCAAAATCGCCAGCGTCATGAAGAACAACACGCGCAACGTCTCAGCGATGCGATAAATCGCGTAACTGTTCATCCGCTGGAAAATCCGCCGACTCTCCTTGATCGCGTCAATGATCACCGACAGACCGGGTGTGAGCAGCACGATGGCTGCCGCCGCGCGCGCCGCGTCGGTCGCACTGGAAACGGCTATACCGCAATCTGCCTTCTTCAGTGCGGGTGCGTCGTTCACTCCGTCGCCCGTCATGCCAACAATGTGGTTGTGTTTTTGCAGGACATCCACAATGTGGAATTTGTGTTCGGGAAATACCTCGGCAAATCCATCCGCCTTCTCGATGGACTCGATCACCGCCGCCGACTCTTGCTTTTTAGAGTCGCCGAGCGTTTTGGCATCGAGAATATTCGTGCCCATCCCCAACGTCTTCGCCATCTCCTTCGCAATCGCTATTTGATCGCCCGTCACCATCTTGATCTTCACGCCCATGGTCAGCGCGGTCGCAATCGTCGCCTTCGCATCCTCGCGCGGCGGATCGAACATGGGCAGCACACCAAGAAATTGCCACGGCCCGTCGCCCTCGGCCCGCGCCACGCCCAATGAACGAAAACCGCGCGCGGCGAAATCATTGACCGCTTTGTCCGCCGCCGCCTTCACCTGCCCGGCATTGGCCGACAAAGCCAGAACCACTTGCGGCGCGCCCTTCGTGACTTTGAACGTCTTTCCGTCCTTGCCCTTGACCGTAGCCTCCGTCCGTTTGTGCACCGGATCAAACGGCAGGAAATGGACTACCTGATACTCTTTCAGCGCGTCCTTGTTTTTCAGTCCGCCCAGAACCGCCAGATCAATCGTGTCGTTATTTTCGGCGCGCGAGGCCAACGCGGCGGACAGGATAATTTGTTCGGCGGCAACTTTATTGACGCTGAACGGATCGCCCAGCGTGAGTTTGTTCTGCGTCAGCGTGCCGGTCTTGTCGGCGCATAATACATCCACGCCTGCCAGTTCTTCGATGGCCACCAACCGGCTCACTATCGCCTTTTTCTTGGCGAGCAGCCGCGCGCCAACCGCCATCGTCACCGACAGCACCGTCGGCATGGCCACCGGAATCGCCGCCACGGTTAACACAAGGGCAAACTGCAACGTCTCTAGGATCTTATCACCGCGATAGATTGCAAAACCGATGATCACTGCCACCAGCGCCACCGCGAGGATGATCAGATAATTGCCAATCTTCAGAACCGCCTTTTGAAAATGGCTGACCGTTAGAGCCTCCTGCACCAGTTGCGCCGTCTTGCCAAAATAGGTTTTTTCACCCGTCGCATAAACCAGCGCGCCGATCTCGCCGCGCCGGATGATGGAACCGGAAAACACCGCCTCACCAGATTTGCGCGTGGTGGGCAAAGACTCGCCGGTCAGCGCGGATTGATCCACCGAAACCTCGTCGCCTGCTAGCAAGCGCGCGTCCGCCGGCACCACGTCGCCCAACCGCAGGCGGATGACATCGCCCGGCACCAACTCGCGCGCCGGCGGATTGATCCACTTCCCGTCGCGTTTCACCCGGGCCTTGATCGCCAACTTGGCTTTCAACGCGGCGATTTCATTGCCCGCTTGCCGTTCCTCCCAGAAGGCGACCACCGCATTGGTCACGAGCAACAAAAGAATGATGAAAAAATCCGGCCAATGCCGGACCACGCCGGACAGGATCACCGCTACTTCAATCATCCACGGAATCGGCCCCCAAAAATACCCGAGGAATTTCAGCAGGAGATTTGTCTTCTTCTCAACCAGTTCATTGGGGCCGTATTGCGTGAGTCGCTTCTTAGCCTCCGCATCGGTAAGACCATCTGGTGACGATTCCAATTTTTTCTCCACCTCCGCCATCGGCAAGGTTTTCAAATCATCTTGCGGAGCCGGTTTGGCTTCGGGCTTGGCACCAGTTTTTGGATCGGGTTTGGCATCAGGTTTGGCATCCGGCTTCGCACCGGTTTTCGCATCGGGTTTGGTAACGGACTTCGCATCCGGCTTGTCATCCTGTTTCGCATCTGGCTTTGATTCGGCCTTGGCATCCGGCTTGGCGTCAGCTTTTGCATCTGGTTTGGATGCGGTTCCTGTCGGCGTCGCGTCGGTCTTGGGAGCATCCTTCACCTCGGGCTTTGCCTCTGCGGATGCGCTCGGCTTGGGATCAGGCGTCTTGGGTTGGTCGGTGTCTGGTTTCATAATTGGAGGATTTTGTTTTTCGCCATGAAGTGGGTTGCGTTTGTTGCGAGACACAGAATCTCGCGCATTTAATTGGGGTTGCTCCGGACCCAGGTCGTGCGATTGGGGTCATGTTGATTTCTCTTCGGTTTGCGACTCGCTAATCCCAGCATGAACGATAGCCATAAACTGGTCGGCAATCAGGCTCGCACCCCCGAGGAGTGCTCCATCCACACCTTGCTGACTTAGCAATGCGGCGGCGTTGTCTGGTTTGACGCTGCCGCCATATTGGATGGGAAGTGACTGAGCCGCTTTCTCCCCGAACAGTTCACCGAAACGGCGACGAATGACGGCGTGCGCCTCCTGAACCTGCTGCGGTGTGGCGTGGTGTCCGGTGCTGCCGATTGCCCAGACCGGTTCATACGCGACGATCAAGCGGGGCAAGTTATCCGCCGACAGTCCGGCCAACCCTTGGACAAGTTGCCGATCAAGCACAGTTTCGGTCTGTCCAGTCTTGCGCTGGTCCAGAGTCTCGCCAACACAGAGGATCACATTGAGGCTCGTGGCCAAGGCGGTCAGCACCTTCTGGTTGATGAAGCCATCGGTTTCACCTAGTATTTGCCGACGCTCGCTGTGACCAAGGATTACATACTTGCAACCAACATCGAGGAGCATCGTCGGGCTGATCTCGCCGGTGAAAGCACCTTCCTTCTCGGGATAGAGGTTTTGCGCACCGAGCAAAACGTGACTGTCTTTGAGGATTTCGCCGACAAGAGCCAAATAGGTGAAAGGAGGACAAACGGCGATGACAACGTGTTTCTCCATTCCGACGCCATCAACAACCGCTCTGGCCAGGCGCGCAGCGTCAGCGGTGGTGGTATGCATCTTCCAGTTGCCGATGATGAATTTCTTGCGCAGATTTATTGATTGCATATTGGTGATTGTGCAGCTCATGTCTTTTCCATCGCGGCGGTGTACTCGCCATGGCGTGCAGCCCGGTTGCATCTTGCCCGATGAAGCAAAGCTCGCTGTGCCGCTGGCAGGTTGGCCTCCTTGCCTTGCCAGGTCTCCAAAGCCGGTTGCTGGATGGCGCGGGCAAACGAAAAAGCCAGCGCCCAAGGCAATCGCGACTTGAATCGAAGATTCATGGCATTCAAACGGGCCGAAGCCAGCTCACCGGATTGGCCGCCGGACAAAAATGCAATCCCCGGTACGGCGGCAGGGACAGTTCGCCATAGACTCTTCACCGTGATGTTGGCCACCTCGTCCACGGATGCTTGCGTGGGGCAGGTCAATCCCGGCAGCACCATGTTGGGTTTCAATATCATGCCTTCCAGCAGCACGCGCTGGGAATTCAGTTGGTTGAA
>Ga0182014_10008622_pt1 | contig 10363 bp, 6 predicted proteins | sample 612S2DmetaG_FD_120489 | JGI IMG/M metagenome (GOLD analysis project Ga0182014, IMG submission 120489) | Permafrost microbial communities from Stordalen Mire, Sweden - 612S2D metaG | ecosystem: Environmental > Terrestrial > Soil > Wetlands > Permafrost | place: Sweden: Stordalen | collected...
TACAGGTTTGGAGGCGGCATCGATCGCGTGCGTCCGCAAGCTGGTGGCGTGGCAATCGAGAAGGACGTTCAGAGGAGAGGCAGCGACGGACTTATCTACTTCCTTAAATTCGACCATATGGGGCGGCTGTGGGCGGGTACCGAACACGGCGTGGACGTCTGGGATGGCGCCCGCTGGAGCCACTACGACATGAACGACGGCCTGATTTGGGACGACTGCAACCTGAATGCATTCGCCGAAGAGCCCGACGGAACTGTTTGGATTGGAACAAGCGGCGGACTCTCGCGTTTCAAGCCGCTGCCGCATCACGCTCCCGATGCTCCGCTCGCGGTGGTTTTCACCAGGCTCTCGAATGGACAGAAAGATCTGTCCGGGCTCGGTGACCCATCCTTTGGCAGCCGCGCTAACTCTCTCATCGCGAGGTATTCGGCGCTTAATGCGTCCAGTCAGAACGAAATGATCTTCCGCTACCGGCTGGTTGGCGCCACTTCAAACTGGACAGAGACGACGCAAAGGGAACTGCAATTCGCTAATCTGCCGCCGGGACCATACCGGCTGGAGGTCGATGCACTTGGCAGCGATGGAGCATGGAGCGGGCACAGCGCGGAATTCGCATTCAGAATCTTGAGTCCGTGGTATTTGACGTGGTGGTTTATCAGCATATGTGTATTGGTCGCTCTATGTGTGGCGGCGGGAATGCTCATTCTTCGCTTTCTAAGCGCGCGAAGAAGAGAAAGCGAGCTAAGGCAGGAGATTGCGAAGAAGACCGCGGATCTGCAGAGCGCCAATGAAAAACTGTCAGTCCTTTCATCTACCGATCCACTCACGGGACTCGCTAACAAGCGCGTGTTTGACCAGTCCCTCGGTTGGGAATGCGCCCGCGTGCAGAGAATGAATTCCGTTGGATCGCTTCTCAGTATCGATGTCGATCACTTCAAGGCTCTCAACGACACCGAAGGTCACATGAGAGGCGATGAGTGCCTGATCGCAGTGAGTGCCGAGCTCGCCCGGCTGTGCAGGCGCAAATTGGACTTGGCCGCGCGCTGCGGCGGCGAGGAGTTCGCCATGATTCTTCCTTTAACGAAGCCCGCCGATGCCGAGCGCATTGCGGAGTCTGTACGGCAGGCAATCGCCGGTCTCAAGATCCCCCATCCCGCATCGCCGACCGCTCCGCACCTCACGGTGAGCGTGGGTGTGGCAACAGCGACACCGGAATGGTGTTGCACCCGCGAAGCTCTGTTAGCTGCCGCCGACCGGGCGCTCTACGCGGCAAAAAATAATGGACGGAATCGAGTGTGTGTGGCCGAGCGGGAAATCATTGGGGAGGAGACCGCAGGGCCTTCTAAGCTCAATCCGGCATGAAATCAAGCGTGCCTGACTATGGGATAAAAAGTGCGCGCCGCCAACGCACCCATTGACTTGCATTAGAACTCGGATTTCCGAGTTCCGGGCGGATGACCGCCAATGCGGAAGTAATCCCGAAAATGGCGTTCTGTCCGGATCGGCGACAGACCGTTTTGAACGACGTCGTTAGATTCTGCTAGGCATCCGCAAGACGTCGTGGCTGAGCATGGAGATGCGGACCTCGGGGGTGTTCCGGATTATCGGGGATGCAGAGTGCGCGGGGAGGATCAGCCGGCGGCAGGTGAGCGGGATTGTGAGATTGTTCAACTGCGGACCGGCGGCGGGGGCGCGCCGGGAGCGGGCATGCGCGGCGCCATCGGCAATGTGGGAACGCGGACCCCGGTAGCGGCGAAGAGAGCATTGGCGACGGCAGGCGCGAGAGCGACGATCCCGGTTTCGCCCGCCCCGGCAGAAGGCACGTCCTTGCGGTCGATTAGCACTACCTCGATTTTGGGGACGTCGCTGAAGCGGGGCACGCGGTACTGCGCGAAGCGGGGATTGAGAACGCGGCCATCGGCGAACAGGATCTGCTCAAAGAGCGCGCCGCCGATGCCCTGAATAATGGCGCCGACAATCTGGTTGCGGAGGCCGTCAGGGTTGACGATGGCGCCGGACTCCCAGGCCTGAACAACGCGGACGATGCGGGCAGTGTGAGTAGCGGGATCGATGGCGACCTCGGCGCAGGCAGCGGTGTAGCCACCCTTGTCTGTTGCGCCGGCGATGCCGAAGCCGCGCGCGGGCGTTGACTTCTCGTGGCCCCAGCCGAAGGCCTCGGCAGCCGCCTGAAAGACGGCGCGAAGACGGGGATCTGCGAGGTTCTTGAGGCGGAAGTCGAGGGGATCGAGGCCGGCGGCGTGAGCCAGCGCGTCCATGTGTGACTCGCGGGCGAAGACGTTGGCCGCCGCGGCGAGCGAGCGGTAAGAACCCTGGCGCAACGGCGAGCGCGCGGGGTGGTAATGGGCGAGCTGGGCAGGAACGACGTAGGGCGTGGCGATGGCGGCCGAGCCGGAGTTGTAGTTGTGGTGCTCCCAGGCAGCGAGCGTGCCGTCTGACTGCACAGCGGCGCGAATCTCAATCACGCCGGCGGGACGGAAGTAGGCCCAGGTGAACTCCTCACCGCGCGTCCAGACGAGCTTGACGGGCTTACCGGCGGCACGGGCGAGGCGCGCGGCCTCGATGGCGGCTTCGCCGGTGTGCTTCCCGCCGTAGCCGCTGCCCATGTCGGGCTGGATCACGTGAACCTGATCGGCGGTGAGATGAAATGTCTGGGCGAGCTCGTCGCGGACGCCGAAGGGACGTTGAGTCCCGGTCCAGACGGTGAGGCTCGAGCCGTTCCACTCCGCGACGGCGGCACGTGGCTCAAGCGGCGCGTGGGCGATGTACTGGACGGTGTATTGCTGGTCGATACGGGCAGGCGCGGCGGCCAGTTCCTGTTCGACGGAGCCGGAGGCAGACTGCGGTCCGTCGCCGGGATCAGAGCTGTCCTTGATGAGCTGGAAAAGCTCGCGGTTGGAGAGCTGCGCGGGGACGCTCCACTGGGCGCGGAGGACGGAGACGGCGCGCTGGGCAGTGAAGGCATCGGGCGCAACGACGCCGACGAAGTCACCGTCGTGGACGAGCTGGACGCCGGGGAGTTTTTCCGCGGCGCTGGAGTCGAGAGAAACAAGCGTGGCGTTGTAGCCGGTGGGGCGCAGGACCGCGCCGAAGAGCATGTTTTCGCGGACGATGTCTGAGGGATATTGATGCCGGCCGGTGACGAAGTCGCGGCCATCGGTCTTGGGGACGGAGGTTCCGGCAATCTTCCAGCCGGCGGCGGGGGTGAGAGTCTCAGAATCGGAGACGACGCGGACCAGATCCTGGCCGCCGGTGAGCTCGCCGTAAGTGAAGGAGCGGGCGGTGCGCGGGTCAGTGACCTTGCCGGCTTCGGCGGTGAGCGAGGCGGCATTGAGCTGCAAACGAGTTGCGGCGACTTCAAGCAGCGTCTGTCGGGCGGCGGCGGCCATGGTGCGGAGCTGCGGGCCCATGGTGGGAGTGGTGCGGCTGCCGAAGGTGCCCATGTCGTAGGGAGTGAGGGCGGTGTCGCCCATAACCATGTTGATGGAGCCGAAGGGAACGCGCAGCTCCTCGGCGACGAGCTGGGCGAGGGAGGTGCGGATGTTCTGGCCGCCTTCGACCTTGCCGGTGAAAACGCGGACCTGACTGGCGGCATTGATATGGAGCCAGGCAGCTATTTCGCGGGGCAGCGGATGACCGCCAAAGGAGCGACCGGATTCCTGAGCAACGGCAGGCGGGTGAGCGAGGCAGACGAGCAGGCCGCCGCCGAAGAAGCGAAGAAAGTCGCGGCGGTCGAGGGGCAGGGCAAGTAGACGCCAACGCTCCTCCTGGAAGGACTCTAGCTCGGGATCGACGCGGCTGCTCATTCGGTGGCTCCGTTGGCGGCGCGGCGGATGGCGGTGACGATGCGGGGATAGGTTCCGCAGCGGCAGACGTTGCCGTTCATCGAGGCCACAATCTGTTGGTCTGTGGGATGGGGCGTCTTGCGGAGGAGGGAGATGGCGCTGAGGATCATGCCGGAGGTGCAATAGCCGCACTGCAAGGCGCCCTCGTCGAGAAAGGCCTGCTGGACGGGGGTGAGACGGCCGTTCTGCTCGAGGCCTTCGATGGTGACGATTTGGGCGCCGCCAACGCCGCCGACCGGCATTAGGCAGGAGCGCGCGGCGACCCCGTCGAGCAGGACGGTGCAGGCGCCGCACTGGCCTTCGCCGCAGCCGTAGTGGGTTCCAGTGAGCTTGAGATGGTCGCGGAGGACGGAGAGCAATGATTCTTCAGGCGCGGCGGTCACGCTGAGATGAGAGCCGTTGATATTGAGGACAAACTCGCCCATAGGCAGGCTCCGCGCCGGTTGAGGACCGGCGAGCGAGTACGGATCAGGATAGCGCAAATGGGGAGAGACGGGCAGAAGACTGCCAGAATCCCTCCTGTTTTGGTGGTCTCGAATGTATAACCGCCAACTCGTCGCTAACTCAGTTTTTGGGGTTGGGGAAGGATCGCCATCAACTCGGAACACGCAATCCCGATCCGCATCGGGCTCGAAACTTGCTTTGGGTTGTCAACAACCGATCCTTAGAGATCTTTCGGGCAGAAGCATTCATGCTGCATAGAACTTCATCGGAGTACACTGCACTCAAAGTTTTCCCTCGTTTGGCCTGGAAGGTAACAAAGGCGAATCCCGATGATGAGTCAGATCACAGTTGATAACTGGATTAGCAGTACTGAACCAGAATTGCTTATATCCGAGGCGGCGTAACGCTCAGGTTTGGTTTTTCCAATGGTGGATTCAACTTCAGAAAACGTACGGGACAAATCGCCTTGTACGTTTCATGTAATCGGCATAGGCCCCGCGGAAGCGCAGCAGATTCTCGCGTTCCTCGGCAATTGCAGTTGCCAGGAGGAAACCGCTCGCGCCCACGGTCAGCGCAATGGACCCCATGCTCAGCGGGTCCTTCAGATATGCGCACCCGGCCAGCGCCAGCAAGGACGTGTACAAGGGATGCCGTATCCAGCGATACGCGCCTACCGTGACCAGCGTGGTTGTGTTTTCAAATGACAGCTTGGCGCTCTCAACGGCGGGTTGTGTAGGCCTGCCTACGATGCGCAGCAGCCGGAAGCCTTCAATCGCCAGTCCAATTGAGATGGCTCCAAGCGACCATGCCGCCAGTTGGCGCGCCGAAAACGGATCGATAAACCAAACTGGCGCGTTCAGCAGAATCAGGGCCAGCAGCATCTCAAACGCAAAAAAGCGATAAAAGCCATGTGTGCGCATATCCCGGAGCGACTGCCAGGACAGCGGCAAGATCGCGGCGGATGCAGCTATGAACACTGCGACTCGCAGCATAGGGTTTCTCTTTCCTTAGTTGGAACTGGATGCATCCGGAATTTCCTTTCTTGCCTTCCCGGTTACGGACTAATATATCGCCGGTTGCCCCCGCCGGGTCCGTTTCTTTTATGCGTTTCCATACCAAAGACCAGGACGTTGCCGGCTGGACCTTTGCCGGGACAAGAAAACTGAGATTTGCCTCACCTTGCGGGTTCCGAGTGTATGTGTTCGCCAACCGAAACTGAGTCAACTGCAGATAAACGCCAATGCGCTAATCGAGCACCTAGGAGGCGCAGTCCACGGTTCCGAGCGAATGACCGCCGATTCGGACGTAGCATGATTCAAATCACGTCGCGGAAGGATCGGCGACGACGAGATCCGATGTGGACCGCTCAGAATCTTGATACGGCCCGGCTTTCTGCCAAGCAGCCAGGCAAGACAAGACGTTTGTGGCAGTGAGAACCCTGGCATTCGCCCACGACTGTTTACACCCAGGCGGAGACGAGCGTACCTACCCCTGAAGGAGAGAGCCTCAGGCCGTCGGTACGGCTGTCAAAGTAGATTTCGTTCAGCCGCTCGATTCCCACCTGCTCGATCCGATCGAACCCTGCACCGCTGAGTTCGTGTTCCAACTCCTGCGGCGAGAGGAAGAGCCGCAATGGCTCGCCAGCGGTGGCCAACTTTTTGGCCAGTCCATTAAATACCTTTCGGCGTGGCTGGGTCAGAGTATCCGGCCAATCCACATAATCGAAGGTGATCCCGCTGCCACGGGGGAGGCGCCCGACAGTGGCCAACGTCGCACGAAAGGCATCGATCGTGAGGTAAGGAACCATTCCAACCCAGCTGAAGAACGCCGCCCGGCGAATATCGAACCCGGCTTTATCGAGCCCTTCGGCCAGTTTCTTACACTCCAGATCCAGCGGCACAAAGGAGAGACCGGCAGGCAGAGCGATTCCAGCTTCGGCTAACTTCGTCTGTTTCCAGGCCTGTGTCGCTGGGAAGTCAACCTCAAAGACCTGCAGGGACAGAAAAGGGTTGCGGTAAGCAAATGTATCCAGCCCCGCACCTAGAATGACGTATTGCGTAATGGCGTTGGCAACAGCATCGGCCAACCGGTCCTCCACGTAGCGAGTTCGTGCAGCCATATAGCCGCGAAAATCTCGCGCCACGCGGTGCATAGCCCGCTCCAGGTCCCGCTGGTAGCCGGAACCGAGCAGCGGCAATGCGATCGGATCGTCCAGCACAGGTGGGTGGTCGACTAACTGGTGGGCGGCGCGGCGAATGGCTACGCGAAGAGCGGTTTGGCTGGCGTAGCCGGTCTTCATGATTCAATTTTATCGGGCTTGCATTTAGCCGGGACGCGTAAGATCCATTTCCTTCCGATCTTGATGGACCGGAAGAGAACGACTGACTTGTTTGCCAAGCCCATCCTAGCGGATAATCCCGGTGTTATGAGGCCGGTTGAACGGATACACTCCAGTGAGAATGGGCGCTTCTTCTCCAGGACTCAAACCCTCAACCGAAGAGATCGCGGGCCTTGTCGAGCGCGTGACATTTTTTAATGAGGAGAGCGGGTTCGCCGTGCTCAGGGTGAAGGTCCGCGGGCAACGGAATCAGGTGACGGTGCTTGGCTCTTTGCCCTCGATCAGCGCCGGAGAGTGGCTGACTGGCAAAGGTTGGTGGGTCCGGGACAAAGAGCATGGGCTTCAATTCAAAGCCCAGATGTTGAAGGCTACCCCACCGACTACCAGTGAGGGCGTTGAGCGGTACCTGGGCGGAGGCTTCGTCAAGGGGGTCGGTCCCGTCTTGGCCAAGAAGCTGGTCGGCCATTTCGGTGCCGAGGTATTGAAAGTGATCGGCGAGAATCCCGCCATCCTTGAGTCCGTCGATGGCATCGGGCCAAAGCGCCGGGAGCGGATCGCCAACGCTTGGCAGGAGGGCATGCAGATCCGCGAAATCATGGTTTTCCTGCATAGCCACGGAGTGAGTACCGGGCGCGCGGTCCGCATTTTCAAAACGTATGGGAACCTGGCCATCCAGACAGTACAGGAGAACCCGTACACCCTGGCGAAGGAGATCCACGGCATCGGCTTCGCCACAGCCGATCAGATCGCACAAAGCGTCGGGATACCGAAAGACTCGCAGAACCGGGCGCGGGCCGGCATCGATCACGTTCTGCTCGGGGCGACCTCGGAGGGACATTGCGCCCTGCCGCTCGAAAAACTCAAGGCCGCGGCCGTGAAGCTGCTGGAGGTGCCGGCGGAGATCATTGAGCGGGCACTCTCGCAGATGCTGACCGGCGGCTTTCTCGTTCTCGAAGAAATCGATGGCGAACCTCTGGTCTTCCTGCCCCACTTGAGACGGGCCGAGGAGGGAATTGCGGCCAGGATCAGGAGGCTGGCCTCTGCCCGTCCGTCCTATCCGGCGATTGATTTCGAAAAGGCCGTCAAATGGTGCGAGGCTCGTACCGGCAAGACACTGGCGCCAAGCCAGCGGGAGGCCCTGAAGACCGTTCTGACCAGCCGCGCCGCCATCATCACCGGCGGCCCCGGCGTGGGCAAGACCACGCTGGTCAATTCAATTCTCCAGATCCTGCGAGCCAAAAAGGTAAAGTGCCTTCTCTGCGCCCCGACCGGCAGGGCGGCGAAACGCCTCACAGAAACCACAGGCCTCGAGGCGAAGACCATTCATCGGCTTCTCGAGGTGGATCCGGCCACGGGAAGATTCCAACGCGACGAGAACAATCCGCTGGAGTGCGACCTGCTCATTGTCGACGAGACCTCGATGGTGGATGTTCTCCTGATGTACGCACTGCTCCGCGCAATTCCGAAAAACTCGGCGCTGATCCTGGTCGGCGACGTGGACCAACTCCCCTCGGTGGGCCCAGGAAACGCCTTGCGTGATCTGATCGAGAGCGGCCTGATGCCGGTCGTTCGTTTGACCGAGGTCTTCCGACAGGCTGCCGCAAGCAGGATCATTACAAGCGCGCACCTCATCCGTCAGGGCAGAATGCCGGAACTTCGCACTGCGGAGTCTGATTCAGATTTTCATTTCGTGGAGCGCGACACACCGGAAGAAATCGCCGCCACCCTAGTGAGGCTGGTCCAGGACAGAATCCCGAAGGGACAGGGACTCGACCCCATCAGGGACATTCAGGTCTTATGCCCGATGAACCGCGGATCGATCGGGGTGAGGGAGCTTAACATGGTGCTTCAGAGAGCCCTTAACCCGCCCCGGCAGGCTGAGCCGGCCGCCGAGCGATTTGGATGGCGGTTTCAGGTTCGCGACAAGGTGATTCAGACCGAGAATAACTATAAAAAGGAAGTCTTCAATGGCGACATCGGTGCCATTGAGAGGATCGATCCCGTTGAGCAGGAAGTCTTCATCCGCTACGATGATAGGTTGGTGACCTATGACTATGGCGAGCTCGACGAGGTCTCGCTGGCGTATGCGATCACCATTCACAAGGCTCAGGGCTCGGAGTTTCCGGCGGTGGTGATCCCGGTGGCCATGCAGCACTTCATGCTGCTCGAGCGGAACCTGATCTATACGGGGATCACTCGCGCCAGGAAGTTTCTGGTAGTGGTCGGGCAGAAGAAGGCTCTGGGCTTGGCCGTCAGAAATGAACAGTCACGCAAACGATACTCCGGGCTTCTCAGCAGCCTGAAGGGAACAGTCAGGCGCGAAAGCCTGAGCCGGAGATCTTAAAATCATGTATGCCCATTGATCGGAAGCTCGATCCAATCAAGCGCGAGCGCATGCGCCATGCCGAACGTAAGCTCAAGGAAGCGCAACGGCAGCTGGTGCGGACCGAGCGCAGCATCTCTTACTGGTCCAGGATTGTCGCCGACCTGAAGTACGAAAGGACGCGTGCCATTCAGCCGCCTCTTTGGTCTGAAGAAGAGAGCAGGAAATGAACGCGAATTGCGCGCTGCAGCGCACTGTTTACTCATATATAACTTACGGGTAGACGACGATACGGGCTGAACGTTACTTCGGGACCCTGCGGCGTTTTTCGGGAGGGATCCCTGGCGTGGAAAGGTTCGTGCGATCCCAGGTCTCAAAATCGAGAGCTGGGGCACCCAATCATTTGAGGAGTAAGTGAGATGTGGGCTACCCGCCGGCGTAGGGATTGGACCCCCTGTCCCTCTGCCCCCAAAGCAGGTCAGATCGAACTGGTTCGCGGTTATCGCACAATCACAGAGCTCGCTTCAGGGTCGCGACGTCCCGGGAAGCAAAGACATGTTCAAACGTAATTTGTGTTCCATTTGATACTGCCGGCTGCCTGCAATCGTGCTTAGCCTTGAATGGGAGGAACCATCCACACACTACTCTGAGCGTCTTCTGCATGAACGTCGGATGTCTGCCGAAGATGGAGAGCATCGCCATTCCTAAGTTGAACGAACAGGAGCAATCATGAAAATCGCCGGAATACTCTTGATCATCGCCGGGGTTGCAGCACTTATCTACGGCGGATTCTCTTATACGAGCCACAAGAAAGCCGTGGATATTGGTGCAATTCAAATCAACAAAACAGAAAACCATACGCTCCCTGTTCCGCCTATTCTGGGCATCGTTGCCATAGTAGGAGGCGGCGTCTTGGTCTATTTTGGGGCCAAAGAGGGCCGCTGACCACCAGTGGCTTTTTCCTGTTCTTTGCGGGAATCTGGAACCGGCCCTCATCACCCAGAAAGCGCGTCAGCCGTGGACTGCGCGAACTCATCTTCCGCATCGTGGCTGAAATTGTGCGTTCGGGCGACTTATCAGCAGCACGCCGCATTCATGGCGACCGCGTGCAAATAGGACCAATCGAGGTGCGCTATCAACAACGACGGTTACACTCCCGACAAGTCTTTCAATGCTCGCCAGCATTTCATCTGGGAGTTCGTTTCGCGCTCGCCGTTACGCTCTCTGTGGAATCTTCAGGGCGTTCCTGTGGGCATCGTCGCGAAACGGACCAGGAAGTCGCTTTTCGCTGACCGTCTCTTCGGCCGCGCAGCAGAACTTGGTTTTTACTTCCTCTTCGCGCTTTTCCCCACTCTCTTTAGCGCCAGCTCAATCCTCGGCCTCGCCGCCCGATCA
>Ga0182014_10008623_pt1 | contig 10363 bp, 11 predicted proteins | sample 612S2DmetaG_FD_120489 | JGI IMG/M metagenome (GOLD analysis project Ga0182014, IMG submission 120489) | Permafrost microbial communities from Stordalen Mire, Sweden - 612S2D metaG | ecosystem: Environmental > Terrestrial > Soil > Wetlands > Permafrost | place: Sweden: Stordalen | collected...
CGAACGTAATGAAATACCTCAAAGACCGCTCCCTTGCGGTCGCGGCTCAGCCTGGCGTACTCCTACGCCCGGATTTCCTCGATTCGCCTGCATTCCTACGAATCTATCACTTGCATGTCGCGCACCCTCGCCAGGCCAACTGCTTGACAGACGACAAAAAACGATGTCCCACCCGGAACAATTCAGTACTTCTTCAGTTCCTGGAGCAGCGCATCGAGGCCGTTGCGGCGATACAGATTGGTGAGGCGCTCTTCTTCGGCGGAAGGAGGCAGAACGTCGAGGAGCGTGCCGCTATCCAGATCCCGGCGCGCCGGAACCCAAACTCTGCCGTTCGAGAATTGCACCTGGCTGACGAAGCCCACGGCGCCGCGAATCTCGACCGGCCGATTGTTGCGGCGGAATTCCAGCGAAGTCTCCTCGGTATCGCCGGCCGTCTGGCCGGGGGCGATCCCTTCCGGCACGGACACTGGCAACTTGGCAGCCACGTACTCGTGGCCGGTCGAGTCGCGCACGAGCCAGCGGACCTCCACGTAGCGAACCGGTTCCGTGGAGCGGTTGCGCACCTGAATGCGCGGCTGGCGAGCTTGGTTGAAGGCCACTTGCGCGCGGCCTTCGACGGCCTCTACGGGAGAATCGGGAAACTCGAGGAAGGCAAACTGCTCGGTATGCTCCGGGCCGAGCGCGGCGGAGGTGACCGCGTGGCCGCGCGACACGCGCACGTCGAGTTGGGGGCGTGCCGCCTGGCGCGTCAGGCTGTCGAGAACCTCCCGCCGCAGCGCTTCGGGGCCGCCGCGCGCCAGCACGCCTTTGAAATACTGTCGGTCGCGCCCGGCTTCCATTTCCGCCGCCGTCAGAGCGCGCTGGGAACCCAGCCGATTGGGTCCATAAAAGGCCAGATTCTGAAACAACACGCCATCCAGGGTGACTTCCACCAGCGGGCCGGCAGCCGATTGCGAAGGCCGCATTAACTGCATATCGATGTGCACCGGGAAGGACTCGCCGGTGGGAATATTCAAGCTGGTGAGCGAAACCGAGCCTTTGCCGCCCAGCGCCGCTTCCTGCGAAATCACGCGCAATACCAGGCCGCGGATGCGGTTGGGGCCGATGTTGCGCAAGGTGAGGGCGAGATGCAGATCGATCGCCAGGGCCGCGCCGCGCGCGCTGGCGTGAGACTCGTCGGCCGACTTCAGCAGCGCCAGCGGGGAATCGCCGGGAAAGTCGATATTGACGGAACCGGCCGGCAGCGGGCCATCCTGGGCGAACGACGAAAGCGCGCCGGCGAGCCCGAACGCGATCGGGAGCACGGTCTTCGCCGCGATTTTCCAGTTGCTAATCGACATCGACTTGATTCACCGTCACGTAGTTGGTATCCACGTAGCGTGCCTCCACCGAGCCCTGCGCGCCGGCCGTATAGGTTACGCTCTCTCCGCCGCGATTCAGCAGACCCATCGCCTGTCCGCCCCGGGTGAGGCGAACGCCGCCCGCAGTGGTTTCCACCACGATTCCGGCCGTTGGCGCCAAAACGGGTACGGGCCGCTCGATCCATACGGCCGCCGCCGCCAGCGCGAGCGCGGCGGCACAAGCCGCGAGACGCGCCGGCGTCCACAGCGCCCACCCACGTCGCGAAACCGGGGCAACACACTCTCCGGCGGTCAGCCCCAAGCGGATGTTGGCGCGCATTTCCGAGGCGAGCCGTCCCCAAGCCAGGCCGGGTAAGGAATGCAATGCCGCGAGATGCTCGCGGGTAATCTCGTAAGCCGCCAGTTCCTGCCGGCACTGGGCGCAACACGCCAGGTGACGCTCGGTGCGCCAGGCCGCGAATTTGCCCAGGTCCCCGCCCGCGTGCAATGCCAAAGTTGCCTGATCGGGGTGTTTCATCTGTTACCGCTTTCTCTTTTCCAGGTAGCGGCGAAGCTTGGTGCGCGCATTGGCGATGTGCGATCGCACGGTCGCCTGCGAACACGCCAGTTGCCTGGCCACTTCCTCCGCCGGTAATCCCTCCACGTCCCGCAACACCAGCGCCGCCCGCTCGCGTGGAGTGAGCAGCCGCAAACCGTCTTCCAGATAGGCGCGGTGCTCATCCCGCAGCAGAACCCGCTCGGGAGTTTCGTTGTGGCTTTCGCGCCCTTCTTCGATTTCGCAAAGCGTTACGCGCCCATTGCGGCGCAAAAAATCGATCGCCGTATTCGTAGCGATTCTCGACAGCCAATGAGCCGCTTTCCGCTCGTCCTTCAGTTGGCCGTGGCGCTGCAGGGCTTTGATGAACGCTTCCTGGGTAAGGTCCTGGGCATCCGCCACATTGCCCACGATACGGTAAATCTGCCCAAAAATCCGCCGCAGGTGTTCGGAAGCAAAACGGTTGCGCCGCTCCTCCAGATCTAGTACCGGATCGACAACTTCGCTCATCTGGCCTGCAATGGCGGTTTCCACTAGTCTCTACCAGGATTGACGCCAAACGTCTCAAAACGTGGAAGCGAAAAGCGGATCCGCCGCTGGCTGTATTTTACCGCGGGCGGGGTCTATGGCACCGGCGCGGTCACGGTATTCGAATTTCCCTGGCTGTTGGAGAGAGTCACGGAAACCGAAGTCACCGCCTGGGGGCTGCCGGAGACGGTGAAGGGCTGGGTGAAGGTGAACTGGCTGCCGTAGGGCGCGGCTGCCGCGCTTCCATACCACGTTGTAAACAAGGAAGTTGTCGGAATGGTGAAGGAGGCTGCCGAAAGCGTGGTCCCGGGAGCGGGGGTGAACTGCAGCACCGCTTGCGTCACCTGTCGGGAAGTGGCATATCCCACCACGGTGATGGTGAAGCCGCCGGCGGCGGTGGCTGTGCTTACCTTGGTGATTACCGGCGCCAGGGAAGCGATGATGAGGGTGGTCGAAGGCGCGGGGGTGGGGGTTACGTCCTGGGTCCCGGCCAGGAGTTGGGCGGTGACGGTGATGGTTCCGGCTACGGTGCCGGTTTGAATCGCCAGCGCGGGGAGGGCGAGGGTCGATCCGGCGGCAATAGTCTCCTGGGCGGTGCGGCCCCCGGTGGAGAACTGCACGCTGGGGTCGTCGGCGCCCGAGACCGGGGTAAAGGTCAACGTCAGATTGACGGTAATGGGAACGGGGTAGGAGGAAGAGATGCCGATCTGTATGGGCGGCTGGGAAGCTGGTCCGGTAGTGGGGGAGAGCCCCGTAAGGGTCACCGTGGGCAAAGAAGGCAGACCGATCGAGACCGGAAACGACGCGCTGGCCGTGGTGCCGGCGCTGTCTTTCACCGTGACCGACACCTGGAACGTCCCGGTGGCGGTGGGCGTGCCGGACAAGCTGGTTCCGCTGGGGCTGACGACGAGACTGACGCCGGCCGGCAGGCCGCTGGCCGTCCAGGTGTAAGGCGGAACGCCGCCGGTTGCAGCCAGGGCGCCGGAATAAGGCGTCCCCACCACACCGTTGGGCAGACTGGTGGTGGTGGTAGTAATCGCCAGCGGAGGCACGGTGACGGTAAGGGTCAAAGACGTGGTGGCCTTCGCGCCGCTCGCATCGGTAACGGTGGCGGTTACGGTGGCCGCGGCCACCGCCGTCGGAGTGCCGGATATGGCGCCGGAGGAACTGCCCGACAAGCCGGCCGGGAGGCCGCCCAACGACCAGGTGTACGGTGTTACCCCGCCGGTTGCACTGAATCCAGCCGAGTAGGCCACGCCGACGGCGCCGTTGGGCAGGCTGGTGGTGGTGATGGTGAGCGCGGCAGGGGAAACCGTCAGGGCGAAGCTGCCGGTGGCCGAGGCGCGGCTCGAATCGGTCACCGTGACCGAGAGCGTGTAGGGGCCGGACGCAGTGGGCGTCCCGCTGAGGACGCCCGCGGAGGACAAGCCGAGGCCCGGCGGAGTTCCGGTGGCGGTCCAGGTATAGGGCGCGGCGCCGCCGGTAGCCGCGAAACCGGCGGAATAAGCTGTTCCGACGGTCGCATTGGAAAGCGGGGAGGTGGTGGTGATGACCAGCGTTGCGACGGCGATGGTCAGCGTGAACGACTTGCTGATACTGTTCCCTTGGGTGTCGGCCACCGAGACCTGGAAGCTGTAGGTGCCGACAGCGATTGGGGCGGGAGCGGTAAGAACGCCCGCGCCGCTGAACTGCGCGCCTCCGGGAAACGAACCGGTAGCGCTGAACGAGTAAGGCGGCGCTCCGCCGGAGGCCACAAACGCGATGCTAATGGGTGTGCCAACGGGCGCCGTTAGCGAGGTTCCGGTGGTGATCACCAGAGGCGCTGGACGGATGGTCAGGATAAATACCAGGCTCGTGCTCGTGCCGGTGGAGTCGGTCGTCTGTACGGTAATACTGAACTGCCCGTAAGCGGTGGGAGTTCCGGCCAGGACACCGCTGGAATTTAGGGTCAGGCCCCCCGGCAGGGAGCCGCCAACCAACGAGAACTGGTATCCGGGAGTTCCGCCGGTAGCTTGAAACACAGTGGAATACGGTGTACCCACCACGCCGCCGGGCAGGAGCGAGGCGGTCATGAAGTTTAGCGGCGGCGGAGGCGGAGCGGTAAAGGTGTCCAGGAAAGATGCCGAAGCCGTGGCTCCGGTCGAGTCCACCACAGTGAAGCCAAACGTGTAGGCGCCTGGCGGCGGCGCAGTTCCGCTCAGCACGCCGGTTTGGCTATTGAGAGTGAGCGAAGCGGGTAATCCGGTGGCCGACCAGGTGTAAGGCGGAAAGCCGCCAGCGGCGGCTAACGGCACGCCGTAACTGGAGCCGGCCGGGACGGAAGGTAGCGAGGTTGTGATGATGTGCAGGCGGGCGACAAAGGTGTCCTGGAGGGATACCGAAGCGGTGGCTTGGGTCGAGTCCGTCACGGTGAAGCCAAAAGTGTAGGCGCCTGGCGCCGGGGCGGTTCCGCTCAGCACGCCGGTTTGGCTGTTGAGGGTGAGCGAAGCGGGCAAGCCGGTGGCCGACCAGGTGTAACCCGGGAAGCCACCCGTGGCGGCGAGCGGCACGCTATAACTGGAGCCGGTCACGGCGGAAGGCAGCGAAGCGGTGGTGATGTGCAGGCGGGCGACAAAGGTGACCTGGAGGGATACCGAAGCCGTCGCGCCGCACGAGTCCGTCACGGTGAAGCCAAAAGTGTAGGCGCCTGGCGCTGGGGCGGTTCCGCTCAGCACGCCGGTTTGGCTGTTGAGGGTGAGCGAATTGGGCAATCCGGTGGCCGACCAGGTGTAACCCGGGAAGCCACCCGTGGCGGCAAGCGGCACGCTATAACTGGAGCCGGTCACGGCGGAAGGCAGCGAAGCGGTGGTGATCTGCAGGCGGCTGACAATCAACAAACTTTCGGGCAGGCTGATGACGTTGCCCCATTCATCCGTCACCGACAGAGTAAAGGAATAGTTTCCAGCCAATAAAGGCGTCCCCGCCAGGAGTTGGCTGTTGGTGGGGGTGGGCAAGCCGGGTGGCAAGGCCCCCGAGGTAGAGATGATGTGCGTGTACGGGGGAGTGCCTCCATAGAAGAACGGCTGCGAATAGGCATTGCCAACAACGCCTGGCGGCAGCGCCGCTCCCGAGGCCGGCAAGGCCAGGGGCGGGTTCAAGGTGTAAGGCTCAACGTTCGAGTCTTGGAGGATGTAGTTATTGCCGGTAAAGAGGTATTGGAAAACCTGGATTTGCACCGAATCCGGTAAAGCGACCGCAGTGCTGTATAAACCGAATGGGATGAAGACCACGACCTGGGTGGCGGTTACATTATAAATGTATGCCCCGTCGCAAGCCTGATCCCCGAAATAAATCTCGCAATTCCCGACTATCGGGTCGGCCCATTGGACGTGGTCGAAGTACTCCGTGGAGAAGTTGGTGCCGTTGATAACCAGGAAAAAGCCGGTATTGGCGGCATTGGGCGTGCCGGTCGTAATGGCTGGTCCCAGGAGCGGCCCGAACGGCCCGCCCTCTCCGCCCGGCAACTGGGACTGCAACCCGTTAGTCGTATTAATGGAAGGAGGCTGTGCGTATAGCGGGACAGCGGCGCACAACAGCCCCAAAAGAACCCAAACAGTGCGGACTCTCACCCGTTCCTCCGATTACCAACGTGTACTGGCGCAGCAGTTCATTATTTCTCGACTTGGGGGAAAAAGCAAAGGTTCTGAGGCGAAATCGTTCAGCGCAACGTCACCAGCGTCGCTCCCCAGCCGCCGGCCTCAGGGGGAGCGTCGCGGAAACCGGTTACAAAAAGAGTTTTCGCCAGGATGGCGCGCACGATGGCGCGGCGGGCGCCGATTCCCCTGCCGTGAACGATCCGCAGGGCTTTGAACCCGAGGCGGTCGGCTTCGAGAAGGTATTCTTCGACCACGGGCTTCACGTCGCGGGAGGGTACACTGTGCAGGTCGAAAACATCCGTGACGGGGATGCGGATGGGCTGTTGGCTGGGGTCGTCAGGCATATCCGTATGCGGAGGATCGGCGGGATAAAACGCGAAACGCCCGGCGGGCTAAGGGCCAACCGGGCGTTGGGAAACGTCGCGAACCTGCGCACCCGATCCGTCAAACGTGCTGGGCTTTGTACTCCGCCACGAGTGCTTCCATTTGATCCTTGACACGAAGTTTCAGCTTCTTAAGACGCGTCTCCTCCAACTCTTCCTCATAGGTCAGATGGGGGTGCGTTTCGAGGTCGTCCAGCCTGTGGGCATACTCCGAATGCTGAGCAGCCAGGCGGCGAAACTCTTCACTGGTCGCCATCAGGTGCGCTTTCAATTCTCCCTGTTGTGCAGTCCGTTCCATTTTTGGGCAATTCCTCCCAGTTGAAGTTGCCGCGCCGGGCCCGGCCCGCAAAGCGAGGCCCGGCGGGTAATCTCCGATCTAGATCAAACAACGGCATCACCGTCTAGGGCCAACTTAACATGAATGAAACTTAAGAACAATAGCCGATTCGGGGGGGGCCAGGTAGTAGCCCTTACGAACGTTAACTTCTATAAAGTTCAACGACTTATATAGTTCTTGGGCGTCGTAATTGGACTCCCGAACTTCCAGGAAAACGGTTTCGACGCCGCTGGTCAGAAGTTCGCGAACGAGGCGCCGAGCGAGGCCTTTTCGGCGGTACGGCGGGTCGGTAGCCAGATTCAGAATCTCCCATTCGCCGGGGTACACGGGGCGGGCCACGAGGAAAGCGACCACGCGGCCTTCCACCTCGGCTACCCGGAAGTAGTGGTCGAGGTACTGGATTGGGTCCCACTGAGCGGCTTGTGGGCTTTGCGCCTGGATTTCCAGTACCCGGGATAGATCGCCGGTACGTCCGGACCGGATTCCTGTCATATTTATGTATTATGCGTGCGCTAGTGGCGCTGCTCCTTTTTCTGGGGCAGTCATTTTGGGAGGTCAAGCCTCCGGAGAGGTGGTCCGAGGCGGAAATCGAGACTGTGCGCAGAGCCAGCCCCTGGGCGCAGACGGCCGGGCCCTCGCCCGAAGTGCTGGTCTGGCTGGCGACGGCGGAGCCGATACGGGAAGCCGAAGCGGAAGCCCGTCTGCGGTTTAAGCATACCGAAAAGGAGCCGGATCCGGACTACGTCGCGTACGTGACCGAAAACGGAGACGAAAGCTTCGTTCTGGCGGTCAGCTATATCCGCTTGAGCGGTCTGGGCGATGCGGAGGAAGAAAAGCGCATGGAGGAGGAGTGTTCCATGGTCGTGGGACATAGGACCTACCACATTGTGGGCCATTTTCCGCCTACTCCGTCGGACCCGGTGCTGCGCCTGGTGTTTCCGCGGAGGGTGAAGGAATCCGACAAGGCGGTGGATTTCGTGCTGTACCTGGCCGGCCTGCCTTTTCCCGAACGCCAGGTGGAATTCCGGGTAAAGGATCTGCTATTCCACGGCAAGCTGAGCATGTGAAGCGGCCGGCAAACCGGTACTAAGTACCGGTTATTGACCCAAGAATCAATGACTTGCGGGGAAAAACCGGTACTTAGTACCGGTTTGCCATCACCATCCCGGTTGATCTTGCCGCGTCTCATGGTTCGTTTGGCCGCCTGGCATGACTACGCGCGCGACCCCCCGGATCGCCCGGGAAACGGCGCGGCAGTCCAGGCTCGGCGGCGCTCAAGCCCGCTCAAGACTGCCAGTCAAACGTCAGATTTGCATCCATGTAGGTTCGGAGCACGGCATTGATTCGTGTCTGGTAACCCTTTTGTTTCCTCAGCCATTCGAGGAGATCCGCATCGAGGCGGATGGTGATGGTTCGCTTGGCCGCCGGAATCACCACGTGCGCCTTCTTCCAGAATTCCGCATCAGGCAACAACATAATAATCGACTCCGCGCGAACCGGGCACGCATCTCAATTATGGGAGCAATGCTTGTGGAGAGCTGGACACTTTCAGGGGTAGCTGGCGCGGGCGCGTGGGCCGTACGGATGGCGCCGCAGTTTCTGGAACGGTACAGGCAGGAATCGCGGCGGGCGGTCGCACCGGCGCCGGCGCGGCCGAATCCGGCGGCGTGGGCCGATTCGGGCGTTCACGCGGCCTGGCTGGGCCATGCCACGGTCCTCATTCAGATCGACGGCTTCACGATTCTGACCGACCCGGTTTTCAGCCTGCGCGCGGGACTTCGCGTGGGTCCGCTGACACTGGGGGTGAAGCGGCTGGTGGCGCCGGCGCTGGAAATTCCGGCTCTGCCGAAGCTGGATATGGTGCTGATCTCGCATTGCCACTTCGATCACTTCGACATTCCCAGTTTGCGCCGCCTGGAGAACCGCGGCACCACGGTGGTGACCCCCGCGCGCACCAGCGATCTGCTACGTCCGCGTCGCTGGGGCCAGGTGAAGGAAGCGGGCTGGGGCGAACGCACGCGCGTCGGACCGGTCGAGATTGGCGCTTTCCGGGTGAATCATTGGGGCGCGCGGATGCGTTCGGATACCTACCGCGGCTACAACGGCTACACCATCGAAGCGGGGCGCTATCGCCTTCTGTTCGCTGGCGACACGGCATACACGCCGGCCTTTGCCTCACTGAAAACGGCGCAGGCGTTCGATCTGGCCATGATGCCCATCGGCGCTTACGATCCGTGGATTCACTACCATGCGACGCCGGAGCAAGCCTGGGCCATGGCCAACGACGCCGGGGCCGACCGCGTACTCCCCATCCATCACCAGACCTTCGCCCTGAGCCGCGAGCCGTATCTGGAGCCGATCGAGCGGATGCTGGATGCCGCGGGCGCGGAGGCGGAGCGCGTGGTGATGACCCGGATCGGGCAGGAATATCACCTCTGAGGGAGCGTTGTGCAAACGCTTCCGCCGTGCTATCCCTGAAAGCGCATGGATATGCTTCGGCAGACGATTGCGGCTAAAAGGGAGCGGCTGGACAAACTGCGGCCCTTGCCGGCGGAGGCTTTGGCGAAGATCGAGCACTACTACGATATCGAGCTCACTTACACGTCGAACGCCATCGAAGGGAACACCCTCAGCCCGGTCGAAACCACGCTTATCATTGAGCACGGCGTGACCATTGGAGGCAGGCCCCTCAAGGATCACCTGGAAGCGATCGACCACTACGATGCCATCCGCTACGTGCGCGAAGTGGCACGCCAGGCCACGCGGTTGACGGAAAGCGACGTGCGAAACCTGCATAGCTTGACGGTGAAGCGCTCCCGCCCGGATATCGCGGGCCGCTACGCCGATCTTGCCCGTTACGTGCGTACCGAAACGGGACGGCATACGTTTCCCTCCCCGGCGGAGATCCCCGCCCTCATGGGAGATTTCGCACGGTGGCTTGGGACAGCGCCGGACACGCCGGAAACGGCATTTACGGCGCATCGCCAACTGGTGGACATTCACCCATTCAACGACGGCAATGGACGGACGGCGCGGCTGCTGATGAATCTGATCCTGATCCGAGGGGGCTATCCGCCGATTGCGGTACGCCCGGAGGATCGGCCCGCCTATATCCTGGCGCTGCAGCAGGTGCAGGCGGGACAAGGGACAGAGGGCTTCGACACGCTGCTTTACGAGCGACTGGACGCAGTCCTGGCTGAGTACCTGAGCGCGTTCGGCAACGCACAGTGACAGGCCCGGAGGCCTGTCCTACTCGGCCGCGGTGAAATACGCGCAATCGGGATGGTGGAAGACCAGGGCGCTGACGCTGGCTTCGGGCTCCATCATCATGCCTTCGGTCAGGTTTACGCCGATTTCGTCGGGGTGGAGCAGCTTCCAGATCCCTTGCTGGTCGTCGAGGTTGGGGCAGGCGGGGTAACCGAAGCTGTAGCGTTTGCCGCGGTATTGCGAGGTGAAGCGGTCGTGCATGGTGAGGGTGGGGGGATCGGGGAAGCCCCAATCTTCGCGGATGCGGCGGTGCAGCCACTCGGCGGCGCCTTCGGCGGTTTCGATGCCCAGGGCCTGGATGGCATGCGCTTTGAGGA
>Ga0182014_10008625_pt1 | contig 10361 bp, 5 predicted proteins | sample 612S2DmetaG_FD_120489 | JGI IMG/M metagenome (GOLD analysis project Ga0182014, IMG submission 120489) | Permafrost microbial communities from Stordalen Mire, Sweden - 612S2D metaG | ecosystem: Environmental > Terrestrial > Soil > Wetlands > Permafrost | place: Sweden: Stordalen | collected...
GCTCTGCGTGGCTAGCGGATCGACGGTGTTCTTCATCATCGTCAACTTACCCGCAGTCACCGCGCCCATCGTGCAATGCCGCGATGCCGAAATTCCGATGGCATGCTGAATCTGTTCCCAACTCAAACGCAGCGCGCGTCCCGCCACGATGGGCGCGACAAACGCCGTCAAAGTCGCATGGTGCCAGCCGCGCTCGCGAATGCCCGGAAACGCCGCCTCGCACAAGCGCATTTCGAACTCGTGGCCCAGCACAAATCCAACGATCAATTCCTTGCCATCGCTTTTGGCGCGCTCACAACACGCCATCGCGGCGGGAAAAATGTCGGAGGGATGCGACGGATCCTGCTTCCAGTAAATGTCGTTGTAATCCATGCAGCGGATCATCAGCGCATTCGCCAGCGACGCGGAAACTGCGTCCATCTTCTGACCCGTGCCGATCACTGTCGCCGGCCCACGCCCGGCGATCTCCTTCAGCACTGCAAGCGCAATGATCACGTCATGCTGTTGATATCCGCCCAGCGCGCATCCCACCGAATCGAGCAGAAAGCGCTTGGCTTGGTACACCGCGTCCTGCGAGAGCTGCGCGTATTGAAGTCCCGCCGCCCAGCGGGACATGGTCGCGGTGACGGTTTCTTTGCTAGTGGTTTGTGGTGTCGACAAGGGCATCTCCTCGATGAAGCAGGCCGTCAGCTATCAGCTTTCAGCCATCAGTGAATAATCCTGAAACCTGAGACCTTATTTCACCTTGACGTTCTTCGGATTCTTGAACGGCAGAAACGCCATGAAATCCGCGTGATGCACAATGAACGCTTCCGTCGTGCGCTTCACCAGATCGCCTTCGGCGGCGTGCGCGGCGATGATGTGGCACACTGCGTCCGGCACGCCACACTCCATCGCCAGCGCGACTCCTGTAAACGGATGCCGCAATGCTTCTCCGCGCTCACTTTGCCGACTTTTGCCGTCCGGGCCGATCTCATACTCCAGCAACTTGCCGACGTCCGCCAGAATCGCGCCTGCAATCACCACGTCCGCGTCGATCGGTAACGCTCGGCCCATGAAGTCGGTCATCGCCTTCGCGCTGTCGCGCGCAATATGTACCACGCAGCGCTTGTGCTCCATGAACGTGATCGGACAATTCGGAACCAGCAGAGTGAAAGGAATGTGATTCAGATCATCGGGCTTCAGCGGACTGCGATCGAGCGCCTTGATCCACGCCTGTGTCACCTGCTCCCGAAGCTTGGCATCGCTGATCCACTGAATCTCCGGCCACAATCGTTCGACGGCCTCCCGCATGGGGCAGAACCTCCCGTACAAGACTAACTAGATTATCGGAGTCCATGCGGATGCGTCGAGGGGATGGCGCACCCGATCGTGTGACTTGAAATCAAGGGATGATGACGGAGACGCGGCAAGCCGCGTCTCTACTAAAGGTTTACCTTTTCGAACTCGCCGCGCTTCCCGAAGGAGATTCCTTCTCGATAGGCAGCAGCTCAATGCTGCACCCCGAACCACCGCAGCTCAACAAGCCCCGGCGAACGATTTTCACCGACGACACATCCGGAAACCTCACCGGGAAGTCCTTCTCCCGCAGTTGCTCGGCCGCTGAACGCAAGCTTTCGTCACCCTCAACAAACTCGGCTCGTTCGGGACGAGGCGAGCTGTCGAACACAAGGTTGAACCGAGCCGAAACCGACTTGCTTGTTATCGGCCCGAGCTTCACCGTGCGTGATTGTACTAACTCCGCCGAACCCTGCGCGGCTTCCTTCTCCGCCGCAACGGGATCGCCAGCCAGCTTCGCCAAACGCGCCCGCGAATCAACCACCTCGCTTCCGCCCGCTGCCACGGCCAGCGCATACATATGGCGCGCCTTCTCCGGCTGCCCTTGCTTCTCGAGTACCTGCCCCAGTCGGTTAGCGACCGTCCCCGACTGGCTCAAAAGCCACGCCGACGTGAGAAACTGCATAGCTGCTAGGTTTTCTCCGTGCTGAAATTTCGCCCATCCCGTTCGTGCCCACGCCAGAGCTACGAGTTGCATCGATGAAAACGTCGACGGCCCCAGTCGGTCCAACTCGCCCGAGTCGAACTGTCCTCCAATGTCGTAGAGAACCTGCTGCGCATCATTCTCGGTCTGCGTTGGATCAATGTTGTTTTTCAACGCCGACGCGAAAATATCCTGACCCGAATCCGCGCCCGCACTGCCCGTTAGTCCCTTCATCAGTTCTTGCGCTTGTGAGTTCTCTCCCAAACGCGCGTACACCTGCGCCAGCGCCATCTTCGTTTCCGGATCATCCGGAGGAATCGCCGCCGCTGCCTCCAACTCCCTGCGCGCGTCCGCATCCTGCCCCATCTGCGCCAGCAGCAGGCCGAGATTCTTAAGCATTGCTTTTTCGTACGGAGCTATTTCCAGATGCTTGCGATACGCCGCGATCGCCTCGTCGGCCTTCCCCGTTTGCTGTAACTCCATCGCCAGGTCGCCATGCGCGTGCCTGTGATTCGGATCCAGTTCGATCTGCTTGCGGAACGCCGCGATCGCCTCCGTATGATGGTTGGCGCCGGCGTACGCCAGCCCCAAGTCGTACCACCCGTCTTTTAGGCTGGAGTCCGCGTCCACCGCGCGTTTCAGCAAGTCAATCGCGGTCCGATAATCCTTGCTCTGCAGCGCTTTCACTCCCGCCTTATGCAGCTCCGCCGGAGTTCCTTCCATCTTCGCCTCCGCCGCCTCCGCCACTTGCCCCGACGGCGTCAGGATCGTGCACGAGAGCAACTGGTCTTGATCGCTTTGCGTTGCATTGCGAAACGATTCGTAGTCCGCCCGCCGCGCCGCCGCCAGCTCATTCATCTTCACGACCAGTTTGCGTTCGCCTTCCAGAATTCCCTTGCTCGGCGAGTATGTCGATGAATAGTCGCCATAATCTCGCGTCATTTTCACCGCGGTCGGCGTGCGCACCGTGTAGTTGGAGGGGAACTGCAGGCGGACCCGATAGTCCATTTCACCCGCGGGACCGATGTTCAAAGGCTCAGTGCTCTTTTCCGACGCTCGAAGCGCAGGCATCCCCAGCGGCGGGATCGGGCGGAAATTCACGCTCGCCGAGGGCACTACAAAATACTGGTCCTGGTGCAGGTGATACTTCAGATGAAAAGGCTCGCTCGTGTCCTCGATAGAATCGAGTTGAACGTCATCGACGTCGCCCGGCAAGCCCCAAGTCGCAGAGAGGGCTTTCACGAAGTCCTTCCAGTGCGCCTGCGGGACTCGTCGAAAGCCTGCTCGCATCGGCCAATCGCGATCTCCCTGGGCCGTGACCTCAAGCCTTGCATCGAGCGCACCGAACTCGCTGAACTTGCCGTCGAGCGTGAAGTGCATGAAGGTCTTGATTGGCGAATCCGCTGGCGTCCGCTGCAATCCTCCCTCGCTATCCTCCGATGCCACCACCGCTTCTTTGTTTCGCAACTGGTAAAGAATCAGCCCGAAGGGAGTCACTTCAGGAGTCGTATCCAGCCAGGTCAGCCCCGTTCCGAGGCGCGCTGCCGTGATCACGTGATCGAACTGTGCCGGCGAGGGAACGTCCACATCCAGTTTCCGCGCGCTCCCGATCAGCACCGCATAACTCTGAATTCCTTCCGCCCGCAGCAGCGCGGAAAGCAACGTGTGCTTGTCCTTGCAGTCGCCGTAACCATTCTGCAGAACGTCCGAGGCTGAGTGCGGCTGATACCGCCCGACTCCGAGTGAGATGCTTACGTAACGCACATTCCGCGCCACGAAATCGTAGAGCCGTCGCGCCTTCTCGGTGGGCGTGTCCGCGCCTTTAGTGAGTTCGTCGGCTTTCTTTCGCACGCTGTCGTCCACCGTCATGCGCTCGCCCTGCAACTTTGCATACCATTGCGCCACCTGTTTCCAGTCGGTGAAAGTCGTCAGTTGCACATCCGGACCGGTCTCCTCGTCCGCCTCATCTTTATCTTTGTCGCGTTCCGGCTCGATGTCCTTCACCACCCAGGTGTAAACGCGCCGGTCTCCAGTCTCCTCAATCTCCGGCTTGCGCGTCGGCGTCTTGAGCTTCACTTCGCGCGACTTCGGGATGTCAATCTCCAACCGGTCTTCGTTGACCACCACGTCTTTTGGGAAGGTGTATTCGTACCAAAAGTTTCCCGCGGCGAGCGGCGTGAGAACCCGCGTCACCGTGCGGTATTCCAGCGTATCCCCGGGCTGCAGCGCCGTCACGGAAATATGCCGCTGCCGGTAGTCGCTATACATCGGAGCTTCTTTCAGCACATCGGGAGCGAAATCCTGCGCCGTCGACTCCGGCGTCACCACCACCTGTCCATTCGCCTTGCGGACCCTGACATACTCGACCTCCAACTTCTCGGTTGCTGATGAGTATCCGAAAACCAGTTGGCCGAATTCTTCCACGCCCGCCTGGCTCTGAATCCGAACCACGGCCTCGGTCTCGCTCACTTCGGTTCCGTCGTTTTCAAAGTGGACACGATTTAAGATTCGTTCGAAGACCGCGGCCTCGTCAGAGTTATTCGTTTTCTGCTTGGAAGCAGACGAAGCGGAGGCCTGCGCCAGAGCATCCGCAGTCATCAGGCAGACAAGCGAGCAGACGAGTAAGAAGCCAACCACAACGCGCGACCCACGATAGGACATATTGCAGTTCTTTTACGCCGTGCCCGGCGTAAAATCAAACGATCTAAGATGAATTTCACCAAAATCATTCGGCTGCTTGTGATCGCGATTTGTTTCTGCTGTCTGCTGACCGCGCAGGCTCCCCCACTCGCCGTTGTGGAAGAAGCTCTGCCCCCGCTCGACGCAGGTGTGGAATTCCACATTCTTCTGCACGCCAGCGGCGGCGCTCCGCCCTACGTCTGGAGCGTAGCCAGTGGCGATCTTCCGGAAGGAGTCACGCTCACCCCGGAAGGCCTCATGGCGGGACGCCCCACTAGGCCCGGGGCTTTCGCGTTCACCTTAAAAGTCGAAGACTCCGGCCGTCCCGCGCACAGCATCAACAAAGAATTCAAGGCTGTAGTCACCGCTTCTCTGCTGATCGAATGGCTGCAACCTCCAAAGGTCCGCGACAACCGGATTGACGGCGTCGTCCAACTCTCCAACGGTTCCAAGGACGACTTCGATCTGACCGTCATCATTGTGGCCGTCGCCGAGAACGGGCGAGCCACGGCCATCGGCTATGAGCATTTCCCGCTGAAAACCGGCGCTGCCAGCGTTCAAATTCCCTTTGGCAACACGCTGCCTCACGGCGCCTACGTGATCCATGCCGATGCCATTGCTGAGATTCCCACCCGGAAAGCCATCCTTCGCCAGAGACTCCAAATACCTCAGGCTTTGCAGGTTATACAGGGACCGTAGCCGCTTTTGCCCGCCAGTCAGGTACGCAAGTCACTTGCTGGGTTTGTGCTATCCTAATTATTCTGATTATCTTGAGATGGTCCTGCCAGGTCGTGGTCTTTCCTTCAAAGGACCTGGGCATTTCGTATGGAGCTTTTTCTTAATCTCTGCTGGCTTTCTCTGCTGTTGCCCGCATGGCTGCTGTGGCGGCAACGCACTTTTTCGGCCGGTTCGGGTAATCCGGCAGGAAGTCCGGCGGCGCGACCGCTCGTCTTCGTTTGCGCTCTCGGTTGCGTTCTTGTGCTGCTGTTTCCCGTAATCTCGGCCACCGACGACTTGCACCCCATGCGGTCCGAGATGGAGGAGTCGAAACGCGCCTTCTGCCATCCCGGCCATTGCGCTTGCGCGGTTCATGCGTTGACTCATTCTTCGCACCCCGTTCTGCCCAGTTCCGCTTCTCTGACACCCGCGTTCGAGCAGATCGGCGCGGTTCGCCCGTTCATGCCGCAAACGCTCAGAACTTTCTCTGCCCCCGCGCCCGCAGGCCGCGCTCCTCCTTTCGTGCATCCAACTCTGCTGTAAATCCCAAGTCAGTCTTACGTTTTGTTAGCCCGGAAAATCCTAAGGATTTTTGCAGTCACGCGCATTGGGCAAGCCGTCTTTCCCGAGGCGCACGGAGTGCATGATGTTCAAGTTTCACAATTTCAGTCTGGTCGCACGGCTATGGCTATTGGTCGCAGTCGTTGTCAGCGCCTCGGCGCAGCAGACCTTTACGTGGCAGCAGATTCGAGACAAGTTCGAAGCCGTGAACCCGACGCTGCTGGCGGACAAGCTGAGCATCGACGAATCAAGAGCGCAGGAGATCACCGCTTTCCTGCGCCCGAATCCGACATTCGGTTTGTTGGCTGACGGGACCCAAATCGCTCCTAATAAAGGCGAATGGAAGCCGTTCGCTGGGACTTTTGAGTCGCCCAGCCTTAGCTATCTGCAGGAACGGCGGCACAAGCGGCAGTTGCGCCTGGAGAGTGCGAAGAAGGGGACCCTCATTGCCGAGTCGAGTCATGCCGACTTGGAGAGAACTCTGCTCTTCAACTTGCGCGGCGCATTTGTGTCAACCCTGCAGGCAAAAGCGGTGCTGCAGTTGGCAAAAGATAACCTTGCCTACTACGACCACGTGCTCCAGATCAGTAGAGATCGCTTCAATGCTGGCGACATCGCGCAAATCGATCTCGACCGATTGGAACTGCAGCGCGTGCAGTATGAATCCGACCTGCAGACCGCCGAAGTCAGTCTGCGCACAGCAAAAATTCAGTTGCTCACGTTGCTCAACGATCGAACCCCGATTGAACAATTCGATGTAGCCGGTCCGTTCGATTTCAACGACCAACTGATGGCCCGCGACGAGTTCCGGAAGATCGCGATGGACACGCGGCCGGACTTGAAGGCAGCCGTCGAAGCCGTGGACAAAGCCCAGACCGAGCACAAACTCGCGGTTGCCAATGGCTCAACCGATCCGACCTGGAGCGCATGGTATACGCACAACTCATCCAACAATAATCCGTTTGCCGTAAATACGCTCGGCGTCAGTGTCAGCATCCCATTGCGAATTTTCGACCGCAACCAGGGAGAGAAGTTGCGCACTCACCTCGATATCACGCGCAATCAAAGACTGCGTGATGCCTCCGAAGCAGCGGTGCTCAGCGACGTCGACTCCGGCTACGCCGTACTCGAAAGCAATGTGATTCTGCTGCAGCCGTACAGAGCGAAATATCTGCAACAGGCAACTCGGGTACGAGACACGATTTTCTTTTCCTATCAGCACGGCGGCGCATCGCTGCTCGATTTCTTAAATGCCCAAAGTGACTACCGCACCGTGCAACTCAGCTACGTGAACTTAGTTGGTGCGTACTTGACGGCTGCCGCTCAGTTGAATATGGCGGTCGGCCGGGAGGTGATCCAATGAAAACCAGATTCGCTGGCCTGATGCTAGCGGCAACTCTTTGCTTTCCGTTGTGCTTGCTGCTCCTTGGTTGCAATGAAAGTAAAGCCGACCCGAAGGCCGAGGCGCCGCCTCCGGCAACCGTCGAGCCGGACCTCGATGCCAACAATTTCAAAGTCGATCACCCGGAGCAGTTTCCATTGGTGACTGCGATTGAGCATAAGGCAGCCCCGGCGCTGAATGTCACCGGCGTGGTGCAGCCCGATATCTCCCGCGCCGTTCCCGTGATCTCGTTAGCCGCGGGACGAGTCGTGGAAATCAAGGCCCGGCTCGGCGACAACGTGAAAAAGGGCCAATTGTTGTTGAGAGTTCAGAGCAACGATGTTTCCGGAGCTTACCAGACGTATCGCAAGGCCGAGAATGACGAGCGTTTGGCGCGCATACAGCTCGAACGGGCGCAGATTCTTTACGACAAGGGCGCCATCGCCAAGAGCGCTCTTGAACAAGCCGAAGAAGTCGCACAAAACGCCAAGGCGGATCTGGATGCCTCCACCGAGCAGTTGCGGCTTCTCGGCATCGACAAGGACCATCCCTCGGGCATCGTCGACATCACTGCTCCAATCTCGGGCGTGATCTCCGACCAACAAGTTACCACCGCGTCGGGCCTCCAAGGACTGGGTTCCCCGAATCCGTTCACTATCTCCGATCTCTCTTATGTCTGGATCATCTGTGACGTTTACGAAAATGATCTCGACGCGGTGCATGTCGGAGAGTACGCGGATATTCACCTGACCGCCTATCCCAACCAGGTCTTGAAAGGCCGGATCGACAATATCCTGCCGGTTCTCGATCCTAATCTCCGCACTGCAAAAGTCCGGCTCGAAGTCGCCAACCCCGGAATGATGCGGATTGGCATGTTCGTAAATGCCACCTTCTACGGTAAGCAGACGGAAACCCGGGCCGCAGTTCCCCCAGCCGCCATTCTGCACTTGCATGATCGTGAGTGGGTTTACACGCCAGTGAGCACAGGGCATTTCAAACGTCTGGAAGTGGTCACAGGGAAAATGCTTCCCGGCAACCTACAGGAAGTTGTTTCAGGTATCAAACCCGGAGATCAGGTGGTTTCCAATGCCCTGGTGCTGCAAAACACGTTGGAGCAATAGATGCGAGCAACAGATGGGAGCAATAAATGATTCGTCGAGTCGTTGATTTTGCTCTTGACAACCGCCTGCTGGTGCTGGGTTTCGCCCTGTTGCTTTTCGCGAGTGGCATCGTAGCTTTCCACGACCTTCCCATTGAGGCGTATCCCGACGTCGCCGACAACTACGTTGAGATCATTACGCAATGGCCGGGAATTTCGGCCGAACAAATTGAACAGCAGGTCACAATTCCACTCGAAATCGTGATGAACGGCATCCCGCATGTCGTCCATCTGCGTTCGTTCTCGCTCTTCGGACTCTCCGACATAAAACTGATCTTCGACGACGGATCGGATAACGACTGGAACCGGGAGCGGGTTCTGGAGCGGCTGAGCCAAGTCACCCTGCCACCAGGCATAGTGCCGCAAATGGGCACAGACTGGAGCCCAGTCGGCCAGATTTATTTCTTCACCCTGCACAGCACCAATCCGGCCTATGACCCGATGGAACTGAAATCCATTGAAGACTGGGTCGTCGAAAAGAGCTTCAAGGCTGTGCCCAACATAGTCGACGTTTCCAGCTTCGGCGGCCCCACCCGCGAATACCAGGTTCGCGTTGACCCGAACAAACTCGTCGCTTACGGCTTGAGCCTGGCCCAGGTCGAGCAGCAACTCACCAACAACAACGTCAACGCCGGCGGAAGCTTCATCCAAGAGGGCCTGCAGCAGATCAACGTCCGTTCCGTTGGATTGGTCGATCGTGCCCAGGACATCGAACGCACGGTCATCATGACCAGGAATGGCACGCCGATCCGGGTGAAAGATATTGCCGTCGTTTCCCAAGGTCCAAAGATTCGACTCGGCCAGTTTGCCAGAGCGATTCACCGCGAGGACGGGAAGATCATCGATAACGACGATGTCGTGTCGGGCATCGTGCTGTTGCGCAAAGGGGCAACGGGCGAGACCGCACTCGAGGGCGTCCATAAAGAAGTAGAAGAGCTTAACAATCACATCTTGCCTCCTGGAGTTAAGATCGTCCCTTTCCTCGATCGCAGTGATCTGGTCCACTACACGTCCCACACGGTGCTTCACAACCTCACCGAAGGAATGATCCTGGTATCGGTCGTTCTGCTTCTATTTCTGGGTAATGTTCGAGGCGCCCTCATCGTTGCGGCAACGATTCCGTTTTCGCTCTTGTTTGCGTCCATTTGCCTGGACTTGAGCCACATCCCCGCCAACCTCCTGTCCCTTGGCGCATTGGACTTCGGCGTAATCGTGGAAGGCGCCATCGTGTTGATCGAAAACATTGTGCGCCAGTTAAGCCATGGGAACGGGATCAAAACCTCTACCGAACGGATCAGTTCCGCCTCGCATGAAGTACAGCGCCCGGTGTTCTATGCCATCATCATCACCATTACGGCTTTCTTGCCGATCTTTACGCTGCAACGTGTAGAAGGCAGGCTCTTCCACCCCATGGCTTGGACCGTAGCCTTCGCGCTGCTAGGGGCATTGCTCTTCTCGATCCTAGTCGCGCCCGTGTTGGCGAGTTTCGCGTTCGCCAAGGGGGCACACGAATGGCGTAACCCCGTCATGACCTTCGTGACGGAACGATATCGCGATGCCCTCCGCTGGGCGATTCGCCGGCGTGCGATCACGGTCGGTGTGTGCCTGCTTCTGGTGGCCTTTGGGAATTATCTTGCTTTCAGCGGCACCATCGGTTCCGAATTTTTGCCCCACCTGGATGAAGGCGCGCTGTGGGTGCGTGGCACGCTTGCGCCCAGCACCGGCCCGGACGAGGGTACCCGGGTCGCAAACCAGGCCCGAATTGTGCTTTGCTCATTCCCCGAGGTTCCGCAATGCACCAGCCAAGTAGGGCGTCCAGATGACGGAACGGATAACACCGGCTTCTTTAACACCGAGTATTTCGTGGACCTGAAACCGAAAGA
>Ga0182014_10008626_pt1 | contig 10361 bp, 9 predicted proteins | sample 612S2DmetaG_FD_120489 | JGI IMG/M metagenome (GOLD analysis project Ga0182014, IMG submission 120489) | Permafrost microbial communities from Stordalen Mire, Sweden - 612S2D metaG | ecosystem: Environmental > Terrestrial > Soil > Wetlands > Permafrost | place: Sweden: Stordalen | collected...
CCGATCACAACTTCCCTGGCGTCCCAACTCACGCTCTCGATCCACTTTGGTGAAATGAGAACTTTTTTCCCAGGCCACCAGTTCTTTGTCGCCACAACAAGGTAGCGAATCGCCCAGGTCTCAACATCGATGATGAAGTCATCAACATGGCCAATCTCGCCGTCAATTGCAAGGAGATGGTAGCCCGTTACCTCCTGGGTGCTGCGAAGATGGGGATCCCAGTTCTTCGCTTCCGAGGCGGACGAACCCCACCTGGTGCGATCCCGCACAATATACGGATAACCTCCCCACATGAAGGGGCCGCCCCAATACTCCGGATAGCCATAGTAGCCATTGTAGGAGCTCTCGAATTGATGGGAAACTGGCTCGTCCGTGTTGATGGAAGGACTATCTTCGATCTGCTTTTTCGTTAATTGAACGGAGACCTTCTCATCGGTGCTATTGACACCGCTCAGAGAGTACGGCGAGATCAGCACCTTCCTGTCGCTTAACCAGCTTGCTGTATTTGCGACAAGGTACCGAACCGCCCAATACTGGTCGTCGAAGAAGAACTCGCGGGCCGACCCGATGTCCCCATCGAGGCCCTTGAGTGAATAGCCTTTCAGTGCCTTCGCTTTGATTAACATGACGTCTCCTTCTCCATGGTTGACCTGACATGGCTTAGGCGGCCGCTCCCGAAGGGCCAATGCGACCGCAATACATTCTTCTTGACAAGTCAACAGGCATCCAATGCCGGCCCGCAGTTCAAGCCGTCGCCGAACTGGAGGCCACTTGTCCAACAAGTGTCTCAGTAATGAAGACCGTGACACTGAGCAATTGCGTACACAGAGCAGAACGAGGTCCCAGCTCGTACTCAGGCGGCCTTGAGCACTTTGCTCTTGGACGCTATGCAATCCAGCAAATCCTTCCAGGACTTGGCGAACGATGCGACCCCTTCTTCAAGGAGTTGGGCCGCCACTGCGCATGTGTCAATACCGGCCTTGGCGAATTCTGCCAATTTCTCGCCTGGGTTTGAAGGTAAAGCTTCGCCGAATTCTTCATGGGCGGCGACGGCCTTCAGCGTGGCTTCGGGCATCGTGTTGATGGTGGAGGGCAAGGCAAGGGCCTCGACGTACAAGATGTCGGACGCATTGGGATCCTTGGTCCCCGTGCTGGCCCAGAGAAGACGTTGCGACCGAGCTCCTTCATTCAAGATTCGCTGCCACCGCGGGGAATCAAGTAGGTTGCGGTACCTCACATAGGCATCTCTGGCGATCGCGATCCCAAGCTGGTTGCGCAAGGCCTCAGGTGCTTTATCCGCAACCGCGACGTCCCAGCGACTGACGAATAGTGATGCCACGGAGCCGACATCGGGATTTAGCCCGGCCGCGATGCGCCGTTCGATGCCGCGTAGATATGCCTCGGCAGCCGCGACATATTGCTCGCCCGAGAACAGCAGTGTTACGTTGACAGGTACGCCTGCAAAGATTGCTTCTTCAATCGCTGGGAGGCCCTCGCTGGTTCCAGGGATCTTGATGAAGAGATTGGGCCGTCCCGCGCGGGAGTGAAGAGCCTTGGCCGCGGCCAGAGTGGCCGCCGTGTCGCGTGCCAGCAGGGGCGAGACCTCCAAAGATACCCAGCCGTCCACACCATCTGTTCGATCGTGAATCCGGAGGAAGAGATCGGCAGCCTGCTGCAAGTCCTCGATTGCCATTTCAAAGAAGAGAGTTTCGCCCGATTTGCCCGCTTTCATTCCCTGGCTGATGGCGTCGTCATAGTCGTGACTGTTCTTGATGGCGTGATCGAAGATCGTCGGATTCGAAGTAAGACCCGTGATCGACAGCTCATGAATGTAGCGTTCAAGTGTGCCGCTGGCCAGCAAACCGCGTGTGATGTTATCGAGCCAGAGGCTCTGGCCGATTTCGTGCAGTTTCTGCGTGGTTGCATTCATTTCATTCCTCTTCCAACACTTTTCATTACAAGGCTATTCGCGTCCTTCGGAATTCAACTGGCGGCTATGATCCAGGCATGTGCCTGCGCAGCCTCCGAAGGCGGAAACAACTTCACTGGGCAGGGCATGAGAAAGCTGAATATCCTCATCATCTTTACGATCCAGTCCACGTCAGTGACCACCGCGACGCGCTCCCAGCGCGTGGGGTGTTCAACACCGATCTTGAAGTCTTCCCACATAGCGCCTGGATCGTAGCCGGTGAAATTAGCCGATGTCTTATATAAGAGTCGGATCTTGTCGTGCCGCTTGAGCGCTTTGAGAATAGCCGGAACAAGAATCCCGTCGTAATCCTCTTTTGTGACCTGTCCCTCGCAGGACAGCGCGATAACATTATCGGGAAAGTTCTTCAAAATCTCGATCATGGTATGTCCTCCATAACGCTTAGTAAGTACCAATTCCCGGCCTATACCGAACACAACTGACTCTCGCCTTCGCGGCCTGGGAAGCTCGATTCCCGCACACCGCAGCAGCCGTCCGCTCCTCATTCGCACCAGGATGCGGTCAGCTCAATGAATACATTCAAAACGCAACCTCATGCATTTCCAGCGCTTTCACTTTGTCGACTCTGCGTTGGTGGCGCTCCGCGCCGCTGAAGCGAGCTTTCAGAAACGTCTCGATCAGTTCCCACGCGAGCGCGGACCCGATCACCTTTCCACCCAGAGAAAAGATATTCATGTCGTCGTCTTCAACTCCCTGGTGGGCGGAGAATACGTCGTGAATAAGTCCGGCCCGCACACCGGCAACCTTATTGGCGCAGATGGATGCACCCACGCCACTGCCGCAGAGTGCTACTCCGCGATCCACCTTGCCAGCGGCCACGGCATTGGCCAGAGGGATCACGTAATCGGGGTAATCGTCTCCAGGATTCAGTTGATGAGCGCCGAAGTCTACGACCTCGTGGCCCGCGCCTCGCAGCAATTCCGCGATCTGCTCTTTCAGAACGAGTCCCCCATGGTCCGACGCAATTCCTACACGCATGGTGCTGTCTCCTTGAGCCGGTCGAGAACATGATGAGCTTGCTTGCAAACGTTCGCCAAGAGTGTCGCAGAAGATGACGTGAGGTGCTCTTTGCCTTTCACTTTTGAAGTGGGACCCAATCCCGCACGGGAAAACGAAATCTGTGCGTACAAACGGGGCGTAAGGGCTAGACTTTAAGCGCTTTCCCATGGCATTCTGGATGCTGGCATTGGCAGGTCAGTTCGGGAGTCCTCTTCTTATCGGCACATGCCTCGCTACAGTATTTCTTCCCATTCGGTACCACACAGTTGCAAGCCGGATGTTCGCATTTCTTTGTCGTGGTCATAAAAGCTCCTTTTGCATGAAGATGCCTTCTCTCGTCTGAAGGCTCAGTTGTGCGAGGAAAATGTTCCTCGATTTGAACTGCGTGAGTACTCAGCTCTGCAGCGTGTTTGCGCGCGCGGATACATTTAGAATTCCACGAGCAGACGCGCCTATCTGTTCTGTTTTGGCCATAATCGCCGTATTCCCATGAGTCGCATTGATAACCCCCCACTGCTCTCGCCAGGACTCCAGGCGAGAAGATAATCTGCATTCTCAAGCCCAGGAGAGCGTTGCGTATCCGTCATTTCGATTCCTTGCCTTTCCGGTAGCGTCTGATCAGAGCGTTGGTCGAGCTATCGTGCGTGAGCTTCGGCTCTGTTTCGGACTCGAGTTCAGGGATGATTCGCTGGGCAAGGACCTTTCCCAGTTCGACTCCCCACTGGTCGAAGGAATCAATCTGCCAGATGGCACCCTGGGTAAAGACGCTGTGCTCGTAAACCAGCATTTCATCTGCATATTTGCACATCTGCTTCTTATTTCTCATGCATCTTGCGTGCCTGCGCCGAGGCGTTCCTTAGTTGCTGACCGGTGGGCGAACGACAGCCACGGAGCATCCTGCTCGACGAGCGACCGACTCCGCCACGCTGCCCAGCAAGAAGTCGCGGATGCTCCTTTGTCCATGCGAACCGACCGTTATGAGATCGGCACGCCATTCGGCTGCTCTGTCGAGAATGGTTTTAGTTACGTCTCCAATCAGGACTTCGGTTTGTGCCGTAAATCCCACCCTGCGCAGCTCGCCCGCAATCCGCTCGACCAAAGTACGAGCTGGCTGCTTCTGCCCTTCCAACTCGGGAGCGTAACCTTGAGCCATCTCAGGCGGAGGCACGGGCTCAACCGGTTGCAGCACGTGTAACACCAGGACCTCGGTATTCTCACGTCGAATCCCGATTCCAACAGCACGAAGCACAGTTTCAGAAAATGCCGAGTCGTCAACTGCCATTAAGACTCTCATGACTCCTCTTCCCTCACTCGCAATAGGCTGTGCGACCGGGCGCCGCTAAACGTAAAGAAAAGCATCTGTTGCGGTATCATTTGTCACGTGGCGCCATTTCAAATCCAGCCAAGTGCACTGACCTTCCGTCGCCAGTATTGGACGGCCCAGCTCATGAATGCAGGTCACAATTGCTCACCAGAGACGCCCGCAATCCCTGCGCCGCAATTCACTACGCAGGCTAAGAGAACATCAGGCGCATTGGACCGGAACTGAGCAAGAGAGTACAGCCTTCTTTCACCCTGAAGAGAATAATGGTCACTTGACCGCGACCAAGGTCTAGCGAGGAGCACGTCATGTCTGTTCGTCATGGTCTGGAGTCCATCCCGACAAAGATCCTGTTGCCTATCGACTTCAGCCCGTCGTCCCAAGCGGCTTTAGAAACGGCGGTCGACCTCGCATTGCACTTCCATGCCGAGCTTTTCCTTGTGAACGTCCTTCCGCTCTTCTCGACCTTCACGTCTGAATATGCCGTTCCCCAGGTGCAGTTTCAACAGGAGGAGAAGACGCGTGCTGAGAAGCATCTGGCGAAGGCGCGAGCAGTTCTCACGGCCAGAGGAGTAAAGGCAGGCTCCAGTGTGGAACTTGCGAATGACATTGCCGGGTGCATCATCGAGGCGGTGGAGCGCGAACATATCGACATGGTCGTGATCTCCTCGCACGGCATCTCCGGCTGGCATCCACTGGTCTTCGGATCGATTGCCGAAAAGGTCGTGAAGCTCGTGCAGTGTCCCCTCTTGCTTCTTCACTCAGCCAAGCCGGAAACCGGCGTGAAGACTCCTTCAGACCGCTCAATGGAATGGTGGTAGCAAAGGCAGCGGCACAAGCCCCAATGACGAGTGCATCGACCGACGCCTTCCGCCATTCCCCCTAGCCAGACCGCAAAACCGCTTCGAGCATCGCGGCGCTATGGCGCTCCGCAGGCCACAACGACGGGTCCCATCTTACGAAGCCGTTCAAAGGCGGTACCATTTCAATGGCTTAGCACTGCAAGAAGAGGCTTCAGACTGAGCTGAGATTCGCGATGCGTCCTGGTGAGCCTTATCGACAATTTTCGATCTATGTGCAAAATTGTACAGACTTTTGCCTACCCTCCTCGCGACACTTCGAACTGCGCGATCACAACTGTGCTCATTCGATGAGCGCTCAGTGTCAAAAATGGAAAGCAGACCCTCTATGCCGCACATTGGGCTTGGGCATCCGCTCATCTTGCCGGGATTCACGTGTCCATCGCGCTAGGTTCTCCAGGAGAATCTGTTGTTTTCACCCGGATTTCCATTTTGAAGCCGAGCCAGATGCCCTTATGAGGAGATTTCAGTCTAGGAAATTACCATGGCCGCAGCCATCAAGCCGGGTTGGAGCAAACCCTCCACCATTCTTTTTGCCTCCGAATTTCCCCCCAGTGTGAAGGTCTTTGCAGTTGCGCTAGCGGAGGCTGCGGAGTTTGGCGCGGATCTCATTATTTTTCATGCATATGACAGTCTAGACGCGGCTGCACCGGAGGCCTCGGCGACCTGCGGCTACGACTACGCCACTGCCCGTGCCCAGAAACACCGTCTTGAGCCTCTCGCGCAACGCGCCATGAATATCGGCGTCCACTGCAAGATTGTGCTCCGGCCCGGCTCGGCCGCCGAGCAAATCCTCGCCTTCCTGCGCGAGCGGAAGATTGATCGTATCGTCATGGGCGCTCACTCTCCGGGCCCCGTCGGCCGGCTGTTGGTGGGCTCGGTGGCCGAGGCCGTGCTCCGCACTGCCAACGTGCCGGTCTGCATCGTAGGTCCCAACGTGGTCGAGGGTACCTATCGCAACCGTGTCTCCCGCAAGATTCTGTGTGACGTCAGCAAGCAAGAGGCCAGCAAGGTGGTAGCGAACTTTGGTGCGGAACTGGCCGCCGAGCACAACGCCGGCCTGATCCTGCAACAGGTCATCCCGCCCCAGGAGCGCGCCGAGATCCTCGCCGACCGAACTATCCACCAGATTGAGGCCGAGTTGCCAACCCTGGTTCCAGCCAAGTTGCAGCGCAAGATCAGGGTCCAAACAAGAGTGACGCTCGGCGATCCGACAGAGGAACTGCTCTACCAGGGCAGAACCCAGCAGGCGAACCTCATCGTGCTGGGTGCTCATGGCGCGTCCCACTTTGCCGCCATCACCCGCGCCGGTACCGTATACAAGGTGCTGGCTTACGCGCATTGCCCGGTGATCACGATGTCGCCTATTGTGCTGGCCGAGTGCGGCGCCAGGGAGGATAAGCCCCGTCTGTCCGAAGTCAACTATATGGCCGGCGTGTTTTAGGAACTTGAATGTCAAGCGACCTCCGGCATGGAGGTAAGCTGCTCAACGGTGGTATCAAGGCAGTCGCTTGACTTGGCGGATAAGTAGATCAAATGACAAAGAATGCGAATATGGAAGCCCCTGAACAACAAAAGTCGCTCTGGTTCCGAATTGGACGGTTCCTGTTTGTTGTTGTCTTGGCAGTCGCCATTTATCTGCTTGGCCTAAGCATGGTGCATCACCGCTTTTTTCGAGGCGGATATATCAACCAGCACGGCGTCCTCAAACCATAACAGGAACTGAAGAGAGTCTTGGTCGCGGCTCCGAATGATGCCAAGTTACGGATTCCCTGGCGTGAAGATCTCATGCGAAAGGCTCACTCGCAAAGTGCTATGCTGCGCCATCTCCCGCTACCGTGAGCCGATGCGGTCGATGCCATAAGCATCCAGCACATCCGGCAACGTAACTACGCCTTCCAGTTTGTGAATAAGCGCCAGGAATTGCGGTGTATCCCCGGCACAAGCTATGGGCCAGCGTACCGATGGCGCCTCCCAGCGTTGCGCCGAGAAATGGGCTCGGGCCGAAGATTCCCCCTGCATTACCAGATGCATAGCTGGTGGTTTGGCTGTTCGGCCTTTTTTGAGCAAAACAGCACAGCGTTCGCATCTGCGAAAATTAATACTTTTTGCAAGTGCCAGTTCGGGATGCCTTGACGACATGCTGCGTGTAATGCGCCCACTTTTTGGAAATTCAATTGCCTCCAATGAGCCCTCATCTTCAATGCCTGTTCAACGATCTTCCAAGCCTTCCCGGGAATGGCACCCGGTGGAGGGAGCAAAAACAGGAGAACAACCATCGTGACATCAAATCCAGATAAGCCCGAGTCGAAGCCAGAATCGAAGCCGACGCCCAATGCAGATAAGCCAAAGTCGAAACCGGAGTCCAAGGATGATCTGAAGTCCCTTCCCGTGCCTGAGCTCATGAAAAAGCTAGGGTCATCGGCAGACGGACTCACTCAAGCCGAGGCCCAAAAGCGTCAAGCGCAGTATGGACCTAACCAGATCACCGAAAAGAAGACGAATGAGTTCCTGAAGTTCCTCACCTATTTCTGGGGTCCCATTCCGTGGATGATTGAAGCTGCCGTGATTCTATCCGCGCTGGTCCAGCACTGGCTGGATTTCTTCATCATCCTCCTGCTGCTTTGCTCCAATGCCGTGGTCGGTTTCTGGGAAGAACACCAGGCGGGTAACGCCATCGCCGCTCTGAAAGCCCGGTTGGCGATCAACGCAAAAGTCAAACGTGATGGCAAGTGGGAGAATCCCAATGCGAGTGAACTGGTACCCGGCGACGTCGTCCGTCTCCGGCTTGGCGACATCGTTCCCGCCGATGCACGTTTGCTCGATGGCGATTCAATCGAGGTGGATCAGTCCGCTTTGACCGGCGAGTCGTTGCCCGTGACCGCCAAGCCCGGCGGCGCGGTCTATTCCGGCTCCATCATCCGTCAGGGCGAAATCGACGCCATGGTGTATGCCACCGGCACGAACACCTACTTCGGCAAGACCGCGCAACTGGTGCAGGAGGCTCATACCGTCAGTCACTTCCAGAAGGCAGTGATGAAGATTGGCGACTACCTGATCATCCTCGCGGTAGCGCTGGTCGTTGTGATCCTGACCGTCGCGCTCTTGCGCGGCGACAAAGTCCTCACCACGCTGGAATTCTGCCTCGTGCTTCTGGTGGCCGCGATCCCGGTGGCCATGCCCACCGTACTGTCGGTGACGATGGCCGTCGGCGCTCGGCTGCTGGCGAAGAAGGAAGCGATTGTGACCCGCCTGTCGGCCATTGAGGAGCTGGCTGGCGTGGATGTCCTGTGCTCGGACAAGACCGGGACGCTGACTCAGAACAAACTCACGCTGGGCGACCCCTTCACTGTGGACGGTATTGCTCCGGACATAGTCATTCTCTGGGCTGCGCTTGCTTCGCGCGCCGAGGACAAAGACACCATCGACCTTGCGGTGATCGGTGGAGTGAAGGACGACAAGGAGCTGAAGAGCTTCCAGGTACTTCACTTTCAGCCCTTCGACCCGGTGCATAAGCGCACAGAAGCTACCATCAAGGGAGCGGACGGGAAGCAATTCTTTGTGGCCAAAGGGGCCCCGCAGGTAATTCTGCAGATGGCAACCAACGTCGGCGAGGTCACGCCGGCCGCCGAGAAGGCTATCAATGAGTTTGCGGGACGCGGCTTCCGTTCCCTTGGCGTGGCTAGGGCCGATGAGCAAGGCAAGTGGAAGTTTGTCGGCATGTTGCCGCTGTTCGACCCACCCCGCGAGCAAGCCAAAGCGACCATCGCAAGCGCCAGGGAGATGGGCGTGGACGTGAAGATGGTTACGGGCGATCAAATTGCCATCGCACGGGAAACCTCGAAACAACTCGGACTGGGCACAAACATCCTGGATGCTGGTGCGCTGGGTGACACGAAGAAGCAAGAGTCTTCTCAGATGGCGGAGGCCATCGAAAAGGCGGACGGATTCGCCCAAGTATTCCCCGAGCACAAATTCCACATTGTCGATGTTCTTCAACAGCGCGTCCATATCGTCGGGATGACTGGCGACGGTGTGAATGATGCACCTGCGCTTAAGAAAGCCGACTGCGGCATCGCCGTCTCCGGCGCCACAGACGCGGCCCGCGCGGCGGCGTCGATCGTGCTGCTTACGTCTGGCTTATCGGTGATCATTGACGCCGTCAAGGAGAGTCGCCGCATCTTCCAGCGGATGAACAGTTACGCCATTTACCGCATTGCGGAGACGCTGCGTGTGTTGTTCTTCATGACGCTGGCGATTCTGGTCTTCAACTTCTATCCCCTCACCGCGGTGATGATCGTGATGCTGGCCTTGCTCAACGACGGAGCAATCTTGTCCATCGCCTATGACAACGTCCAATACAAAAACAAGCCCGAGGCCTGGAACATGCGCCTCGTGCTGGCAATCTCCACAGTGCTGGGACTCATCGGGGTTGTCTCTGCGTTCGGTCTGTTCTATCTCGGCGAGCGCGTTTTTCACTTCGACCGTCTGCACGTCCAGACACTGATGTACCTGAAGCTCTCGGTGGCCGGGCATCTTACGATCTTCCTAACGCGTACCCGCGGTCCATTCTGGTCCATACGCCCCGCGCGGATTCTATGGATAGCCGTGCTTGGCACGCAAACTATAGCAACATTGCTCGCGGTCTTTGGAGTGTTTATGGCGCCCCTCGGCTGGAAGTGGGCAGGGTTCGTTTGGGGCTACGCTCTGGTCTGGGCCCTTGTCAATGATCGCGTGAAACTGCTTGCATACAAGATTTTTGATCCCGTCAAGGCAGAGGCGAAGCCCGATGCCAAAGGCGAGCCGAAACCTGAAGCCAAAGCAGAGTCTAAGCCCGAAGCCAAGACACCCTCCGATTTGACGCCACAGATCACCCGAGCGACATTCCTCGACCTTGCGACCTCAGGGCGTCGAATATCGTTCGGCATTTGCGCGCGACCGGAAGGCCCTCCAGGGAGAGGTAATGATCTGGCGTTTTTCTCTTCACTGGCTGGCGCCTCAACACCCGGCCGAATGGCCTATTGGCAGTTTGCTTTGGCTGCATTGCAGCCATTCCCAGTCAGCGGACCAAAAACAGGAGAACAACCATCGTGACAACGAATCCAGATAAGCCCGAGTCGAAGCCTGAATCGAAGCCGACGCCCAATGCAGATAAGCAGGGGTCGAAGTCTGACTCCAAGCCATCTCCGAA
>Ga0182014_10008627_pt1 | contig 10359 bp, 10 predicted proteins | sample 612S2DmetaG_FD_120489 | JGI IMG/M metagenome (GOLD analysis project Ga0182014, IMG submission 120489) | Permafrost microbial communities from Stordalen Mire, Sweden - 612S2D metaG | ecosystem: Environmental > Terrestrial > Soil > Wetlands > Permafrost | place: Sweden: Stordalen | collected...
GACACGGTCGGGCGCATGACGGTGACGAGCAAGGACGACTTCAAAAGCAAGGTCCGCTCGTCAATGCGGCAGTTGCAAAATAACCCAGCCAAAATCCGCTCCTTCTACCAAAAACCATCTCTCCGATATGCCGCGTGAACGTAGAGATACTTATGAACGGATTAATACATCGTGCCGGCGCTGGCCAATTCACCCAAGGTCGTCCTCGCCGTGAACGTCGGCGGCGCCGTGATTCCAACGCTGCTCTCGATCTATCTGTTGTCGAAGAACGGGCTCTGGGGACGCGGCCTGATCGCGACCGCGATCATCGCCGCGATCTGCCACGCCCTCGCGCAGCCGATCCGCGGCGTCGGCATCGGCCTGCCTATCTTCGTCGCGCCGGTGGCCGCGGCCGTTGTCGCCGCAGTGGTCTCCTGGCGTTCCGCGGTGCTGCTAGCGGGGTTCACCGGCGGTGGCGGACGGCGCGACGAGTGGGTCGAGGCGCCTCGCCCACCGCGACGCGCGCGGTGAAAATCCGCCGGACTCCGCTCGCAAAAGAAGGCGCCGCGCGAGCGGGGCGTCTCGGTAGTCTGGAATCTTGAATTGGTAGGCGCCTTCGAAGATTTCGCGAATCAACTTGTCATGCGCTTCTAGCGTCTTGGGCATGAAGTGATCTCGCAGAATGCACTGGCGGCTCAAGCAATCTTCGGGAGATTGAGAGCATCTGGTGAGATGCCGACAATAGTCACCGTTAACCGGGTCGCAATCTTGAGCGCGTTAGCAAACAGCGAATCGCTCAGCGATTAACAAACGCGTCTGGCACATTGCGAACAAAACGAGAAATGTGGTTCAGTGTAACTCCTGCTCCACACACCGATTCGCAAGCGACGCCCTTGGCCTATCTCGAAAAACTCAATCCCGAACAGCGACAGGCCGTCGAGCATGGCGTCCGGCAGAAGGACTGCGCGCCGGCGGGCCCGCTCTTGGTCATCGCCGGGGCGGGATCTGGCAAGACCAACACGCTCGCCCATCGCGTCGCCCATCTGATCGTCAACGGCGCCGATCCGCGCCGCATCCTGCTGATGACTTTCTCCCGTCGGGCGGCTGCCGAGATGACGCGCCGCGTCGAGCGCATCTGCGCCCTGGCGATGGGCGCCAACGCGGGCGTCATGACCGACGCACTGACATGGGCCGGCACGTTCCATGGGATCGGCGCGCGAATCCTGCGCGACTATGCGGAGCAGATCGGCCTCGATCCCAGTTTCACGATTCATGACCGGGAAGATTCCGCCGATCTCCTGAACCTTGCCCGCCATGAGCTTGGCTTCTCGAAATCGGAAAGCCGCTTCCCCACGAAGGGAACCTGCCTCGCCATCTATTCCCGCGCCGTGAACGCGGAACTGCCGCTCGACGACGTGCTGCGAGCCGCGTTTCCCTGGTGCGCCGGATGGCGGGCGCAGCTCCGCGACCTGTTCGCGGCCTATGTCGAAGCCAAGCAGGCGCAGAACGTCCTCGATTACGACGACCTTCTGCTCTATTGGGCGCAGACCGTCAGCGAGCCGGCGCTGGCGGAGGATATCGGCGGTAGGTTCGACCACGTCCTGGTCGACGAGTATCAGGACACCAACCGTCTCCAGTCTTCGATCTTGTTTGCTCTGAAGCCAGATGGGCGCGGGCTCACCGTAGTCGGCGACGACGCGCAGTCGATCTATTCCTTCCGCGCCGCGACCGTCCGCAACATCCTCGATTTTCCGAACGCCTTCAGCCCCGCCGCCGGCATCATCACGCTCGACCGGAACTATCGCTCTACCCAGCCGATCCTTGCCGCCGCCAATGGTGTGATCGAACTCGCCTCGGAACGGTTCACCAAGAATCTTTGGACCGAGCGCCAGTCGGCGGAGCGTCCGCAACTCGTCGCCGTGGGCGACGAGGCTGACCAGGCCCGCTATATCGTCGAGCGCGTGCTAGAGAGCCGGAAAATCGGCGTGGACCTCAAACAGCAGGCCGTGTTGTTTCGCGCGTCGCATCACAGCGGCCCGCTCGAATTGGAACTGACCCGCCGCAACATTCCTTTCGTCAAATTCGGAGGGCTGAAGTTTCTGGACAGCGCCCACGTCAAGGACATGTTGGCCATGCTACGGTTCGCCCAAAACCCGCGCGACCGGGTCGCGGGTTTCCGCCTGATGCAGCTCATGCCCGGCGTCGGGCCGTCCGCGGCGCAGCGGGTCCTCGACCTGATGGCGGACCGATCCGATCCGATTTCGGCGCTCTCCGACATTCCGGCTCCGCCGCGCTCGGGCAAGGATTGGGCTGGCTTTGTTGCAACCCTGAAACATCTTCGCTCCGGCGAGGCCGGCTGGGCCGCCGAAATGGAATGCGCGCGCCGCTGGTATGAGCCGCAGCTCGAACGCATTCACGAAGACGCAACAACGCGGCTGGCCGACCTGCTGCAACTCGAACAGATCGCTTCGGGCTATCCCTCGCGCGAGCGGTTCCTCACCGAATTGACGCTCGACCCGCCGGACGCCACCAGCGATCAGGCCGGCGCGCCGCTGCTCGACGAGGATTATTTGATCCTCTCGACGATCCATTCCGCCAAGGGGCAGGAATGGAAGTCGGTCTTCGTCCTCAATGCCATCGACGGCTGCATCCCCTCCGATCTCGGCGCGGGGACGACGGCGGAAATTGAAGAGGAGCGCCGGCTGCTCTATGTCGCGATGACGCGGGCGAAGGACAGTCTGCACATTGTCGTGCCACAGCGCTTCTTTACTCATGGCCAGCATGCCCAGGGCGATCGCCATGTCTACGCCTCGCGAACCCGCTTCATCCCAGCGATCCTGTTAGCTCATTTCGAATGCGTGACATGGCCGCTGGCGACGCCTGAGGCTGGCGAACAGCACTGCGCGAGACAAGTGCGCGTCGATGTCGGCGCCCGGATGCGTGGCATGTGGCGTTAAGGGGGATCGACCCGTGTGCAATCTGTATGCGATGACGACCAACCAGCAGGCGATCCGCCAGATCGCCGGCGCCATGCGCGACGGGACCGGCAACCTGCCGGCTTTCCCCGCCATCTTTCCCGACTATTCCGCCCCGATCATCCGCAACCACCCGGAAGGGCGCGAACTGACGCTGGCGCGTTGGGGAATGCCCTCGCCAGCCTTTGCGCTGAAGGGCCGGAATTCCGATCCGGGCGTCACCAATGTCCGCAATGTCGCCTCGCCGCATTGGCGACGCTGGCTCGGCGTCGACAACCGCTGCATCGTGCCGTTCACCAGCTTTTCCGAGAACGAGACGTTGCCCGACGGATCGAAGCCGCCGGTCTGGTTCGCGCTGGACGAGACGAGGCCTCTGGCGTTCTTCGCCGGTATCTGGACCCGCTGGACCTCGGTCAGAAAGGTGAAGGAAGGCGAGACGACCAACGACATCTTCGCGTTTCTGACGACCGAGCCGAACCAGCTTGTCGGCGCGATTCACCCGAAGGCGATGCCTGCGATACTGACGACGCGCGAGGAGATCGATCTCTGGATGACGGCGCCCACCGTGGAGGCGCTAAAGCTTCAGCGGCCTCTTGCCGACGGCTCCCTCAGGATCGTCGGCAAGGGCGGTAAGAAGGACGAGGGAGGCCTCGTGGCCTGAAGATCATGCTCGCGCCGGATGACGCTTCTGACAGGGGGATGACCGACGCCGACGGGCGAGCGCGCGGCGTCGTCGTCCAACCTGCTCGGCAGCGCAAGATCATCCACGTCGACATGGACGCCTTCTACGCCTCCGTCGAGCAGCGCGACGATCCGGAGCTGCGCGGCAAGCCTGTCGCCGTTGGCGGATCGCGCGAGCGCGGTGTCGTCGCGGCGGCGAGCTATGAAGCGCGAAAATTCGGCGTGCGGTCGGCGATGCCGTCCGTCACCGCCAAACGGAAATGTCCCGACCTCATCTTCGTGAAGCCGCGTTTCGACGCCTACAAGGAGGTGTCGCGCCAAATTCGCGTGATCTTCGCCGAACACACGCCGATCATCGAACCGCTCTCGCTGGACGAGGCCTACCTCGACGTGACGGAAAATCTGCAAGGGATCGTGTCAGCGACGGAGATCGCCGAGGCGATCCGGGTGAAGATCCGCACTGAGACCGGCCTCACAGCCTCCGCGGGCGTCTCATACAACAAGTTCCTAGCCAAGCTCGCCTCCGATTACCGGAAACCCGACGGGATCTTTGTCATCACGCCGAAGATGGGGCCGGCCTTTGTCGAGACCTTGCAGGTCGGAAAATTCCATGGCGTGGGGCCGGCGACGACCGCGAAGATGAAACGGGTCGGAATCGAAACCGGTCTTGACCTGAAAGCGCAAACGCTTCCTTTCCTTCAATGGCGCTTCGGAAAATCGGGGCCTTATTATTATTGGATCGCGCGCGGCGTCGACGAGAGGCCGGTGCGCGCCGACCGCGTCCGCAAATCAATCGGCGCCGAAAACACCTTCTTCGATGATCTCTTCAGCTTCGATGCGGCGCGCGAGGCACTCATGCCGATCATCGAAAATGTTTGGCGCCACTGCGAGGCGACGCGCATTCGTGGGCGCACCGTGACGCTGAAAGTGAAATATGCCGATTTCCATCAGATCACGCGGCGCCACACCGGCACCGCGCCGCTCACGACGCAGACGGAATTCGAACAGCTCAGCTTCGCGCTGCTCGGACCAATCTTTCCCGTCCAAAAGGGAATCCGGCTGCTCGGAGTCACGATGTCGTCGCTCGGCGAAGAGCGGGTGAAGCCTGACGATCAATTGAACCTATGCATTTAGGCTCGATTGCACGCCGTGTTGACGGAAACATCGCGGCGGACGACGGCGTCACATGACATTCGCTGCTTGCGCTTATTCGCGGGCGCGTCGCACCGTTTTCCACGCGGGACGGAAATGCGGAAGAGTCATGGTCTACGTATCGGCGTGAAGCCTCGGCAAGTTGACCGGGTTCTATCGGCGCATGCCCGCCTTCAGCGGACGACACGGGAACGAAAGGAAAAAATGCATCTCAAATTGCCTGGAAAGATAACTCGCTTCGTCATTCTCGTCGTCGGCGCTGCCCTGATCGGCACAGGGGCCGCCGCAGCTTTTGACGTCAAGGATCGAAGCGCGCTTTGGTATGTCGTCAACGATCTTTGTCGTCCGATGCAGCAAGCTCTCAATCTACCCATTCCGTGCCTGAAGGTCGATGCGGCGCGCGGGTTCGTCGTGCTCCGTGCGCCCGGAGACGAGACGCAAATTCTCATAGTCCCGACGACGAAGATCGATGGAATCGATAGCCTCATCATACTTCGGGATCGAATGCCAAATCTTTGGTCATACGCTTGGAGCGAGAGAAGTCGCGTGGCGGCAAACGCTCGCCGGCCTCCGGGGTGGAATGACATCGGCATGGCGATAAATTCGCGACGAGGGCGCTCGCAGGACCAATTGCACATCCACATCGACTGTGTGGAACCTCGATTGAAGCAGGCGCTGGCGTCCCGCGCTGGCCGTCTCTCGCCGAAATGGTCCATCCTCGATCTGCGCCCATGGGCTCGTCGATATCGCGTCAAGGACATCGGCGCCGCAGGCATCGATCAAAATATCTTCAAGCTGATCGCCGCCGAGATTCCGGGAGCGAGGTCGAGGATGGCGCTGCAATCGATCGGTGTCATCGGCTCCATCGGCCCGAACGGAGATCATGGCTTCACCGTGCTGGTGAACAGCGACGGCGGCCATGCGGAAGAATTGTTGGATCACACCTGCTCAATCAGCAAATAGGCAGTCGGCGCAACGGTGGGCCTATCCCTCCACCGTCCTTCGAAACTCTTTCCTGTCGCTTCCGGGTAGAGGGCCATGTTTGAATAGGGCAACGAGATTTTGCCCTAGCGATGTCGCCGTTGTCGTTCCATAATGCGATCATGGCAGAAGATCACCCGTTCACGTTCAAGATTGAGCCCGATCCATTGGGCGAACGCCGATTCCGCTGGACTGTTTGCGAGGGTGGACAAATTCATCTCCGCTCCCCGCATTCTTATGCGACTCGGCGCGAAGCCGAGGTAGAAGCGAGTAAGGCGATGTTGAGGTTTGCTAAAACATGGCCCAACAGCAAGTGACCGTCGCCGCCCCCAACCTTTTCGACCGCATGTTGCTTCTGGGTTTCCGACAACGGTCTTAAGCTATGGCAAGGGCACACAAGAGCTTGGGGACCTTCGAAACCCATGGCATCCGCAAGCCTCTTGAATGTTTGATTCTCTCTCACAATCTTTCTTAGCTTCGGTACGTCGTATGTTGGTAATGCAATTACAAGGCGGGCCGCTAAACCGCGGTTCCGGTCAGGGTTGCCTCCGCCGCGCCTTCGAATCTGGCAGCGTAATTTTCCTCGCGAAGAATGGCGAGGGAACTGGGCGCGAGGCTGCGGACGGCATTATGAGTAGCTAGAGGCGTTAGACAATGACAAACATTCAACCCGACATCTTGGAGATTGCTTGGATCGACACCCGCGCGCCAGTCGAAGGGCAAATCGTCCACGTCCGTGTGCGGGACACGCGCGGATTCTATGTTTTGCCATTTCCTGTCGAATTCCGCGACGACGACTGGTGGAACGCGCGGACAGGTGAAGAGCTGGACTGCTTTATTGCGGGGTGGGCGCCATGGGACGATTTGGTTGAGGACGCGCCGTGATCGACCCGGCCCAGTAACCAGCGGTCTCAAAAGGGCTCGCCCCCGAAACGAGAATTTCGCTTGCTTTGCAATCTCTTCTTCGCGTCCATCCGCATTCCCCAAATTGCCGCGCCACGGGTTTGCATGATAAAAGGGGTTGCCAAAAGAGCGGCGGAGAGAGCGGCCCTTCAACCTCCCGCTGATATCGCGTGCGATGCGCCGAGATCAACTCGCCTCGAGCTGCGTGGCGCCTTGCAGAAAGAACCGCAGCATTTCACGGGAAGCGTCGGGCCCATTCTGATCAGTGTATGAACCGTCCGGGCTGCCCCCCGGACCAGGCATGTCCCAGCCCCTTGATAGCCCAGTGTTCGACGTGGGGAAGGCCATTGGCGTCGGCGATCACGCGGCGCGTATAGGCGCGACCTCCGATGGAGCCGTCATGTTGCGTCTCCTGTATTGGGTGGGCGAGGCCGGCGCGCGCTTCGGCAAGAATCGTTTCGGCGTTCGAAGGATGCACTGTTTGGTCCGAGCCCCCATGAAAAACTATGGTGCGAACGCGTTCATTCGCACCCTTGCGACGAGTCTTCCTTGCCGCCGATGCCGCTGAACTCGGTCCGCTTCGCATGGCGGCGAATGCTGAAACCACGTCGGTGGCGGACCCATGAGCGAGGCCCGAATGAATGCCCGTCGCGGCGTAAAGCTCGGGATAGGTGACGCTCATGATCGCGGCCATGGCGCCCCCGGCTGAAAGACCCGCCACATAGACCCGCGTGGCGTCGACGTTGAACTCCGCCATTATATTGCGCGTAATCCCGGCGATAATGCTGGGTTCCCCCGCGTCGCGCATCTGATCCTTGATATTGAACCAATTCCAACATGCTGATTGATTGGCGTGCATCGGTTGCCTCGGATAGGCGACGATAAAGCCATGTTCTTCGGACAGTCGGTTCATGCCAGTGCCCGCCGCGAAGTCGTCGGGGTTCTGAGTGCAGCCGTGGAGCATGATAATTAAAGGAAGCCTCCGGCCTTCCGCGTGGCTGGGGACGTAGACCTTATAGTCTCGGGAACCCGCTTCGCAGGAGAAGGTGCGAGTGAGATAAGCCGCCCCATGCGGAACTGGAACCGACGGCGCTTTGGGTGATTTCGCGAACGACGCGGGGTCGTGGCCGAAACCCGAAAGATTGGCTTGACGCAACAGCGTCAAAACTTCTCCCAACGGCCTCCTCATCCGCGCGGCGGGACGCTGTTCGGCGGTAGAGTTTCGCGCGCGACCGCTTGCAATCCCCGCATCCAGCCGGAGTTGTTCAAATGCATCCGGGCTGTCGGCGTCGTTGGTTGGCGGCGCGAGCAAGGGGAGACTTTCGCTCGACTGTTCGCTCGGCGAAGGGGCTTGACCTCGCCCCGATAGGGCGCGCCGGATCACCTGCGTCGCCTCGATGACGTTTTGCGCGCGCGTGAGCTGCGTGGCGCGGCGCATGGCTGCGCTGAAGACCGTTTTCATTCCTTCATCCTCGTTGGAAAAGCGCCCGGTTGATTACCGGATGCGATCGGCGAGCGCCGCCTTGACTGCTTTGCTGGCTTGGAGAGCGCCAAGCACGGTGATCGACTCGATTGTCGAAAGCGCGAGTTCTGGCGTGACATCGTCGGCGATTGTCACAAGGCCGATGACCTGGACGCGCAACTTGTCGCCGGCGGACTTCACCGTCTCCAAATCTTGGCGGCTGTACCGTCGCAAGCCGAGTTCGAGGGTGTGCCTTACGATCGATTGCTTGACCGCGTCCGCATGGGTGGCGAGCTGGTTGCGGATCGCCGTCCTGATGAAGTCGGTGCGATTGGAGTAGAAGCCCTCGCGCACCAACAGATCGATATGGCCAAGGTCGACGAATCCGACGTTGATTGTGATTTTCTCGGTCTCGCCCGATCTCTCTCGCAAGTGGTGTATTTCTCCGGCCATCGCGCTTATCTCTCTGACCATCTGTATGGATGGTATATGGATGGCGCGTCGGCCGATTCAATAGAGATTTCGAAGAGAAAGATCCAGTTAGGGCGGAGCTTTGATTCCGAGGGAGGTTGCCCCGCAGGCCGAGCGAGCAGCCGCTCGATAAGAGCGGAACGAGAGCCTCCGCTCAAAAGCCCCCGATTGACTCCCACGGCGCAAGCGAACAAATATAGAACGCATCATCCGCCTAATGAGCCGAAAGGGACATGGCCACGTCCGTCGCCACACCTATCGTCGAGGAACTTCGTGAGCGTATCCAACGCCTTGAGGGTGGTGTCGCGCGCCGGCGGCCCGTGTTGTCATTCGGGGTCAAGGAGATCGACCGCCGTCTGCCAGACGGGGGATTGGCGCTCGGCGCCCTGCATGAGGTGGCTGGCGGCGGCAATGGCGCGGTCGACGGCGCGGCGGCGGCGCTGTTCGCCGCGGGAATTGCCGCCCGGACGCGCGGCCAGGTGCTTTGGTGCGTCACCCGCAAGGATCTCTTCGCGCCGGCCCTCGCTCAGGCCGGGCTGTCGCCCGACCGGGTGATCTATGTCGAGGCGTCCGATGAGAAGTCCGTGCTGGCCTGTTTCGAGGAAGGATTGCGTCATGGGGGGCTCGGCGCCGTCGTCGCCGAAGTCGCGCGGCTCTCCATGACGGCCTCGCGCCGGCTTCAGCTTGCGGCGGAAGGCTCCGCCTCGATCGGCATCGCCATACGGCGCTGGCGTCGTCAGACCGAGGCCGCCGACTTCGGGCAGCCGACGGCCTCGGTCACTCGCTGGCGCGTCAGCGTGCTCCCGTCGACGCCTTTGCCCGTTTCCGGCGTGGGACGCGCCCGATGGCATGTCGAGTTGATCCGCTGTCGCGCTGGCGAAAGCGCGGATTTTGAGTTGGAGTCCTGTGATGCCAAGGGTCGTCTCGCTCTTCCTTCCGACCTGGTCGACGGATCGAGTGAGAAGGAATCTCGACGACGCCGCGCCGCCGGTTGAAACGCCCTTGGTTCTTGTGGGCCGCGAGGGAAGGCGAAGGGTGGTGCTGGCGGCGGACGCCGCCGCGCTGCGGGCGGGCTTGCGCGTCGGCATGGCCGCGACCAAGGCGCAGGCGCTGCTCTCCAACCTCATCGTCATGGACGCGGAGCCGGAGGCCGACGCGCAGGCGCTCGATCGGTTGGCGATCTGGGCGTTGCGGCGCTATGCGCCGATCGTCGCGGCGGATCCACCGGATGGATTGGTTATCGACACGACCGGCGCCGCTCATCTCCACGGCGGTGAAGGCGCGATGGTCGCGGGGATGGTCGAGCGACTCGCCGCCTCCGGATTCGCCGCGCGCGCCGCGCTCGCCGATAGCTGGGGCGGCGCCCATGCCATTGCCCGCTATCTGGCGCGACCGTCGATCGTCATTGCGCCCGGCGAAACCGCGACGGCAATTCTCGACCTGCCGATCGCCGCCCTGCGCCTGCCCAGGGAGATGGTGGAAAGCCTTCACGTCCTCGGCTTCGAACGCATCGGGGAGTTGGCGGCAAAACCTCGCGCCCCTTTGACGCTGCGCTTTGGCCCGCAACTCGGGCGGCGTCTCGATCAGGCCTTGGGGCGGATCGCCGAGCCGATCGATCCGGTGCGCTCGCCCGACCTCGTCGAGGTTCGCTGCGGCTTCGCCGAGCCGATCGGCGCCCCTGAAACCATCGCCCGCTATACGGGGAAGCTTGTCGCACAGCTCTGCGAGGCGCTCGAAGCCAAAGGCCTCGGCGCA
>Ga0182014_10008630_pt1 | contig 10356 bp, 11 predicted proteins | sample 612S2DmetaG_FD_120489 | JGI IMG/M metagenome (GOLD analysis project Ga0182014, IMG submission 120489) | Permafrost microbial communities from Stordalen Mire, Sweden - 612S2D metaG | ecosystem: Environmental > Terrestrial > Soil > Wetlands > Permafrost | place: Sweden: Stordalen | collected...
GAGGCGATTGCGATCGAGAAGGCGGGGATCTTTCGCGCGGGTCGCGCCGCGGTGCTCGGCAGCACCGCCATGCCGGCGGTTCTCGGGCAGATCGCCGGCTCCCTGGGCGCCACACCCAAGCGGCTGGGGGTCGAGTTTGGCTATACGGTCGAGACGGCTCATTGGCGCTACATCGGCTCACGCTGGGATCTGCCGCTGCTGCCGCCGCCGGCCCTGCTCGGCGCCACTCAGTTCGCAAACGCGGCAACGGCCATCGCGGCGCTCGAGGAAGTGGCTGACCGACTGCCGATCTCGCCGGAGTCTGTCGCACAGGGCCTCCGGGCGGTGCGTTTGGTGGGGCGGTTCGAGGTGATCGCGCCGGAATCGGGCGGTGAAGGACCGGTGTGGATCCTGGACGTTTCCCATAACCCGGACGCCGCTGCCGTTCTGGCGCGCAATTTGCGCGATCTGCCATCGGCGGGGCGTTCGCTCGCGGTATGCGGCATCCTGGCGGATAAGGATGCCGCCGGCATTGCGTCGAACCTTCGGGATTGCTTCGATTCGTGGTGGTTGGCCTCGACGGAGGGTGCGCGGGGAATCAGCGCCGCCGTATTGGCGGACCGCATCGCCGACGCGGTCGACGCGCCGCTGGCCATTTGCGATGACATCGCCGGGGCGTGTGCGGCCGCATGGGCGGCCGCGCAGCCGGGCGATCGCATCGTCGTGTTCGGCTCATTTCATACGGTTGGGCCGGCGCTCGACTGGCTCGAATCCAAGGGCTTGCTGCCGGCGCCGGCGGATCCCGAATATACTCAGGCGCCCCGCGGACAATGAAGAAAAGCTGGCCAAGTTTCATGGATCGCCGCCTCAAAGAGCGTCTGGTCGGTGCCACCATTTTGGTGGTGCTGGTCGTGCTGATCGTGCCCGAGCTGCTGTCGGGTCCGAAACTCCGTCCGCCCACGCCGCCTGCGGCCGCGGTATCGACCGCGCCGCTGCACTACGAAGTGAATTTGGCGACCAACGCCACCACGGCGCAGGACAGCTCGGCGGCGTCCGCGGCGTCCTCGCCGGCCGAGACGCTGCCGCTCGACCGGGCCGAGACGCCGCCTGACGGGAGCTCGGCGCCGGCCGACCATCATGAACCGCCGATTCAACCGATGTCGCCGCGGCCGGCGCCGCCCAGCGTCACGACCTTGCAGGCGCAGCCGCCCTCCGCGCCGGCGGGTGGGTCGCCGCCGCTTGAAAACACCACGGCGTCCCCCAAGTCGGCTGCGTCTGCGCGGAAATCCGCCGCTCCGGCCGCCGCAGGTCGCGATGGTGCAGCGGAGGCGCATCACGGGTGGACGGTGCAGCTGGGCAGTTTTGTGCAGCGCGTCCATGCGGACAATTTGCAACGCAGCCTGAAGGCCAAGGGCTATGCGGCCTTCGTGTCAGCGAGCGGCGCCGGTGCGGGACAGCGATACCGCGTCCGGGTGGGCCCGTTGGCGGATCGCCCGGCGGCGGAGCGGGAAATGCTTCGCTTGAAGAAAGAAGGGCATGCAGGGAGCGTCGTTGCTCCGTAGAATGCGCTGACGCAAGAAGGGTGACAGTTTGACCGGAGCCGATGCCTTAATTCTGTTGGTTCTCCTGGGCTCCACCTTGATCGGCATGCTGCGCGGATTCGTTCGGGAAGCCGTATCGCTCACCTTTTGGGTGCTGGCCATCTGGGCGGCATGGCATTTCGGTCCCCGTGTGGAACCGCATCTCGGCGGCCTGCTCGCCGATCCGAGCGTGTCACCCTGGGTGGGCCGACTGGTCGTTTTGGTGTTCGTGCTGTTGATCGGATGGATCGTCGGCATGGTGCTGAGCTACTTCACCCGCAGCATGGGCTTGGGTCCCCTCGATCGGGTCATCGGCCTTTTATTCGGCATCGTGCGCGGCATGGTGTTGGTGGGCCTCATGGTCATCGCAGCCGAACTGCTGCACTTGAATCACGAAGAGTGGTGGAATCGGTCGAAGCTGGTTCCGTACGGTGAGACTGCCGGCGATTGGCTGCGAGCCATGGTCGGCGAGAGGGGCGAGCCTTGGGCCAAGCTCGAGCGCCTGACCGGAGTCAAAGTTCGTGGCCGATAGCGTTTAGTACCGGAGAGCCTTCATGTGCGGAATCGTGGGAATGGTCGGAGTCAGCGCCGTCAATCAACGGATTTACGATGCGCTGACGGTGCTTCAGCACCGCGGTCAGGATGCCGCCGGCATCATGACGGCGGAGGCCGGCGAGCTCTTCATGCGCAAGGACTCGGGTCTGGTGCGCGACGTATTCCAGCAGAAGCACATGCTCAAGCTCAAGGGCAACGTCGGCATCGGCCACGTGCGCTATCCGACGGCGGGCGCCGATAGCGCCCACGACGCGCAGCCGTTCTACGTGAACTCGCCGTACGGCATCTGCCTCGGTCACAACGGTAATCTGACCAACGCCCGCGAGCTTACCGAAGTGCTGGTTCGCGAAGACCGCCGCCACCTCAATACGGGCTCCGATTCCGAAGTATTGCTGAACGTGCTTGCCTCCGAACTCCAGCGCGTCGGGACGCCGCGCGTGACGCCGGCGGATATCTTCGCCGCGGCGAATGCCGTCTACCGACGCTGTCGCGGCGGCTACGCGGTGGTCGCCATGGTGATCGGTCACGGCATCGTGGGTTTTCGCGATCCGAACGGCATACGGCCGCTGGTGATCGGCAACCGCGAGACCAGCAAGGGAACCGAGTGGATGCTGGCCTCCGAAAGCGTGGCGCTGGACATGTCAGGATTCAAGATGGTGCGCGACGTGGCTCCCGGCGAGGCCGTGTTCATCGACGAACAGGGCCGCTTTTACGCCCAGCAATGCGTGGCCATGGCGCGCCATACGCCATGCATCTTCGAATTCGTTTATTTCGCCCGGCCCGACTCCATCATCGACAACATCTCCGTCTACAAGGCGCGGTTGCGGATGGGCGAGCGGCTGGCGGAAAAGATCAAGCGCGAACGGCCGGATCACGACATCGACGTGGTGATTCCCATACCGGATACCAGCCGCACGGCCGCCGTTCAGGTCGCGCAGCTGCTCGGCGTGAAGTATCGCGAGGGCTTCATCAAGAACCGCTACATCGGTCGCACGTTCATCATGCCGGGGCAGGAACAGCGTTCGAAGTCCGTGCGCAGCAAGCTGAACGCGATCGATCTCGAGTTTCGCGGCAAGACCGTGTTGTTGGTCGACGATTCCATCGTGCGCGGGACGACGTCCGCGCAGATCATCGACATGGCGCGGGAAGCGGGCGCCAAGAAGGTCTACTTCGCCTCCGCGGCTCCGCCGGTGCGCTATCCCAACGTGTACGGCATCGACATGCCGGACACGTCGGAACTGGTGGCGGCCGGACATACCGACGATGAGGTCCGCGACATCATCGGCGCCGACTGGCTCATCTACCAGGATTTGGAGGATCTGGAGCACGCGGTGCGGCACGACAACGCGAAAATCACCGACTTCGACACGTCATGCTTCTCCGGCGAATATGTCACCGGCGATGTGACGCCGGAGTACTTGAAGCGCCTTCAGGGCGAGCGATCCGACGAAGCGAAGCAGCAGCGTCGCGACGGCACGGGTCGCGGGCTGAAATCGGCCCGGATCCTGTAGCCAGGTTCGTTTGTCCCCGCGTCTGTTGCTGATTGCGGAGCGCGCCGAGTTCCGCCGGCTGGTCAGACTGCACGTCGAAATCGAATGGCCGGACGCTCTGATCGTCGAGCATCGCGTGGGTTTGGATGCGCCCTTGGACCCGCAGTTCGCCGCGGCGGCCTTCGATGCGGTCGTCGTGGTCGGTGCGCCACCGAGCAGCGTCGAGGAGGCGCTCGTGGCCGAATTTCTGTCGCGTCCGGAATTCGCGCCCGTGGTGCTCGTGCTTCTACAGGATGCTCCGCCCGCCCAGAGGAAGGTGCCCGGCCTGCGTCGTTTGGTCGGCCGCAAGTTGGATCGCGGTCTGTTCATCCAGGCGATCGAGGACGCGTCGCACGAGCATCGGCAGATGCTCGCGATGTTGCGATCCAATCCGAATTTCGAGAAGCGCTACCTTTTCGGGTCGATCATGATCCGCGGCCATCGCTGCATCAGACAGGTGGGCAGCGGCGGCATGTGCAAGATCTATCTGGCCGAGAGCGAGCGGGCGGGCACGGTGGTGGTCCTGAAGGTTTTCAATCAGGTTCCCGACGTCTCCGAGCGCCTCGTGGGTTTCGATCGGTTCCTGCAGGAGTACGAAATCGTTGCGGGTTTGCAGCACGAGAACATCGTGCGCATCCATGACCTCGGGGTCGCCGACGATCATGCCTATATCGCCATGGAACATTTTCCGGCCGGCGACCTGCGGCAACGGATGAAGATGCCGATGTCGCCCGACACGGCGCTGCATTTCCTCGAGCAGATGGCCAGCGCTCTCGATGCCATCCACGGGGTGGGGGTGCTGCACCGGGACCTGAAGCCGGCCAACGTGATGCTGCGTCCGGATGGATCGCTGTGCCTGATCGACTTCGGCCTGGCGAAGGCCAACGAGCCTGGCGCCGATCTGACCGGCACGCGGGAGATCTTCGGCACACCGTATTACATGAGTCCGGAACAGGGCCATGCGGAATTGATCGACGCGCGCAGTGATTTGTACAGTTTGGGCGTCGTCTTCTACGAGATGCTGATGGGCCGCAAGCCCTACACGGGGAGCACGGCGATGGAAGTGATCTACAAGCACAAGCGGGCAGAGCTGCCCGAGGTTGCGCCCCAATTGGCGAGCTACGAGGGCATGCTGCGCCGCCTGCTCGCGAAGTCTCCCGCCGACCGCTTTCAATCGGCACGCGAGCTGCTGGACGCGATCGCCATGCTCAAGGCCAGGGCGTGAGCGACCTGCCCTTTGCACATCCGTTGCTGCGCGTGGCGACACCCGCTGCATGGATCGAGCAGGCCTGCGCAATGCCGGACATCCTGCTGATCGATCATGCCAATTGCGAAAAAAAAGCGGCATCGACCGCCATCGCGTTGATGTTCGCCTACGCCGAGGACCTGGAGCTCACCGACAAAATGTCGCGCCTGGCGCGCGAGGAACTGCGTCACTACGAGCAGGTGGCTAAGCTGCTCAAATCCTCCAAGGTGGTTCACCAGCGGCTCGCGGCGGGCCGGTATGCGGAGCGCATGCGGCGCGTCGTGGCCAAGTCGGAACCGCAACGCCAGGTGGACCTCATGGTGTGCGGTGCCTTCATCGAGGCTCGTTCCTGCGAGCGATTCGCGGCGTTGGCACCCGTCATCGGCGGTGCCGCCGGGGATTTGTTCCAGGGATTGCACGCGGCCGAGGCGCGCCACTATCGGGTTTATCTGGAGCTGGCGCGGCGTGCGGCGGTGCATGCCGGGATCGACCTGGCGGCTCGGATCGAGGACTTCGCGGCGCGCGAGGCGGAGCTCATCACGAGCCCGGATGAGGTGTTCCGGTTTCATTCGGGGGCGCCCCAGCCGGGAGCGTCCTAGCGATCACGTCAGCCCCTAGCGATCGCGTCAGCGGGGCAGGGACACCAGTTCGGGTCCGCCGCGGTCCCAGCGCAGGACGCTGCCCTGGGTGTGCCAATCGCCGAGCACGATGCGCGTACAGGCGCGGCCGTCCACGGTCAGGGGATGGATGGCGGGTCGATGCGTATGCCCGTGCAGGAGCGTGGCCGCCCCGGAGGCGCGCAGGGCGGCGGCGACGCTCGCGGAGTTCACGTCGGTGATCGTGTAGGACACGCTGGCGGTATGCGCCTGGCTGCCGGCGCGTGCGGCGCCGGCGAGGGCGCGTCTCGCTGCAATGGATAGCTTGAGAAAGCGTCTTTGCCATCCAGCATCCCGGACGGTGGCACGGAGCCGCTGATACGCCTGATCATCGGTGCACAGCGCGTCGCCGTGCATGACCAGGACGGGTTCGGCGTACAGGGTCACCTTCACCGGATCGGGCAGCAGGGTGGCGCCGGACCGGGCGCAGAACTCGGCGCCCAGGAGGAAATCCCGGTTGCCGTGCATCACGAAGCAGGGCACGCCGCTCGATGTGAGAGCCTTGATGCCGGCGAGCGCGGCGCGTTGGTCGGGGTCCGCGGCATCATCGCCCACCCAGGATTCGAACAGGTCGCCGAGTATGTACAGTGCATCCGCGTCGCGTGCCTCGCGGCTCAGAAGCGTCAGAAACTGCTGGGTTACCGCCGGGCTGCTCGCGTCGATGTGCAGATCGGAGATGAAAAGCGTCGTCACTCGCTCGTGGTCACGTGGTCAAGCATCGGTCAGGTGGCCAGGCATTTGTCACAGGCATTGGTCAGGTGGTCAGGGATTGGCCACGCGCGTGATGCGCTCGATGACGACCGGTTGGAGCGGCGTGTCTTCCTTGAAGGGACCCTTCGCGCCGGTTGCCACGTTGCCGATCTTGTCGACGACGTCCATGCCCTGCACGACCTTGCCGAACACGGCGTAGCCCCAGCGCGTCTGGTTGGGGTCCAGCGCCGCATTGTCGAACAGGTTGACGTAAAACTGGACATCGCCATCATGCGGCGTCGCCGGTCGGGCAAGACCGACGGTGCCCCGCACGTTCGGCAGGCCGTTCCCGGATTCGTTGACCACCTTGGTCGGCGTACCCTTGATCTTGTAATTGGTGTCGTAGCCGCCCGCCTGCACCACGAAGTTCGGAACGACGCGATGAAACAGGGTTTCGGTGTAATGACCAGAGTCGACATATTTCAAGAACTGGGCGACGGTCAGAGGTGCCCGCTCCGGCAGCAATTCGATGGTGAAGTTGCCCAACGAGGTGACCACCTGCACCTGCACCGGACCGGATGCCGCGGTTTTCGCGGGAGCCGGCGTCGCGGGTTCATCGGCCGCGACACTGGATTGGAAGACGATTGCCGAAAAGAGGTTGAGCACGAGAAGTATCTGTTTCATGCTCCGAGATTCTACTCGAATGGGTACAATCTTGAGCTATGTCGTCACCCGTCATCACGCGATTCGCACCGAGCCCGACCGGGTCCTTGCACCTGGGCAACGCGCGAACGGCTTTTTTCAGCCATTTGTGGGCGCGCAAGGCCGGCGGACGGTTCATTTTGCGCATCGAGGATACGGATGTGGAGCGCAGCGAGGGGCGCCATCTGGATCAATTGCTGATCGACCTCGGGTGGCTCGGGCTGGATTGGGACGAAGGTCCGGACGTGGGCGGCCCGTCCGGCCCGTACGCACAATCGGAGCGGGGCGCATTCTACCGCGAGTTGTTCGCCCGGCTGGAGCGCGGCGGGGAGGCCTATCCCTGCTACTGCACCGCCCTGGACCTGGAACTGTCGCGCAAATTACAGCGTATGGCCGGCAAACCGCCGCGCTATGCGGGCACCTGCCGCCATCTGACGGGCGCCGAGCGCGCCGAGCGCGAGAGCCGCGGGCTCAAGCCCACGTTGAGGTTTGCGGTGCCCCCGGATGCGGTCATCGAATTCATCGATCTCGTGCATGGACCGCAGAAGTTCTCCTCGGCGGATCTGGGCGACTTCATCATTCGTCGGGAGGACGGAACGGCCGCATTCTTCTTCAGCAATGCAGTGGACGATGCGTCCATGGGCGTGACCCACGTGTTGCGCGGCGACGACCACCTGACCAATACGCCGCGCCAGTTGATGTTGCTCGACGCGCTGCAATTGCGCCGGCCGGGTTACGGCCATGTGGGCCTGTTGGTGGGAGCCGACGGCACGCCAATGTCCAAGCGGCACGGCAGCACCAGCGTCAGCGAATTCCGTGAGCGTGGCTTCTTGAGCGAAGCCATCCTCAACCATCTGCTGCGCCTCGGGCACACCAGCGATGTGGACGGATGGCTGGCGCCCGCCGACATGCCGCGCCATTTTCAGCCGGACCATCTGGGGCGGGCCTCGGCGCGCTTCGATGAGGCGCAGCTTCTGTACTGGCAGAAGGAAACTCTGCAGCGAATGTCGGCGACGGAGATCCGCACCTGGCTGGGCTCGAACGCATCCACGGCGTTCATCGATCTCATCCGGCACAACGTGGTGCTGCCGCCCGATGCCGCGCCCTGGGCCGCGGTGCTGGACGGCGAGTTGGCCCCTCTCGGGGAGGAAGAGCAGCGGCTGATCAGCGCCGCCGGTCCGGAGTTCTTTCGAGCCGCGGTCGCTGCGCTCGACCAATCGGGCGCGGACTTCAAACAATTGACGAAGACCTTGAAGGAGCGGTCCGGGCGCAAGGGCGCGGACTTGTTCATGCCGCTGCGAGTCGCGTTGACCGGCCAGGCGCACGGTCCGGAACTCGCGGCGCTGTTGCAAATGATGACGCCGGGCACCGCGCGTCGACGCTTCGAATCGCATGCTAAAAATATTTAACTCGTTGACCGGCGAGAAGGAAGAGTTCAAGCCGCTGCGGCCGGATTCGGTGCGGATGTATGTCTGCGGCATCACCGTTTACGACTACATTCATCTCGGACATGCGCGCATGTTGACCGTGTTCGATCTGGTGCAGCGTTACCTGCGGGCCCGCGGGTACGCCGTGACGTACGTGCGCAACGTGACGGACATCGACGACAAGATCATCCAGCGCGCCGCGCAGAATGGCGAGAACTGGGCGGCCCTGGCGCACCGGTTCACGGTGGCGATGCAGGAGGACTGCGCCACGCTGGGACTGCAGGTGCCGGACTTCGAGCCGCGCGCCACGGATTTCATCCCGCAGATCATCGACATGACGGCGACGTTGATCGCCAAGGGTTACGCGTATGTGGCGGCCGATGGCGATGTGATGTACTCGGTGCGAAAATTCGCGCCCTATGGCCGTTTGTCCGGCAAGAAGATCGACGACCTGCGCGCGGGATCACGCATCAAGATCGACGACTCCAAGCTGGACCCCCTGGATTTCGTGTTGTGGAAGCAGGCGAAGCCGGGAGAGCCGTCCTGGCCTTCGCCCTGGGGAGAAGGCCGGCCGGGCTGGCATATCGAGTGTTCGGCCATGTCCACCGCGTTGCTCGGCGACTATTTCGACCTGCATGGCGGCGGCATGGACCTGAAATTTCCGCATCATGAAAACGAAATCGCGCAATCGTGTGCGGCGTGCGGCACGCCCTTCGTGCATGTCTGGATGCACAATGGCTTCGTGCGCATCAACGACGAAAAAATGTCCAAGTCGTTGGGCAATTTCTTCACGGTGCGCGAAGTGCTGAAGACCCTGCGCGATGCGGAGGTGCTGCGGTTCTTCCTTCTCGGCAGTCATTACATGGGACCGATCAATTATTCGGAAGCGCAGCTGACCCAGGCCGACGAGACCTTGCTGGGCCTGTATCGGGCGTTGAACGATACGGCGGCGGCGCCCGCCGACGGTGCACCGGGCGACTCATGGGCGCGCTTCCACGCGGCCATGGAAGATGATTTCAATACGCCCGAAGCGCTCGCGGTAATGCAGGGTGTGGCACGCGACCTCAACACCGCCAAGGCCGCCGGGCGGGTGGAGGAGGCGGGTGCGCTCGCCGGTTTGTTGCGCGACATGGGCGGCGTGCTGGGCGTGTTGCAGCAGGATCCGAAGGCGTATTTGAGGCGGTCCGTCGGCGCGGCCGCGTTGTCGGACGCGGACATCGAACGATTGCTGGTCGAGCGGCGGATTGCACGCTCGGCAAAGAACTTCGGCGAATCGGATCGGATCCGCGATCTGTTGACGGCGGCCGGCGTGATTCTCGAGGACAAGCCGGACCGGACCGGGTGGCGCCGAGCCTGAAGCTCGCGGCGCCCGGTCCATCACATCGCTCGCGTCAGTCGTTGCGGCGCGATGCGACGATGCCGACCGCAATCCCGATCAGCGCCGCGATTCCGACGACCTGCCAGGGGTTGTTGCGCACGTAGGTGTCGGTGGTCTTGGTGGCCTGGCGGGCTTGAGTGCGGACTTGCGATGCACCATCGGCCAGCGCACTTTTCGCGGCGGCAAGGGCTATCTTGACCTTGGCTTTGACACGGGCGATTTCCGGCGTATCGACATCCTTCAGCGCGTGAGCCAGATCCTCGACGTTCTCGATGAAGCTGTTGATTTGCCCAGTCGCGTAATCTTTCACCTTGCAGGCGGTGCCGTTGTCTAAGAGCGATTCCATGGAGTTCTCCGGAGTAATGTAATAAAAGGCGGCTTTAGACGCGCCGACCCATGCTCATCAGGAAACTGACGACTGCACCGATCAGAAACACGACAAAGAGAACCTTGGCGATACCGGCGGCGCCCACGGCAATGCCGCCGAAACCAAAAAACGCTGCGATCAGCGCGATGATGAAAAACACGACAGCATAATGAAGCATGGGTCACCTATCCTGTGAGTTGGGGCGGCTCAACGTGCGGGTGAAGTTTGCGCGGCCGCGCGCGTGCCC
>Ga0182014_10008632_pt1 | contig 10355 bp, 9 predicted proteins | sample 612S2DmetaG_FD_120489 | JGI IMG/M metagenome (GOLD analysis project Ga0182014, IMG submission 120489) | Permafrost microbial communities from Stordalen Mire, Sweden - 612S2D metaG | ecosystem: Environmental > Terrestrial > Soil > Wetlands > Permafrost | place: Sweden: Stordalen | collected...
CACCTAAAACTTCACCTCTCATACATTCATTGTAAGAGGGACAGGCGTTACAAATACATTGAATCATAGTTTTTTCATTTTTTGGTACAGATACCATACATTTTCACCTCCTATTTAAAGCTACGGCAAAATTTTTAATCCGAAAATATGTGTGTATACATTAACGATGAGTTTTAATGATTTTACATAAAACTCACATTAATAATGTTGTAAACCACATTACAACATATGTACTCATAACCGTATATACTTTTGGATCAGATGTATTTTCATATGATAAATTAATAAAAAATATAAAAAATTTCATAATAAATTGATACAATATTTAAAAACTGAAGTGATTTATTCTAAATTTCTATGGATAATATTTTAAATAGTATTTCTCATTGTAGCTTTTTTAAAATCATAGTTTTTTTACACTAACATACTCAAAACTTGAAATACTCTCATTATATAAATGAATATAAATAAATTTTATGATATAGTTATTTAATAGTGAACAACTTTAATATTAGGAGAGTTTATGATATCCATGAATAAAATTCCACAGGAACTTGTTAAATCGATGATGGAACTGGGACTTGTTGAGTCCGAGGCTAAAATATACATAGCACTGGCAATGATGGATAATTCAGGAGTTAAGCAGCTTATTGAATTTTTAGGCTTATCTAAACCCAACACTTACGAAAGCCTCCGCTTACTTGAGGAGAAAGGACTTGTTGTTCTTACCAATACTCGGCCAATGACGTATCAAGCCACACCCCTAGATATCGGGCTTGAAATATTATTTAAACCCCTATTAAACGCTAAAGAGAATGCACACAAGCTTTTCTCTACTATGGATAAAGAAAATTTCATTGAAAACTCTGCAGAGACTTTATGGTATGTTTTTGGTGTAAAAGGCATAGAATATAAGATCAAAGATATGATTCGGGGTGCTAGTGAAAGCATATTCCTCGCATCATCTTCCCAGTACTTAAAGTATCTCGAAAAATTAGATGAAAAAAATCTTAAACTTGATATTATTATTTTTGCAGATGACCACGACAAAGAAATGAAGTTAGAAAAAATTTTCAAAGGTAAAAAGGGTAATTTCCAGATTTCCAGTAAAGAAGATATGATTAATGGATTAGTCTCATCCCATATAATAAATCAAGAATTACCATCGTTTAAAGAAACCATTTCAATGTTTGAATTTGAAAATTTGATGGTTTTGGTGATTGATGATTCAGAGGTCCTTTATATCCCACCAGTATCCCAAGGTTCTTTAACTGCAATTAATACAAAGAATAAAGCAATGATAATGATGATGAAAATAGGGCTCAAAGACATTGCACATTCAAATATCAGATAAATTAATTAAATAAGATTAGTAGAATCAAAAGAAAAGATTCTTATGAATATTTTAAATCTTCTTAATATTTTGGAACCGGAAAAAACATTTCTCTATATTAATCATTTGGTTTCTAAACTTACATATTACATAAATTAACCACTAGAAATTTTAGTTTAAGCTTAACAACTTATAAAAAGTTAAAAAAAGTTAAATTAAAAAAAAAATAGTATTTTATTAGAATGCGAAAATTTTAAATTCTTAGTTTTCATTTTACTGTTCACATTCCTCTTGGTATTTTAATTTGGTTGGTTATCTTGTGAGGTAGTCGCCGAATTCCTTGATAATTTTCTCTCTTCTTCATTAGTTAAGTCATCTACTTCTACCATCCCTACTGGTGTGGTTTCATCCTTAATGATAGTGTATAATTTTTATGGATTGTTAATCTAGTTTTTTAATATTTTGGTTGATTATGTTTTGACCGGGATCTATACGGATCCCGATTTTGGCTGCGGTATTGATTATATCGTCACAGTATTCTATTTCTGATAATTTCTTCTAAACTGCTTCATTTTTTCGGGCTTCACTATTTTTTTATATTATTCCTTGACAGTTTCTTCTTGGATATTTAAATCATTTTTTTTTTAATTATTTACGCTGTATATCAAAACTTTTATAAGTAATGAATGATTAGTCATTCATATGGATGATTAGTAATTCAACTATATAATTTATGATTAAATGTATTCTAAGGCGAATAATTAAATCGGCATGTATTTGACAGTCGATTATGATGATTATAGGGTAGTAATATGCAGATGAGAAAAACTAATAATGGTGAAGAAATTTCAGCACTGGGATTCGGTGCAATGAGACTTCCCACAAAAACGGGTAGAATTGATAAAGAACGTGCCAAAGAACAGATTTATTATGCAATAGACCATGGTGTGAACTTCATTGACACTGCATATATTTATGGATCAAGTGAATCTTTTTTAGGAGAAATATTACAAGGTGAATACCGGAAAAAAGTAAAGGTTTGCACAAAACTGCCTGCATTGTTTGTAAAAAAATATGAAGATATTGAGAAATATCTAGAAATACAGCTTAAAAAACTTCAGACTGATTATATTGATTATTATCTTATCCATGGTATTAATAAGAGTAGTTTTGAGAATCTAAAAGAACTTGGGGCTCTTGAATTTTTAGAGGATGCTAAAGCGAAGGGCAAGATAAAAAATATCGGTTTTTCATTCCATGACAATGTTAACTCATTTAAAGAAATTGTAGATGCATATGATTGGGATGCCTGTTTAATTCAGTACAATTATTTAGATGAGTATAATCAGGCAGGTACTGAAGGTTTAAAGTATGCTAATTCAAAAGGAGTAAGTGTGTTTGTAATGGAGCCTTTGAAGGGTGGATTGCTTGCGGGTAAAGTCCCTGAAGAGACACTTCGAATATGGGATAAATCTGAAGTTAAGAGAAGTCCTGCAGACTGGGCTTTAAGGTGGGTTTTGGATCATCCTGAGGTTGTATGTGTTCTTTCTGGAATGGGTGAGGAAGAACATATTAAAGAGAATATTAAAGTTGCAAATGAAACTTTACCGAATACACTCACTGAGGATGAATTAAAACTTTACGATGAAGTTAAAGAAGTTTATGGAGATCTTATGAAAGTTGACTGCACGGGATGTGGCTATTGCATGCCATGTCCGAGGGGAGTTGATATTCCAAGATGTTTTGAATTTTATAATCATAAGTATATGTTTAAAGAAGGATTTCAAAGTTCTATGCTTTATTTACTTCAATTAGGGGGCATTATGAGTGGTGGTGATGAAGCTCATGCAGGGCTTTGTACACATTGTGGGAAATGTATAGCAGCATGTCCCCAAAAACTGAATATTCCTGAGCGTTTAGATGTTGTTACAAAAGAATTGGGTGGAAGAGGATTTAAGTATAAAATAAAAATTGTGAAAGCAATCGTGCCTGTTGCACGTAGAATATTATGAAATTACAGATTTATATGGAGCATGTGATAAAATGACGGTTATTATAGATCCTCGAGGTTCTGGTATAGCAGGGAACATGATTGTTGGTGCATTCCTTGATTTGGGTGCTGATAAAGATGATTTAACAGATATTATGGAGTATTATGCTTCTCATTTTGGTGATATAGACATCCGTATAGAGAAGGTTAAGCGATCTGGAATTCAGGCAACTTTTGCTAATATTGAATGTGAGGATCAGAAGCCTGTAAAATATACGGATTTTATAGAATGCTTTGATCAAATTGAGCATCCTAAAATGACTCATGAAATTAAGAAATCTGTTAAAAAGGTTTTCAGGACACTTGCAGAGGCTGAAGCCTGTGTGCATGGTACAACACTTGAAAAAGTGCATTTTCATGAGGTGGGGGCGGCGGATGCAGTTGCTGATATCACCGGGGCAATGTTCGCGTTTCATGAATTAGAATTAGACAAACAGAAGGTTTATGGTCTTCCTGTCGCTTTTGGGGGTGGCTCGGTAAAAACGATGCATGGTATGCTCACTGTACCTGCTCCTGCAACTGTTGAAATTTTGAAGAATGTTCCAACATTTGGTGGGCCCGTTGCAAAGGAACTTACAACGCCAACAGGTGCTGCTCTCATTGTAAATATGGTGGATGAGTTTTGTGAATTTTACCCTACAGCAGTTATTAAAAAAACTGGTTATGGGGCAGGTAAACTAGATTTTGGTTCTCCCAATGTTTTAAGAGCTATGATAGCAGAGACCTCTGTAAAATCAGATAGCGTTTCTTTGCTAGAAACAAACCTTGACACGGTCACAGGTGAGGTTATGGGTAATGTATTCAACCGACTTCAAGATGAAGGTGCTCTTGATGTGAGTATGAGTCCGATTATGATGAAAAAGAATAGACCCGGTCAACTTTTAAGAGTCATATCCAAACCAAAAGACTGTGATAAACTAGCTGAAGTCATGATGAGGGAAACAGGCACCTTAGGAATTCGTGTAATTGAATATGTTCATAGAGACATTGCAGAACGCGAAATAATTCCTATTGAAGTCAATATTGATGGAAAAATATATCAAGTCAAGATAAAGGTAGGGAAAATAGGTCATGAAATTATAAAAAGCAGTCCTGAATATGAAGACGTGCGTAAAATTTCTAATGAGACTGGAGTTCCTGTTAAAGATGTGATGAAAATTGCAGAAGAAGCATTTAACTTTCAGATTAAATCATAAATGTGTGTATATGGTAAAATTTTAAAAAGTTAATAATTATTTAACATTATTAATTATAATAATAAAAATAAAAAAAATGTATTAATTATTAAAGAAATTTGTGGTCCTAAAATGGTTGAAGAAGATAAAAAAGAGAGAATTCTTAATGCGGCTTTGAAGCTATTTGTCGAAAAGGGTATAGATAATACATCAACTTCTCTGATTTCTAAAGAAGCAGACGTTGCAACAGGAACTATGTATTTATATTTTGAAAATAAAGTTGATTTGATTAGTAAATTATACATCTATATAAAAGAAGAAAGTATGGTAAACTTTCTTGATCTTATAGAATATTCAGTGAGTTATGAATCTTTAGAAAAGTTCTGGATGGAAACCGTGGAATGGGGAGTGAATAATCCCAATAAATTTAGATTTATGATGCAATTTAATCCATCACCATATCATACTAAAGATATCGAAGCTAAATTCCATGATTTTGGAAAAAATGTGATTAAATTAATCGAAGATGGAATTAAGAATAAATTATTGAAAGATTTACCCCCCAAATACATTTTGGACTTTCTCTCTGCTCATTTTACATTTACAGTTGAATATATCATCCAGACACAGACTAAAGAAAGAAAAATATTTTTTGAGACATTACTTGATGGAATAAAATATTAGTAAAAAGTTATGCCCAATATGTAAAAGAACATCCTATTATTATGAATAAATTCTCCAGCAACCAAAGCTTTATAAAGTGAGTTTTGGAAGTAGGGTCCGCGAAAAGAACAGTTGTGCTATTCGTTATGTTCTTGAGAGAGATTCGTAGCACCTGTTCGGTTTTCGGCATAGACTCGTGGTCCGTAAAGCATGTATCCGATGCCTATGAAGATCAGAATGAACTCACCGAATGTAACAGCCGGCGGAGGGGAAACTGTGAAGAAAAACAGTGCTTGGTCCGCGGGTGGTGTGAGGAAATTTAGTGACGCGCCTATTACTGCTAATACGCCAGCGAGACTCGGTCTTCGCAGATACAGTGAAACCAATCCGATAAGCGGAATTAACAATCCCACGGTTATGAAGAACCCTGCGAATGCTAGGGTTCTTATTTCATGGAATCGAGTCTCAAATCCTAACGGAGTCAATAGAAAGCCTACAATAAAGCCAACCCCAAACAAGACTGCCAATATTTTCTCTGCACTCGTGATGGGTCGAGCTTTTTTTGATTGAGAATTGTTTTTTTTTATATTATTACCTACTGATTGTTTTTCTTATTATGTTTATATAGCTTATAAAATATAAATTTACCGATTTAAAGATTTTGATCTTGATAAGGGTTTCAAATTGGTCTGAACTAGGTAAAGTTTACTTTACTGCTTATCCAAAGCTATTCTTCACAAAAAAAATTATCATTCTGATTTTTGTAGAGACCGTCCCTAACTGAGAAGGAATATTTAGACTATTTCCAACCTTATTCTTTAAAGTTTGATAGTTATTCCAATTAGTTTTTCTTTCACCCTTGATTATTAGTTTTTTTCCCTTTCAAGTTCTTCTCGGTATTTTTGATAGGTCTATTGTCTGATGTATAGTCTCCAAAACTCTTAAAGAAGTTTTTCTTATTCAATTCTGCCTATTTGGTCTCAATTTTATTGTATTCAATTTATTTTCATAAAAAAATAAGAATTAATTTTTTATTTCTAGAAAAATTTGATATATAAATAAAAAAGATAAGATACTTTTTTATTTTTCAGCTATTATCATTATTTTTCTTTCGCCGTTTTATTGTCTATGGCTCTTGAGGCGAAATAGAAAGCTATAACTGTGGTGACGATTGTCCAAAAGTTGCTTAATACTGTGCTTAAAAAAGTACCTGGAGCTGCAAATATTCTATTACCAAAATATATTGACCCTATGAATACAGCTATTACAGAAAGGGTTATTGCAATTCTAAATTCTCCGCATTTGAAATCCCATTTTTTAGTGATTAGATAATCTCCAAAAAGCACTGTTAAGAAGATTATAAACCCTATTAATCCTAATGAGGTTAAAGCAGCATTCGTATTTAAAGCGGCGTTAGCATTAACAGTCGCGTTTAAAGCAGCTGTTGCAGTACTTGCAGATACAGCAGTTGCGTTTACAGCTGTAGTGTTTAAAGCAACCGATGGAGTAAAATAAGCAATTATTATACTTAGTATAAAACCAAATAATATAATAAAAATTCCATATTTTCTATAATCTGTAATTATTGTATCATCTGTATTATCAGACTCTTTATTAGTTTTATTATTTTCTTTTGTATCAACCATAACTTTCAATCCCCTATTCTTATTTATGTAAATATTACCTTTTAATATTTGTCATACTTTTTGCAGATTTATGATATAGTTGTTTGGTGGAATCAAGATTCCAGAAAGTGGTCAATTCATGATTTTATATCTTGAATCAAAAAAAATATTTTAAATTTGAAATTAATATAAATTTTCAATCTCTATAATTAGTATTACTCATTATTATCTTATCTCTCAATAAATATTAATGAGTATATTAAATGCATGATAATTTTGAAATTTGTTATTAAGGATTAGGATATTATAAAAAAAATGTTTTTTTATTAAATAATAAAGCAATTTAAAGAATTATTTATTTAATTTGAATAATTAAAATTTAGAGTTAATTTACTTAAAAATCCCACAGCAGTTAATATTTGATAAAAAGAATGTTATTTGGAATGAATTAAAACAAATAAAAATTAATTAACTTATTATAATCTTAATACAACTATTAAAAAAAAAAGTTAAGTTTTTGAATCAAATTTATCCTATCTATATTACATTTTACCCAAATTTTTTATTTATTATGATATTTCTTACAGTACAGACATGTAATCATCAGTTTTTTGTAAAAAATATGATGTTCAAGATATCCATCATTTGTTTATAGATGGTAGTCCAGAAAGATATGATTAAACTTTTGTTTTCACGTTAAGGCCAAGTCAAACCGATCCAGGTTCATGACCTTATCCCACGCCAATATAAAGTCGTGTACGAACTTCTCGAGAGAGTCATCACATGCGTAGACTTCCGCCAATGCCCGGAGCTCGGAGTTTGAACCGAAGATGAGATCGACACGAGTGCCTGTCCACTTGAGTTCGCCCGTTGCTCGGTCCCGCCCATTGAATACATTATTGTCTTCAGCAGATGCATTCCAGGCTGTTCTCATATCAAGCAAATTCACAAAGAAATCATTGGTAAGGGCTTCGGGTCGCTTAGTGAAGACACCATTTTGAGATTGTCCAAAATTTGTATTCAGGACACGTAAACCTCCAATAAGAACCGTCAGCTCAGGAACGGTCAATGCTAGCAATTGAGCTTTGTCTACGAGCAATTCATCGGGTCTAACAGTGCTCAAAGTCTTTTGATAATTGCGAAATCCGTCTACTACCGGTTCAAGTACAGCAAAGGAGTCCACATCGGTCTGTTCCTGCAAGGCGTCCATGCGTCCCGGCGTGAACGGTACAGTTACATCATGACCAGCATTTTTCACAGCCTTCTCAACACCCACACAACCAGCCAGAACGATCAGATCAGCTAACGAGACCTTCTTGCTGCCCAACTGGTCTTCATTAAATTCACTCTGGATGCCCTCGAGTATCTTGAGCACATTGGTTAACTGTGCTGGTTGGTTGACTTCCCAATCTTTCTGCGGTGCCAGACGAATACGAGCACCATTAGCACCGCCACGCTTGTCGGAACCCCGGAAAGTAGATGCCGAGGCCCAGGCAGTCGATATCACCTCTGACACTGACAGGCCAGAAATCAATATCTTGTCCTTAAGGATGGTGATGTCTTTTTCATCAATCAATTCATGATTGACTGCAGGGATGGGGTCTTGCCAGATGAGCTCCTCTTCTGGCACCTCCGGGCCGAGATAACGTGTCCGTGGGCCCATGTCTCGGTGGGTCAGCTTGAACCATGCGCGGGCGAACGCATCCGCAAGCTGATCTGGGTTCTCATAGAAGTGTCGTGAGATCTTTTCATAGGTAGGGTCGAATCGTAAAGAGAGGTCAGTGGTTAGCATACCGGGGGTGCGACGTTTTGACGTGTCGTGTGGATCAGGTACGGTATCAGCGCCTGCGTCACCCTTCGGCTTCCACTGGTATGCACCAGCTGGGCTCTTCGTCAGCTCCCATTCAAAGCTGAATAATATCCTGAGGAAGTTGTTATCCCATTTCGTTGGAGTGTTGGTCCAGATAACTTCTGGTCCACCAGTAATCGTGTCGTTGCCTTTGCCTTTGCCTAAGCTACTTTTCCAGCCTAGGCCCTGCTCTTCGATTGGGGCCGCTTCTGGCTCTGGTCCCACATTTTTTGGGTCACCAGCGCCATGAGTCTTGCCGAATGCATGGCCACCAGCAATTAGAGCCACTGTCTCCTCATCGTTCATCGCCATACGGCCAAAGCTCTCTCGGATATCTCGCGCCGCAGCAATAGGGTCAGGTTTGCCATTTGGGCCTTCCGGGTTCACATAAATCAGGCCCATCTGAACGGCTGCTAATGGTTTCTCGAGTTCACGGTCATTAGTGTAGCGCTTATCTCCAAGCCACTTTTTCTCGGAACCCCAGTATATGTCCTTCTCCGGTTCCCAGATGTCCTCACGACCGCCACCGAAACCGAAGGTTTTGAAACCCATGGATTCCAGGGCGACATTGCCTGCGAGAATCATCAGATCAGCCCAGGATATTTTCCGACCGTACTTCTTCTTGATTGGCCATAACAGTCGGCGTGCCTTGTCGAGGTTGGCGTTGTCGGGCCAACTGTTGAGAGGTGCTAAACGTTGGCTGCCGTGGCCTGAGCCACCGCGGCCGTCACCTATGCGGTATGTGCCAGCACTGTGCCACGCCATACGAATTAATAAAGGTCCATAATGGCCAAAGTCGGCCGGCCACCAGTCCTGCGACTTCATCATCAGTTCATGGAGATCTTTCTTCAAGCTCTCGAAGTCAAGACTCTTGAATTCTTTAGCATAGATGAAACCCTCATCCATCGGATTGGACTTAGAGGAATTCTGACGCAGGATGTCGAGATTCAACTGGTTCGGCCACCAGTCAAGATTCGTCATACCGCCTTTAGCAGTTTTTTTTCTATTTTCATCCATTATTTTCACTTCTTTTTTTCCATTTCTAGTAATCTATTTTAAATTTTACATATTATGGTATAGTATATAAAAACTGAATGTTAAAATTTAATATTAAAATATTTATATAAACACAACAATTCTTAATTAATTAATCATTAATTCAGAATCTGATCGATAATTCTAGGTTTTTATTTAAATAAATTAGAACAGGCAAACGTTTTTTTTAGGGATTATTCGTAGCAATTTTTTGTGTTTTTTACCATGTGCCGATTTTGCAGGATCAAATTAATTATTTATTTGATAGAATTAAAAAATGGTAAAATAAAAAATGTTCAAAATGAAGAGTTGAAGATTAAATGGATTAAGGTTCTCGCTTATATTTGTAAAATTCATGCAAGTATAAATAAAGATAAAGAGTTACAAGAAATAAGAGAGGATATAATTAATTCCAAGGAACATTTACAATTAGATGATTGAAATAAAAAGATTAATTATTTTATAAATAGGAAATGTTTAGAAAATATTTTTTTTTTAGGAAATAATTTAGAAAAAGCATAACTATTGCATAGGAAATTTAAATAAAAAAAAATTGGGGCATTGGGGATTTTTGAATCCGATAAAAATTAAAATAACGTTTATTAATTTTTTTTCAGATCCTTTA
>Ga0182014_10008637_pt1 | contig 10352 bp, 10 predicted proteins | sample 612S2DmetaG_FD_120489 | JGI IMG/M metagenome (GOLD analysis project Ga0182014, IMG submission 120489) | Permafrost microbial communities from Stordalen Mire, Sweden - 612S2D metaG | ecosystem: Environmental > Terrestrial > Soil > Wetlands > Permafrost | place: Sweden: Stordalen | collected...
GCCCACGTCGCCGGCGAGTGTCCGGCCGGAGTCTGCGCCGGCGCCCGCCGCGGCGTTGAGGAGGTGGCCAAATGACCAGGCCCACCGTTCGCGTCAAAACCTTAACCATCGACGGCCGCGAGGTTGGCGCGCGCGAAGACCAGACCATCCTCGAAGTGGCGCGCGAAAACGATATCTTCATCCCCACCCTCTGCGACTTGCCGGGGCTTTCCACCGTGGGCGCGTGCCGCCTCTGCCTGATCGAGTTAAAAGGTTCGCCGCGCCTGCTCCCCGCCTGCGTCACGCGCGTGGCCGAAGGCATGGAAGTGTTCGCCAACTCCGAGCGTCTGGACCGCTACCGCCGCGGCATCCTCGAACTGCTGTTCGCCGAGCGCAACCACGTTTGCTCGGTGTGCGTGGTGAACGGCCACTGCGACCTGCAATCGCTGGCGCTCAGGCTGGGCATGACGCACGTCCACTTCCCCTATCAATACCCCAGCCTGCCCGTGGACGCTTCGCACGAACGCTTCGTGGTGGATCACAACCGCTGCATCCTGTGCACCCGCTGCGTGCGCGTGTGCGACGAGATTGAGGGGGCCCATACCTGGGACGTGATGGCGCGCGGCGTCGAGTGCCGCGTGATCACGGACCTGGCGCAGCCCTGGGGCAAGTCGGAAAGCTGCACCGGGTGCGGCAAGTGCGTGCAGGTGTGCCCCACCGGCGCGCTCTCCGAGAAAGGAAAATCGGTCGCCGAAATGTCCAAACGCAGGCAGTTCCTGCCGTATCTCACGCTCATGCGGGAGGGCCGCAAATGAGCGCGCCAGTGGGGCAGGCCTCCCCGCCTGCCGAGCAACCAAAGAAAATCCGCCTTGCCACGGTCTGGCTCGACGGCTGCTCCGGCTGCCACATGTCGCTGCTCGATACCGACGAGCGCCTCATCGAGTTGGCCAAACGAGTGACCGTGGTCTGGGGTCCTCTGGTCGATCTGAAGGAGTTTCCCGCCGAGGTGGACGTGACGCTGGTCGAGGGCGCCATCTCGAGCGAGGAAGACCTGCACCGCATCAAGATGGTCCGCGCGCGCACCAAGCTGCTGGTTTCGCTTGGCGATTGCGCGGTTACCGGCAACGTCCCCGCCATGCGCAACAAGTTCGGCGCCTCGGCCGTGCTGCGGCGCGCTTATCTTGAGAACGTCACGCTCGATCCGCAGATTCCCCGCGAGATTGTCCCGACGCTGCTGCCCGCCGTCCGTCCTGTGCATGAAGCCGTTCCGGTGGACCTGTTCATCCCCGGCTGTCCGCCCTCGGCCGATCTCATTTTTTCGGTGCTGAGCGACCTGCTGGAAGGGAAAGTCTCCAACCCGGCCGCGAAATTCGGATAACCACAATGCCAAGGCAAAAAATCGTAATCGACCCGGTCACCCGCATCGAGGGCCATTCCAAAATCTCGCTCCACCTGGACGAACAGGGCCGCGTGGAAGAAGCCTATTTCCATGTGACGCAGTTCCGCGGGTTCGAAAAGTTCTGCGAAGGCCGGCCGTTCTATGAGATGCCCTCGCTCATGGCGCGCATCTGCGGCATTTGTCCGGTGAGCCACCTGATCGCCTCCGCCAAGGCCTGCGACGCCATTCTGGCCGTGCGCATCCCGGAAACCGCCGTCCGCCTGCGAACCGTTTTGAACCTGGCGCAGATCGTGCAATCGCACGCCCTCAGCTTCTTCTATCTGTCGTCGCCCGACCTGTTGCTGGGCATGGATAGCGACCCCGCTCAACGCAATATCTTCGGCGTGATGGAAGCCCATCCCGAAATCGCCAGGGAGGGCGTCCGGCTGCGCCAGTTCGGCCAGCAGGCCATCGAATGGCTGGCCGGCAAGCGCATCCATCCGTCATGGGTGGTGCCCGGCGGCGTCAACGAACCGCTCTCCGCCGCCAACCGCGATCGCATTCTGGCTGGCATGCCGGAGGCGCTCGCCATCGCGCGGCGCACGCTCGATTGGTTCAAGACCGGCATGGAGCGCTTCCGCGAGGAGATCCGCACCTTCGCCAATTCTCCGACCTTGTTCATGGGGCTGGTGAACGATAAGGGCGGCCTGGAGTTCTACGACGGCAAACTGCGATTCCTCGATGCCGGCGGTCACGTGGTGCAGGATGGCGTCGCCGCCGCCGATTACGCCGAATACATTGGCGAGCTGGCGCATCCCTGGACGTATCTCAAATCCAGCTTTTTCAAGCCGCTGGGCTACCCCGAGGGCGTCTACCGCGTGGGCCCTTTGGCGCGGCTGAACATCATCGATGGCTGCGACACGCCCCTCGCCAGCCAGGAGTGGGCCGAGTTTCGCGAACTGGACCGCGGCGCCGTGCTCAGCTCTTTCCACTACCACTACGCCCGCCTGGTGGAAATCCTCTACGCTCTGGAGAAAATCGAGCAACTGCTGCGCTCGCCGGACATTCTCGACCCCAATGTGCGGGCCCTCGCGAGCGCCAATCAATCCGAGGGCGTGGGCGTGGCCGAAGCTCCGCGCGGCACGCTGATTCATCACTACAAGGTGGATCGCGACGGCCTGATTACCTGGGCCAACCTGATCATCGCCACCGGCCACAACAACGCCGCCATGAACCGCGGCGTCCTGCAAGTGGCGCGCCACTTCGTGCAGGGCAACAAGCTCACCGAAGGCATGCTGAACCGCGTCGAAGCCGTGATCCGCGCCTTCGACCCATGCCTGAGCTGTTCCACCCACGCCGACGGCCACCTCGCTCTGGAAATAGACCTCCGCGCCCACGACGGCGCTCTGCTAGACTCGGTTCGGAATTAGGGCCCGATACCGAGCCGCGACCGTGAGGGAGCGGTAACCACCTGTGCGCACGAAAATGCCCGTGCTCCATGGCACGCCGCTTGCTTGTCCGCAGTCCGAAGGACGAAAGAACTTAGCCCATGGCGCAAGCCATGGGTCGCCCCGGAGGGGCGTAAGAATGTCCCGCGTCCTCATCCTCGCCTACGGCAACCCGCTCCGCGGCGACGACGCCTTCGGCTGGCGCGTAGCCGAACGCCTGCTCGAACTCCCGCCCGACCCCTCCATCGAAATCCTCTGCCTGCACCAACTCACGCCGGAGTTAATGGACCCGCTCAGCCGCGCCGATCTCGCCATCTTCATCGACGCCGCCGCCGCGGGCGACCCCGGCGCCATACTCGAGCGCCGCATCGATCCCGAATCCGCCTCCCGCGCCGCCTTCACCCATCACGCCACTCCCGAAGCCCTGCTGGCCGGCGCCCGCGCCCTCTACGGCCGCGCCCCCGAAGCCGTCATGATCTCCGTCACCGGCGCGGATTTTTCCCTAGGCGCGGAGCTCTCGCCCCTGGTCGGCAGCCGCCTTGACGAAGCGGTCGCGACCGTCCTGCGAATGCTTCCCCGCCCCGCCCTTTAGGCATTCGAACGGATCTATACTGGCAGCTATGTATGCCCGCGTGATCTTCCGTGCCGCTCTGCTGATCGTTTTCGGCTTCGCCGCCGTCGCCCAGACCCCTCCCAAGCGTCCGCCGATCGTTGGCGTCGCTCATATTGCCGTGAAAACCAACGACCTCTCCGCCGCCCGCGACTTTTACGGGAAATATCTGGGCTTCGCCGAGCCGTTTTCCGTGGAGAATCCCGCCGGCGGCCCTGCGGCAATCTGCTTCAAGGTGAACGACCACCAGTACATCGAGGTTTCCCCCACACTGGCCAGCGAGACCGAAGACCGCCTCTCTCACATCGCCTTCGAAACCACCAACGCCTCGCAGTTGCGCGACTACCTGGCGAGCCGCGGCGTGAGTGTCCCGGACAAGCTCCAGCCCGGCCCCGATGGAGACCTCACTCTCGCCGTCAAAGACCCCGAGGGCCATGACGTCCGCTTTGTTGAGTACCGGCCCGGTTCCCTCGAAACCCGCAACTTCGGCAAGGCCCTGTCCGAGACGCGCATTTCCGAGCACATCAATCACGTCGGCTTCACCATCCAGGACCGCGACGCCGCCGACCGTTTTTTCCACGACATCCTCGGCTTTGAGTTACTCTGGCAAGGCGGTTCCAACGACACGCGGACCGACTGGGTCATGATGCGTGTCCCCGACGGCGCGGACTGGCTCGAGTACATGCTCAACCAGCGCAATCCGTCTCCCAGGTCGTTGGGAAGCTCGAACCACATGTCCCTTGGCGTTCCGAGCGTCGCGGCCGCCTATAAGACCCTGACCGAGCGCGGTCTGAAGATGGGTCAGCCTCAAATCGGCCGCGACGGCAAGTGGCAGCTCGGTCTTTTCGATCCGAACGGGACGCGGGCGGAGCTGATGGAACCGAAGCCGGTCCAAACGCCGTGCTGCTCCCCCGAGAAGTGACTGCGCTCGCGGGTGGCGCAGCTACCCCAAATACCGCAGCAGATCGTCCGTGCGAAAGCAGTGGGCGTAGGCGGTGTCCTGCGTGATGCGGCCGGCCCGCACCAAATCGGCCAGCGATTGCTCCATCGTCATCATGCCATCGGCGCGCCCCGTCGAAATCTGCGAGCGAAGCTGGTGGTCGTCGCCCTTCCGCACCAGCGCCCGCACCGCGTCGGTCGCAATCATGATCTCCACCGCGGGATAGCGCGTCCCGTCCACGCCCAGCGCAAGCTGCTGCGCAACCACCGCCAGCAGCGCCAGCGACAATTGTTGCCGGATCTGCGGCTGGTTGGCGGCGGGAAAGCAATCGAGAATCCGCGATACCGCCTGGATGGCGTCGTTGGTGTGCAGCGTGGAAAGCACCAGGTGGCCGGTTTCGGCCGCCGTCAGAGCGGTGGCGATGGTTTCGGCGTCGCGCATTTCGCCTACCAGGATCACGTCCGGCGTCTGCCGCACGATGCTGCGCAGCGTGCCCGCGAAGTCCGGCGTGTCGCGGCCCACTTCGATCTGCTCGATCACCGCGCTCCGGTTGGCGTGCTGGTATTCGATAGGGTCCTCGATGGTCACCACGTGCGCCGCGCGTCGCGTGTTCACAATGTCGATGAACGCCGCCAGCGTGGACGATTTGCCGCATCCCGTCGGACCGGTCACCAGCACCAGCCCTTGCCGCCGCTCGGCCAGTTTCGCCAGCGAGGCCGGCAGCCGCAGCGATTCGAGCGTGGGAATGCGCGACGGCAGCAGCCGGATGCTCGCGGCCAGCGTGCCCCGCTGGTGGTGGATGTTCATGCGGAAACGCCCCAGCCCTTCGCGCGCGAAGCTCAGGTCCACCGACTTCTTCTTTTGCAGCTCCTCCAATTGCCACGTTTCGAGCAGCGGCGTCACCAGGCCGCGAACGTCTTCCGGGTCGAGCGCCTCGCCCACCCCCGGCGCCAGCGCGCCGCCAATCCGCAGGATGGCCGGAGCTCCCGCCACCAGCACGATATCGGAAGCGCCGCGCCGCGCCGCCAGTTCCAGCAGCCGGTCTAGCGACGCCGTGGACTGCGCCACCCTCTGCGCGCTGGCCTTCTGGCTCGGCGCCGCCCGGTTCAACTCCGCCACAATCTGGGATAGCTCTTTGTCGTATTCGCTCATCGCCTATTACCAAGTATAGGCAAGGTGGGGCAGGCGCTTCCGCCTGCCACTCTCGCCCCGATGCCATAATCGACTTAGTAGGATGCGCCCGCCAACCCAAAGCCCCATCACCCGCCGCGCCGTTCTCCAGGCCGCGGCCGCTCTCTGCATGCCATTCGCCCGCGCCCAGGACCAGCCGATCTTTTCCACCGATGTGAAAGTCGTGAACGTCCTCGCCACCGTGCGCAACAAGGCCGGCGAACTCGTCGGCAGTCTGAACAAGGAGGATTTTTCGCTATCCGAAGACGGCCGCCCGCAAACCATCCGCTATTTCGCGCGCGATACCGACCTGCCGCTGACGGTCGGCCTGATGGTGGACACCAGCGGCAGCCAGCAGCGCGTGCTCGATGCGGAGCGCGGCGCCAGTATGCGCTTTCTCGACCACGTGGTCCGCGAAAACAAGGACCGGGTCTTCCTCATGCAGTTCGATAGCGCCGTGCGCGTCCGCCAGGATCTCACCTCTTCGGTCGGCAAATTGGAAGACGCGCTGGCCTATGTGGATACGGAGACGGAGAGCCAGTTGCGCATCCAACATGGCGGCGGCACGTTGCTTTATGACGCCGTGGTCCGCGCCTCCAATGACATCATGAAGAAGCAGACCGGCCGAAAAGCCCTGATCGTGCTCACCGACGGCGTCGACTTCGGCAGCTACGGCGCTTTGCAGGATGCCGTGGACGCCGCCCAGCGCGCCGATGCCATGGTCTATTCCATTCTGTATTCCGACCCCGGCGCTTATGGCATCTTCGGCGGCGGCGGCGGCGACCGCGTCTTGCGGCGCATGTCGGGCGAAACCGGGGGCGGCTTCTTCGAGGTTTCGAAAAAGCAAACCGTGGACCGGATCTTCGACGTCATTGAGCAGGAACTGCGCAACCAGTACAGCCTGGGCTACGTGTCGGACAAGCCCGTCGGCATCTCCGAGTTTCGCGCCATCCAATTCACCGCCGCGCAAAAGGGTCTGGTGGTGCAAGCGCGACGCCAGTATTGGGCGCAGTCCGGGAATTAACTATACAGTGGGGCAGGCCATCGTTTTCTGTGGCCTGCCTTCTTCGGGCCTGTTGAGTAATTCTTGGACACTACACTGGGTTCCGCGCTCTTAAGGGTGAAGCGGTACGATTGCTTTTCCGGCCGGACCCGTGTAAATCAGCTCAACCGAATTGATGCCGTTTTCCTTGCCGCGATATTGGAAGAAGATCAATCCCGCCTCGGGAAGGGCGCGGTCTCCTTCCGGCAGCGCGGCCTTTTCCACGCGCACTTCCATCTTGTGCGTTACTTCGAATGGAATCGGATGCCACGGATACTCGCGATCGGCCGCGGTGCTTCCGAATTCGGGACCGCTGCCCATCTTGTCCTTCGGTTTGTCCGCATCGGGCGGCACATACTCGGGATCCTTGAGGGACTTGAACACCAGCAGATATTGCTGGGCGGGCAAGGCCTTCTTCCCGTTGATGCGAAGCGAAAAACTCTCGTAAGACATCGTGGCGCGCGCCCCTGGCGCCCCGGACACCGCCACTTCCACCGCCACGTAGTCTTCCGTGGTGAAGGTCGCCAGCGGCGTGACCACGGAGTGCCCCGTGAACTCGCCCGCCACCGTAACCGCGCCCGCCGGAGCATGCCCCTGGTAATCGGCAAGAGGTCGCGCCGGGATGGGCGGCGCTTCGATAGCCGGCGCCGCGGCCTTGTTGGTGGCGGCGGGCGGGTTTTGCCCGGCCGCGCCCTGGCCGAAAAGCGCACCGATCGCGGCGAATGTCACGGATGAAAGGAAAATCCGCATCTCACCCATAATTTAACATGCCGCGCCCGTCAAGGCGTCCCGGCGGAACCCGCGGCCCCTCTACGGCAACAATGACATTTGCGCGCGCCAGAAGGCGAACTTCTGCGCGGTTGGATCGAGCACGCTGACCTGGCATATATACTTGCCCGGCTCGATCTTGGAAAGCGGTACGACGAATCGCACCGGCACCGCCTTGGTATCGGGGTTCAGCCCGTTCTCGATCTGAACCGGCGCCGATTCAAACGCCTTGACGTTGCCGCGATAGAAGGCCAAAGTGGCGATCACCGGCTGCGTCTTGGCTGCGGTCGGTTCGTACGCTTCCAGAAACACATACATTTCCTGGTCCTTGCGGAAAACCCGCGTCACGCTGGGAACCAGCTTCTGGCCGTTCTGCACCAGCGGATTGTAGTTGAACAAACGCATGTTCATCCCAGCGCCGCCAATCGTGTCCGTCATCTTCTCTTGCTGGTTGCTGAGAACCACCGAGCTGATCGGGAGGGAACTCACATTCGCGCTGACGCTCAGGTTGGGCACCACGAATTTGGCCTCAAACGTCCCCATCTTGCCGGTTTCGTTCTCCCTGGCCAGGAATTTGACCGAGTACGAGCCGGGCGGCAGAACGAAGCCCGTGTCGTATGCGATCGTCCTCTTGGCCAACTGCGATGCCGTCTCTTCCTTCAGCTTGACCGTGATGAAATCGCGCACGGACCCCACAACCTGGTTCTTGGGGTCCCGAACTTCGCCGATGAAGTCCAGTCGCGTGCTTTCGGCGTTGCCGTGTTTGGCAAGCTCAAGATCGCTTCCTGGAAGCTTGACCGAAATCGGCACGTAGTACCGGTCGCTCGCCTGCCGGAAGTAGTCGGTCTCCAGCGCGATGGAGAGGTCCGTCATCGGGTCGCCCAGCATGAGGGCTTCCTGAAGCTGGCGTTCCCGGTCCGAGGAATCGAACTTCTTGAATTCCTTCGAAGCGAAATACCCGGTGCGGTAGTCCAGCTTGGAGATCTGGTTGTTGTTGACCGTCACCTTGATGCGGCGGAACTTGCCGTCCAAAGCGGCATTGGTGGTGTAGTAGCCGAGGATGTAATAGCTCGAAATGTCCTTCTGGGCCTGCACAATGCCCACCGCCAAGTCGTTGCTGTCGACAAACAGCTTGCCCCCGGTATCGTTCGCCAGGGCATACAGGGTGTCTTGCAATCCTTGCGCGTCGCTGGCCCTGGCGGCCACCGCGCTGCCGGAGAAATTGCCGCCGCTGCCGCGGCCGCCGCCGCCCACGCCGGCGCCGTTGCCGCCCGCCGCGCCGACGTTGGCATTGCCCACCGGGGAGCCGGCCACCAGCCCGGTGGCGTCCACCGGATAGAACGATACGTTGCTGCGAAGCGCTGCGTTGATGGTGGCGCGCAGTTGCGCGTCGTTGTCGATTCCATTGCGCGATACGCCGCTGCCGAAATACACCAGCGCTTTCTTTTCAGGCAGCGAGGCCAGCATCTTCACGGCGGCTTCGAGCGATGCCAACTGCCGGTCCGTATTGAAGATGTTGAACTCGGTATCGTCCGCCACGTAGGCCGCTCCCGTGTCCTCGGTGCTGTCGTCGGCAACCACGTTGGCCATTTCGCTGGCCTCGCCGATCACCAGGTGGTTGATAATCTTGATCGCCGCGTCGCGGTCTTCGGTGAAGTCCTGAAGCACCTTCAACTCGCCTGCATAGCTCATCAGGGCCACCAGGTCCGAAGCCGTCATCTGGGTCTTGAGGAACTTCAAGGCGTTTTGTTGGACGCGCACCTGGTCGTCCGGCGGCATGCCCTGGAAGTCGAAGTACAGCACCAGCAGGCGCTTATCTTTGTACTTGATCTCGCCCGGCTTGGCCGGCGTAATGGTGGTCTGCACCGCCGGCGCCACAGTCGGCGGCGGCGGAGCCGCTGCGGGCGCCGCGGCCGGAGCCGCAGCCGTGGGATCCGGCAGGACGTCCTCTTCCAGCTTCTGGAACTCGAAGACCTTCACCTGCTGAGCTTTGCCGTCCTCGGTGACCGTGAAATCGTTGACCTTCAAGCCTTCCACGGGGTTGCCGCTCTTGTCTTTCGCGGAGACGTTGAGCACCACCAATTGGGCTTCCGCCTCGAACTTGTATGCCTGTTTCTGTAGAGGCGCATTCGGCTGCTGAACCACCGGCGGCCTGGGAGTTTGCTGCGGAGCCTGCTGCGCATAAGCAGCCAGCAGCCATACCAGAAACGTCGCGGCGACAACTCTTTTTGCTCTCATAGTGATAAAGACCTGGATCTCAGACTGAACGTTACGGCGCGCACACCGTCAACTGCAATGGCGTGCCGCGCCGCGGGGTGGTTACCCCATTCGCGCGAGACCATTTAAGTCCTTTGCTTTGTGCGGGCTTCACCGATGCCGGTACAGCGCCGGATCGACCACGGCCGCCATGGCCGCCTCATCCAGGCCGCCGAGAAAGTCCGAGATCCTGCGCGACCAGGCCGCCGGCTCGCGCACCACCTCGCCATAGGGCGCCGCCAGCACCCGGACGCCCGGCCGCCGCGCCAGCCATTCCCGTGCGTTGCGCAGCTCCTCCGCCAAGGCCGCCATCAGCCGGTCTCCGCGCTGGTCCGCCGCGGGGTCGCCTCTCGCGCGAAGCATGTCGCGCTGGGATTCGAACACTTCCCCCATATCGCGCTCCATGAACACCACCCGGTAATCGAGTTGCGCCGGCAAATGCGCCAGCAGCCGGTAAATCACCTTCACCGCCCGGCCGCGCGCCGCCTCCAACCACGAAGCGTCCTCGGCCAGCCGCTTCACCGGATCGTATTCGAAGTATCCGCCCGGATTGTGCTCGTCCGGCGGGCGATGGCCGTCGGTGAGCGCCGGAATCCCGCCCGCATCGAGCATCCGCATCATCAACGATGTTCCGGAACGGGGCGCCCCCGTCACCACCGTGACGTAGTCTCTCATCGTGCCAGAAGCGCGCCGGCGCTCGAGGCCAGCAGGAACCAGACCTCCCAAGGCAGCGTCATCCCGGCGAATCGGACCCCGGCGGC
>Ga0182014_10008638_pt1 | contig 10352 bp, 7 predicted proteins | sample 612S2DmetaG_FD_120489 | JGI IMG/M metagenome (GOLD analysis project Ga0182014, IMG submission 120489) | Permafrost microbial communities from Stordalen Mire, Sweden - 612S2D metaG | ecosystem: Environmental > Terrestrial > Soil > Wetlands > Permafrost | place: Sweden: Stordalen | collected...
CCCATCGACATGACGGCGATGGGCGGCCCGGAGGAGTATCGCGCGGCTCTCGAGGCGGTGCTCGCCGACCCCGCGGTCGACTCCGTGATCGCCATCTTCACCCCGCTCCACACCGATGCGATCGGTATCGCCGATGCGATTCGGAAGGTCGCCCACGAGGCCACCAAGCCGGTCCTCGCCGCCGTCTTCGGGGAGGCCCAGGAGCGCCTCCGCGCCAGCCGGGACATGCCCGTCTTCACCTTCCCCGAGGCTGCCGCCTACGCCCTCGGCGCGGTCGCCGACTACGCCGCCTGGCGGAGGCGTGACCCCGGGACCGTGGTCATGCCCTCGGACATCGACCTGGGAGCGGCCCGGGAGATCGTGCAGAAGGCACTCGCCGCGAACCCCGAGGGCTGCCAGCTCGGCCCGCTCGACGCGGCCGCCCTGATGCGGGCGATGGCCGTCCCGGTGGCGATGACCACCCGGGCCGACACCGCCGACGAGGCCGTCGCGGTCGCCGAGGCCATGGGCTACCCCGTGGTGCTCAAGGCGGCCGCTCCGGACATGGTCCACAAGACCGAGCGAGGCGGCGTCCTCACCGACATCGCCTCGGCCAAGGCACTGCGGACGGCCTACGACACCATGCTGGCTCGCCTCGGCGACGAGATGGGGGGCGCGATCGTCCAGCCGATGCTGGGTGCGGGTGTGGAGACCATCGTCGGCGTCGTGCGTGACAGCCATTTCGGGCCCCTGCTCGTCTTCGGCTCCGGTGGGACGGCGGTCGGCCTGACCCATGACCAGGGCTTCCGCGCGGTGCCGCTCACCGACCGCGACGTGGCCGAGCTGATCCGCGAACCCCGAGGGTCGGCGCTCCTGTTCGGGTACCGGGGAACCTCCCCCTGCGACACCGATGCGCTCGCCGGGATCATCCAGAGGATCAGCGCCCTGGTGACCGCGCTGCCGGAGATCGCCGAGATGGACCTCAACCCGGTGATCGTGAGCCCCTCTGGTGCGGTCGCGGTCGACGTCAAGGTCCGGGTGGAGGCGGTCCCGCACGACCCGGTCGTCGAGGCGCGGCACCTGCGCCGCCCAAGCTCGCCCAAGCACTAGGAGGCTGCCCCGGGGACCTCGGGGCAGCTTCCGACGCGTCGCACCCGGACGGGGCAGGGGTATCTCCTACCGGCGGCAGTGAGGACCTCCGGCCCTGGCCCCGCCTCACTCCGGCCGGGAGAATCGGCCGCGCATGGCTCTGGACCTCGCGCGCTGGCAGTTCGCCATCGTCACCGTGTTCCACTTCTTCTTCGTCCCCATGACCATCGGGCTGGCGTTCCTGGTGGCCGTCATGCAGACCCTCGCACTCGTCCGGAAGGACGAGACGTGGGACCGGCTGAGCCGCTTCTTCGGCCGGATCTTCCTCATCAGCCTGGCCGTCGGAGTGGTCACCGGGATCGTGCTCGAGTTTGAGTTCGGCCTGAACTGGTCGGCCTTCTCGATCTTCGTCGGCAACATCTTCGGCGCCCCTCTCGCCATCGAAGGCCTGCTGGCATTCTTCCTCGAATCGACTTTCATCGGCCTCTGGATCTTCGGGCGGGAGCGCCTCTCCCCCCGCCTGCATCTCGCGACCATCTGGCTGGTCAGCATCGGCACGATCCTCTCCGCCTTCTTCATCCTGGCCGCCAACGCGTGGATGCAGCACCCGGTCGGCTACACCGTCGAGGGTGGCCAGGCGGTGCTCACCAACTTCTGGGCCGTGCTCGCCAACTCGACCCTCTGGGCGTCCTTCCTGCACACCGTGCTCGCCGCCTTGGCGACGGGCGGTGCGCTGGTGCTGGGCATCAGCGTCTGGCGGGTCCGCGCCGCGCCGGACGACCCTGAGCGTGCGGCATTCCGGCGGGCCACGGCCTTCGCCGCCGCCCTGGTGCTGGTGACGGTGGTGCTGACGGCCATCGCCGGCGACTTCCAGGCCCGCCTCCTCGACGTCCAGCAGCCGATGAAGATGGCGGCCGCCGAGGCCCTCTACAACACCCAGAACGGGGCCAGCTTCTCGCTGCTCACCATCGGCAACCTGAGCGGCCAGCCGGTCTTCCAGATCCGCGTGCCCCACCTGCTGTCGCTGATCGCCGACATGAGCTGGAACGGTCAGGTCGTCGGGATCAACCAGATGCAGGCGGCCGAGGCCGCCAAGTACGGGGCCGGCAACTACGCGCCGGTCCTCTGGCTCACCTACTGGTCCTTCCGGGCCATGGTGGGCGCCGGCATCCTGATGATCGCGGTCTCGGCGTGGGGGGTCTGGCTCTGGTGGCGGAAACAGCTGGGAGCGGGCCGGTGGTTCCGCCGTGCCGCCCTGGCCGGCATCGTGCTGCCGATCATCGCCAACGCCTCCGGCTGGATCTTCACCGAGGCCGGGCGGCAGCCGTGGATCGTCTACGGCCTGATGCAGACCGCCAAGGGTGTCTCGACGGTCGGCGCGGGGGACGTGGCCCTGACCACTGCCGCCTTCGTCGTCGTGTACACCACCCTGGCCGTCCTCGCCGTGGTGCTGGTGCTGCGGGCAGCCCGCCACCCCTTCGACGAGATCGGCGTGCCCCCCGACGACACGGACACCACTCCCGCCACCGGTCTGGTCTACTGAGGAGCCTGAGGTGGCCACGTACACCGGTCTGAGCGCTCTGTGGTTCTCCCTCATAGGCCTGCTGTGGGCCGGCTACTTCTTCCTCGAAGGGTTCGACTTCGGAGTCGGCATGGTGAGCCCGCTGGTGAGCCGGGACGACACCGACCGGCGCCTCTGCATGAACGCCGTCGGGCCGGTGTGGGATGGCAATGAGGTGTGGCTGCTGGTCGCCGGAGGCGCGACCTTCGCCGCCTTTCCGCTCTGGTACGGGCTGCTCTTCCAGGGCGCCTACCTGGCCCTCTTCCTGGTGCTCCTCGCGCTCATCGCGCGGGGCGTCTCCTTCGAGTTCCGGGGCAAGTTCGACGATCCCCGGTGGCGGCGGGTCTGGGACGTCGCCAACTTCGCCGGAAGCCTGGTGGCGGCCCTCATCTGGGGGGTCGCCTTCACCAACTTCGTCCACGGGCTGCCGCTCTCCGCGGCCGGCTACACCGGTGGCCTGATCGGGCTGCTGAACCCCCTGGCGCTGGTGGGCGGTCTGGCCGCGCTGGCCGTCTTCGCCTTCCACGGCGCCGTCTTCCTCTCGCTCAAAACGAGCGGCGAGCTGATGCAGCGAGCTCAGCGCGTGGCCCGGATGGCCGGCGGCGCAGCCGTCATCCTCCTCGCAGCCACGGTAGTCGCGGTGGCGGCGGGCGGCCGGCCGTGGCAGACGCTGGCCGGCGCGCTGCCCGGCACCGTCCCGCTGGTCCTTGGCGTGCTCGCCGTGGCCGCGCTGGCGACCGCCGCCCTTCTCGTCATCCGGGGCAGGGACGGGCTCGCATTTGCCGGCACCGGCGCCGCCATCCTGCTCACGATGGGGGCGATCTTCGGAGCGATGTGGCCGGCGGTGATCCCGGCGAGCAACGGGGCCTCCCTGGCCCTCACCGTCGGGGCCGCGGCCTCACATCCCTACACCCTCGAGGTCATGACCGTGGTGGCCGCGATCTTCACCCCCCTTGTCCTCCTCTACCAGGGCTGGACCTACTGGGTCTTCCGTCGGCGGCTTCAGCGACCGGCCGCGGTGGCGGCCCCGGCTCCCGGCGCCGGCGGAGGCTGAGGGCGTGCCCGCCGGCACCGGCATCGCCCGGAGGGCGGCGGGAAAGGCAATCGGACCGGTGGAGCGCCGCCTGCTCCGGGAGTCGGCGGTGCGACGGTCGGTGGCCGCCTCCGTCGCCATCGGTCTGATCTCCGCAGCGAGCGTGGTCGTGCAGGCCGTCGCACTGGCCGCCCTGCTGGCCGGGGCCATGGGATCCACGACCGAGGCGGTCCTGCCGGCGGTCCTCTGGCTCGTCGGGGGGATCGCCATCCGCGGCCTCTGTGCCCTCGCCGGCGAGCTCGTCGCCGGGCGGGGCGCCGAGATCGCCAAGGCGGAGCTCCGCCGGCGGTTGCTCGGCGCGGCGCTGCGCCGGGCGTCCGGCGGCGGCGGGGTGGGCGGGGGCGACGTGGCGACCCTCGCCGGCCGCGGCATCGACGCCCTCGACGCCTACATCGGCCGCTGCCTTCCCGACCTGGTGCTGGCCGCTGCGGTGCCGATCGCCCTGGTCGCGGTGATCGGGGCGCTGGACTGGGTGTCCGCGATCATCGTCGTGGCCGCCCTTTGCCTCTTCCCAGTATTCGGCGTCCTGGCCGGCCAGTCGAGCGGCCGGTTAGCGGCACGGCGCTGGAGCCATGTGGAGGCTTTCGGCAGGCAGATCGCCGACATCTTCGAGGGGCTGCCGGTGCTCAAGGCATTTGGGCGCAGCACCGGCCAGCGGGAGCGCATCGCGGAAGCCGCCGAGGGACTCCGCCTGGCGAGCGTCGCGACCCTCCGGGTGGCCTTCGTCTCGGCCCTGGTGCTCGACACCCTCGCCTCGGTGTCCGTGGCCCTGGTGGCGGTCCCACTCGGGCTGCGGCTGCTCTCTGGATCGATCCACCTCGCGCCCGCCCTGGCGGTGCTGATCGTGGCTCCCGAGGTCTTCCTGCCCCTGCGCCGGGCCAGCGCCGACTTCCACGAGAGCACCGAGGGCCTGGCCGCGGCGCGCCGGGCGATGGACGTCATCGAGGAGGGCGACGGGAGTCGAGAGGGAGGCGGTCCGGGCCGATCGGGGGGGGACGCGAGCAGATCGGGAGGGAGCGCGACCAGAGGGGGAAGCGATGCCGCGGCGGGGAGTCGTGAACCCGGCGGTCCGGCGCGGGCGGCGGTGGCGCTGCGCCAGGTGCGGGTCGAGCTGCCCGGGCGGGCGGAGGCGGTGCTGGACGATGCGTCGCTCACCATCCTGCCGGGGGAGAAGGTGGTCCTGGTCGGGCCCAACGGTGCTGGGAAGTCGACCACCCTCTCCCTCCTGCTCGGGTTCATGGTCCCTTCGAGCGGGGCGGTGACGGTCGGGGGGATGGACCTCCGCGGCCTCGATGTCGAGGCCTGGCGGCGCCGGCTCAGCTACCTCTCAGAGCGCCCGACCCTCATCAGCGGCACCCTGGCCGAGAACCTGCGATTGGCCGATCCCGCCGCCGGGGATGCCCGGCTGCGGGAGGTGCTCGGCGAGATGGGCGCCGGCGATCTGCTGGCAAGCCTGCCCCACGGCCTCGAGACGCGCCTCGGAGTGGGCGGGCGCCAGGTCTCCGCCGGTGAACGCCAGCGCATCGCGCTGGCCCGGGCGGTGCTGCGCGACGCCTCCCTCCAGCTCCTCGACGAACCGACGTCCCACCTGGACGACGCGACCGAGGCGATCGTGGTCGAAGCTCTGGGCCGGGCTCTCGCCGGGCGCAGCGCCCTCATCGTCACCCACCGGCCGGCGGTGGTGAGGTTGGCCGACCGCGTCGTCACCCTGGAGGGGGGACGCTTCGTGGCCACGGATGGTGCGGATGTCGGCGCCGGCACGGCCGGCGCAGTCCAGGGGCTGCGCCGGTGATGCGGGCAACGGACCGGCGTCCCAGCGCGCTCCGCCTCAGCCGGTCGGCCGGAGCGCCGGCGCGACGCGATCTGGGAGCGGCCGCCGGGGCCGGAGCGCTCTCGGCGGCGTGCGCGATCGGTCTCCTCGCCACCTCGGGCTGGTTGCTCACCCGGGCCTCCCAACGACCGCCGGTCTTCGACCTGGCGGTCGCCATCGGCGCAGTGCAGGCGTTTGCGCTCGGACGTGGGGTCACCCGCTACATGGAGCGGCTGGCCGTTCACGGCATCTCCCTGGTGACGCTCTCCCGGCTCCGTCTCTGGCTCTATGACACCGTCGAGCCGCTGGTCCCCGACGGCCTGCGCGCGGCAATCGCGAGCCCGGGCGCGGCCGCCTCCCGGGCGGCGGGCTCGCTGCTCAGCGGATTCGTCGCCGACACCGAGGACGTGGCGGAGGCCCTCGCCAAGAGCACGACGATCACGATCGACCTGGGCGCGAGCATCGTCCTCGGCGCCGCGGTCGCGGCTCTGCTCGACCCCGCCGCCGGAGCCATCCTGCTCGCCGGCACGGCGGTCGTTGTCGCCGTCTCGGTGCTCGGCGCTCGGATCGGGCGGACCGCCGCCGCCAGCGCAGCCGCCATCCGCGCCGAGCTGGCCGACCAGGTCGTGGAGACGGTGCGCTCGGCGCCCGAGCTCGTCGCCTTCGGTCGCCAGGACCTGCTTGCCGCGCGGCTGGAGGACGCCCGGTGCCGCGCCGGCACCGCGGCGCTCCGGCAGGCTCTCGGCAGGGGCATCGCACGCGCACTGGCCACCTGGGTCGCCGGGGCGGGGCTGATCGGCGTCGTCCTCGCCGCCCTTGCCGCCCATCGGGCCGGCCAACTCTCAGGGATCCTGCTCACGGTCCTGGTTCTCGTCTCGCTCGCAGCCCTCGACCAGGCTTCCCTGCTCCCGGCAGCCCTCACCGGACGGGTCATCGGGAATGCGGCCGCGGGCCGCCTGTTCGAGCTCGCTCGACTCGAACCGCCGGTCCATGAGCCGCTCGTCGACGCCAGCCCCCCAGCCGGAAGGGCCGGTGCCGTGCTCGACCACGTCGAGGTGCTGGCTCCGGGAGCCAGGCGGACCGCCTCGCGCCCGGCGCGCGCTGTCCCGCCCTCCCCCCTCCCAGCAGCCCCCATCCTTCACGACGTCTCGCTCACCGTGGCGCCGGGACACCGCGTCGCGCTGATCGGCCGCAGCGGGGCCGGTAAGTCGAGCGCGCTCCACGTCCTCCTCCACTTCCTGGAGGCCTCCTCCGGCAGCGCCCGCATCGGGGGCGTCGACGTCCGGCTGATGACCCGCACCGGGATCGCCCGTCACGTGGCCTGGCTGGCCGAGGAGACCCATCTCTTCGCCGCCACCGTGGCCGACAACCTGCGGCTGGCGCGTCCGGAGGCGACCGAGGACGAGTTGGTCGCGGTCCTCGATCAGGTCGGCCTGGGGGCCTGGTACCACTCCCTGCCCGGTGGCATGGGGACGGTGCTCGGGGCCGGGGGACGGGACCTGAGCGCCGGCGAGCGCCAGCGTCTGGGCATGGCGCGAGCGCTCCTCTCCGGAGCCGAGCTCCTGCTCCTGGACGAGCCCACGGCACACCTCGACCCCTGGTCGTCGGCTCATCTGCTCGCCGAGCTGCTCGGCTCAGCGGGCTCGCGTTCGGTGCTGGTGGTGAGCCACGAGCCCGGGGTGGCCGGCCAGGTCGACGAGACCTGCACCCTCGACGCCGGGCGCATCGTGCCCCGCATGCCGACGACCTGATCTGGTCCCACCGGGCCGGGTGAGCTTCGACCCTGGCGCGTCGGGCCCAATGCTGCGATGGTGGGGCCGCCCCACCCGATGGTCCACCAGATGCCCCCCACCGACAAACTACATACCCTCCACGACCGGCTCCGCAGCGGCGTCGCCCTGGTCTCGAAGCTCGAGGACCTGCTCCGCGAGCGGGGCAACCCGGAAGCCAAGCTGGCGGCCTTCGCCCGGGTGTCCGACTACCTCCAGGACGTCGTGCTTCCCCATCTGCGGGCCGAGCGGGCGGTCCTCTATCCCGAGGCTGCGCCCCTGGTGGGGATCGACCAGCAGCTGGTGCGCCGGCTCGAGGACAGCTGCGAGGAGCTGGAGCGCTGCGTGGCTCGGGTCCTCCACGACCAGGCCCGCCTCCGGGGCGGCGTGCACGACAGTGCCGGCTGCCGGCGGCATATCGCGACCCTGGTCCGGCTCCTGCGCCGCCACCTGCAGGCGGTCGAGGACGAGCTCCTGCCGTGCCTCGACCGCGAGCTCTCCGACCGGGACGTGTACCGGATCTATGAACGCATCCAGGAGGTGAGCTTCGACGAGGAGCTCGCCGGCCGGGTGCCGGCCGGAGCGGAGGCTGCCGTGGCCGCCGCGCGGCGGCTGCGCGACGGCCAGGGGATCGACTCCGAGCTCTTCTTCCTGGGTGAGTACGTCAGCGATCCCGAGCTCGTCGAGCGCACGGTGGCCACCACCATCGAGGCCTGCCGCCTGCTGGGTTCAGCTGGTCTCGCCGCACACCTCTCCATCGATCCGACCGCCATCGGGCTCCTCTCCGACGCCGACGCCTGCCGGCGCAACGCCGAGCGGATCGCCCGCTCGGTGGCCGAGCAGCCGCTGGGTCGCCTGAACCTGGTGATGCTGGACATGGAGGACCTGACCCTGGTCGAGCCGACCCTCCGCCTCCATCGCGAGCTGCTGGCGCTGGGTCTTCCGGCCGGCATCACCCTGCAGGCGAGGCTGCGGCGGACAGCCGACGATATCGGCCCGCTCCTGGGCCAGCCGACCGCGGTGCGCCTCGTCAAGGGTGCCTTCCCGCTCGGTCCCGAGCACGACCACCAGGGCGGACGCGCGGTCAGCGCGGCCTATCTCGCCCTGGCCACCAGGATGCTGGCGCCCGAGGCGCGTGAGGCGGGACTGCGGCCCATCTTCGCCACCCACGACGGGACGCTCATTCTCCGCATCGCCGCCCTGGCGCGGAGCCAAGGGTGGGCGTCCGATCAGTTCGAGTTCGAGATGCTTCTCGGCGTCCGGATGGACCTCCAGCGCCGGCTTCGCAGCGAGGGCTTCTCCGTGCGCGCGCACCTCCCGTTCGGCAGCGCCGGGGTGACGCCCACACTCCCGGGAGGCGAGCACCCCGCAGAGGCGGTGCACCTGGGGGAGGCCTAGCGGGTGCCGGTCCCCGGGACCCTGGGTCCTTCGGCTCTGCCGGAGAGGGGGTCGCGGACCGTAGCATGGTGGTCATGGACGGGGTGAACCAGAGTGGGAACACCGGCGCCGAGCTGGCACTGGCGCCCTGCCACGACGACGTCTGCATCACCTGCTCCGACCAGGCGGTGCCGGGCCGGGTGATCGAGCTGGGCGAGCTCGGCACGGCCCTGGTGGACAACGGGGCGTCCCGGGAGCTGGTCAGCGTCGCCCTGGTCGACGCCTCGCCGGGTGACACCGTGCTGGTGCACGCCGGGGAGGCGATCGCCGTGGTCGCGAGGATCTAGCCGTGTGCCTGGGCATCCCGGGTGAGGTGCTCACCCTCGACGTGGAGCGGCCCGGCATGGCCACTGTCAACGTCGGCGGAGCACGCCGGCAGGTCAACGTGATGCTCATCGAGGAGGACGGGGTCGCGCCCGGCGACTGGGTGCTCATCCACGTGGGCTTTGCGCTCGCCAAGATCGACGAGGAGGAGGCGCGGCTGACCCTCTCCTACCTGGAGGAGATGGGCCAGGCGTACCGCGACGAGCTGCAGGCGCTCTCCGAATCGCGGATCGACTGATGGCCCCGGAAGGGATGCGCTTCGTCGACGAGTATCGCGACCGCGAGAAGGCGCAGGCGCTGGCGGCGAACATCGCGACGCTCGTCGAGCCGGGACGTCGCTACGGCCTGATGGAGATCTGCGGCGGCCACACCCACACCATCTACAAGCACGGCATCGAGGACTACCTTCCGGAGGAGGTGCAGCTGGTGCACGGGCCAGGGTGCCCGGTATGCGTGATCCCCATGGGCCGGGTCGACGACGCGATCTGGATCGCCGAGCAGGAGGGCGTCATCATGACGTCGTTCGGCGATCTGCTCCGCGTCCCCGGTGCCCGCGGCTCCTTCCTGGACGCCAAGGCCCGCGGCGCCGACATCCAGATGGTGTACTCGCCGCTCGACTCGCTGAGGATCGCCCGCAACCACCCGGATCGGCGGGTGGTGTTCATGGCCATCGGCTTTGAGACCACCACCCCATCGACCGCGATGACCGTGCTCCGGGCCGCAGCCGAGGGTCTCGAGAACTTCTCGGTCTTCTGCAACCACGTCACCATCATCCCGGCACTCGAGGCGATCCTCGCGTCCCCGGACCTCCACATCGACGGCTTCATCGGCCCCGGCCACGTCTCCACCGTGATCGGCTGCGAGCCGTACCGCTTCATCGCCGAGAAGCACGGACGTCCCTTCGTGGTCGCGGGCTTCGAGCCACTCGACATCCTCCAGGCAATCCAGATGCTCCTCCTCCAGCTCCGCGAGGGCCGCTCCGAGGTCGAGAACCAGTACACCCGCGTCGTCCCCTGGGACGGCAACCAGAAGGCGCTGCAGGCGATCGACGAGGTGATGGAGCCGCGCCCCACCTTCGAGTGGCGAGGTCTCGGCTGGATCCCGGACTCGGCGATGCGCATCCGCGAGAAATACGCGCGCTTCGACGCGGAGAGGATCTTCGACGTTCCCGCCACCCGGGTGGCCGACCCCCCGGCGTGCCAGTGCGGAGAGGTCCTGCGCGGGACGATCAAGCCCTGGGAGTGCAAGGTGTTCGGCACCGCGTGCACCCCGGAGACACCGATCGGGACC
>Ga0182014_10008639_pt1 | contig 10351 bp, 16 predicted proteins | sample 612S2DmetaG_FD_120489 | JGI IMG/M metagenome (GOLD analysis project Ga0182014, IMG submission 120489) | Permafrost microbial communities from Stordalen Mire, Sweden - 612S2D metaG | ecosystem: Environmental > Terrestrial > Soil > Wetlands > Permafrost | place: Sweden: Stordalen | collected...
CGCCACCACCGCCGCCGCCGCCGCCATGACGAACTTCCGTCGTCAGTCCGCCGGAGGCGGCTCTCGCCGCGGGCACAGCGCCCGGGTTGACCAGCGACAGCGCCTCGGCGCGCTGGATGGAGGCGGCCGACAGCGCCAGAACCGCCGCGGCTGCGATGCCCAGACAACCTCCGAGGCGGCGGACCAGTCCGCGCACCGGATTTGGAATCGTGATCATTTTGTGAAATCTCCCCGAATGGGCGACAAAAGCCGGGCCCTGCGCTGGCCCGCGTTCGGCGCGTTCATTTGCGATCGCTCCCGCCGTTAAATTAAAGTCGGCGAGGTGAACGTGCCATGAATGCGCGCGCCGCAATTGCCGCGGACGCAACCAAAGGTCGAATGCGTTCGCGCCCATGCCGGGAGGGGTCGGCGATGACAGTGTACGTGATTGTGCAGCTCAAGCTGACGGACCGCGCCGCCTATGATCGCTATCAGGCGCGATTCTTCGATGTGTTCCGGAAATTCAACGGCCGGCTGCTGTCGGCCGATGAGCATCCATCCATCCTGGAAGGTTCGTGGGACGGCGACAAGCTGGTGCTGATGTCGTTTCCCGATGAAGCCGGCTTTCAGGCGTGGTCGAGTTCGCCGGATTATCTGGAAATCTCGCGGGATCGCAAAGCCGGCGCGCGGGGCGTCGTCCTGCTGGCGAAGGGATTTGCGCCCTGACGGCGATGAGCCCGTCATCACCACCACGGCCCGTAGCCGAGCCCGAACAACGGGAAAAACGGCGCCGGTGCGTAATAGCGGGGCCGATCGTAATAATACGGCCGGTCATAGGGGTGATAGACGTAGCGGCGGTGGCGCCGGTCGTGTCGCCGCGCGGTGAGGTCGGTTGACGCCTGCTGGTGCGCCGTGGCCTGCGCGGAGGCAGCCGCCGCGGGGCTGATCGCGGACGAACCGCCGCAGGTCAGGATAGCCGCCAGCGCGGCCGGGACGAACCATCGCGTCATGAACGCCTCCCCCATCAGTCGATCTCGAACTTTTCAACGCCAAGACTTGCTCAACGCCAAGACTTGCTCGACGCCAAGGCTTGCGCCCAGCTTGAAGCAGAAAAACAGGCCCGCTGGCGGGCCTGTTTATCCGACTTCAGCCTCGCTGTGGCGCGGAAATCGTCAGCGGCGCCAGTGACGGTGCCAGTGTCTATGGTGCCAGCGGACCTCGGTGGTCAGCTGCCTTGAATTGTCCTGGATGGCCGCGGCGGCGCCGGGATTGGCCAGCGACATCGCCTGCGCACGCTGCGCTGGCGCGGCCAGGACGAGCAATGCGCCGATCGCGGCAAGGCCCAGAACTTTCGTGATGTTCATGCTTATCCTCCATTGGGGTTCATCGGATTTCACGCCGGCGGAAGAGCCTCCGATGCCATCGGATGCTTCGCCGCAACGCAGATCGGGGCTCAAGGCGAGCGACGTGAATGTAGGTTGAATACCTGCGCCAAAGACATGAATGCGGCAGACGCGCACTGGTTCCAAACCCGAACACCAACATTTGCAAGCCGGTTTTTCAAAACCGGCCTGGGCTGCCATCCGTATCTTCTGGCAGCGTCCCGTCACAGGAGATCGTGATGATTTCGCCCCGAAGCCATCGCGTCGCGCGTTACGCGTTCGGCGCCGCCTCGATGCTGGCCTGTCTGTCGTTCGCGGGCGCCGCCCTGGCCTCGCAAGGTCCCGGCGGAGGGCCGGGCACCGCCAGCCCACTCACCCAGCTTGCGATGGCGATCATCGTGTATGGAACGTCGGCGCTGGTGGTCGGCGCCGGACTGATCGGCGCGGCGCGCCGGCGGCCGCGCTAGAGCTGCGGACTTAAAACCTAGCCCGGGCGCCAGACGCAGCTCATGCGCGGCACGATCACCGTGCCGCTCGGCCGGTATTCCTGCACGTAGGTGGCGTTGCATTCGCGCACCGCATTGCGGCCGGGGTAATAGCGGGGATAGACGCCGTCCAGGCTGGGCTCGGTTCTCGGATAAACGCGCAGCCGTGTCGGCGGCCGAACCCGGCGCGGCTCGATTGCCTCATTGTCGGCGGGCTGCGCCGCCTGGGCGATCCGGGTCCCCTGCGCTGCGGTCTGGGCGCCCGCCGAGGCTGCGGGCAGCGCAAAAGCGATTGCAAAAGCGGCCAATATTGCCGCCGTCCTGATCCGCATCATCACGCCCACCATGAACCTGTTGCCGGCCGCAACGTCTCCGATTGCCGCGGCAAGGTCAACTGCGGGGTTCAAAAACCGTAGGCACGACCGCGGAACCCGGGTTAAAACAGCGCCATGTGGATAGCTGCGAAAGCACCCTCGCTGGCCGAGATGGAGGCCATGGCGCACGACGTCTTCGGACGCCTGCCGAAGACCTTTCGCGATCTGTGCGAGGGCGTGATCATCCGGGTCGACGATTTCCCGACCGAGGAGGTGCTCAACGAGATGGAAGCCGAGAGCGAATTCGACCTGCTCGGCCTGTTCGTCGGCGTCGGCCTGCCGTTCCGCAGCCATGACGACATCGCGCGGCTGCCCAACATGGTCTGGCTGTACCGGCGGCCGATCCTGGACTACTGGGCCGAGCATGACGAGGCGCTGGGCGATATCGTCCGCCACGTCCTGATTCACGAAATCGGCCATCATTTCGGCCTGTCCGACGACGACATGGAGGCGATCGAGGCCGGCGCCGGTTAGGGGATTTTGCCCTTTAATACCGCCGCCATTCGCGATAAACCTCAGGCCGCAAACGCTTTTCGTCAATTCCAACCAAGAAGTGCCCCCGATGGACAAGTTCACTACGCTGGAAGGCGTCGCGGCGCCGCTGAAGATCATCAATGTCGACACCGACATGGTCATCCCCAAGCAGTACCTGAAGACCATCAAGCGCACCGGCCTCGGCAAGGGGCTGTTCTCGGAACAGCGCTACAAGGACGACGGCAGCGAGAACCCGGATTTCATCCTCAACAAGCCGGCCTATCGCAACGCCAAGATCCTGGTCGCCGGCGACAATTTCGGCTGTGGCTCGAGCCGCGAGCACGCGCCATGGGCGCTGCTGGATTTCGGCATCCGCTGCGTGATCTCGACCTCGTTCGGCGACATCTTCTACAACAACTGCTTCAAGAACGGCGTGCTGCCGATCCGCGTTTCCCAGGAAGACCTCGACAAGCTGTTCGACGACGCCGAGCGCGGCGCCAATGCGACACTGAGCATCGATCTGGCCGCCCAGGAAATCCGCGGCCCCGACGGCGGCACGGTGAAATTCGAGATCGACCCGTTCCGCAAGCATTGCCTGATGAACGGCCTCGACGACATCGGCCTGACCATGGAAAAAAAGGCCTCGATCGACGCCTATGAGGAAAAGGCCAGGACCGCGCGCGCCTGGGCCTGATCCGACGCCGGTTCCGCTGATCGAAGGTGACGCGCATGCTGCCCGATGTCGTCACCTTCTGGCACGGCCCGCTCGATGCGCTGCGGCTGACCTGCCTCAGGTCGCAGGTAGCGGCCGGCCATAAGGTCACCGTCTACAGTTTCGATCCGCTTCCGGGATTGCCCGACGGCGTCGGCAATGCCGAGGCCGAAGCGATCCTGCCGCACGCCTTCTCCGAAAGGTTGCGACCGCCGCAGCCGGACGGCAGCTGGCGCGACTGGACCATCCTGCAGTTCAGCGATTTCTTCCGGATGCGCCTGATGGCCGAGCGCGCCGGCCTGTGGCTCGACGCCGACGTGCTGCTGCTCAGGCCGGTCGAGATCGACCCCGCAAAGCCCTATTTCGCCTGGGAACGGCCGCGCCAGCTCGGCAATTCGGTGCTCTACCTGCCGCCGGACGATCCGATCGTGGCGGCGTTCGCAAGGTTGATGGAGCAGGAAGAGTTGACGACGGACTGGCTGGCGCTGCGGCACCGCCTGACCTTCGCGCTGCGCCGGCTGCGCGGCGGATCGCGCCGCCTCTCCGACCTTCGCATCGCGATCTACGGGCCGGCGTCGCTGACCGCACTCGCCAGCCGCACCGGCAGATTGTCTTACGCATTACCGAAGAATTCGTTCTACGCGGTGCATGCCGATCCGAAACGCTTCTTCGAGCCCTCGGATTTTGCAGGGCTGATCAGCGATCCCGGCATTATCGGGCTCCACATTTCCCCAAAAGGCCGCGGCAGCCAGCCGCCGATTCCCGGCAGCCTCTATGCCTGGGCCGTACAGCGGTTCGGGGCTCCGGCGAGCCCCCGGGCTGGTTGATCTACCGCAACAGGCATCGCCTCCATTCGTGCTGATATACACGAAATCCGGAGGTGCCCCGTGACCGCCCATAGCAAGCCATTTCCCGTGTTCGACACGCTGGCGACGACCTTCAGCGACTGGCTGAAACACCGGCGCGAGATGAACGAGTTACGCCAGCTCAATACCGCTGAATTCGACCGCATTGCCGACGAGCTGCGGGTTTCGCCGAGCGACCTGAACGAACTGGTCCGCCAGGGTCCGCACGCGGCGGACGAATTGCCGCAGATGCTTAGGGTTCTCGGGATCGACGAAGAGGCGCTCGCACGCACCCAGCCGCTGGTGCTGCGCGACATGGAGCGCGTCTGTGCCCTGTGCCACCACAAGGGTGAATGCGTCCGCGACTTCGCCGCCGGAACCGCCGCCGAACATTATGAGGAATATTGTTCCAACGCGCCCACGATCGACGTTCTCGGTCCGCAGGTGAACCATAAATGAAGATCTCAGGCTCGGCTTGGGTCCACATTTCCCTGGCCGTCGTCGTGGCCGTCGCCGCGCTATTCCTGATCCGCCTGCACGATGCGGGCGGATTCTTCCAGTAGTCGAATGAATTAACTGCCCAGCGCCGCGATCGCGTCGGCGATGGCGATCGCGCGCCGCGCGATATCGGCGTGCAGCCGCTCCACCATCTGGCCGTCGAGCTGGATCGCGCCGCGCGAGGCGTTCTCCGGCCGCTCGAACGCCGCGATGATCTTGCGGGCATGGGCTACTTCCTCCGCCGGCGGCGTGAAGATCGCGTTGCAGGCCTCGATCTGGCCGGGATGAATCAGCGTCTTGCCGTCGAAGCCGAGATCGCGCGCCTGGGTGCACTCCTGCCCAAAGCCGTTGAAATTGCTGAAATCGCTGTAGGGCCCGTCGAGAATTTCGAGGCCGTAGGCGCGGGTCGCGAGAATGCAGTGGGTGATCAGGGACAGCATCGCCGCGCGGCCGGGTTGCATCCGGATCCCCGTCTCGCGCGAAATATCGTTGGGCCCGAACACGAACCCGGCCAGCCGCAGGGCGGGATCGCGCGAGGCGGCCGCGAGTTCCTCGGCATGCAGCACCGCGCGCGCGGTCTCGATCATCGCCCAGACCCGAATCGAGGTGTCGGCCTTGATCTCGCTGAGCTGGCCGGCGATGGCCGCAAGATCCTGCACGCTGGAAACCTTGGGAACCAGGATGCCGTCGGGCCGGGCCTTGCCGGCCATGGCGACGTCGTCGATCCACCACGGCGAATCCAGCGCGTTGACGCGGATCAGGACCTCGCGCTTGCCGAAGCCGCCGGCGGCGACGGCCTGCGCGATCTGGTCGCGCGCCATCGCCTTGGCGTCGGGGGCCACCGAATCCTCGAGGTCGAGGATGATGCCGTCGGCCGGCAGGTTGCGCGCCTTCTCGAGCGCCCGTGCATTCGAACCGGGCATGAACAACAGGCTGCGGCGCGGGCGGATCATGGGCTGGTTCCCTTGTGGATGTCGAACTTCAGCCGATAGCATCTCGGCCAGTCCGCCGAAAGACTTGTTCCCGCTTGCTGCTTATGGTTAGCAACGGCCATGACAGGGTTTCCGCACCATCTGCTCGACGGCTACCGGACCTTCACCTCGCAGCGGCTGCCGACCGAGCAAACGCGCTACCGCGAGCTCGCCGAGCGCGGCCAGTCGCCCGCGGTCATGGTGATCGGCTGCTGCGATTCCCGGGTGTCGCCGGAGGTGATCTTCGATGCCGGCCCCGGCGAATTGTTCGTGGTGCGCAACATCGCCAACCTGGTGCCGGTGTATCAGCCGGATGGCGGCGCCCATGGCGTCTCGGCAGCGCTGGAATATGCGGTTTCGGTTCTGCGCGTAAAGCACATCGTGGTGCTCGGCCACGCACAATGCGGCGGCATCCGCGCCTTCATCGATAATATCGAGCCGCTGTCGCCCGGCGACTTCATCGGCCGCTGGATGTCGATGTTCATCAAGCCCGGCGAGACCGTGTCCCAGCGCGACCATGAGACGATGGCTGATTTCACGGTCCGGATCGAGAAGGCCGCGGTGTTCCGCAGCCTGGAAAACCTGATGACATTCCCCTTCGTCCGCACCCTCGTCGAGCGCGGCGAGCTGGAACTGCACGGCGCCTATTTCGGCGTCGCCGAAGGCTCGCTGTTCGTACTGGATCCGGCGGCCAAGGAATTCCACAGCGTCGCGAGCAGCGAGTAGAAACGACCCTATTCGCCACTCGCTATTCGCCCGCTTTACGCCGCCTTCTTCTTGGCGCTGATCAGCTTGCGGTTGATCAGGCATTCGGCGATCTGGATCGCATTCAGGGCGGCGCCCTTGCGCAGATTGTCCGACACGCACCACAGCACGAGGCCGTTCTCCACCGTCGCGTCCTCGCGGATGCGGCTGATGTAGGTAGCGTCCTCGCCGGCCGCCTCGTAGGGCGTGACGTAGCCGCCGGGTTCGCGCTTGTCGATCACCAGGCAGCCCGGTGCAGTGCGCAGGATGTCGCGCGCCTCGTCGGCCGAAATCGGATTTTCGAACTCGATGTTGACCGCTTCGGAATGCCCGACGAACACCGGCACCCGCACGCAAGTAGCGGTCAGTTTGATTTTGGGATCAAGAATCTTCTTGGTCTCCATCATCATCTTCCACTCTTCCTTGGTGTAGCCGTCCTCCATGAACACGTCGATCTCGGGGATCACGTTGAAGGCGATACGCTTGGGGAACTTCTTGTTGACGAGTTCGCTGTTGGTGTAGACCGCCTTGGTCTGCGAAAACAGCTCGTCCATGGCATCCTTGCCGGCGCCCGAGACCGACTGATAGGTCGAGACCACCACGCGCTTGATGACCGCCTTGTCGTGCAGCGGCTTCAACGCGACCACGAGCTGCGCGGTCGAGCAGTTCGGATTGGCGATGATGTTCTTCTTGACGAAGCCGGCGACCGCATCCGCATTGACCTCGGGCACGATCAGCGGCACGTCCGGGTCCATCCGCCAGGCGGACGAGTTGTCGATCACGACCGCGCCGGCGGCGCCGATTTTCGGCGACCATTCCTTCGACACCGCGCCGCCCGCCGACATCAGGCAGATATCGACGTCGCTGAAATCGTAATGCTCGAGCGCTTTGACCTTCAGGATGTGATCGCCATAGGACACTTCGACGCCCATGCTGCGGCGTGACGCCAGTGCCACCACCTCGTCCGCCGGGAATTTACGCTCGTCGAGAATGTTGAGCATTTCCCGTCCGACATTGCCGGTCGCTCCGACCACCGCGACTTTGTAACCCATCGTTCACTCTCCGAAGAAAAATGCTTCCCCACCGCCTGCGGCGGAAAGGGAAGAGGCAGCGCTTCTATGCGAGAAACGCCGTTAAGACAACGTTAGACCCCGAGACCGACTTCGGTTCTCGGTCTTGCCAGAGCGTTTGATGCGATCCTTTGGGGCCATTTGGGCCAAGCCCTCTCATCCGACCAGGATTCATCCGGCGCTGACCAGCCTGACCGATGAATGCATCGGTATGCTGGCCCGGCTGATTGCCTATGTGGGGACGCTGGTCCTGTTTGGCATCCTCGGCATCCACCTCTGGGACCAGATGCCGGCGGCCGAGTTACCCGACCCCACCGCCAAAGCGGGCTGGAGTCTGGCTTTGCGCTCGTATCCGGCGTTCGCCGTCAGCCAGTTCGATTTGTCCGAAAAAACAGAGGCCTACGAGATATTCCGGCACCCTGAGGGGGGCCGCAAGGACGTCATTCGCTGGTCGGCCCAGGGCGATGGGCCGGTGGCCGAGCTGGAAATCTACCGTCCCGGCGGTGAAATTGCCCAATCCGGGCCGGCTTTCGCCGACATCGCCGCACGAATGAGCCCCGAGGGCGCGGGTGAGCTGGAAGCGGCCGGGATCATCGACAGCAAGTTCGGCCCGGTGACGCTGCTGCACCGTCCCGGCGACGCCGGTGCGCGGTCCTGCCTGGGCTTCATCAAGCGGCTCGACCAGCCCAGCCTGCGGATCTCCGGCTGGTCGTGCCAGGGCGACGGCTTGCCGGCACGGCGGGCGGCCGTGGGCTGCATGCTGAGCCGCCTGATCCTGCTCACGGCCGGAAACGACCCGAAACTGGCGGAATTGTTCGCCCGTGCCGAGCTCAGGCGGGCGAGCTGCGCCGCATCGGCCCCATCAGCCGGATCGGCGGACTGGGTGACAGCGGCCGAAAATCCCCTTTTGCGCGGCGCGCTCTGATCGGCACATCTGCCAAGGTGCTGGTTTTCAAGCAACTTTTCATAATTGGCCGCATTATTGTCAGCCACTGTGGCCGGTTTGACCTTGTGGCTGGAGGGGCCCGGCAGCTAAAGTGACCACCAATCGGAAATGGTGGCCCGGGCCGCCCGTGAGGACATGATGACCTGGAAAATTCCTGCTGCGAACAAGCTTGCGGTCCTGCTGGCCGCGACCGCCGTCGTTGCGATCGGCATGGCGCCTGCCGGCGCAGAGCCCAAGCGCCAGTTCGACGACCGCGGCCGGCCCTATTACGGCTCGAACGGCCCCAACGTGTCCTATCAGCAGGGGCCGCATACCCGCATCTACGTCACCAAGCGCTCCTGGCTCGATGCCGGTGTCGAAGTCCTGCCGGGCGACCGCAAATTCACCGACTATGCGTTCCCGCCGGCGCAGTCCTTCGCGCGCGAGAACAAGAATCGCCCGCTCGACCGCCAGCCGCTGAACCCGCCATCTGACATGGGCGGCTATCCGCAGGGCTTCCCGCTGTATTGAGCGGGGCTCCTTTGACGAAAAATGCCCGGCTTTGACCGGGCATTTTTTATGGCGGGTGCGATATCCGCTCAGGCGTGCAGCGCCTGCAATTCCTTCAGGATCGCTTCACCCATCTGCGTGGTGGAGACGGCCGTGGTGCCCTCGGACTTGATGTCCGCGGTGCGCAGGCCGCTCGCCAGCACCGCCGCGATCGCGGCATCGAGCTTGTCGGCAAGCCCGCCCATGTCGAAGGAGTAACGCAGCGCCATTCCGAATGACGCGATCATCGCGATCGGATTGGCGAGGCCCTTGCCTGCGATATCGGGCGCCGAGCCGTGCACCGGCTCATACAGCGCCTTGCGCTTCCTGGTCTTGACGTCGACCTCGCCGAGCGAGGCCGACGGCAGCATGCCGAGCGAGCCCGTCAGCATCGCCGCGATATCGCTGAGCATGTCGCCGAACAGATTGTCGGTGACGATGACGTCGAACTGCTTCGGCCACTTCACCAGATTCATGCCGCCGGAATCGGCGAGCTGGTGCTCGAGTTCCACGTCCTTGTATTCGCGTGCATGCACCTGGGTGACCACCTCGTTCCAGAGCACGCCGGATTTCATGACGTTGCGCTTTTCCATCGAGGTCAGCTTGTTGCGGCGCTTGCGCGCCAGATCGAAGGCGACCCTCGCGATGCGCTCGATCTCATAGGTGTCATAGACCTGGGTATCGATGGCGCGCTTCTGGCCGTTGCCGAGATCGGTGATGGTTTTCGGTTCGCCGAAATAGACCCCGCCGGTGAGCTCGCGCACGATCATGATGTCGAGCCCCTCGACCACTTCGCGCTTCAGGCTGGAGGCGTCCGCCAGCGCCGGATAGCACACCGCCGGGCGCAGATTGGCGAACAGGCCGAGATCCTTGCGCAGCCGCAACAGCCCGGCCTCGGGGCGCGCTTCATAGGGAACGCTGTCCCACTTCGGGCCGCCGACCGCGCCGAAGATCACGGCGTCCGCGGCATCGGCCTGTGCCATGGTCGCATCCGTAATGCTCTGCTGGCTGGCATCATAGGCGGAGCCGCCGACCAGTCCCTGTTCGGTCGCGAAATGCGCGATGCCCTGCGCGCCGAGCCAGTCGATCAGGCGCTTCACCTCCGCCATCACTTCGGGGCCGATGCCGTCGCCGGGGAGAAGCAGCAGTTTATGGGTCGCCATGGTCGATTTCCTCATCCAATTCGTCATGGCCGGGCTCGTCCCGGCCATCCACGTTCTTGTTTGCAACGACGAAGATAGGCGTGGATGCCCGGGACGAGCCCGGGCATGACGACCGATTTCGATGCGCGCGGATTGCTAGAGCGGTGTTGCGCCGATGGCAAGACACCATTGCTGGCCGCC
>Ga0182014_10008640_pt1 | contig 10351 bp, 9 predicted proteins | sample 612S2DmetaG_FD_120489 | JGI IMG/M metagenome (GOLD analysis project Ga0182014, IMG submission 120489) | Permafrost microbial communities from Stordalen Mire, Sweden - 612S2D metaG | ecosystem: Environmental > Terrestrial > Soil > Wetlands > Permafrost | place: Sweden: Stordalen | collected...
AGTGCCCGTGCCCAAGCCGGGTCATGGGGAAGTTTTATTGCGCGTGAAAGCGTCGACCATCTGCGGGTCCGACATTCGCTGCATTTATCACGAGCACCTTGGCAAGGGCCCCGAGGGCTACCAGGGCGTGATCGCCGGGCACGAGCCGTGCGGCCAGATTGTGACCGTGGGCGAGGGCTGTCGCCGCTTCAAAATGGGCGATCGCGTCATTGTCTATCACATCTCCGGATGCGGCGTGTGCAACGACTGCCGTCGCGGCTACATGATCAGCTGCACCAGCGAAAAGTATCGCCGCGCCTACGGCTGGCAACGCGACGGCGGCATGGCCGAATACATGATCGCCGAGGAGAAGGATTTGATCGCGCTGCCCGATGAGCTTTCCTTCGCCGATGGCGCGCAGGTGGCTTGCGGATTCGGCACCGTGTACGAGGGGCTGGAGAAGATCGGGATCAACGGCAATCATGCGGTGCTGATTACGGGTCTGGGACCTGTGGGTTTGGCCACGGGAGCGCTGTGCCGCAAGCTGGGCGCGGAAAAGATCATCGGCATTGACGTGGTGCCGGAGCGGATGAAGATCGCGATGGATCTCGGCCTGTGCGACGAGGTTCTGCCGTCGGGCCCGGACAACGTGGCTGATGTGAAACGGCTGACCGCGGGCATGGGCGTGGAGCGCGCCATCGATTGCTCAGCGAACGATGCCGCGCGCGCCACGGCGATTCGCGCCACGCGCAAGTGGGGCAAGGTTGTTTTTCTTGGCGAGGGCGGACGCGTCGAATTCAATCCCTCGCCCGACATGATTCACGACCAGAAAACCTTGTACGGTTCGTGGGTGACGTCGACGTGGCTGATGGAAGAACTGGTGGAGCGGCTGGTACGCTGGAACCTGCATCCGGCCGACATTATCACGCACCGGTTCGCACTAGACCGCGCCGGCGATGCGTATGCATTGATGGCTTCAGGCAAATGCGGCAAAGTGGCCGTGTGCGCGGATGAGGAACTGAAAAAGTAGCGCCGGTCTCCTGACCGGCTGTCGTATGGGCGTCCACGCCCACACACGAAACGAGGAAAGCATGGCCGATGCGCCCAGACTGACAAGACCCGATTGGGAACGAGAACTGCACACCCTGCTGCCGCTCTACGGGCACCGCAACTGGATCGTGGTAGCGGATTCCGCGTATCCCGCGCAATCGAAACCCGGCATTGAGACCATCGTCTCCGGCTCTGGGCAGATCGAAGTAACGCGGAAGGTGCTCGACGTAATCAACGCCAGCCGTCACGTGCGCGCCAATGTCTATATCGACAAGGAACTCGAGCATGTGAGCGAAGCCGATGCGCCGGGCGTGGCGCGCTACCGCAAACAGCTCGACGAGCTTTTGGCGGGAGCGAACAAGATACCCATGCTGCACGAGCAGATTATCGCCAAACTCGACCAGGTCTCGCAGGTTTTTCGCGTGCTCATCGTCAAGACGGACCTGACGATTCCCTACACCACAGTCTTCTTCGAGCTCGGCTGCGCCTATTGGCCCGGCGATGCGGAAGACCGCATGCGCAAGGCGATGGCTGCCGCCGGCGCAAAGTAAGTCGAGCCATACTCCCGCGCACGAACGGTGATGCCGCATGCACGGGCCGCCACACGAAAGGAAAACTCCGTGATCAAGATGAACCGCCGTGACTTGCTTAAAACCGTGGGCAGCGCGTGCTCCGCCCTAGCTCTTTCAAAGTATGTGAAGGCCCAGGCCAATAGCTTCGTTGGAACCAGGGAGTCGCTGGAGGCATACCAGGTTCCGAACTGGTTCCGAGACGCGAAGTTCGGCATCTGGTCGCACTGGGGACCGCAGTCGGCTATCGAAGACGGCGACTGGTACGCCCGCAACATGTACATCCAGGACTCGCCGCAATACCTCTACCACTGCGAAACTTACGGCCATCCGTCCAAAGTGGGTTACAAGGACCTGGTGAACGACTGGAAGGCCGCGAAGTGGGACCCGGACCACCTGATGAGTCTCTACAAGAAGGCGGGCGCGAAATACTTCTTCTCGATGGGCGTCCACCACGATAATTTCGATCTTTGGAATTCGAAGTACACGCGCTGGAACGCCGTAAACATGGGGCCGAAAAAAGATGTTGTTGGCATGTGGCAAAAGGCGGCGCAGAAATACGGACTCAGGTTTGGAGTTAGCGAGCACTTATGGATCAGTTATAAGTGGTTTTCCGTGAGCCACAGCGCCGACAAGACCGGACCGCTGGCCGGCGTCTCTTACGACGGCGTCGATCCGCAGTACGCCGACCTTTATCACGATGCCGGATGCGTGCCGTTCATCGACAACTTCAAGTGGGATGACGACGGTATTCCCGACTCCTGGCGCAAGCACTATCTCGACCGCATGACCGATCTGATCGATAAATATCACCCGGACCTGCTCTACACCGACGGCCACCTTCCCTTCGAGGAATACGGCCTGAAGATGGTTGCGCATCTCTACAACGTCAGTGCGCAACTGCACGGCGGGGCGACGGAGGCAATTTACACAAGCAAGCTGGCATCGGATTGCGCCGTTGGGACGTGCGTGCTCGATCACGAACGCGGCGTGTCTGACCTGATCTCGGAGAATCCGTGGCAGACTGACACCTGCATCGGCGGCTGGCACTACAAGCGCGGCGTGAAATACAAGACACCGAAGAAGGTCATCGATCTGCTTACCGATATCGTGAGCAAGAACGGAAATCTGCTGCTGAATTTTCCACTGCCCAACTCCGGTGAGCTGGACTTCGAAGAGATGGAGGTGCTGGAAGGCATCACCGCGTGGATGCAGGTCAACAGCGAAGGCATTTACGCGACGCGCCCCTGGAAGATTTACGGCGAAGGGCCTTCCACCAAGGTCAAGATCGCTGGTGGAAACTTCAACGAAGACAAGCAGAGCGATCTGACGGCCAACGATGTGCGCTTCACCGCGAAAGGCAGCACGCTATACGCCTTTGTGCAGGGCTGGCCGGCAAAGGAAGCCGTGGTTGAGGCGCTGGGACTGAAGAGCCCGCAGCAGCCAGGCAAGATCCTGAAAGTGGAACTGCTCGGGCACAATGGCGCGCTCGATTGGAAGCAGGACGATGACGCTTTGAAGGTGCAGATGCCAGCGCAGAAACTCTCCGACATCGGCATCACTTTGAAAGTGGCGCTAGCGTAGGGTCCGACGGACAGTGGTTAGTGGCTAGTGAATAGTAGTTAGAGCGCGGGCGAGGACGCCCGCGCTACAGGCAGTCTGGAGACCGGCGCTACATCCCGCTGTTTACGGCGTCTTTGAGAGCACGACATCCAGATCGGTGTCGAAAGAGAGCTTGGCGATGACGATGTCGAGATGCGCCTGGGCCTGGTCGCGCTGTTTTTCGAGATCGGTCTGCTCTTTGCGCGCCGCCTCGATCGCGTCCTCGGCCTGGTTCAGTTCATCCACAAAACGCTTGGCTGTGGTCGAGTCTTTCAGCGCCTTCAGATTCTCGCGATAGCGGTTCTCGTCGTCGGCAAGGGTCTTTTGCTTTTCCGTGATCTCGTCGATTTTGCTATTCAGATCGGAGAGCGCCGTCTGGGCATCGACGGCTGGCTTCAACTTCTCTGCGAGTTCCGGGGAGTAATTGCCGATCGTGATCAGATACTGCCCGTTGCCAAACTGCGTCCCAATCTGCACTCTCTCATCAATGTCGGCGTGCTCCTTCACATGGAGATCGACCGACTTGTGCGGCTCAACAGCCATGCGAAAACGATACGCGGTAGCTGTGGTCTCGACCGGCTTCTCGGCATCGGTTGGGTATTCGCTGGGAACGAGCTCGGCGCGCGGCTGGCGCCTATGCTCCACCATGACCGCCCGGGTTTCATCGCCGGCATTGGTTACGGTATAGATGGTATCCGTGACGGAGCTTGTCGTCTCCACCAGCACGCCCTCGTGCACGGCCACACGATGTAGCGTGCGGGTCTGCGAAAAGTCGCCGCGGCGCACCTTCACCGCCTGATCGACGGCGTAGGAGAGGAGACGCTTTTCTCCGGGGTGGATGGGATCGAGCAGGCCTTCGCCGGCGAACTCGCCGCTCTCGAATATGGAAAAGCTGCCGGAATCGAGCGTGAGCTTGGATGTGTTTTCCAGCCAGATGGCGCGCAGAGGTGTGGGATGGGTGTCGCTCCACACGGTGATGTGGGTTGTGGGCAGGTCTTGTTGAAGTATCGGCACCATGGCCGACTCGTTTTTGTGGATGGTGACCGGCTGGGTGAGCGCGTATTCGAAGAAGTCATCGAAGGCGTTCGTGGAGACGTCGCCTGCCTGCATAACATCGGACGCGCGGTAGACGCCGCCGCCAGAATTGCCTCCGTAGCCCGGCCCGTACCCGTTCCCGTAGCCGACTCCAACATTGGCGCCGTTCCTCACCATACCGGCGCCCGGCATGTCTTGTGTCTGTATCGCCATCGGCGAGTTTCCAGTGACCATGACGGATTGTGACGCTGGAGGCAGACCAGGGGGCGGAGCTTTGAGCCTCGCTGCCATTTCCAATCTGTCAAACTCTGCCGCATCGTGCGTGATGGGCGCATTTTGCGCGGCCGTCGCAATGGGAATCGTCGGCCGCTGCGTGTAGAGCGGCTGCGAGAGCGGCTGGATGAAGCTTTGCGGTGCGCCGGCCACGAGCGACAACTGCACATTGTTCCAGTCCACACCCACGGTGTTATCGACCACTGCCCATCCCTGCACGGTGGCGTTGCCGTTGGGGTCGCGCGGGAAGACGATGCGATAAGTGGACTTCCACACCGGGACTTCGCTGATGTAACTCACCTGTAACTGGCGCTCGCCCTGGCCGCGGTCTTCAAGCGTTAAATGGCGCAACTGCTGGTCCTGCGCGGAGGCGACGATTTCAAGATAGGACGCGAACTGCTTTTGCAGCGAGGGATCGATCATGCGCACGGAGACGGCGTCGGTGATTTCGGCGGTGCGCAAGGCGCCCGTATCGGTTGCGACGATGAGGAAGTAGTGATCCTCCGACGTAGCGCCGTTCTTGTCGGTTTCCTTGCGAAATTCGACGTTGACGAGACGGCCCGTAAGTGGAGCGCCCGCGCCGGTCACTTCGACGCGCTGCCCGCGGATGGCGTGGTAGACCTCGAGCGTCGCGGGATAATCCTTGAGGCCGAGCGCGAGCGTCGTCAACTGCTGCGCGATGGGCATGGTGGAGTTATAGCCGACGGCGCCAATCATTCCGCCTTTGCTGTCGAGCGCGGTGAGCGATTGCAGCACATCGTTCAACTGCGCAGAGGTGAAGTCGACCGTTACGCGCTGGTTGCCGCTGACCGCGCCGGCGTGCTCGAAGTAGCCCACGCCGTTTTTGTAGAGCACGACCTTGCGGACGGGCAGGTCGATTGCAGACGGCGCAGCCGGCGCGGCTGAGGATTTCGCGGCGGGAGCATTGGGGTTTTGGGCAGGCAGGGTGAGTGGAAGAGCCAAAAGCAGAAGAGCAAGAAAGGGTCGGCGCATAACTTCTCCTGACGAGAGCCTTGACGGCAGCCCTCGACCGTGGAACGGGAGTGCCTGCGATTCTTGCACGAAGAATCCTCGGCATGGTCGTGGAAGCAGGCGCTATTCACTTTGACCACGCCAAACCCTAAAAGGTTCCCGTGGATTTCTGAATTTCTTACGGGAGGTCTCTCCGACACAGACAGGCTGGAGCAGCAGGAGGACAATGGAGGGTTCGAGCGGGTCAGCGGAGCTGGCGGAGCTAGCGGGGTTAGCGGAGCTAGATTCCCACCGTTGGCGCAAAGCGCGCGCCAAGGATAGGGCGCGGGATTTTTTAGATCACTCCAGAAAGAAAGGAAGACTGAACAGATGGTAGGAAAGGGATTGAAGGTTGTCGCGTTGAATGGCAGCGCACGCAAGGGCGGAAATACGGCGATTCTGCTGCGCTACGTGATGAAGGAACTGGAGAACGAAGGGATCGGGACCGAACTGATCGAAATGAGCGGGGCAACGATTCACGGATGCCTGGCGTGCCGCGAATGTTCGAAGAAAAAAGACCGTCGCTGCGCGCAGAAAAACGATATGGGCAACGCGTACATCGAGAAGATGGAGCAGGCGGACGGCGTTCTGCTGGGTTCGCCGACCTATGTGGCAGACGTCTCGCCGGAGATGAAGGCGCTGATGGACCGCGCCTGCCTGGTGTCGAAGGCCAACGGCGGCATGTTCCGGCACAAGGTGGGGGCTGCCGTGGTTGCAGTGCGCCGCATGGGCGGCATGCACGCGTTCGACACGCTGAATCATTTTTTTCTGATCAGCGAAATGATCGTGCCCGGCTCGTCGTATTGGAACGTTGGCATCGGCCGCGAGATTGGCGATGTGGAGAAGGATGAAGAAGGCATCCAGACCATGAAGACGCTGGGGCAAAACATGGCCTGGCTGCTGAAGAAGACGGCGGGGTAGAAGACGAGCGGAGTTAGCGGCGCTAGCGGAGTTAGCGGAGCTAGTGCGGACCGCCGCAATCCTCGCCTTGATCTCTCGACTTTCGCCACAGGCCGTTGTGCGAATCGGCTATCAGGCGGTCAGCTCGGCGATGTGGCGCAACTGCGCGAGGTGGTTCAGATCGTGGCCGGCGATGGTTTCGACCACGGTCTGGAAGGTCATTTCGCCGCGCTCGGGGTGAGTCATGGTTCTGCCCGCGGCGGCGGGCAACGCGGATTGAATCAGCCGCAGGTTCCAATGGCGCAGGGCGCTGAAGGCGTCAAGCGCCTGCGCAGCCGGAATGCCGGGATACAGCACCGCCCATTTGTCCTGATCGAAGGGCTGAATCGTGGGGTTATCTTCAGCGAGCGTCTGGCGCAGGCGGAAGGCGAAGACGATTTCGCAATCGGCGAGATGGCTGACGATTTCCGCGGCGGTCCATTTGCCGAGAGCCGGCGGCACGATGGCCCGCTCGGCGCCAATCACCTCGAGATATGTGGCAATGGCTTTCGGCGTAGCGGGCAAGATGGCCTCGGGCGGCTGGCCGCCGAGAAACTTATCGTAGGGGTTGAGCTGGCTCATGGGGATGCCTCCGCGGTTAGTGGTCAGTGATCAGTGCGAGTGTGAGTGCGAGTGTGAGTGCGCACTCACACTGTCTCTTGCTTAAAGATTATGCTGCACCATGCGTTGCCTTGCGGGCCAGTCGTGCGAATTCGCTGCGGGATGGTTCGTGCCTCCCCCCGGGCTGGGTCGGTTTTTGGTCGCTTTCCCGGGATTCCGTCGCTGCGGCGACTCCATCCTGGGCTATTATCCTCTCCTCCCTCCGGGCGGAAGAGACGCGTTCGGGCGATTGCCCTGTTGGACGGAAGGAAGATTTGCTTCAAAGGCCCGGTTTCGGCGATACTTAGGTGTTCGGATGCGTGCGGCCGGGCGCGTCGATCTGAGGGATCACTTGCCGGCCCTTGTTGTGCCGGAGACCTGCCGCCGTTTGCCTGGCGGACTCCAGATGTGGGTGAGGGTCCGGCGGGGAATTCCCCAAAAAATGCACTGAAAGCTCTTGAAATCGGAAAGGAAATGTATACCCGTGGTTATGATTCGTTTGGCGCGTGTTGGCGCCCCCAAGCAGCCCTATTACCGCATCGTCGTGATTGAGAAGGACCGCGCGCGCAACGGCCGTTCGATTGAGGTGGTCGGCACCTACAATCCTCGCACCAACCCGGCCACGGTCACCCTGAAGCATGACCGGATCGCATACTGGCGCAGCGTAGGCGCCACGCTCTCGCCCATCATGCAAAAGCTGGTGGCCAAGAACCCCGCAGTCCCGGACACGCCCTCGCCGGTGGTTGCAGATCCGACGCCAGCGCCGGCAGTTTCTGACCCGGCCGCAGCCTAAGTCTTCAACCTTGTGCTGTGAGCCCAGGGGCCCAGGAAGGCTCGGGCGGCACATAAGTTCTTGCTCCAAAGGGGTATGCGTGTTATTCTTCGCGCACAGTTTCAGAGTGCCAATCTCCGAACGTAGATGGTCAGGGGCAAGATCATGACCCAAGCTGAAATGGTGCAAGTCGACGAATTGGTTCGCGAAATCGCGCGGGCCCTGGTGGATGAACCGCAAGCCGTTGAAGTCGAGTCCGTGAACCGCGAAGAGAACACGGTGCTGCGGCTCCGTGTGGCGGCGCAGGACGTGGGCAAGGTCATCGGCAAACAGGGGCGTACCGCGCGCTCGGTGCGCACCATCCTGGGCGCAGTCAGCATGAAGCTGCACCACCGCTACACGCTCGACATCCTGGAAGAGGACGACGAGATTTAGCATCGTCCCAGCCCGCGGCGGATTCGTCTTCCGGGAGCGGAGGTAGCCGTGCCGGTAGCGGCTGGAAACTGGGTTTGGCTGGCGCGGATTCGGCGCCCGCAGGGCCGCAAAGGCGAGGTCCTCGCCGAGATTCTCACCGATTTCCCTGAAAAATTTGCTGAACGGCGGCGGGTGTGGCTGCTTCCGGCGGTTGGCGCGGGTGCGTCGGCCGGCGCTGTTTCTGCGGCTCCGCGCGAGATTGAGCTCTCCAACCACTGGCTGCACAAGGGCGGCATCGTGCTGCACTTCGCGGGCGTGGACTCGATTTCAGCAGCAGAAGAGCTGAAGGGGATGATGGTGGCCGTTCCGCAAACGGAACGAGCGCCGCTTGCCGAAGACGAAACCTACATCGGCGACCTGATCGGGTGCGTGCTGGTGGACGTGGCCGGCGCGGAAGCGGTGACCGTGGGCGAGATTGAGAACGTGGACCGCTCGGGCGGGGCCGCACCGCTGCTGGTGGTGCGAGGGGCGCGCGGCGAGGTGCTGATTCCGTTTGCGAAAAGCTATCTGCGCCGGATCGACCTTGAAGGCAAGCGCGTGGAGATGACACTGCCGGAGGGGTTGGTGGACTTGAACGCGGCGGGGGCATGAGGGCGGTTTTCGGTGCGGCTGAAGCCGCGCCCCGATCCAAGCCCGCTCCGCCAGGATTCACCAAACACTGCCTATTTCAACTCCAGCGGCTTCCACGCTCCGTGGTCTTTGAGTGCTAGTTGTATTGGCCGCGGCGGGCCTTTGGGCGGGACTGTGACTTCGATCCAAAGTTCCTGGCCGGGCTTGAGCGGCAGCGGGCTTTGCGCGGTATCGGAGATGAAGAAGTCGGTCGACGATGCGAGCTGCATCTGATTGCAGGGCGAGCTGGCAGTGCCCACCACCTCTTCTCCGGCGCTGGAGTCTTCCGTGCCCCCGACGTCCTGACCTTCGATACGCACGGCGACGAGGGTGTTGTTGACGACCTTCAAGTTGGCGTGGAAGTCGACATCATTCGAGCGCAGCACATACGAACCGGGCTTGACGGCGCCGCTGAAATCGCGCGGGAAGTTGGCGTTTTTGGCTGAGGGCAGCGTGCTTTGGCAGCCATCGACAGTGAGGTTGAGCGCGAGGTAGCGGCCGCGCATGGGCAATTGGGGATCGATGGCGGCGGCGCGGGTCCAGACGCGCGGACAGCTCCAGCGCTGGTACAAATACTTGGCGGCGATGGTGGAGACAATCGCCAACTGAAAAACGAGCAGCGCGAGCGAGGCAGCAGAGAAAGTGAAACGTCCGATTTTCATTGCGCGCCTCCATTGTTGTGACTTTCAGGTGAGACCGCGGGGCGAGTGGCAACCCCGGTCCCCAAGCGCGAGGGACCGGGGGCACCCGTTGCGGCCATGCGCGCGAGAATGCGGCGTCGCATCTTTTCTAGCGCCCATCCGCCGGCAAGGAAGAGGACGCCGAGGCCGATGAGCCCGAGAGCGCGCTCGTGATCGTTATAGATGTCGCTGAAGTAGAACCATCCCACGGCGCCTGCGAAACCCATAATGCCGAGATTGACCAGCGCGCGCGAAAGCATGCGCACGCCCCACCAGCAAAGAAAGACGGCGAAAGCCGCCACCAAGGCGTGGGCGAGCAGGTTGGGGCTGGTGATGGTGTAAGTCCCGCTGGCTCCGCCGACGTAGTGATAGGACTCGGTAGTAGCGGAGTAGCACCATGGCAGCGCAATCACGAGCGCGATGGCGGCGGCGATGGGAACCAATCCCTTATGCCCGTGGAATGCGGCGATGAGGAGCGGCACGGCGGCGATGGCGGTCCAGGCCCAGATGCGCGTGCCGAAGGGAATGAAGCTCTGGTCGGAGGAGTAAGAGACCCAGGCGGCGAGCATGAATACGATGCCGGAGACGGCGGCGATGGCGCTGACCGCGAAGAGAATTCCCTGCACCGCCTTGCGCCGCGAGCCGGCAAAGAAAGTGAGATAGAGGATAGCCCAGAGAAAGTAGAGCCGGCCCATGTAGATGGAATCGCCGATGTGCCCGTTGATGCGGAAGGCGAGTTCTGAAAAGATCCAGGCGGG
>Ga0182014_10008642_pt1 | contig 10351 bp, 11 predicted proteins | sample 612S2DmetaG_FD_120489 | JGI IMG/M metagenome (GOLD analysis project Ga0182014, IMG submission 120489) | Permafrost microbial communities from Stordalen Mire, Sweden - 612S2D metaG | ecosystem: Environmental > Terrestrial > Soil > Wetlands > Permafrost | place: Sweden: Stordalen | collected...
AATCCATTTCGCCGGAGTCCCCTCACGTGCCTCCGGGGCACTATGCGCTTCCTGAACTCGTTTTGCTCGACACGTATGAAACAGATGCCGCCAAACCCGATTGGAAGAGGCTCGAACAAAACGGCGCCGTTCTCGAAGAAAAGCTGGCCGACTTCGGCGTCCAGGGAAAAGTGGTGGGCATCAATCCCGGACCGGTAATTACGATGTACGAATACGCCCCGGCGCCGGGAATCAAGATCAGCCGGATTGCCGGCCTTGCCGATGACCTTTCGATGGCCCTTAAAGCCATCAGCGTGCGCGTGGTCGCCCCCATTCCCGGCAAGGCGGCTGTGGGAATCGAAATACCCAATCTCAAAAGAGAACTGGTGTCCCTTAAGGCCGTGCTCGAAGCAGAGATATTCTCTCTGGCCGTCGCCCCCCTCACGATCGCACTGGGAAAAGACATAAACGGCCAGCCTTTTGTGACCAATCTGGGCAGAATGCCTCACCTGCTGATAGCCGGGGCGACAGGGACCGGTAAAAGCGTGTGCATCAATACGATTTTGAGCAGCCTGCTTTTCAGAAATACACCCGAAGAGCTGCGGCTCCTGCTGATCGACCCCAAGAGGATCGAGCTCAAGAGCTTCGAAGGCATACCCCATTTGATCCACCCGGTTGTCACCGACGCAAAGATGGCCACAAGGGCGCTGAAGTGGGCCGTCGATGAAATGGAGCTTCGCTACAAGCTTCTGGCCGACAAGAATGTTCGCAACATCGAAACCTATAACCGGGTGCTCGCCCGCGAAAAACCACAAAAGGGAAAAGAAGTCGAAAAGCAACTGGAAATGGGTGGGCTTTCCGATCCCGGCCTCCAGCACGGCAGGCTCCCTTACGTGGTTATAATTATTGACGAGCTTGCCGACCTGATGATGGTCGCCTCCCGTGATGTTGAAGAATCTATCACGCGCCTTGCGCAGATGGCGCGCGCAGGGGGCATACACCTCATCCTCGCCACCCAGAGGCCCTCGGTGGACGTTTTGACCGGGATAATAAAAGCCAACATCTCCACCCGGATTTCCTTCCAGGTCTCATCGAAAATCGATTCGAGGACCATTCTGGACGGTTCGGGCGCCGAGGCATTGCTGGGCTCAGGCGATATGCTCTTCCTTCCGCCCGGCACGGCTAAGCTCCAGCGCATACACGGGGCCTTCGTCTCCGATGCGGAGATCGTGAGGCTCACCGAGCACTGGAAGGCGCAGAAGCTATTAGATGACCCGCTCAGGGGCAGGATCGACCTGCGTGATGAAGCGGCGGCTGCGGAGGTCGCAGAAGAGGAACTGGACGAAAAATATGAGGACGCGGTCCAGATCGTTCAGGAAACCAGGCAGGCCTCGATATCCATGCTGCAAAGAAGACTGCGGGTGGGCTACAATCGCGCCGCCCGTATGATAGAAGTAATGGAACAGCAGGGGATAGTCTCCCCTTCGGACGGAATAAAGCCAAGGGAAGTCCTCGGCAGGCGGCTGTCGTAAAAAGGAATGCATATGACAAATATCAGAAATATTGCAAATCAAGCGGCTGTGAAAACAGGCCTATGCCGGACTGCATTCCCATGCCTTCCGGTCTTGCTTCTCTTTTTGTGCTCCGCCGGCGCTGTTTCAGCCGCCGGTCCGCCCCGGATGCTCGGGGAAATCCTCGCCAATACCGAAGCAAATTATAAGAACATCCATGCTTTCACGGCAATTTTTCTTCAGAAGACCACATCTGCTGCAACGGGGAGCCTCAGCGCTGCAGAGGCCCGGGGAAGGCTTTACTATGCAAAGCCGCGGCAGATGCGCTGGGAATATGACACGCCCGAGGAACAGGTCTTCGTCGCCAACAACCAGTTCGCCTGGCTCTATGTGCGTGCTGAAAACCAGATCACCATGTTCGACGCGGACAAGCTTTTCGCCTCTCCTCTGGCCCGCACCTTCTTTGAGGGGGCGCTTGGACTTAAGAACGGCTTTGACGTGACCCTCGACCCGATCCAGTCAACCCAGAACCTGGCCGTTCTCAAGCTGGTCCCAAGGCAGGAAGACCCGAGCGTCAAACTTCTTTATCTGTGGATAGACCTCCGAAGCTACCGGATTTCGCGCATACTAAGTCAGGATATTGTTGGAAACTCCAACGAGATCGCACTCGACTCCTTTACGCCTCACTCGAGCCTCGATCCCGCGCTGTTCCACCTGGAAGTCCCGCCTTCGGCGAAGGTTTTTGGCGCCGACGGCCGCGAGATGAGCGCCGCCGAAATCGAACAGTTGAAGGCCAGGATTTCCTCCGGAAAATAGACGGCTGTGAAAATCAACACTGTTCTTGAAAATCTCATCGGCTTTTTTGCCAAAGAAAAGATCGATTTTGCGCTGATCGGGGCATTTGCGCTCCAGGCATATGGCTACGTGCGCGCCACCGGGGATATAGACTTCATATTGAGGGGCGAAGACCAGGAAAGCGCGGTCAGGTTCCTTGAATCACTGGGGTATGAAACCCTGTATCGCTCAAAAGGCTTTTCAAATCATGTTCATCCGCTCACAGTTCTTGGCCGGATAGATTTCATATACGTGGAAGGTGAAACCGCTGAAAAAATATTCTCCGGGACTAAACCTCTGATGATTTTCGAAGGGATTGCGGCCCCCGTAGTCAGGCCCGCGCACCTGATTGCCCTTAAAGTCTTTGCAATGAAAAACGACCCCGGCAGGTCTTTTCGTGAAATGGCGGATATTCAGCAGCTTATGAATCATACCTCGCAGAGCGTGGATATCGACGAGACAAGGGGTACTTTGAAAAATACGGTCAACTGGAGAAGTTCTATGAGCTTACAGGAAGAAAGTAAAAAGTCGCCCTGCAAAAAACTTCTCGATCTTGAATCGGGTCTTCCCTTGACCCCGGAAGATTTTCGAGCCATGAAGCGCTGCGTTGGCGGGCAGCCCATGGACCTTGCGGGCTATGTAATGTGGCTGGAGCAGATCGGCGCTTTCAAAACAGGGAAAGCCGATGCGAAAATATACCCGGAACGGTTTGAGTTATAGCTGACCCCCTTTCCCATGAGTCATATACCTCCGGCCAAGCCGGAGGCCTGGAAAACCAGTGGCCGCTCAAAGCGGCTGGAGCGTTAGCACGCTCCATATTTATCCACGTGGATAGTACGCGACAGACGTCACCCCTGCAGGTTTTAAGCCGGGGTCCAGTTCTTTGATTCTATGTAATCCGGAAAAGCACCTGGATTCCGACCCAAAAGCACCGCCGGAATGACGACGTCAGAGCCTGACCTTTCGTGAAGCTTTGAGCGGCCCATAAGGCAAACCTTCGTGCATTCCCGGAAATGTCAAACTCTGCGAGTCCCCCGGCAGAGCCGGAGGTTTACCCTGTTAATTATAATGATCATGAACCTCCTCATTTCCATGCCAGATATGGTGAACAGGAGGTGATCATCGGGATCGTTTCCGGCATGGTGACCGGGCAAATGTCTAAACGAGCTTTGCACATGCTTTTCGAGTGGTTGGAGATGCGCCGAGAGGATCTCATGGAAGACTGGCGTTTGGCCAGGGAGCGCAAATCATTAAAGCAAATTGCCCCGCTGGATTAGGAGGCAGCAATGTTCCTGCACGTCGAACGCGTAAGCTATATTGATGACTATCGACTTAGGATAGGGTTCAGTGATGGTGCGGTCAAGGACGTAGACCTGGCAGGGGAACTGCAGGGCGAGATTTTTGAGCCATTGAAAGAGATCGATTTCTTCTTGAAAGTGTCGGTCAATCCCGACACTCGCACAATCGAATGGCCTAATGGGGCGGATTTCGCTCCGGAATTCCTTTATGAAACTGGTGTTGAAATAAAGAAAACCGCTTAGCCAATCGATCCCCCTGGGCCTGCGCCCCATGGCAAACGATCCACCACATAGCTGTGCTTCCAACGACAAAGCGAGGTGCAATGCATATTTACGGTCTTGATTTTACAAGCAGGCCCAAGGCATCAAAGCCGATAACCTGCGCGGTCTGCGAGATTGAAAATGGCAGACTTTTTTTTCACAGGTTCCAGGACATCACGGACTTTGAAGGATTCGAGAGTTTCTGTGACCTGAGAGGAACCTGGGTTGCAGGGATGGATTTCCCTTTCGGAATGCCGCGCAAATTGATCGATGACTTGCATTATCCGCATGTTTGGGAACAGTATGTCGCCAAATTTGACGCAATGAGCCGAGAGGATTTCGTTAACCTTCAGACCTGCTACAAGAGCAAACAGCCTAAGGGCAGCAAAGAGCACCGCAGGATAACGGATTTCGAAGCCGGGTCACTAAGTCCAATGAAACTCTACGGGGTTCCCGTTGGGAAAATGTTCTTCGAAGGCGCGCGAAGACTGGCGCGATCCGGAGCATCAATCCTGCCGGTCCGAAAGAGGAAGTCGGATCGCATTGTTCTCGAAGCCTACCCCGGACTTGTCGCTCGTACCGCAATCGGGCGGCGGTCATACAAAACAGACGACAAACGAAAACAATGCGCCAAGCATTCCGATGCACGGCGCGACATAGTTGCATGGCTCACGGGCGCGGATTGTGCCCGAATTTATGGCATGACAATCGGGTTCGGCGATGATTTAGCCAAAGTCGTCATCTGTGATCGATCTGGCGACAAGCTCGATGCGATATTATGTGCCGTTCAAGCGGGATGGGCCTTCTCGAAGCGTAAGGAAGGGTATGGAATACCGGTCGGCGTTGATTTATCGGAGGGCTGGATCGTCGATCCTCAGTTGAAAATGCCTGAGAACGCAGGTGCAGAAACCTTAAGGCCGGGTGGCATGTCCCACCTGGAATCTGTCATGTCCAGGAAATCCGGGCTTTCGTCTCGCCGCAATGTCATACTCCATTCCTGAAAGTGTCGTGCGCTGGCGCGCTTCTCATTCGTTCCCAGGCAGGGGAACAGGCAAATCCAATAGCAGTTGACACTATGTTCGTCCCAAAAGCAAAAGGGCTGGACATTTCTGCCTGGCCCTTTTGGAAAGCTCCCCAGGTCGGACCAAACTGGGCGCCGGGAAGAGCGAGTCAGTCCATGAGAAATTCATATGAGGCTTCCTAAACATACATGCGCTCGTGATCGCTTACGACCAATTTTTCCCCAGTCCCTAGATTCGGAGCTGAAGAACCCTTCATCCAATGCTTCTGATGCGGAGAATTCAAAAGCCATGACAGGGGTGTTTTTCCCCTGGCATGGCTTTTGAATCCGGAGCGTACCTTTTGATCTTTTTCAGGGGCCTCTGGTTTGTGTATCTCTCCAGTCCCTGAGTTCCACGCCTCGTACCCCTCACAGATAATCTAGGGTATGAGACGAGGAACTCAGGGGCGAGGGGCCACAAGAACTATTGCGTGCCCCCGTTTAGGTAACACGGGGGCCTAGAAATACTCTAGGAGTCATTTATTAGATTTTCCCAGCTTTCCGGAAGAAAGCCGGCGCATATAAACCTGGACTTCACCTCTGACTGGTTCAGGAACAAGTGAGCTAAGCGCGTCATCAAAAATAGATTCAGCACCTGACTCCCGGAAAAAGTTACCAAGTTCAGCTAATTGATGGGGAGAGCGTTGGTGCTTTTTTATCAATAGCCCTAAATGTTCGATGGCGAAATCTCTCTTATCGGATCGCTTGGCAATAGAATTAGCAGTTTCAGGATCAACTGTGAAAAGGGTGAGCAATAAATCATCTTGGCTGAGCTCTGATATGTATGCATCATCGTCTAGCATAAGAGCTACTTTCGCCCATTCGAATACAAAAAGGACATTATTCCGTGATATGGATTTAAACTGTTCTATAATAGCTCTACACTCGTCGAATATATTACTTGTTCGCAAAATGTGTAGGTATCTAGCAGGAATGTATTTAAATGGATCCTGTGTTACATCAAGATCCAGGTCCAGTAGCTTCCGATATACGCGCATGGCAGTAGCGTTTTCGTCCTTTTCATAACAAGCTTCGCCTAATGCATTACCCAACAGAGGGTCTGGATCATTTGTGCTTAACCAAACCGCCTCAATAAACCGTAGGTCTGGATCCCACTCTCTTGGTTTCCATCTTGGTTGCATTTCGAAATTTGACTTCACGACTGTGTACAGAATTGGCTCCGCTGCATTCCCTGTTATCTCCCAATATTTCTGAGCTGTTCTTAAGACTTTCGTGCCCTTCGTTCTTCTGAGAATATAGAGTTTAATGAGGTCCATCAGGCTTTGCGGAGCAATATAGAATTCCGCTATTTCTTCCATCTGCTTTGTAGCTGCATCTGGATCATCCCATATTTTGTCTTTAGCCATTCTGATCAGGCGACCTAATCTAGATTCGATTGCTTCAGCAGGGATGAATTGTGCAAATAGTCGGAGATAGTCTCGTAATAACACGGATTCATCCAAGCTGAGTCCACTTGCCACTCGGAGGGTTTCGCGCATTTGGAGCGCGGGTTCTGAATGAAGCACAAAAATCTGATCAATAAACGATGTATCCTGAAGATTCTCTGCTCCTTCCATCAGGAAGTCCCTGATTCTTTTAAGAATATTTGCCTCGGGTTCCTTATCCTTGAGCACGGGCAGGCGACTTAGGGCAACAATTACTTTTATATTCTTTTTATTATCACTTGATGAGCGCCGCAAACTCCTTAGAACAGCCCTAGCACCTTCCATGTTCTCACGATTATTAAGCAAAATACATATGACAGCATCTGGAAGGATAGTGGTTGCAATTCCGCCAATTTCCGTAATGCCAGTACGTGAATCTACTAATAAGAAATCGGGCGCTATTTCCTTTTCAATGCGGAGCTTTAGATCCAGGAATATTTCGACACCCAGCGCACCTGGAGTGTAGAATAGCTCATGCCAATCAAGTTTGCTGAGCTTACGCCAATATTCAATCGAAGGGACTTTCCCAGCTGGTATAAGGACAATAGGAGGAAAGTCGTTTCCAAGAAGATTCACTTCAACGGCGTACTTTCTTATCGAATCCGGTTTTTCTTTGTCCACCACGATACGGTGTAGATAATCAACAATACCGAAGTTTACTTCCACGGGGGAACCGTCTTCGGCTCTGCTAAGCTTGTAATTTAGGCCGGGTGCTTCCAAGTCAAAATCGAGAACAGCAACTCTAAACCCGAGCTGAGACAAATAACTCGCTGCATTTGCTACAGCCAGAGAACGACCTGTGCCACCCTTGTATGAAAAGAATGTGGTAGTTTGCATTATACCTCCTAAACAGCGATAGGCCATACAGAGTGCCTCTGCACAATGCTGTCTCTTTCGGCATGGGCCTGCGGAAGAAGACCTTTTTCCTTTAAGCAATCAAAAAGTGAATCGTCATGCTGAGATCGACTGACTTGGTCCTTCGCGTATGCTTTCAGCACCGCATACATACGCGACTGGTACCCTTTGCCTTGCGATTTAAACCACTCAAGGACCTCCCCGTCTACGCGTAAGATAACGGATGATTTTCGTTCATGCATCCGGATGGCTGTGCCCACACGTGACGCCTTCTGAGGAATTTCTTCCAATAATTCCGGGTGATCCCGCAGAAGACGAAGCAGGTAGTCCATGGTCCTAGCTTGAGTAGCCGAGCCTGTCTCGTAACGGGCAAAATTCTTCTCGCCGACGTCCAAGACCTCAGCGAACTTGGTCTGCGTCATACCAAAGGACAGTCGTATTGCCCTGATTTCATCTGATAACAGTAGACCGTCTCTTTCCCGTCGAGCATCCGTGAGAGCCTTTTCCACAGTCCTCTGATCTGACTTCTCTTCGAAAATGGACTCTCCACAGACTTCACACTCCAATACTTTGGCATTTGCGAAAGTCAACACATCACCCTTGTATTTGAAATCGAGGTCCTTTAGGACTCGGCGCAATTTTCCGGACTCGCAAATGGGACAGAGCGATCCCTCTTGCATCCTCATGACTTGGCCTCCTGTGAAGCGGTGTCTCGTTTGAATGAATTTCCCCAATATTTCGAGCCGCTCGGGTCTCCCTTGAATTTAATGTAAACAGGTATTCCCCTCGCGAACACCTTGTAAACATCCTGCCACACCGATGGATTGTAGTATGACGGCGTAGATTTGTAAAAATCTGTTGGGCCGAGCTTCGAAATGACATCCGTAACCTCGGTTTCAGAAAATCCGATTTCATGTGCGTTCTGCCTGGCACCGATTGTTAGCTGGCATCTGTCTTCAAGTGCTGCCTGGTTCACCTCTTTAAGGCTGTAACTGGGTTTTCGTTTGTCAGTCATGCGTCATGGCCTTAGTATCATATTGATACTTCATTCGGAAAGAAAAGCCACTTCCTTTAAAAGAATTTTTGAGTTCCGATATCTGGAAAATGTAGCTTCCTCTCGGTCAGTAAGCAGAACCTGTTCCCTAAAACCCTTGGAGCCGAAGCACAATCCGCTTTCATCATTTGGCTTTTGCCTTCTAACTCATCGCCAGCTCTTGGTATCATTATGATACATTTTTCCAGAAAGTCAAGCCATTTCCCTAAAATAGTTTATGAATTGCGAGATGAAGGCCCCGGGGACACTGGAACACGGGGGCCGGGTGATATAAGGGGATGGGAGATGGATTTTTTATTTAAAAAAAAGAGTTCCAAAGAGGGTAATAATCCTAACAAGAAAGTGTAAAAAAACTACAGGGGAAAAAAATGAAGAGGGGCAGCCAGGGGCAAACTTTGTCAGTGTGGATAGATGAGGACGTTGCAGAGAGTTTGACCATTCTCGCGATGAAAGCGGGAATTACTCGGAGCAAACCTGTGTCGAACATCTTGGAGATGGCGACAAATGACCTCAAGGCCCTGGACAAGGTTGGGTGTTCTGCGACTGACGGTATTACTTCGGGATATGCACGAGGCGTTCATGAAGCGGTTCAAAAAGGCTGAGGCACTTAGTGAAGTTCTGGAGCTTGAGGAATAAAGCGTGATGGAAATGTGATTCCAGCTACTTCTATCAGGAATCGATACTACCCAGTGTGCATACTTCCTGATGCCGGAGGGGAAAGGGCAAATCGACTTCGAGCTATTGGGCCTTGAAAGAGAGAGGATTCGTACTTCCAAAAAGAGAGACCCTACACCTATGGAAGTGGGCAACTAAGAATTCCTCTTGCAAGGCTACGGGGCCGATTCGGGTTACCCGTTCGTTATGACCAATAGCAAATTCAGGATAGAGTTCGGTGCACTGAATAACCCTTGCTTCTTCGCAACCTTCCAAAGTCAAGCGCTCTGGAGCGAATCGGTATCCAATCTCCATGTTGAATTTTTGGATTGGACTGGTCAATTGGCTTGTAGCCGTTTAGAGAGGAAAGCTTATCGCGGATCGACTTGTGCTTCGGTTACCATTTGCCTGAATTGGATTTTGATGAAAGCCATTTTATCAGCCGGTCTGTGAAGGATAGCAAATATAGTGAAAATGGCAGGCTACAGAGCCTCACCTTTAGAAAAGGTGATGTGGTCATGCGCTTCTACGACAAAATAGCCGAAATTGATCAACAAAGCAGCAACGTGTGGTTTCATGATCTATGGGGACAGAAGAAGGACGTGTGGGGCATCGAACGGCAGGTGCGAAAGGACACACTTCCCTCTTGCGTTTTGATTCGGATCCCGAACCCGGTTTTATACGAGTATAACGCCGCTTGACTTTGGCTGAATAGGTGTGTATACACCCTTTGGAATGATGAATGATGAATGATGAATGGCCAGGATGCGAACCCTTGGAAGATACACTGAAAAAGTTGGATAGCGCCAAATGCAGGGCGATAGGGCGCAGTTGCGCATGCTACAATCTGCGCAGGGCCGCCCGCGCCATCACGAGGCTCTACGATGATTTCCTGAGGCCAAGCGGCCTCAGAACCACCCAGTATTCGGTGCTTATGGCGGCCAAATTGCGGGGACCCGCCACCTTGACGAAACTGGCGGAGTTGACCGTTACCGAGAGGACTACACTCACACGAAACCTGACTGTCCTCGAGAGGAAGGGCTTCATCCTCATTGAACCGGGAAGCGACCGCAGGGAACGCCAGGTGGCCATCACCGAGCAGGGTCAGAATGCGCTGATGGCGGCGACGCCTTTGTGGGAAACGGCGCAGGCGCATATCGAGAAGGGACTCGGCGAGGATCGCATGGGAAGCCTGCTCAAAGACCTGTCGGATCTAACCGCCCTGGCCCTCATTACATAAGCTTTTTTTTTGGAGAAATGTGTGCATATACACTGATGTGCGGGAGCGGATCGTTGCCTGCCCCGAATAAAACCTCTGAGAGGAGACGCGTATGTCTTGCATAGATCCACAAAGAGAGTCGACAGGCGGATTGTCTGTTTGGCTGGAGAGCGCCATTAAG
>Ga0182014_10008644_pt1 | contig 10350 bp, 10 predicted proteins | sample 612S2DmetaG_FD_120489 | JGI IMG/M metagenome (GOLD analysis project Ga0182014, IMG submission 120489) | Permafrost microbial communities from Stordalen Mire, Sweden - 612S2D metaG | ecosystem: Environmental > Terrestrial > Soil > Wetlands > Permafrost | place: Sweden: Stordalen | collected...
CACCCGCGGCGACAGTCGGATGGTTCTGCGGATGCCCGGCCCCCGCGCTGACGAGAAGCGACTCAACGAGCTGTTGCGCGAAATTCGGTTGGTTCGGGCGTTGAAAGGTACCGATATCCCGCACGCGGAACTGATTGCGGCGGACGAATCCGGCGAATTGCTGGGCAAGCCGTTCTATGTGATGGCCGAGATCGACGGGTGGAGCCCGATGGACGGTGGGTGGCAGCCGCCGTTCGACACCGACCTGGATGCGCGCCGTGGACTCGCCTTCCAGCTGATCGAGGGCGCCGCCAAGCTGGGCCGGCTGGATTGGCGGGCGCAGGGCCTCGAAGGGTTCGGGCGTCCGGATGGCTTTCATGATCGTCAGGTGGATCGCTGGCTGTCGTTCCTCAAGGATTTCCAAGTGCGCGAGCTGCCCGGTCTCGACGTTGCCGGCGACTGGCTGCGCGCCAACCGACCGGACCACTTCACGCCCGGAATCATGCACGGCGACTACCAGTACGCCAACGTGATGTACGCACACGGGGCGCCGGCGCGACTCGCCGCACTCGTCGACTGGGAGATGACCACCATCGGTGACCCGCTGCTGGACCTGGCATGGGCCCTGCTCGGCTATGACGGCGACGAGCCGCAAATCGAAGGCTTCTACCTGCCCATGGAGGGCATGCCCCGACGCAGCGAGTTGCTCGCCCACTACGAGGCGATCAGCGGTCTGTCAACGGAGAACATCGACTACTATCTCGTGCTGGCCAACTTCAAGATCGGCATCGTGCTGGAGCGGACTTATGCGTTAAACGTGACCAGCGACAAGGGAGATCCTAAGGTCACCGAAGCGTTCGGGCCGATGGTCCTGCAGTCGATCGCCAAAGCCGCCGAACTGGCCCGATCCCTGCCGAATAAGGCGCTCTGACAGTGGGATATGCCGACGAACTGTTCGACCTGACCGACCGGGTGGTCCTGATCACCGGGGGCAGCCGCGGGCTGGGCAGGGAGATGGCGTTCGGGGCCGCCCGATGCGGCGCGGATGTGATCATCGCCAGCCGTAACTACGACAACTGTGTCGCGACCGCCAAGGAGATCGAGAACGAAACCGGCCGCAGCGCATTCGCCTACGGGGTGCATGTCGGGCGTTGGGACCAGCTCGACGGCCTGGTCGAGGCCAGTTACGACCGGTTCGGTCGGGTCGATGTCTTGGTCAACAACGCCGGCACATCGCCAACCTACGACAAACTCACCAACATCAACGAGAAACTTTTCGACGCGGTGCTCAACCTCAACGTCAAGGGCCCGTTTCGGCTCTCCGCGCTCCTCGGCGAGCGGATGGTCACCGACGGCCGCGGAGTGATCATCAACGTGAGCACCCACGGCTCGTTACGTCCCGCGCCGTTCTTCCTGCCCTATGCGGTGTCGAAGGCCGGACTTAATGCGATGACCGAAGCGCTGGCCCTGGCCCTGGGGCCGACCGTGCGGGTCAACACGTTGATGCCCGGGCCGTTCCTGACCGGAATGAGCCAAGGGTGGAACTTCGAGGGCATCGACAGGCCTTTCGCCACTCATGCCCTGCAGCGCGCCGGCGACCCGTCAGAGATCGTCGGAGCCGCACTGTTTTTGATGTCCGACGCATCCAGCTTCACCACCGGCTCCATAGTCCGGGCTGATGGCGGCATCCCCTGATAAAGAGAAACGAGATATCGCATGTCCTGGGATTTTGAGACCGACGCCGAGTACCAAGCACTACTCGACTGGGCGGACGCATTCGTGCGCGATGAGGTTGAGCCGCTCGACCTGGTGTGGCCGCAACAAGAATTCGTACCGCTCAACGATATTCGCCGTAAGGCGATCGATCCGCTCAAGGGCCAGGTTCGTCGCAAGGGACTGTGGGCAACGCACCTCGGCCCCGAGCTGGGCGGCCAGGGTTATGGTCAGCTCAAGCTCGCCCTGCTGAACGAGATTCTCGGCCGCTCCCAGTGGGCGCCCATCATTTTCGGCTGCCAAGCCCCTGACACGGGCAACGCGGAAATCATCACCCACTATGGCACGCCCGAACAAAAGCAGCGCTACCTGCAGCCACTGCTCGATGGCGAAATGTTCTCCAGCTATTCCATGACCGAGCCACAGGGTGGTGCCGACCCGACGCAATTCAAGACGCGGGCCGTGCGTGATGGCGACGACTGGATCATTAACGGCTGGAAATACTTCTCCTCCAACGCCAAAACGGCGTCGTTCCTGCTTGTGATGGCGGTGAGCAATCCCGAGGCGGGTCCCTATAAGGGAATGTCGATGTTCCTGGTACCCGTCGACACACCCGGCGTGAACATCGTGCGCAACGTCGGGCTCTACGGTGAACCCGACAACGAGGGCTTGCATGCACTGGTCCACTATGACAACGTCCGAGTCCCCGCCGATGCGGTGCTCGGCGGAGAGGGCCAGGCCTTCGTCATCGCCCAGACGCGCCTGGGTGGTGGTCGCATCCACCACGCGATGCGAACCATCGGGATGGCCCGCAAGGCACTGGACATGATGTGCGAGCGCGCGCTGAGCCGTGAGACCGCCGGCACCCGCCTGTCCGACAAGCAGTTCGTCCAGGGCTTCATCGCCGACTCGTACGCCCAACTGATGCAATTCCGGCTGTTCGTCCTCTACACCGCTTGGGAAATCGACAGGTACAAGGACTACAAGAAGGTCCGCAAGGACATCGCCGCGGTCAAGGCGACCATGCCCACGGTGCTGCACGATATCGCTTGGCGGGCAATGCAAGTGCACGGTGCCATCGGTGTGTCCAACGAGATGCCGCTCTTCCTGATGGTCCATGGCGCCGCAGCCATGGGATTGGTCGACGGACCGACCGAGATCCACAAAACCACGGTGGCAAAGCAGGTCCTGCGCGACTACTCCCCCAATGACGACATGTGGCCCAGCGAGTGGCTTCCGAAAAAGCGGGAAGCCGCACGTGCCAAGTTCGCCGAATTCCTCGAACTGGAAGCAGCCAACTTGTGAGCGGCGCCGCGCGTCTTAGGAAGAGCGAGTAACCATGGCCGGACGAGTCGATGGCAAGGTCGCATTCATCACGGGCGCCGCGCGGGGTCAGGGCCGCAGTCACGCGGTGCGGTTGGCGCAAGAGGGTGCTGACATCATCGCCATTGACGTGTGCAAGCCGATATTCGGGTCTTCGGCGCCGCCTTCTAGCCCAGAGGATCTGGCCGAAACAGCCGATCTGGTCAAAAGCTATAACCGGCGCATTATCACGGCAGAGGTCGACGTACGTGACTATGCCGCCCTTCAGTCCGCGGTGGACAACGCCGTGGAGCAACTGGGGCGACTCGACATCATCGTGGCGAATGCGGGTATCGCCAATAGCGATAGTGGCGCATTGGCGGAAAGCACCGAGGAGAATTGGCAGGCAATCCTCGATGTCAACCTGGGCGGGACCTGGAAGTCGGTGAAGGCTGGAGTCCCGCACCTTCTGGCGGGTGGCCGCGGCGGTTCGATCATCCTGACCAGCTCGGTGGCCGGGTTGAAGCCCTATCCCGGCATGGGCCAGTATGTCGTCACCAAGCACGCCTTGGTCGGCTTGATGCGCGCCTTCGCCGTCGAACTCGGTCAGCGCATGATCCGGGTCAACTCGGTACACCCCACCCACACGAACACGCCGATGGTGATGAACGAGGCCACCTACCGCACGTTCCGTCCTGATCTGGAAAACCCCGGTCAGGCAGACGTCGCCCCGATCAGCCAGACCTTCCACACCCTGCCGGTTCCCTGGGTGGAGTCTGAGGACGTCACCAACGCCGTCCTTTACCTGGCGTCGGATGAATCGCGCCATGTAACCGGGATCACGCTGCCGGTCGATGCCGGCAGCCTGCTCAAGTGAAACTACCGCCCAGACCTTAAGGACCCCAACCGTGTACATCGACTACCACGTCGCCGACAAGATCGCGACCATCAGTCTCAATCGGCCAGAAGCGGCCAATGCCCAGAATTCCGCCCTACTCGACGAACTCGATGCCAGCTGGACCCGCGCCGCCGAAGACAGCGATGTGCGAGTAATCGTCCTGCGCGCCAACGGGAAACACTTTTCCGCCGGTCACGACCTCAACAACACCGGCGAACCCGTGCCCGACAAGATCACGCTGGAGCTCATGTACCAGCACGAGAGTCGCCGGTATCTCGAGTACACCCTAAGGTGGCGCAACGTCCCGAAGCCGTCGATCGCCGCCGTGCAAGGGCGCTGCATTGCGGGCGGACTGCTGCTGTGCTGGCCATGCGACCTGATCCTGGCCGCCGACGACGCGCTGTTTTCCGATCCGGTCGTGCTGATGGGCATCGGAGGCGTCGAATACCACGGTCACACATGGGAGCTCGGCGCTCGCAAGGCGAAAGAAATTCTGTTCACCGGGCGTCCTCTGACGGCGGAGGAGGCGGAGCATACCGGGATGGTGAACCGTGTGGTGCCGCGCGACCAGCTGGATGCTGAGACGATGGCACTGGCACACCAGATCGCCAAGATGCACCCGTTCGCCCTGCGCCAGGCCAAGCGGGCGGTCAATCAAACCCTTGACGTGCAAGGTTTCTACGCGGCGATCCAGTCGGTCTTCGACATCCACCAAACTGGCCACGGTAACGCACTCAGTGTCAGCGGTTACCCGGTCCTGGTCGATCTTGCCGAGATGAAAGCGGCGATCAGATGAGAATTCGGCGGCAAGCACGCTGGCGAAGTGATTGTGAGCCATGGATCAACCTCGTAGTAATGAGATAGGAGACGGAGCGGCTATGCGTAAAGAGGACATGGTGTTGATCAGCGTTGACGACCACATCGTTGAGCCGCCGGATATGTTCAAGAATCATCTGCCGAAGAGATACATCGATGACGCGCCTCGGCTGGTGCACAATCCTGATGGCTCGGATGTGTGGAAGTTTCGCGACACGGTGATCCCGAACGTGGCGCTCAACGCGGTGGCCGGGCGGCCCAAGGAAGAATACGGGCTCGAGCCCCAGGGTCTCGATGAGATTCGGCCGGGTTGCTACAACGTTGACGAACGGGTCAAGGACATGAACGCCGGGGGCATCCTGGGATCGATTTGTTTCCCGTCGTTTCCCGGTTTCGCCGGGCGCCTGTTTGCCACCGAAGATCACGAGTTTTCGGTGGCTTTGGTGCAGGCCTATAACGACTGGCACATCGACGAGTGGTGTGGGGCGTATCCGGCGAGGTTCATCCCGATGGCGATACCGGTGATCTGGGATGCCGAGGCGTGCGCCGCCGAGGTGCGGCGGGTGTCAAAGAAGGGTGTGCATGCGCTGACGTTCAGCGAGAACCCCGCGGCGATGGGTTACCCCAGCTTCCACGATGAGTACTGGAATCCGCTGTGGAAGGCGTTGTGTGACACCAACACCGTGATGAACGTGCACATCGGGTCCTCGGGCCGGCTGGCGATCACGGCACCTGATGCGCCGACCGATGTGATGATCACGCTGCAGCCGATGAATATTGTGCAGGCCGCCGCGGATCTGCTCTGGTCTCGGCCGATCAAGGAGTATCCCGACCTGAAGATCGCGCTCTCGGAGGGCGGCACCGGCTGGATCCCCTACTTTTTGGAGCGTGCCGACCGCACCTTCGAGATGCATTCGACGTGGACCCACCAGAACTTTGGTGGCAAGGTGCCCAGCGAGGTATTCCGCGAGCATTTCCTGACGTGCTTCATCAGCGACCCGGTGGGCGTCAAGCTGCGCAACATGATCGGCATCGACAACATCGCCTGGGAAGCCGACTACCCGCACAGCGACTCGATGTGGCCCGGGGCGCCAGAGGAACTGTGGGAAGTTCTGGCCACAAACGACGTGCCGGACGACGAGATCAACAAGATGACCTACGAGAACGCAATGCGCTGGTACTCGTTCGACCCGTTCACCCACATCACCCGCGAACAAGCGACCGTCGGCGCGCTGCGCAAGGCCGCCGAAGGGCACGACGTGTCCATCCAGGCCCTCAGCCAACACCCGAAGGAAGCCATCGCGAGCATGGCCGATTTCGCGCAGCAGGCGCAGGGCGAGAACTAGGCGCACTGGATGACCCATGGCTGCAGCGATGGCTCGACAGTGAGCAAACGACATGCAGATCAGTGGTGATTTCACAGAGAAAGCCAACAGATATGTCAGTGCCGGTTCGCAGAAAAATCGAAGTCGTTACCGAATTCCTTGACGGGATTGGAAATCTGGATTTCGACGGGGCGGGACAGCTCCTTGCCGAGAACGCCATTATGATCATGCCCTTTGTGGATGGCATGCCGCCGTTGGAGGGAAGGACTGCGATCACCGCTCAGATGCGCAATGTGATTCCGCAGATGTTCGAACGGATGAACTTTATCTATGACGCGTGGTACGACGTCCGCGATGATGCGGACACATTGATTGCGGAATATCACAGCGAGTGCCCCTGGAAAGCAAGCGACGGGACATATAAGAATACCTATATCACCGTTTTTCGCTTCACGGACGACAAGATCGCTCTTTACAAGGAATATCTGAATCCGATGAGAATGAACGCGTTTGGTGTGTCAGATAGCGATCACGAAGCGCCGGGCTGATGGGTGCCGATCGGGATAGGCAGACGGGATTGTGAAGACCCTGGCCCTCAGCGCCATATTCGCATCGGCTGCCCTAACGCTCACGCCGGTTGCCCGCGCCGACATGTCGCTCGGAAACTACGAACTTCAAATCACAGGCAGATACGACTTCCACACCTGGGTCTGGACGATTTCCCAATGCCATCAAACGAGTAGCTTGGCCCCGGTGGCTGCATGCGCCCACGTGAGCGCTCAGGGCAGACCCATCGCGAAGGCGTTCGCATACGACGGGGACGCGCAACTGGCCAATGGCCGATACACGTTGACCGTCGACGTTCCCGATGGTCTGCGCTGCGGTGACGTCTACTACGGCCCCACCATTCCCACCCACGACGTCTATTCCTGGGACGCAGCGACACTGGCTGGGTCTTTGGACTCGTCATTCGAAACGGGCTGTAACGGTGCACCGCCCGGAACCTACACCTATCCGTTCACGCTCTCACGCATGTAGTGCCTTAGCACCGGCCACCCATTCAGCATTGCCGATCGAGCCTCTATGAGCGCCCGAGCCAGTCAGTGCGCGAACCGCAGCAACGCCTCTTGGGCGTAGGAAGCGGCCAGTGATCCGTCCTCGGTGAGGACGTCGCCCGAACCAAAGCATCGGCCGTGTGCCATCAGCGGACTGCGCTGGCGCAACAGCAACCATTGATCGGTGCGGAAGGGCCGGTGGAACCACAGGGTGTGGGACGTAACGGCGGATGTAAACGCTGTGCCGTTGCCTTTCTGACTGAAGCCCTCGAGAGGGCGCAACGCAGTACCGATGAGGGTGAGGTCCGTGGCGTAGGCGGTTAGCGCCGGCGCCAGATCGGGGTCGACGGACGGGGTGCGCATCCACATCTCGAACTGGGGTGGCCCCTCAGCCGTATCGTCGAGGTTGTCGGCTGACCGCGTCTCCCACGGAATGGGGTCGAGTGCGATCCCATAGTCGGCGCCCAGCAAGCCCGGGATCTCGGCAACAGTTTGGCGTTCCGGTCCATCCTCTGGGGCATGCATGCAGATGGACGTGGTGGCAAGGACTCTCGGGTTCTGCCGAGCGGTGATCGTCAGGGTGGCAAAGGATCGGCCCGCGTGATGGAGGGTGACCTCGTAACGGACCGGTTCGTCGGCTCGCCCTTCCCGAGCGAACACGGTGTGCAGCGATTTGACGGTCTTGTCCGGGCACGTCAGGCTCGCCGCGCGGATGAACTGACCAAGAATCTGGCCGCCGAATAACCGATGGTATTCCAGCTGTTGGTTACGGCCCTCGAATACCCTTATTTCGCTCTTTGCCGATTGCTCATCGTCGTCAATTGGCAATAGATTCAGGCAGGCAAGAAGATCGTTCCATAAATCGGGCATCTCCATAGTCACGGAGCGGGAACCTCGATAATGGTGGCCGACCCCATACCGCCGCCAGCGCACATCGCTGCGACTCCGATGCCGCCGCCCCGACGGCGCAGTTCGTGTACCAGGGTGACCAGCATGCGCGCGCCGGTTGCCGCCACCGGGTGGCCCAGCGAGCACCCGCTGCCGCTGACGTTGACCCGGTCAGGGTCGATATCGAGCAGCTTGATCGTGGCAACACACATCGATGCAAACGCCTCGTTGATCTCGAACAGGTCGACGTCGGCAAGCGAAAGCCCAGCCCGGCCAAGGGCTTTCGGGATCGCGTCAACAGGCGCCAGCCCGGTTGCAGCGGGGTCGACACCGACCGATGCCCAAGCGCGCACGGTGGCCAGACTCGGCAAGCCCAAGCGGTCACTGGCGACCACCAGCGTCGCCGCGGCGTCGTTGCCGCCGCTGGCGTTGCCCGCGGTGATGGAGAAACCGTCGATCTCCGGGTGTACCGGTTTGAGCGAGGCCAGCTTCTCCATGCTCGTGTCGCGGCGCGGATGCTCGTCGACCGAGAACAGCCCGTGCGGGGTCTCGATCGGAACAATCTCCTCCTTGAACCGCCCTTCGTCGATGGCGGCTATGGCGTTGCGGTGCGAACGCAAAGCCCACGCATCCATCTCCTCGCGACTGACCCCAGCCCTCACCGCTGCGTTCCACCCCACGGTGATCGACATGTCCATGTTTGGCGCGTCCGGCCGATCGGGGTGGGTAGGTGGATACCAATCCACCCACTGCTCATCTACGCGTATCTGCGACTTGGGCGCCGTCGACGCCGAATTTACACCTCCGGCGAGAATCAGTTGATCCATACCCGCGCGCACACTTGCGGCCGCACACTGAACCGCCGCAAGGCTGGCCGCGCAATGACGATTGCTCGCCAGCCCAGGTACCGAGGTTAATCCGGCCGTGATCGCGGCATGCCGGGCTATCACCCCACCACCGTGAAGGCCCTCGGCCAGGATCACATCATCGATCAAGGTTGGATCCACTTCAGCCGCAGCATGACTGATGACATGATGCGCCAACTCGTAGGCGGTGGTGTCACGCAAGGTTCCCTTGAACGCGGTGCCGATCGGCGTACGCAACGCGGACACGATGACAGCTTCAGGCACGGATTGCCTCCAATTTTCATCTTCTAGAAGTTCTAATTCAAAGACCAGACTCACAAGGCTCGCGGCCCGGTCGTCCCGTTCGTCGTTGCCAGGCCTAACAATCGAGCGGTGCACCCGCAACTGCGCGGCGCGACTACTTCGGCGGGAACCGCAACGCCCCGTCGAGCCGGATCACCTCCCCGTTGAGGTAGTCGTTCTCGATGATCGACGCGACCAACGTGGCGTATTCGGCGGAACGGCCCATTCGCTTCGGATGCGGCACCTGCGGGCCCCAATACGCCTCCAGCTGGTCGCCGGCCTTGCCGTAGGCGGGGGTAAGAAACGTGCCAGGAGCTATGGTGACGACCCTGATGCCCAGGGGAGACAGATCGCGAGCGGCAACCAGGGTCATACTCACCACACCGCCTTTGGCGGCGGCGTATGGCACCTGACCGATCTGGCCCTCGTAGGCCGCAATGGACGCCGTATTGACGATGACGCCACGGGTGTCGTCGACCGGCTCATGCCGGGCGATTGCCGCAGCGGATAAGCGCATCACGTTGAAGACAGCGGTGAGATAAAACCTGATGGTGGTTTCGAATCCGGCCAGGTCAAGAGGACTTCCGTCCTTACCGATCAGTCTGCCACCGCTGGCCGGGCCGCCATGGGTGTCGACGGAGACACGCAGTGGGCCCAACGAATCGGCCTCGGCGATCGCCGCTAAGACGGATTCCTCGCTCGTGGCATCGGTGCGCACATACCGCACGCCCAGCTCGGATTCGAGCGCCTTGCCCTTCTCATCGGCCAGATCGGCGATGACAACTTTGGCCCCCGCCCCGTGCAGTCGGCGCACTGTGGCCTCCCCCAGGCCCCCGGCACCGCCGACGACGATCGCGGAACTACCACTGATCTGCATACTGTTTACCCTCCTCGTATGGACTTTTCCTCGGCGTCCGGCCTGACAGCAGTCATGCCTCCGTGCAGCTGGCATGGAGGCATCCAGATAAATAGTTGGCTCAGTCTACTATCTAACCATTGGTGGTCGTAGTGGCCGCTCATCGGCAGGGCTGCACATGCGGTGAGATTGCATCGCGAATCGTGCCACTTGGAAGTCTCCCCGCAGACGGGCAACCGGCCGAACGCCACTGGCGGCGCCGCGGGCACCGCACCCGAAGCGAAGCCCGACGCGGCGAATGATCGCCCAATCTCGTAGCTCTTGGTACCAACGGGGACCAGGTCACAATTGCCGGACGCGACGCATTTGC
>Ga0182014_10008645_pt1 | contig 10350 bp, 16 predicted proteins | sample 612S2DmetaG_FD_120489 | JGI IMG/M metagenome (GOLD analysis project Ga0182014, IMG submission 120489) | Permafrost microbial communities from Stordalen Mire, Sweden - 612S2D metaG | ecosystem: Environmental > Terrestrial > Soil > Wetlands > Permafrost | place: Sweden: Stordalen | collected...
AGAGCGACAGCGTAGCGGCACGGTTCTGCGAATCGACTTACACAACCCGGGCAAATTTTAGCTAATAGCCCGGGAACGCCCACGACCTAGACAAGGACCTCCGGCGCCACGGCTTGTTCGATCGCGCGGAACAGGGCCTTCGCCACGCAATTCGTGCTCCAATCGGTCTGGTGGAGTCCATCCGCGCCAATCAGCTTCTCAGGAGGAATCTTATCAACATCACACCAACGCTGCATAAGCGCGAAACGGGGAAACAGGTTGACCGTTGCCGTGTCCGCGGCGCCCGCAATCAGCGATACGATGAGCTTTGTGTCGGTGATCTTTGTCGGGATAAGGAGAGCGGGCGCGTATTGCAGATCCATCAGGATGACGTCCGCCGCCAAGCGTTTTAGCCAGCTAAGCCCGGTTGCGACCGACCGCACCACAGTGGCTGGATCGTATTGATCCCTGTAAAATATCGCATTGGTTCCGACCTGCCAGATCACCAGCACCGGCTCCTCGGCGAACACATCGGTCTCGAAGCGCGCGAGTTCGCTCGGCGCTTCCTGGCCGCCGATTCCCCTATTCAGCACGTCGATCATCCGATCGGGGAATCTGTTCCTCAGGGCCAGTTCCAGCCTTGATGGATAAGGCACGACATCCCCCTCGCCCGCCGTCGACGACGAGCCGATCGCCACGATCTTGATCTTCCTTCGATAATTGAGGGCCTCCGCCAGGCGCGGGAGCCGCTGTTTGAAGCGGATGAGATCGTCGGGAATGTCGCAGGCCATTGCGGGCTCGGGCATGTCAATGTCCAAAATATCCGTTTGCGGGGCGAGCCAATTCGAAAATGCAATTGGGCGCAGAATTTCACGGCATTGCAAATGAATTTCGCATGGCGATAGTGTGGGCAGCATCACGCGTCCAACCGGAGTCCCCATCATGAACGGTAAAGTTATCGTCGTGACCGGCGCCTCGGGCGCGCTCGGCAAGGTGGTCGCGGAAACCGCGCTGGCCAGGGGCGCGCGCGTCGCGGGGGTGGACCATTCGGCCGCGCAAATTCCGACGACGGCCAGCCGGATCGAGCTTGGCGGCGTCGATCTCTCCGACGCGGCGGCGGCGAAAAAGGCCATCGACGCCGTCGCAGCGCATTTCGGCAGCTGCGACGCGCTGATCAATATAGCCGGCGGCTTTGCCTTCGAGACCGTCGCCGAGGGCGATGCCAAAACCTGGCAGCGCATGTACGCGCTCAATGTGCTGACCGCGTTGAACGCGTCGCGGGCGGCGATCCCGCATCTGGCGGCCTCGCCTGCCGGGCGGATCGTCAATGTCGGTGCGATCGGCGCGCTGCAGGCGGGATCGGGCATGGGCGCCTATGCCGCCTCCAAAGCCGGCGTGCATCGCCTCACCGAGGCGCTGGCCGCCGAGTGGAAGGGCAAGATCACCGTGAACGCCGTGCTGCCCTCGACCATCGATACCCCGGCCAATCGCGCCAGCATGCCGAAAGCGGATTTCGGCAAATGGGTGACGCCGCAGGAACTGGCCGAGGTGATCCTGTTTCTCGCCAGCGACGCCGCCAGCGCCGTCACCGGCGCATTGCTGCCGGTGAGCGGGCGGGTTTAGGCGTCCGGTCCGCGTCCGCGCCGACCTTTCCGTCTCGCCGCGCGGATGCTATATTGACCGCATGACCACCGAAGATATCGAAAAAGCCATCGAACAGCTGAACCCGCGGGAACTTGCCCGTTTTCGCGCATGGTTTGAAGTGTTCGATGCGGATCGGTTCGACGCGGCCATCGAGCAGGGTGCTCGCTCCGGAAAGCTCGATGTGTTCGCCGAGGAAGCCATTGCGGCGCAGCGCGCCGGGCGCTCCCGGGATTTGTGAAACACGCCGCTTCGCCCCGCTTTTGGGCAGCCTATCAAGCGCTGCCGTCATCAATTCGGACACTGGCCGACGCCAATTTTGATCTCCTCAAGCGCGATCAACGCCACGCCTCACTGCAATTCAAGAAAGTCGGGCAATATTGGTCCGTCCGAGTCGGCCTTCGTTACCGAGCATTGGCTGTTGAAACCGAAGACGGGTACCTCTGGTTCTGGATCGGCTCGCACGCCGATTACGATCGATTGATCAGGTAAGGCTGCCTCATGCCTCTGCCAGTTTCTTCAGGACCGCGCTGAAACGGATGCTGCGTTTGCCGGCAAGTGCAGTGGCTTCCGCGACCGCTCCCGCGTCGGTGTAGGTGCCGGAAAATCCGATGCCGACCTCGTAGCCGCCGAACACCGGTCGCTCGCCCTGGCTCGGCGTGTGCTCGTGATTGACCAGTTCGCCCTTCCAGCGGCCGTTGGCACTGGTATAGGCGCCGATATAGTCGAAAAAGCCATCGCCGCCGCGGATCAGGCCGTCATGCAGCACCATCACCCCGGTGTTGCCGCCGTCGATGCCGTCGAGCATCTGGATATGAATGGAATACAGACCGTTGCTGATGCCGTTCTTTCCGACCGGAACAACCGGCGGCGCGGCAGCCTCGCTGATGGGCGTCATTACCGAGTTGAAGGCAATGCCGGGCATTTGCGTGGTGTTGCCTTCGAAAAAATATTGCTCGCCCTGCTGCCGACCCCTGAGCGAGAGCGTGATCCTGTCGGTCTTGAACAGCGGCTGGAAATTCGGATCGTCATTGTGGCGCATCGTCGATACCTCGACCGATACTTCGCCGTCGGCGGTTTCCTGGTAGGTGCCGATGAATGCGAACGCCGAATTGCCGCCCATCATCTTGCCGTCATAGACATAGAGAACGCCGCGGCGCGAACCGTGCACCGTATGCATCTCGACTTTGTAGAGTCCCCTTAGCATCAGCGCTCCGGCCGTCTCGGCCTGCAATCCTGGAGCCCGGTCTGATAATGACCCGCGTCGCGCCCGTCTGGTCCCGCGGATACGTTAGCCGGTCCGGGCTGGTTTGATCAAATCGCGGGGGCTGGCTTTCGGCGATCCGGGCTAAGCTACGCCACTGAGTCGCGTTGGCGACACCGGAGCCCGCACTGGATCCCCTTTGGAAACCGCGCTTTACCTCCCCGTCAAACGCTTCCTCGAAAACCTCGGCTTCACGGTCAAAGGCGAAGTCGGCGGCTGCGACCTGGTGGCGCTGAGCGGCGACGATCCCCCGATCGTGGTGATCGGCGAATTGAAGCTTTCGTTCAATCTTGAGCTGGTCCTGCAGGCGGTCGACCGCGCCGGCGCTTGCGACGAAGTCTGGCTCGCCGCCAGACTGTCCGCCCGCGGTAAGGGGCGCGAAAACGACGCCCGCTACCGCAATCTCTGCCGCCGGCTGGGTTTTGGCATGCTCGCGGTCACCAACACCGGCGAGGTCGAGGTGATCGTCAAGCCGCCCACGACCAGCCCGCGCCGCGACCCGAAGAAGCGCTCCCGCCTCGTCGCCGAACACCGGCGGCGCAAGGGCGACCCGGCGCTCGGCGGCAGCACCCGCGCGCCGATCATGACGGCCTATCGCCAGCAGGCGCTGGCCTGCGCTTCGGCGCTGTCGCAGGGGCCGCGGCGGGTGCGCGATCTCAAGCCCGAGATCCCCTATGCGCCGAAGATCCTGCTGCACAATGTCTACGGCTGGTTCGATCGTGCCGAGCGCGGCGTCTATGTCCTGACCGACGCCGGGCATGCCGCGCTGAAACGCTGGCCGCAGCAACCGATCGATTTTGCAGGCGCCGGCGGTTCAGTCCCATGACGGAGATTGAAAATGACGGGAGGGAAGCGATGATCGTGGTGCCGCGGCCAGCCCGACGATCGAGATTTATGACGCCACCAGGCTGCAACGTCTTTGGAAACTGTCCACGCATAGCTGGATTGCCACAGCAATTTCATATTGCAATGCAACATAAGGGCTCCTAGGTATCTCCAATCAAATGAGAGGCCCCGATGAGCGAAGACTGGAATACCAAATATGGAACGCGGCGCGTCCGGCGCGATCCGCCGACCTTGGATGAAGCGATTTTTGCCGCCATCGGCATCACCGACGACCAGGAAGCCCAGGCCGAAATCGCCGCTTCGCTGATGGGGCTGCCGATCGAAGCCGTGACGGCCGAAGTGAAGAAGATCGCGCGCACCTCCGCACGTTCAACGACCCGCGTGATCGCGGGCGAACAGGGTGCGCAGCGCTCGATCGTGGTCGAGCGCCGGGTGGTCAGGCGATTCGGCAACGACAAGCGCACCGGCACCTGAAGTCGCGCCTTCTCGAACAAGGCCCTTCTCGCACAAGGCCTTGGGGCACTAACCGTCCCGGCAGCAATTCGCCGGCTCAATACCGGCGAATTGCGTTTCGCGGGCGATCAGGCGGTCCGGCCCCAACCGTACATTCGCAGAAAAATCTTCCAATATTCGCGGTTGACCTTGGTCATCGCACGCGCCGCATCGGCGGGCGCCGCGATCGCAAGCTTCGCGAGTTCGAACTGCGATTGCTGCTTCAGATCGATGGTGCCGGTGGATTCGCCGTGGCGGAAGGTCAGGTGCGCGCCGAACTTGTTGGCCAGCGCCCGCATCGCCTGGTTTTGCGCACCGGTAGTGATCCGCAGCGCTTCATAGCCCTTCCAGCGTGCTTCCGAGATCAGCCGCTTGAACAGGATGCTGCCGACGCCTTGCCGGCGCACCGTCGCCTCCACGCTGAAAGCGATCTCCGGCAATGCGTCCGGGGTCTCATCCGGCGGATGCAGCTCGGCTGCGCCCCGCACCACACCGTCCTCGATATAGGCGATGATGATGGTGCCGTCGTTGGCGCATTTGGCGGCATAGCGCTCGAGGAAGGTATCGTCCAGAAAGCCGTTGAAACGGTCATGACGGCTTTCCGGATCGAGCCGCAGCAGGTGATCGCGCAACAGCGGCAATTCTTCCTGCTGAAACAGCGTCCGGACGTAGCCCTTGGTGAGCATCAGTCGGGTAATGTCTTCGTGCAGCACTTGGTAGCTCCTCTTGGATGGCCCTCGAGGAGGCGTCGAATCCCTAGACGACAGATATTGTGCATCGCAACATGGAATTCAAGACCGCTTCCCGCCTTAAATAACGGCAGAAGGTCGCGACCGATTGGTTAACGAAATCATCCGTAGTCATACGAGCACCATCTGCGTCTGGGTGACGATGGCCACCAGTTTTCCGTCCTCGGTCTCCAGCCGGGTCTGCCAGACCTGGGTGCGCCGGCCGCGATGTACCGGCGTCGCGGTCGCGATCAGGGTAGTCCCCTCCTTCGCGCCGCCGATGAAGTTGGTCTTGCTTTCGATCGTCGTGGTACCCTTGGCGTCCGCAGGCAAATTGATCACGGTCGCAGCGGCTCCGACCGAATCCGCGAACGCCATGATCGCGCCGCCGTGAATGGTATGGCCGAGCGTGCAGAGATCCGGCCGCACCAGCATCCGCGCCACCACGCGATCCTTCTCGGCGTCGGTGAATGTCACGCCCTTCAATTCGGCAAACGGCATCTTCATCGAACTGATTTTTTCGAGCGGCGTCATGAGCGGCGATCCTCCGTTTTTCGGTACGTGATTCCGGGATGGTCCAAGGGCCAGACTGGAATCTCGAGGTTCCGGGTTCGCGCTTCGCGCGCCCCGGAATGACGGCATTTTGTTCGGCAAGAGTTCTTGAAACAATTGCTTGCGGGGTCAAGCCCGGCAATGACGTCCGAGGTAGTTGTGGTGACAACCGCACCGATATTCGCCATATCGTCGGACATGCGCCAGTTCCCTCCCCGCCGCATCGTCTGTCTGACCGAAGAGACCGTCGAGACGCTGTATCTGCTCGGCGAGCAGGACCGCATCGTCGGCGTCTCCGGCTACGCCATTCGGCCGCCGCGGGTCAGGCGCGAGAAACCGCGGGTATCGGCCTTCATCTCGGCCGACATTCCAAAAATCCTGGCGCTCGAGCCGGACCTCGTTCTGGCCTTCTCCGATCTGCAGGCCAACATATCGGCCGACCTGGCCCGCGCCGGCGTCGCCATCCATGTCTTCAACCAACGCGACATTGCCGGCATTCTGGCGATGATCCGCACCGTGGGCGCGCTGGTCGGCGCGGCGGAGCGCGCCGACCAACTGGCGTCGAGCTACGAAAGGCGTCTGGCTGACGTCGCGGCGACACGTCGGCCCTCGCCGAAACCAAAAGTCTATTTCGAGGAATGGGACGATCCCTTGATCAGCGGCATCGGCTGGGTTTGCGAACTGATCGAAATCGCCGGCGGCGCGGACGCGTTGCCCGATTTGCGCCTTCAACAGGCCGCCAAGGACCGGATCATCTCGCCGGACGTCGTGCGCGCCGCGGCGCCGGACGTGATCCTGGCCTCGTGGTGCGGCAAGAAGGTGGTGCCGGACAGGATCCGGAAGCGGCCGGGCTGGAGCGAGATTCCGGCGGTCCGCAACGACCGCATCGTCGAGATCAAGTCGCCGCTGATCCTGCAGCCCGGCCCGGCCGCGCTGACCGACGGACTCGACGCGATCGTGAAGGCGCTATGGCCGGAATCCCCCTCCTGAGTGCCGTAGGTTGAGGCGCCTACACCTTCTCCACCCCGCACCATTCGGCGATGAACAGCGCGGTCGCCTTGGTCGTTTTCCGCAAGGAATCCAGATCGACATATTCGTTGAAACCGTGGATCGCTGCACCCGAGGCGCCAAAACACAGGCTCGGAATGTTGTAGTTCAGCCCATAGAACCGGGTGTCGGTGAGCGCGGTGAACACGAGATCCTGCACCGCGCCGCCATAGACCGCGCCGAAAGCCTTGCCGAAGGCGGCTTCGGCTTCCGCCGAATCCTTCAGCTCATAGCCTTCCGACAGGAAGCCCGACCATTCCACCTCGGGCGGGTTGTTGGAGAGGAAGCGGTGATCGCGCGCCGCCTTCGAGACGCAGGCGAGTATTTCCTTCTGGCAATCGGCTACCGACCAGCCCGGCAACACCGCGATCCGGCAGTCGACGTCGCACCAGGCCGGCACGCTGGAGGCCCAGTCGCCGCCCTTGATGATGCCGGGATTGAGGTTGATCGGATGCGTCAGCGTCTTGAAATGGCGGTCGCTCTTGGCGCGTTCGTTCCATTCGGCCTCGAGTTTTTGCAGCTCCCCGATCAGGTGATAGGCCGCCATGATGGCGTTGGCTCCGGAACCGGCATAGGCCACGTGGACCGGTAGGCCGCGCACCTTCAGGCGAAACCAGATCACGCCGACCTGCGAGCGCACCATCTTGCCGCCGGTCGGCTCCGGGATGAAGCAGGCATCGGCGCGGTAACCGCGCTGCAGGGTCGAGAGCGCCCCGACGCCGGTGCTTTCCTCCTCGATCACGGACTGAAAGTGAATCCGGGCCGTCGGCTTCAGCCCCGCGGCCTTGATCGCATCGAGCGCGTAAAGCGCGCCGATGGTGCCCGACTTCATATCGCAGGCGCCGCGCCCGTACATCTTGCCGTCCTTGATGACCGGCGAGAACGGCGGCGTCTCCCACAGTTCCAGCGGTCCGGCGGGCACGACATCGCAGTGTCCCTGCAGGATCAGCGATTTTCCGGCGTTGGTGGCGGGCCGGTAGGTGCCGACCACGGTCCGCGCCCTGGAGAAATCATGTTCGATCGGGCCGTAGCCGCGCAGATCCTTCAAGTCCTCGACATCGATATGCCAGTCGTCGACCTCGTAGCCGCGCTGCCGCAGCAGATCGCCGATCATGTCCTGGCACGGCCCCTCGGCGCCACGGGTGGAGGGAATGGCGACGAAATCGCCGGTGGTGGCAAGCTGCGCGTCGAAATTGGCGTCGACCGCGTCGAGAATTTTCTGTCTGGTGTCGATGGCGTTCATTTCCGTCACGTCTTCCCTCGTCCCTTGTCGCTTTCAGAATCGCCGGCCGGCCCATACACTCTCCGCCCGGATCGTGAGCCAATGGAGACACGGATGCCCGCCAACCGCAATATCCTCTATCTCATCATCGGCGCGTTGGTCGTCGGGGTGAGCGTGCTCGGCTACAACCTCTACCAGACCAAGAAGCAACCGGAGGGTCTGCAGATCAATCTCGGCCCGAACGGGTTGAAGATACAGAACAAGTGATACAGGCCGTGCCATCATGAAGACTTCACACGTCAGGCGTTTTTCGATCCTGCTGCTTGGCGGTCTCGCGCTGTCGCCGCTCGAGGCGTCGGCCCTCGAAGGGCAAGTGTCCCGGGAGCAGGACATCGTCAATCTGCAGCTGGGCCAGCGCGTCAAGGTCGACGACGGCACATGTCCCCCCGGCCAGATCAAGGAAATTTCCGGCGCCAGGATGACCCCGGCGGGGGTCGTCCGCGCGCAAAAATGCATTCCGCGCATCAAGAAATGATGAATGCAGCCCGGCTCAGGTCCGGCGCGAAACGACAGCGCGGCTCTGGCTTGCTGATTTAAGGCGCATCCACGGTTCAAGCTCGAGCGCATGCTTCGCTTGAAAATGCCCTAATTCGCCGGCTCGAACATGCATTGCAGCGTCGGCTTGGCGATCACGGTGAAGGTAGGGCCGATCTCGGATCGTTTCGACGCCGGCACCCATTCGGTCTCGATGGTCGGCACGCCGGTCTCGCTGATGCCGCGCAGCAGGGCTTCGCGCAGATCAGCGTCTTGGACGGCTGCAGCGGCATGATCGTGCAGGCATCCGCAGACGCTTTCGGGATGGGCCCAGCGTCCCACCATGTGCGGCGCGCACAGGCGCACGAATTCGCCGCGCGGATCCGGAAGCCGCTGCCACGACCGCAATTGAACCTGCTGCACGAAATTTTGCTGGTTTTGGGCCTGTGCCGACGCCGTCAGCAACAGCGACGCGACGATCGCCGCACCCGAAACTCGGAGAAGCATGTTCACCCCTACCCTGCCCAGCTGCGGCCTAGCGGGCCGCAACGACCATGCCGTGGGAAGCCGCAGTGACGATCGGGGAGCCGGTATAGGCGAAGGTACCGATGCCCGGCAGGTGGCTATCCGCCGAGCCCGCGATCGAGGGGCCAGCCAGCACAAAGACCGACGCAAGGATAAAGCTGAGGGCTCGCATTTGACTGTCTCCGGTTTGCCAAACCCGGCGCTGTCCGCCGTTGTCGTTATCGCCTTGATAACCATGCGGCGTTTCCGCCGTTCTGCGCCAAAGCGGAAAATGGTTTCGTCGCGGCGGAGAATTGTTTCTTCGCCGTCATCCAACGAAACAATGATATGCGGAAACTTCCGCGAATTTCGCCAACCAGGCTCGTTCAAGCGCCCGGCGCCGCGCCGCAGCCGGCGGTCTCGCAGCGAGGGCTGCTTTTTAACCTTTCTGGCGGAGAAGACCCTCGAAAGCCGGTGAACCGAAGCCTCCCGCCGGCTGACTCAATGGGATCGATCGCGCTGCAACTTTTCTAGGCAGTTGCGCGTTGTCGTCTAGTTTCAATAAAGGAATCCAGTCGTGGCCAATGGCAACGTCGATGTTGGCAGTGAAAACCCGACCCGCAAACCGGGCCAACCGCCGGTCGAGCACTTGGCCGTGATCAGCGGTCCGTCAGGCCTGCGCACCGAACCATCCAATCCCCTGACGAAAGCAGGGCCGAGGATTTCCGTCGCCATGGCGCAGCAATGCGGCGACAGCGGCCACCAATCGGCGCCGCAAAAACTGGTGCATCTGGTCGGTTGCCGCGATTCCAAGGCCCGGCCGGCGCCGTGGGTCCGCCCCAGCCCGGCGCCGGTGAAACGGTAGCTAACCGGTCATTGAATGAACTCGCCGCACTTCTGGATCGTGGTATCGGCAGCCCCCCACGGCATGATCGGCACCGAGGAGGTCGAATTCTTCGGCGAGCCTTCGATCAGCCGGTCCGAATAGACCATATAGACCAGCACGTTCCGCTTGGCATCGCAGCCGCGCACGATCTGCATCTTCTTGAAGAAAAGCGAGCGCCGTTTGCGGAACATGTCGTCGCCCTGCTCCAGCTTGCCCTTGAAATGAATCGGACCGATCTGGCGGCAGGCCAGCGAAATATCCGAGACTTCCTCGGCAAGCCCGAGCCACCCCTTGAAGCCGCCCCTTTCTGGCACCGTGAAATGGCAGGCCACCCCCTCGACCTCGGGGTCATCGACACCATAGGTCGCAAGCTTGTCGTTCGGGCTAAGTAGCTTGAACACCGTCGAGCGCCGGAAGATCAGGTCGGGCTCGTCGGCGGCCAAGGCGTTTGAGCCCGGCCACAGCGCCAAGACCAGCCCCAGCAAAGCGAGAGGTTTCCACCTCGTGTCATACGAACTCAGGGCTTTGCGTGTCATCTCTGTCTCCGTTGGCGCACCCAGCCCATGTAGGTGTCGGGATGCCCCACAGGAAGGCCGCCGGTAACGGAGGCCGTCTGCCCGTTTACCTTCGTGTGAGGCTTTTTTGTTACGCTTTC
>Ga0182014_10008650_pt1 | contig 10347 bp, 9 predicted proteins | sample 612S2DmetaG_FD_120489 | JGI IMG/M metagenome (GOLD analysis project Ga0182014, IMG submission 120489) | Permafrost microbial communities from Stordalen Mire, Sweden - 612S2D metaG | ecosystem: Environmental > Terrestrial > Soil > Wetlands > Permafrost | place: Sweden: Stordalen | collected...
CGACAGCGATCTGATTGCGCATTTTCAAGAGGATGGGCCGGGTTGGCAGGAGCGAATCAACGACGCGCTGCGGCGGGCAACGGGCTTGTAAGCTGGCAGTGGCGGCAATTGGCCGAAGCTGGCACGACAGCGGACTGGCAGAAATCGGCCAGCTGCGGAAATTCAGACTGACCCCTACCCAAACGGGCCGCCCTGGCGCGCCTCGGCGAATCCCGTTACCACCGAACCCGCCTTGACCTCAGCCTCGCCCTTCTGGACCCCGTCCCGTCACGCCGACCGGCGGCCGCGCCTGGCGGCGCGGGCGCGTCTCGCCGCCCTCGTCCGCGGCCATTTCGCGGCCGAAGGCTTCCTCGAGGTCGAGCCGGCGGCGCTGCAGGTCTCCCCCGGCGCCGAGGCCCATCTGCACGCCTTCGCCACCTCGATGATCGGCCCGGACGGCGTCCCTCGCCCCGCCTATCTCCACACCTCGCCGGAATTCGCGATGAAGAAGCTGCTGGCGGCGGGCGAGCGGCGGATTTTCGCGCTGTCGCGGGTGTTCCGCAATCGCGAGCGCGGCGCGCTGCATGCGCCGGAATTCACCATGCTCGAATGGTATCGCGCCGAAGCGCCGATCGAAGCGCTGATGACGGACTGCGCGGCGACGCTGCGGCTCGCCGCGGAGGCGGCGGGCGCGCGTCGCCTGCGCTGGCGCGGCCGCGAGGCTGACCCGTTCGCCCCGCCGGAGCGGTTGACGGTCGGCGACGCATTCCGCCTCCATGCCGCAATCGACCTCTTTGCTTCGCTGCCGGCCGACGGCCGCGGCGCGCCGGACCGCGACCGTCTCGTCCGTCAGGCGACCGACATCGGCGTTCGCGTCAGCGCCGACGATTCGTGGTCGGACGTGTTCAGCCGCATCCTTGCCGACCGCATCGAGCCGCGGCTCGGCCTCGGCCGGCCGACTTTCCTTACCGATTATCCGGTGCCGCAGGCGGCGCTGGCGAGGGTCTCGGCCCAAGACCCGCGCGTCGCCGAGCGCTTCGAGCTCTACGCCTGCGGCGTCGAGCTCGCCAACGCCTTCGGCGAGCTGACCGATCCGGTCGAGCAGCGCCGCCGCTTCGAGGAGGAAATGGCGGTCAAGCGGCGCGTCTACGGCGAAGCCTATCCGATCGACGAAGATTTTCTCGCGGCGCTTGGCGAAATGCCCGAGGCGAGCGGCGCCGCGCTCGGCTTCGACCGGCTGGTCATGCTCGCCTGCGGCGCCGAGCGCATCGAGGACGTGCAATGGACGCCGGTATTCGATCCCAGCGAGGACGAGCGATGAGCGGCGCCGGCGCCCTGATGGAGAACGCCCGCGACGAGCTGACGCGGGTCTACGGCTTTTCCGGCTTCCGGCCCGGCCAGGAGGAAATCGTCGCGGCGGTGCTCGCCGGCGAGGACGTGCTGGCGGTGATGCCGACCGGCAGCGGCAAGTCGCTGTGCTTCCAGCTGCCGGCGCTGGCGCGCCGCGGCCTGACGCTGGTCGTTTCGCCGCTGATCGCGCTGATGCGCGATCAGGTCGCCCAGCTCGTCGAACTCGGCGTGTCGGCGGCGGCGCTGAACTCGGCCTCCGAGCCCTCCGAGCGCCAACGCGTCGCGCGAGCGTTGCGCGACCGCTCGCTGCGCCTGCTCTATGTCGCGCCCGAACGGCTGGCGCGGGAGGACACGCTGGCGATGCTCAGCCAAGCGCGCGTCGACCTCTTCGCCATCGACGAGGCTCATTGCGTCTCGCAATGGGGCCACGATTTTCGCCCCGAATACCTGCGCCTGCGCGAGGCGGCGGAAGCGCTCGGCGGCGTGCAGACGATCGCGGTGACCGCGACCGCCGACGCGCCGACGCGCGCCGACGTCGTCGAGCGGCTGTTCCTTCGCCGCCCGCGCGCGTTCGTGCGCTCGTTCGACCGGCCGAACCTGTTCCTGGCGATGCGGCCGAAGGGCAATGCGACGCGCCTGCTCGCGGAGCGGCTGGATAGGCACCGGGGCGAGAGCGGCGTCATCTATTGCGCCTCGCGCAAGCGCGCCGAGGAGCTGGCGCGCGAATTTTCCGCCCAAGGGCGTCGCGCGCTGCCCTATCACGCCGGCCTCGACCACGCCGAGCGCTCGCGCAACCAGGACGCCTTTTTGCAGGAAGACGGCGTCGTCATCTGCGCGACGACCGCCTTCGGCATGGGAATCGACAAGCCCGACGTGCGCTTCGTCTTCCACGCCGACATGCCGTCCTCGATCGAGGCCTATTACCAGGAGATCGGCCGCGCCGGCCGCGACGGGCTGCCCGCCGATACATTCACACTCTATGGCGTCGGCGACATCGAGTTGCGCCGGCGACAGATTGCCGAAAGCGGCGCGCCCGACGAGCGCAAGCGCGTCGAAATGAGCAAGCTCGACGATCTGGTGACGCTGTGCGAGACAGCGCGCTGCCGCCGCCAGGTTCTGCTCGGCATGTTCGGCGAGGAATCCAGCCCGTGCGGCCATTGCGACGTCTGCCAGGGCGCGGTCAGGCTGGTTGACGGGCGGATCGAGGCGCAGAAGGCGCTCTCTGCGGTGCTGCGCACCTCCGGGCGCTTCTTCTTCGGCCATCTCGCCAACATCCTCGCGGGCAAGCCGACCGACGCGGTGATGCGCCACGGCCACGATCGGCTCAAGACCTTCGGCGTCGGCAAGGACCGCGCGCCCGCCGACTGGCGCGGGGTGCTGCGCCAGTTGCGCTCGGCCAAGCTGATCGCCGAGGACGGCGCCGACCGCGACCGGCTGGTCGTCACCGACGAGGGGCGAAAGGTGCTGCGCGGCGAAGCCCCGTTCGCGCTGCGCGAGGACGTCGTCGCCAAGCGACCGCGGCGCGAAAAGCGCCTGCCCGCTGCGCCGGGCGAGGCCGACGCCGATCTGCTTGCGGCGCTGAAGGCGTTGCGCGGCGCGCTGGCGCGCGCGCAAGGGCAGCCCGCCTATATCGTCTTTCCCGACCGCAGCCTGATCGAGATGGTCGCCGAGCGGCCGCGCACGCTCGACGAGCTTTCCGCCATTCACGGCGTCGGCGCCGCCAAGCTACAAAAATACGGCGCCGCCTTCCTCGCCGCGATCCGAGGCCACGCCGATGCCTGAGCTGCCCGAAGTCGAGACGGTGCGGCGCGGCTTGGCGCCCGCGCTTGTCGGCAAGCGCTTCCTCAGCGTCGAAACGCGGCGGGGCGATTTGCGCGTTCCCTTCCCCGAGCGCTTCGCCGAACGCCTGACCGGGCGACGGATCGAAGCGTTGACGCGGCGCGCGAAATATCTGCTGGCGGCGCTCGACGGCGGCGAGACGCTGATCATGCATCTCGGCATGTCCGGCTCGTTTCGCGTCGAACGCGGCGGCGAGACGGTCGTTCCGGCGCTCCATCGCGAGCGGCCGAAAATCGCCGCGCACGATCACGTCGTCTTCACGCTCGAAGGCGGCGCGCGCGTCGTCTACAACGATCCGCGGCGCTTCGGCGCGATGACGCTCGCGCCGACGCGCGGCCTCGCCGAGCGCCCGCTGTTTCGCGATCTCGGCGTCGAGCCGCTGTCGAAGGACTTCGACGCGGCGCGGCTCGCCGCGCTCCTGGCGGGCGCGCGCACGCCGCTGAAGAGCGCGCTGCTCGACCAGAAGCGCATCGCCGGGCTCGGCAACATCTACGTCTGCGAGGCGCTGCATCGCGCGCGGCTCTCGCCGCTGCGCGAGGCCGGGACGCTCGTCGATGCCAAGGGCGCGCCGAAGCGCGCCGCCAAAGCGCTCGCCCAGGCGATCCGCGACGTGTTGGAAGAGGCGATCGAAGCGGGCGGTTCGACCTTGCGCGATCACCGCCGGACCGACGGCGAACTCGGGCGCTTCCAGCTTTCCTTCGCCGTCTACGACCGCGAGGGCGCCGCCTGCCCGAGAGCAGGCTGCCGCGGAACGATCGCACGAATCGTCCAGAACGGGCGATCGACGTTCTCCTGCCCGGCTTGCCAGAAATAGCGCCGGCTGCCGCCATCTCGGCAGGCGCCGCTTCGGCGAGGCGTCGCCCCATTGCAGAGCGACGTCGCGGAAGATTTCCGGCGCGGCCGCCAGCGCGACGTCACGGAAATCTTGCCGACGAAGCGGCGCTCCTCGGGGAGCTTACGAGCTTTGTCTCAGCCCCACGGCAACAGTTTTCTCCAGTTCCTCGGCACATATTCGAGGAGCTTGTTGAAACCCGGAGTCGCCTTGGCGATCGCGCTGACGTAGTGGCGCACGTAGGTCTGTCTTGCATAGGACTTCGAGTCCACCCAGCAGAACTGCAGACTCATGCGCTGGCTCTTCTGCGGGAGGAAGCCGTGCCACGATTTGTCGGAAACTCGGAAGAGGCACATCTTGCCGAATTCCGGCGCATATTCGAAGGCGTAGTCCTCACGGTCGTTGCTGCGCAGGATACGAAGCCGACCCCGCTCGTAGGGATATTCGCGGGTGAAACCCAGCAGCACAGTGAAGATCTTGTGCTTCGAATCGGGGTGCGCATAGCCTTCGTTGTAGTGGCCGGTCGTGTTTCCCATCATGACGAGCGTCGGATAGGCGTTGGAGAGATCGACGCCGAATTTCTTCTCGACGATCTTGCGGAACCGGGGGTTCTGCAAGTCTTTGAGCACGGCTTCGAATTTCGGCCCGTAGCGCAGGTTGGGAACGCCGTAGGTGCCGCGATGGGGAATGACCGGCGCGTCCGCTAAAACCTCGTCTCTTCGGCTCAACGGAATCGCCTGATCGACGAATGCATAATCGTAAGGATCGTGGCGAACCTCCATCGCGGAAATGGCGGCTTCGTCCAGCATGACGAACGGTTGATCAACCTGTGACATGGCTCTCCCTCTTGAATTGCGCGCAAGCCGCGGTCAAGGAATCGAACGCTTCGAGCGCTTGGGCTCCGTTTCCTGGTCTCGCGATTTCATGGTCGCTGTAGGGTCACAGGCCGGTCCGGCAGACAAAGTTGCCAACGGTCGCGCCATTCGGGGACGACGTAATTGACTTCCAGCAAGCGGCGCACGCCGACGATCGGACGCTTTTCAAATCCATGGAAGGTCGTTTCGCTGCGAACGAAAATCACGGCGCTGTTGAATTTCGCCGTTCCGCGATCGACCCATTTTTGATTGGCGTCGTAGATATCGGTGCCCCAGTTCTTCGCTTCCGGCCCGGTGCACAGGTAGATCACCATCGAGAACAGCTTGGCGGTGATGTCGGGATGCGGCTTGAGCCACATGCCGTCGGTGTCCTGCATATATTCGATCCGCAGGAAGCCGCCTTCGAGCCTTTCGGGCGCAAGTCGACAGGTTTCGGAAAATTGCCGCGCGATCTCGGGGCGTTGGAACGCCTCGACAAAAGCCTTCACGGCAGGAAAGTCTTCTTGCAGCTTGGGCGTAAAGAAGGTGCGTTTCCTGTTGTTCTCGCCCAGGTCGCGCACGCCGCCGCAATCGGCGAAATCCGGCGGCTTGATCGGCAACGTCATCACGCCGAGGCAAGCGCTCTCCGGCAGCGCGTCTTCCAGCAACCATCGAGTGTAAGGCGATTCGAGCCGAGTCGATTTTTTCATCGCGCTGATGAAATGCCGGGCCGTTTCGGCCGGATCTGGCACAACGGGAAATGTCACGAGCCGCTCCTATCGTTGGTCAATGAAAACTCGGTCACGCCATCGGTCCTCCGGCGGCGCCGTCGGCCAGCGGCCGCCACACGCCTGATCTCGCTGCGCGTGGCGGGCCTCGAGGCTGTCCGGCGTCCGCCCATCGAGCCGGTTGCGGACGGTCTCGCGACCCGGACCCGCCGCGCCACGGACTGCTTTTATGCCTTTTTCGCTTAGAATGGGTGCGGCGCCTTGACCCATGGCCGCCGGCGACGATGACGGGCCGGTCTCGACCATCAGATTGGACTTGTAACCGCAGGCGGGCGGCAGGGAAAGGCGCAGCGTCGCTTGCCGCTTTCGCTCCCGCCGCGTGGCGGCGCGGGCCGTCAAAGGCCTCCGATCACAGCTGGAACGACCATCGGAATCGCTCTGGCGAGCGCCGAAAGCGGCCGATCGGTTCGGCCGGACTTCGCCGAATCGGCGCCTCGAGGAAGATGGAGCGGGCGAAGGGAATCGAACCCTCGTGTGAAGCTTGGGAAGCTTCCGTTCTGCCATTGAACTACGCCCGCGTTCGCCCTTCTCGAGGGACGGCGCGAAATCGTTTATAGCGCGCCGCGCGAGCGGGCGGCAAGCCGGCGACCGGGCGATTCTTCAGGCCCTACCGAAGTCGCGAAAGTGCTTCGACAGCTTCAGCCCTTGGCCCTGGCAGTTCGACGTCGCGCTCGCGCCGTAGAGTTCGTCGGCGGCGTCGGCCAGACCTTCGAAGATGAGGCGGCCGACCGGCTGCCCGTCCTCGATGAGGAACGGCACGTCGCGGCTGCGCACTTCGAGCACGGCGCGCGCGCTCGGAAGGCCGTCGGGGCCGTGGCCGAAGCCGGGATCGAAGAAGCCGGCGTAGTGAACGCGGAATTCGCCGATCGCCGGATCGATCGGCGCCATTTCGGCGGCGAGGTCGGGCGGAATCTGCAACTTCTCCCGGCTGGCGAGAATGTAGAACTCGTCAGGGTCGAGGATGAGCCGTCCGTCCGCGCGCGCGTAGATCGGCTCCCAGAAATCCTCGGCGGCGTACCCCCGGGGCTTGTCGACATCGATCACATTGCCGTTCTTGATGGCGCGATAGCCGACGATCTCTTTGGCGTCGCCGCTCAGCGCGACGCGCATCACCAAGCCTTCGCGCACGTCGATATCGCCGTCGACCAGCGGGCTGCGAGGGTAGTGGGCCAGTTTGAGTAAGGCAGAAAGGCGCTGCGAGGCCCGCGCAAGTTCGAGGCGTCAAACAGAATTTATCAACAGGCAGGGTCGTTTTGAATTGGTGACACCGGCATGGTGTCCGTGCAAAATGGCGACAGCCATCGACGACAAGCAAGGCAGGCGGCGGATGACAAACACAGGCGGCCCACTGGGCTTATTCCCGTCTGATGAGGAGCCGGCTCCAAACACGGGTTCATCAAATATCATTGAGGCTCGCGGCACCGGAGTTCTCCCATACCAGCGGCTTCTTACGATGGTACGGACGCGCGTCATCAACAGCAAGGTTGATATCGAACTTGATCAAATTCAGCCAGCAAGTCTCGATCTGAGGCTCGGCCGATATGCGTATCGTGTCCGCGCAAGTTTTCTGCCCGGCTTGAATTCGATCGTAATGGAAAGGATCAAAGACCTTGACGGGTTCCCGCCGATTGATCTTGAAGGGGGGGCGGTTTTTGAGCGTGGTGCGGTATATGTTGTCGAATTGTCGGAAGCGGTTAGCCTAAATTCGGATACTTTAGGCGTGGCGAACCCAAAGAGTTCGACAGGGCGCTTGGACGTTTTGACCCGCCTGATAACAGACCGCGCAACAGCGTTTGACCGTATAGAGAAAGGATATGAAGGGTCATTGTTTCTTGAGGTTGCCCCACTTACATTTAGCATTGTCGTTCGTTCGGGGGTGCGACTCAATCAGGTTCGTTTCCAACGAGACCGTGGTGTAATTGGCGGTATGCTAAGCCAGGCCGACACCGACACGTTTTATTCTCAGGGACAGTTGATCCGTTCTCCAACCCCCCTCCTTCCGTTGCGAGAGGGCGTTTTTGTGCCAGTCACTGTTGATCTCAAAGGCAGCGGCCCCGGTGCAATAGTCGGCTACAAAGCGAAAAGAAACTCCAACCGGATTGATGTTGGGCTCATCAATCACTACGACCCGCGGGAGTTTTGGTATAAGATTGAAAGTACGGATGGAAGTCTTAATTTGGATGAAGGTGATTTTTACCTCCTTGCCACGCGGGAAGACGTGGGGGTTCCCCCGCAGACGGCCGCCGAAATGGTGCCTTACGACACGCGTTCAGGAGAGTTTAGAGCCCACTATGCTGGGTTCTTCGACCCGGGGTTTGGGTGGGCTGACGGAAAAGCTGGAGGTAGTAAGGCTGTCTTGGAGGTGCGCTCCAACGGCGTATCGTTCACATTGGAACATGGGCAGATCATTGGATGGCTCCGCTATGCCCAGATCGCCACTGGGTATACCGAGAAGCTTTATGGCAGGAATGATTTCAAATCGAGCTACCAAGGCCAAGGCGTCGCGCTTGCCAAACATTTCAAGGAGTGGCCGACGTAACGTTTGGCCCGGCGGTCGTCGGTTCGCGGTCGCTCACATCGCCCGTGGCGATATCGACCATGCGCTTGGCCCATTGATTCAAATCGCGCGGGCGCTTGGTTGATTTTGTCATAGACCGACCCTTGGTCGATAGCTCAGTGAGCATGACGGGTTCGCCGAGTGGTGTTCGAAATGAGCGCGCATGCCATTGGTGGAACGCTTGTGAACCCTGACAGGCTTCGCGCACTCGGGGCAGCGCGTCGGGTGAGTTGTCCTCACAGCGTCGTCGATGGCGACACGATTCCATCGCCCATAAGACGCAATGTCCACAAAGTTTCTTAGATCAATGCCCATCGTCACATTATGCGACAAGGATGCAATGTCGCCAGATCGAAAATCGCGCGCCACGTTCGAACTGGCCCACTGCCTGCGCGGGGCGGAAGTTGACGCCGGGCGGCGGAGGGGACTAGGAAAGCGCGTTCGTGGTCATTTGAGCCGATCGGCTTGCCGCCACGTTAAACAACGGGCTAAAAGATCGGGGCCATCTTGCTCGCCCGCGGTCTTTTCCAACCCCTCGCCCCTCGGGGGCGGGAAAGGAGCGCCAGTGTCTATTCCTTGTACGGCCCGCGACCCGCGTTCGCTGCGGCCCGCCACCCGCCTGGTTCACGGCGGCTCGCTTCGCTCGCAATTCTTCGAGACGTCGGAAGCGCTGTTCCTGACCCAGGCCTATCTCTACGAAAAGATGGAGGACGCGGAGGCCCGCTTCAAAGGCGAGGCCCCGGGTTTCACCTATTCGCGCTACTCCAACCCGACGGTGGCGATGTTCGAAAGCCGCATGGCGCTCATCGAGGGCGCGGAAGCGGCGCGCGCCACGGCCAGCGGCATGGCTGCGGTCACGGGGGCGCTGCTCGGCCAGGTGAAGGCGGGCGACCACGTCGTCGCGTCGCGAGCCCTGTTCGGCTCGTGCCTGTACGTCGTCGAGGACGTGCTGCCGCGCTTCGGCGTCGCCACGACGCTGGTCGAGGGCGCCGATCTCGACGCTTGGCGCGCCGCGATCCGTCCGGAGACCAAGACCGCCTTTCTCGAAAGCCCAACCAATCCGACGCTGGAGGTGATCGACATCGCCGCCGTGGCCGAGATCGTCCACGCCGGCGGCGCGACGCTGGTGGTCGACAACGTCTTCGCTTCGCCGATGCTGCAGCATCCGCTGAAGCTCGGCGCCGACTGCGTCGTCTATTCCGCCACCAAGCACATCGACGGGCAGGGGCGCGCGCTCGGCGGCGTCATTCTCGCTTCGCAAGCATTCGTCGACGCCCATCTCCACAACTTCCTGCGCCACACTGGCCCGTGTCTTTCGCCGTTCAACGCCTGGGTCATGCTCAAGTCGCTGGAGACGCTGCCGCTGCGCGTCGCCGAGCAGGCGCGCTCGGCGGGAAGAATCGCCGATCATCTCGCCGGCCATCCGCGAATCGCGCGCGTCTTCTATCCCGGCCGCGCCGACCATCCGCAGCGGGCGATCGCCGCCAAGCAGATGGAGAGCGGCGGCACGCTGATCGCTTTCGAGATCGCCGGGGGGAAACCCGAAGCCTTCGCCTTCGCCAACGCGCTGACGATCATCGGCATCTCCAACAATCTCGGCGACGCCAAGAGCCTGATCACCCATCCGGCGACGACGACGCACCAGAGCCTCGCGCCGGAGCGCCGCGCCGCGCTCGGCATCGGACCGGGATTGCTTCGCCTGTCGGTCGGCCTCGAAGACGTCGAAGATCTGATCGAGGATTTGGATCAGGCGCTGGCGACGCTGGCGGCCAGTGGTCGGCGCGCGGCCGAATGAACCCCCGCAAGGGGTTTGCGGGACTGATCGCAAACGGCCGGTCCGCTGTGCCTGATCCGTGCTCGGCGTCAAGGCCAAGCCCGTTTCACGGGTCGCGCGCCATAGGGCGTTCGCCAGAACGCCCGTCTCTCGACGGGCTATGCGCGCGAGCCTTGACTCCTGCGCGCGGCTCAGGCGCTTGGCCTCCGTGATCGTTGCTGCGGAAGCCGGCCTTGCGGCCGGCTCCGAACAGCAACGACCATGGAAACGGAAAGCCGCATCGGAGCGGCGCGGTCACCGCGGAGCGGGCGAAGCGCAGCGGAGCAGCCGCGCAGCGGCGGCCGAACGCTACGCGTTCGCCTGGACTTGACGGC
>Ga0182014_10008652_pt1 | contig 10344 bp, 9 predicted proteins | sample 612S2DmetaG_FD_120489 | JGI IMG/M metagenome (GOLD analysis project Ga0182014, IMG submission 120489) | Permafrost microbial communities from Stordalen Mire, Sweden - 612S2D metaG | ecosystem: Environmental > Terrestrial > Soil > Wetlands > Permafrost | place: Sweden: Stordalen | collected...
CGCGACGTCAATGGGCTCGTGCACCCCGACGATACGGTGCGCCCAGGGATGACCGATCAACAAGCGGCTCAAAGTCCCAACCGGGCCTGGAATCTTGTTCAAACCCCCGTGGTGACGCAGCACGTCCGCCCAGTCGACAACCGGTGCGTCCAAAATAACTGCGTTCACGCGATCTGAGAACCACGAACGGTCCAGCGTCTGCAGGACGATCGCGCCGCCCATGGACCACCCGAGCAAGACGATCTCCTGCGCACCCTCGTCGACGGCATACAAAAGAGCCGCCTCGAGGTCTCGCCACTCCGACAGACCCAGGCCATACCTGCCGTCCGAACTGGACGGGGCGCCGAGGTCGTTGCGATACATAGGTATCAGGGCGGTGAAGCCGAGGTCATGAAGCACCGGCACCGCTCGGAGGCACTCCTGACGTGAAGCACCCCTGCCATGGACAAGAATCGCCCAACGACGCCCGGCACCACCGGGCGCAGTCACTTCCCAGGCCGCAAGCGGCCCGATCTCCGAAGTGATCTCCACGTCACGGCTCGGGAGCCCCAACGCGTCCTGGGGGTTGCCTGCGAAGTAGTACTGGTTCCACCGGGCTGGGCCGACACGCAACTCGCCGGCATCCACGCCCTCGAGAACCCGCCGAACGCGACCTGCCTCCCGATCCACGTTCAGGACCTCGCCCACCCTGGCGTGGCCCTGACCAGCGTCGAACCAGAGCCCGTAATGACCTGGCTGGGCTGACTCCGACGTCAGCCCAAGCGTCACGTTGTCATCATCAAAGCCCAGAATCTGCGTGTCGTCCGGCTTCAGCCGATCCGGAGTCAGCACTCTGCGAGCGAAATACGTGGCCGCGCCGACAACTCCTGCAACGGACACGGCAGCCGCGGCGATGCCCGCCGCGCCGGCCGTGACGAGGCTCTTCGAGGTGACCCTGAAAATTGTCGGCACGACAGCATCGTTGCAGGTTCACAATGCATCCATGGACCTACCCATCACCCTCCCGGTGTCGCCCATGCTCGCCAAGGCCGTGAGCTGGGCAGGCATCGAGGATCTGATCGCAAAGAAGCTCGTACAGCTGGAGCCCAAGTGGGATGGCTTCCGCTGCATCGTGCTGCGCGACGGTGACCAGGTGGAGCTCGCGAGTCGCGGATCCAAACCTCTGACCCGATACTTTCCGGAAGTGGTTCGGGCAGTCCGCGAACATCTTCCGCGACGATGCGCCATCGACGCCGAGATCGTCGTACGCGCAGGCTCGCCGGGCACCCAACGACTCGATTGGGGAAGCTTGTCCCAGCGCATCCATCCAGCAGACTCCCGTGTCCATCGCCTCTCGGTGGAGACTCCCGCGGAACTCATCTGCTTCGACATCCTGGCCCTGGGCGACCACGACCTGACTGGCATGCCGTTCGCGGTCCGCCGCAGGCAGCTGGAGGCAGTTCTGTCCCGCGTTGCGGTTGACGCTCCCGTTCACCTGACCAGGACCACCACCGATGCTGCCACCGCCCGCGAATGGTTTGAGCGGTTCGAGGGTGCCGGTCTGGACGGTGTTGTCGCCAAGGCCCTCGCCGCCCCCTATCAGCAGGGCAAGCGCGTCATGTTCAAGATCAAGCACTCAAGAACAGCCGAGGCAGTGGTCGTGGGTTACCGGATCCACAAGTCGGGCAGTGGTGTCGGTTCACTTCTCCTGGGCTTGTACGACGAGCATGGCACCCTCTACAACGTCGGCGGAATCGCAGCATTCACCGATGTCCGACGCCTCGAACTGATCGACGAGCTTGCGCCTCTGACGATCACTGACGAACAAGGGGATGCGACGACGAGCGCCACGGATCGCTCCCGGTTCAGCGGCACCAAGGACATGAGCTTCGTCAGGTTGCGACCCCAGCGGGTGGTCGAGGTGAAGTTCGACCAGATGGAGGGACCACGATTTCGTCATACGGTGACATTCCTGCGCTGGCGCCCCGACCGCGACCCGCAGTCCTGTACCTCAGGGCAGGTCGACCGCCCAATAGCCTACGACCTGGCCTCCGTCTTCCAGCGATGAGCAGCAGAACCGCATCGTCCACAAGCTGTCACCCTGGTTCGGAAGGGCGATCCCGGCTGCCTGAGCCCTGGCAGTTCGGCATCCTCGGGGTGTCCGTCGCATAGGCCCGAACCCTGGCTGCATGGTGAGCACGCTCACGAAGACTGTTCGGGGTCCAAAACATCAGCGATGTCTCGGCCGTAGGCCAGGACGGCCTGCCCCGCACTATGAGCCTGCACCAGGAGGACTACACAGCGCCCGCCTCGATCTCAGGAGGCAGGCACTGTCGCCGGTAGCGGCTGACCACCGGTGGCCAACCGCTCGGCCACCGGGCAAGGCACGTCCAGCGACTGCGCCACCGCCCGCGGCCCCGCACTGGTTAGCCCTTGGTGGAGGGGTGTCGGATCACTGCACCACACAGATCCATGTCAGCGCATCTCATGGGAGTCACGACGTCTTCGGGTGGGCTGGACCCTGGGCGGTTCCCCCGGCATCTTCGGGAAGTCGGGAGGAAACGGCATCTCCCCCAGCCCTCTGCTGGCAACGTCCTGGTCCCACAGGGCGATCGCCGCAGACACATCACCCACCGCGTCATCGATCCCGGCCCACGCATCGCCCTGCTCGGCGAGAATGGCCGGCACCGTACGCACCGTGAAATCCCCCGGTCTCACATCTGCCAGTCGCTCCCACGAAACAGGCATCGATACCGGTGCGCCAGGCAGAGGGCGGGGGCTGTACGAAGACGCGATGGTGCGGTCACGGTTGGCTTGGTTGAAGTCGACGAAGATCTTCGGGCCACGTTCCTCCTTCCACCACGCACTCGTGACCTGGTCCGGCATGCGACGCTCGAGCTCTCGCGCAATTCCGATGACCCCATGGCGCACGTCGAGGAACTCACGCGTCGGACTGACCCGGGCAAAGACGTGCACCCCACGATTGCCGGACGTCTTGGCCCAACCGGTGAGGCCGATCTCCTGCAGCAGGTCCTTCAGTGCGTATGCCGCCCGCACGGCGTCCACGAAGCCCGTCCCGGGCTGGGGGTCGAGATCGATCCGCAACTCGTCGGGCTTGTCGTTGTCGGCACTGCGCACCGGCCACGGATGGAACGTCACCGTGTTCATCTGCACAGCCCACACAGCGGTGGCGATCTCGTCGATGACCAGCTGAGGATGTTTGCGGGCCGAGGGATAGGTGCAGGTCACCGCTCGCGCCCACTCGGGCATCCCCCGAGGAGGGTTCTTGGAGAAAAACTCCTTCCCTTGGATGCCGTCGGGAAAACGCTGGAGAGTGACCGGTCTGTCGCCCAGTGCGCGCATCATCGCGTCCCCAACAGCCACTATGTACTCGGCGAGCTGGAGCTTGGTGATGTTCGCGTCGCGCCAGATCACCTTGTCGGGGCTGGAGAGCCGCACCTCCCGTACCATGCCCGCCGGGCCTGGGATCTGAAGGACTGTTGCCCTGCTCGCCATCGAAAAAGCTTAGTGTGGTCCGCTGTGGGTGGGAACGTCCATCCTGACTGTTGTGTTGTGTAGAGCGTGAAATGGCTTTCACTCCTGAGTAGGAGAACCCCTGTGAACGACAACCGAACCTACCCCCTGAGCAAACCCGATCAGCAATGGCGTCAAGAGCTCACGCCGCAGGAGTACAAGATCTTGCGGCAAGCCGGAACGGAACGCCCCGGTGCCGGCGAGTACACCGACATCAAGACCCAGGGCGTGTACTCCTGCCGGGCATGTGGCGCTGAGCTCTTCCGCAGCGATACCAAGTTCGACAGCCACTGCGGCTGGCCATCCTTCTACGCACCTCTGGCGCAGGACCGAGTCGAGTACATCGAAGATCACAGCACAGGCAGCAAGCGGATCGAAGTCCGCTGCGCCAACTGCGGATCCCACATGGGTCATGTCTTCGAAGGCGAAGGCTACGACGTCCCTACCGACCAGCGGTACTGCATCAACTCACTGTCGCTGAAGCTCATCGAGTCGTGAAGTCGCGTGAGCGCGTTTGCTGCCGGCACCCGCATAAGGGTCGTCCGTAACAGCAGGCAATCCTCTGACCGGGGGCATGACTACCCTTGGCACATTGGCTGTACGCGCCTCGACAACTCGTGCTCAGCGCGCCGCGCCCCCGAACTGTGTCGTTCTTAGACGGATGACGACACAGCAGCACGATTGGCCCGATGAGCGAACAGACCAGCGCTCATCGCGGCTACTTCGATCGGGGCATTGCCCGACGGTCGACCGCCACCAGGTCATCCAGGCAGTCGCACACAGGTCTCTGACAGCGTTGGGTGAGCCTGACCCGATGACCGAGAGCCTGCCCAATACGGCAGCGGCCGGCTGGAGCGACGGGTTTCCCAGGGAAGCCGGTAACAGTCCAGCGATCCACGAGGTCGTCGACGGAGCCCGCCCGAGATGGTGACAACGAAGCTGTCTCCATGGTGACCAACGTCTCGCCAGAATCCGCTCCGACAGTGATCGCGGTGTTCCAACCCGCACCCTCCGCTTGACCTGGACGCGCTGCCGTGGAAAGCATTGGACGAGCCCCCGGACTCTGCAGCTGCTGGTCCGAACGAAGGGACCATCATTACCGAACCGTTGGCTTCGTGAACTGGGATGAAATGTTCTAGTGTGTTATCCATTTCACTGCCACCTGAGGTAGCGTCATCGCGTGCCGTTGCGCGGTCTGCAGTATCCCGGTTCGTACGCGGAGCTGAGGGCGTGGTTTCCCGACGATGAAGCCTGTATGGACTTCTTGGACCGGCTGCGCTGGCCGACGGGGCCGGTGTGCCCGAATTGCGGACGGACGGCCACGACGGTGGCAACGGGCCGGGTGTGGCGTTGCGGCGGATGCCGTAAGCGGGTTTCGCGCACTGCGGGGACGATCTTCCAGGACACGCGCACGCCGTTGACGGTGTGGTTCGCCGCGGCCTGGTACATGACCGCCGACCCGGGTGGGGTGTCGGCGTTGACGTTGCAGAAGCTGCTCGGGCTGGGTTCGTATCAGACGGCGTGGGCGATGCTGCACCGCTACCGGACCGCGATGATGCGCCCGGGTCGAGAGGTCCTGAACGGTCGGGTCGAGGTCGACGAGACCGTCATCGGGGGCGAGGAACCGGGCCCGCGAGGACGCGGCGCGCTCGGTAAGACGTTGGTCGTGATCGCGGTGGAGCTGCGCAAACCGCGGAGCTACGGGCGGGCCAGAATGAGCATCATCCCGGGCGCCGAGGCCCAGACCCTGCGCAAGTTCCTGATCACCACCGTCGAGCCTGGTTCCACCGTGGTCACCGATGGCTGGTCCGCCTACCCCAACGCGTGCCGAGACTGGTTCGACCACGAGCCGCACCCGGTCGCCGGCTCCCGCGAGCAAGCCAACGAACTGCTGCCCGCGGTGCACCGCGTCGCCGCGCTGTGCAAGCAGTGGCTGCTGGGCACTCATCAAGGCCGTGTCGACGCCGAGCACATGCAGTCCTACCTGGAAGAGTTCTGCTTCCGCTTCAACCGTCGCCACTCCCGCGCCCGCGGCCTACTGTTCTACCGCCTGCTGCAGTATGCCGTCGTCGCGCAACCGCTGGCCTACCGACAACTCGTGGCCAACCCGCAACCGCTGACCTACCGACAACTCGTGGCCAACCCGCAACCGCTGACCTACCGACAACTCGTGGCCAACCCGCAGCCGAAGGCGATTAAACCACCCGGTGTGAAGGGGCCACGCTCCCGCCCCGGCAGCCTCGCCCAGCCACCCGAAGACCGGCCATGGCGCGCGACGCAGAGCCTCGAATGAGCCATGCAGCACGTGGCAGTGAAATGGATAACCCACATGTTCTAATACCCCGTGGGTCAAGGCGGGGTCGTCCTGCCCTGGTGCTGCTCCAGCCTCAGTGGCCCATGCCCTTCATTGACGCCACCGAATCGAGTTTGCCATGGTGCAGCAGCTGGGCCATCCGCATGCATCTTGTGCAGATTTCGACTGCCGATGTCGTCCTGTTGCCGACCCAGCCCACACTCCGCGTCACCCCTCCAGCACCATCGTCCGGCCACCGGACCCGCAGGTCCAGATCAGAAGATGCGCCACCCTCAAGTGGCGGTCGTTGTGGCTGCCGGCCAGCTCAGCCAAGTCGTCGAGGAGCTGGACCGAACCGGCCGCAGTCGAAGTGCTCGCGACCGCAGGGCGCCATGTTCGCGATTGGCCCGGGGTCCCCGTATCCGTGGCCTGCCTCGACCCTCGGGTTCGTAAGGCGCTGCGCGCCTACCCTCAAGGCCCACCTGGCCATTCAACGACTAAAACTCGCAGCGCACCGAGTGCGCAGCACACCTCACAGAAATTCGTCATGCGCACCCTGCTGAACTGGCAACTGGGCCGGGCCATCCCCGTCACCGCCCTGGTGCTCAGCGAACTCATGTCCAACTTAACAATCACCGCCGGCACCAACACAAACCTGTCCGTTGCGGAGAATCTGGGTACCGTTCGCCTGACTGTCCGAGACCACGGACCTAACCTGCTCGGGCAACCCTCATCAGTCCTGGACCTGCGCAAGCGAGGCAGTATCGTCATGATTGGCCTCTCACGTCCGCTCGGGGTTCTGCCCACCGCCCGACGCCGGCACGGTCATCCGGACCGTGATCAAAGCTCCCAGCCTCGTCCGTCGACGGCACGAATCCAGCCCAAACGTGCCATCCCAGCTCTGGGATCACTCATCTTCACCGATGCCCGCGTTCCAACCGCACTGCTGTATTGCGCCGTGGGCTCAGTGAGCACGTCGACAGCGCCAGAACGACCGGCCCAACGCCCACGATCAGAGCCGGGATTCGATCAGGGCAGGGATTCAATCAACGCCGCGACCTCGACCCGCGGACCAGTGTAGAAAGGCACCTCCTCACGGACATGGCGGCGAGTCTCGGAGCCGCGCAGGTGACGCATGAGGTCGACGATCCGGGTCAGGTCGTCCGCCTCGAACGCCAGGATCCACTCGTAGTCACCCAGCGCGAATGACGCGATGGTGTTCGCGCGCACGTCCGGGTAGTCACGCGCCATCTGCCCGTGCTCCGACAGGAGGCTACGACGTTCCTCGTCTTGCAGGAGGTACCACTCGTACGAACGCACGAACGGGTAGACGCAGATGTAATCCTTGGGGTGTTCGTCGGTCATGAACGCCGGGATGTGCCCCTTATTGAACTCCGCCGGTCGGTGCAGTGCGGCCACTGACCACACCGACTCAAGGTGGCCGCCGAGTTCGGTGCGACGCAACCGGTGGTAAGCAGACTGCACTGCCGCGATGTCCTGGGCATGCCACCAGATCATGAAGTCCGCGTCGGCCCGCAGCCCGGCGACGTCATAGACCCCCCGCACCACGACCCCCTGTGCGGCAAGGTCGGCAAACAACGCCTCAACCTCAGCGATCACCTTGACGCGGTCCTGTGGCAGTGCACTGGTGACCTTGAAGACCGACCACATTGCATAACGGACGCTGTCGTTGATTTCGCGGATCTGGTCAGCGGAAGGTCTCGGGCTCATGGCCTCATCCTGACCGGACGACGTGACCGAGGTGCAGGCGGGGCAGCCTCCACACCTGACGACCCATCGCCTCGGGACCAGATCGTCGAGACCACGTCACCAACGGTGAGAAATGAGGTCAGGGGGCCCGTGCTCCCGTCCAAGACGCGCACCGTTGATCAGCACTCGTTCTCGGCAGCTGTCATGACCTGTACATTCACCCGCCGCCAGTCACCCCGCAGTCGACCGGCGATAAACCTGGTGGTCCTCGACGCCCGTTCGAACTGTTGCTGGCCGGTTCCAGTGATAACAGCTCAGTGCGCACCAGCACCACGGGAACAGTGCGCGACGCTTCGCCTGGCCAAGCGAACGGTGCGGCACTGGTAGCAGCAGCAATGCTCCCAAAGCCAACAGCACAACCCTGCCCGGTACGTCGGCCGGGCCCGTCGAACTTTCCAAAGCACGGCATGGTGGTCGGCATAGACCCCCAGCCGACCAAGAGCACCAGCCTCAACGTCCAGGTCAGAGGGCATCGCAGTCACCGAGGCCGAGATGCCCGCCGTCGCCTCTGGTTGCAGGCACTCGTGCTCGATGAGCAGATCGGGAGCGGCAGTCCCGTCCCGGTGCCGATCCGCAGCGCCCCGACCCTCCGGTGGTGTCGGAACTCCCAGTGCGTTGACACGCAGAGCCGGCTGGCAACCAGGCGCGGGGGCGGTCAGCGCCAGGCACGTCGGCCAGGTCGTGGCGCTGCGAAACGAGCTCAGTCAACACGAGGCGGACCTGAAATCGCTGGAGTCACAGCTGCGCACTGCAGAGCGGCGTCGACCTCTCAACCTTGGCGGTCTCGCCGAACACATCCGAGAACCAGCCCGTGACCACAGACGGTTTCGCCCCGACTCCGCTGGGGCTGAGGCTGGGGTTGGGAGACCGGTATCGGCGTCCGCCAGCAGGCTCCTGCCCGCATTGGGAGCAGCTCTGTACCTTCTCACGGTTCTTCGTCCTGGTCGTCGAACCGCCGGTATCGTAGTTGCACCGCCATCAGACGGGCCCGGTGGCTGAGCTCATCTGGTGAGGTCAGTGTGCGGAAGCCTCATGCACCAGCTCGACGACGCGTGTCAACACGTCAGGGTCAGTGCCCGGCAGGACTCCGTGGCCAAGGTTGAAGATGTGTCCCGGAGACTGTGCACCCTCAGCCACGATGGATCGAACGACCTTCTCCAACGCTGGCCATGGCGCGAAAAGTAGTGCCGGGTCCAGGTTCCCCTGGACGGCATACCCGTCTCCAATCCGCGCACGGGCATCCGTCAGTGAGGTGCGGAAGTCCACGCCCACGACATCGGCGCCAGCGGCACCCATCGATGCCAGCAGCTCGCCCGTTCCCACACCGAAGTGAATCTTCGGCACGTCACAGTCGGCCACGGCCGACAAGGCCGCTGCCGAGTGGGGTTGCACGAAGGTCTCGTAGTCCTTGCGGGATAACACGCCCACCCATGAGTCGAACAACTGCACCGCCGACGCCCCGGCACGGGCCTGAACCCGTAGGAACGCCCCAGAGATCTGTGCCAGTCGCGCACACAACTCATTCCACAGCTGCGGGTCGCCATGCATGATGGCCTTGGTGCGTTCGTGGTTCTTGGACGGCCCACCCTCAACGAGGTACGACGCGAGAGTGAAGGGAGCGCCGGCAAAGCCGATCAGCGGTGTGGCCCCCAGCTCCGGGAGCACCAGCTGCACGGCTTCGGTGATGTAGGGGACGTGCTCGGGCGTCAGCTCCGGAATACGGTCGAGGTCAGCCTGGTCCCGGAAAGGACGGGCCACCACGGGTCCCACCCCTGCAACGATGTCAAGGTCGACGCCGACGGCGGCCAGCGGCACCACGATGTCGCTGAACAGGATCGCGGCGTCGACCCGGTGCCGGCGAACCGGCTGAATAGTGATCTCGGCGACCAGATCAGACCTGCGGCAGGAGTCGAGCATTCCCACGCCCTCACGCACCTTGCGGTACTCCGGCAGCGACCGGCCCGCCTGACGCATGAACCAGACCGGCGTATACGGCACACTCTGGCGCCGAGCGGCGCGGACCAAAGCACTATCGCGGGGGCTCATCGAGGACGTCACCCGCAGATTCTCGCACGGGCGGATCCTGCAACAGATGGCTCGAATCACGATGGCGACCACGCCGGCCAGGGTCAACGCAACGCCAACGGCCGGGACTCGGCGCCACCGCTCACCCGGCAGCAGCCTGGCCCAGAAAAGCGTGTCGACGCGGATGCCGCGATCCGCGCGCGCTGACCATGCCTCAGGACACGGACAGACTGGAAGCCCGTTCGCGGTGACGTCACCCGCGACCGATGGCCGCCAGGGCCCAAAGGTCGCAGACGAGGCCGACCGGGCGACTGACCAGTCCTGCAATGAACAGCAGCCGGACGATGGCCGCCCGCCTGCCACACAGTATCTCCAGCAGCACACGCACCACCGTCCAGGCAGTAGATCGGGGCCCCGTGGCACACCGCAACGAGCGCGGCGATCATCACCGGACCCGGCTGTACGGCTCCGGCCAGAGAGGCCAATGCTGCACCGGCCACGACCATCCAGCCCACGTCGTCGTACTAGGACGTTCACCGTGAGCAGACCAAGGAACACGGGCACGAAGAGCCCAGGGATGAGAGCGGCGCGAGCACGCCCATCGTTCGCAAGGCCAGCGTCGTACAGAACGGGACCAGCCCGGCTTCCCCTGCAGCGATGGCCCACCGCGAACCGTGCTCGATGAAGGCCGGCGAGAAGCCGGCATGGCCCACCAAGAGGATCACGCTCAATGCGAGCAGAGC
>Ga0182014_10008653_pt1 | contig 10344 bp, 7 predicted proteins | sample 612S2DmetaG_FD_120489 | JGI IMG/M metagenome (GOLD analysis project Ga0182014, IMG submission 120489) | Permafrost microbial communities from Stordalen Mire, Sweden - 612S2D metaG | ecosystem: Environmental > Terrestrial > Soil > Wetlands > Permafrost | place: Sweden: Stordalen | collected...
CCTTTGGGGCAGGTGCGGCTAATGACGGTCACAGACCATCAATTCGGGAAAATGGAGGTATTCTATGGCAGAAAACCGCGAGAGCCGGAAGATATTCCGGAGCAGATACTGCTTTTCTGAAAAAAGAAACCGCGCCAACCTGCTGCTTTTCAGCAAGTTCGGCGCGGCCCAGTGTACTTGAGCGGTGAATCCCGGCCATCCCCAGCGTTTGCTGAAGGAAGACTACCGGCGGGATGAGTGTACTTGAGCGGTGAATCCCGGCCATCCCCAGCAAGCGCGAGAAGGATGCGATACTTTACGGCAGTGTACTTGAGCGGTGAATCCCGGCCATCCCCAGCAAGGGGACGGCTAAGGCATGCTCTCTATCCAGTGTACTTGAGCGGTGAATCCCGGCCATCCCCAGCCCCCGCATCGAGCGGTCCCGATCAGGGCCTAGTGTACTTGAGCGGTGAATCCCGGCCATCCCCAGCGATCGCGGTCCGGGACATGGCCGCCTTCGAGTGTACTTGAGCGGTGAATCCCGGCCATCCCCAGCGAAAGGCACTTATTCCCAGTACGCCCACGGAGTGTACTTGAGCGGTGAATCCCGGCCATCCCCAGCCCTTGCCACGACATACGAGTTCCCCCATGCAGTGTACTTGAGCGGTGAATCCCGGCCATCCCCAGCGTCTGAGGCTCAGGGGAACGTGCTGCTGTAGTGTACTTGAGCGGTGAATCCCGGCCATCCCCAGCGACGAGACACCAAACGACACCAAGCGGGTAAGTGTACTTGAGCGGTGAATCCCGGCCATCCCCAGCGCGTCCATATCGGGATTGTATGCACATAGCAGTGTACTTGAGCGGTGAATCCCGGCCATCCCCAGCGTAAGCGATGTAGTAATACTGCGAGCTTACAGTGTACTTGAGCGGTGAATCCCGGCCATCCCCAGCGACTACCAGCAGCGGAAAACCACGGAAAAAGTGTACTTGAGCGGTGAATCCCGGCCATCCCCAGCCTGTTCGCGGCGGCGATCTGGGAACTGATCAGTGTACTTGAGCGGTGAATCCCGGCCATCCCCAGCAACTTCAGGCATTGTCTTTCCCTTTGCTAAAGTGTACTTGAGCGGTGAATCCCGGCCATCCCCAGCGCGTCCAAGTCGTGCCGAATAATTGCCCCAGTGTACTTGAGCGGTGAATCCCGGCCATCCCCAGCTCCACCCAGGTGCGAGTTGCTCCAACGTGGAGTGTACTTGAGCGGTGAATCCCGGCCATCCCCAGCAGTAACAGTACCGGTCACCGTGGCCTTGGAGTGTACTTGAGCGGTGAATCCCGGCCATCCCCAGCGGCTTGCGTGCCGGTCCCAATGCCTTCAAAGTGTACTTGAGCGGTGAATCCCGGCCATCCCCAGCTCACGCAGACGGGATCGCCTTGTGGGTCAGAGTGTACTTGAGCGGTGAATCCCGGCCATCCCCAGCTTGCGCGGTTGATGGCTCCATTCTCACGCCAGTGTACTTGAGCGGTGAATCCCGGCCATCCCCAGCGCAGAGGTCAACTGCAACGTACCGGGCAAAGTGTACTTGAGCGGTGAATCCCGGCCATCCCCAGCTCTCACGGCTCAGATTGTCGAATTCTAAGAGTGTACTTGAGCGGTGAATCCCGGCCATCCCCAGCGCCATGCTGCGGGACCATCCGCTTCGCAGCAGTGTACTTGAGCGGTGAATCCCGGCCATCCCCAGCGATGAGGGCAGCACGCCGAAGCGTGCGACCAGTGTACTTGAGCGGTGAATCCCGGCCATCCCCAGCCTGTGTGTTAATGACAAAAAACCCGGCTGAAGTGTACTTGAGCGGTGAATCCCGGCCATCCCCAGCTCGTGGCGCGGCGGCCACGCCTGCCTGCGCAGTGTACTTGAGCGGTGAATCCCGGCCATCCCCAGCTCGTGGCGCGGCGGCCACGCCTGCCTGCGCAGTGTACTTGAGCGGTGAATCCCGGCCATCCCCAGCGGGGAAAGAGCCGTAGGCTATCCTCCTGCCTTCGTTAAGAATCCTGCAAAACCGAGCGGGCTTGGCCTTACCAGCTTCTGTGCAAGATAGCCTACGGCTCTTTCCCCGCTAGAGATGAACCCAATAAAAAAGCAGCCTGATAAGGCCGGACACAAATTGCATTTCCACGCCTCGACCGTTACATTGCCGGGACGTTCGGACAGCGAGCTACAGCTTGATCGGAGTGAACGTCTCGAGAACGACCGGAACCAATTGAGACTGAATAATCAGGTGATCTCCTAGACAACAGGGCGTTCCCGGCCTGCCCATTGCAAATGGGAAGCTATCAGGCAGACTACAATACGCTTAACTGAAGATGAATGGGAAAATTCCTTGGCATTGAATGCTGGACACTTTATCGCTCGTTGGCAACAGTCCTCGGCTGCGGAGCGCGCCAACTACGCCCTATTCCTGTCCGAACTCTGCGACTACCTGGACCTTCCCCGCCCGGAGCCTAGCCAGGCCGAAGAGAATGCCAACACATATGTGATCGACAAGGCAGTCTACTTTCAGAACCTGGACGGTTCGACGACGCCGAACTACGTTGACCTGTATAAACGCGGCTGCTTCGTTCTGGAAGCCAAGCAGGGCAGCAATCCACTGGCAAATTCTGTGGCACGCCTCGCTTCCCCCAAAGAGCCCCACCGAGTGAAAAAGGGGACGGCCGTTCGCGGAACGCACGGCTGGGACGAGGCCATGTTGGCAGCACGCGGGCAAGCCGAACGGTACGCTAAAGCGCTGCCCGTCTCCGAAGGGTGGCCGCCCTTTCTCGTTGTCGTCGATGTGGGCCATTCCATCGAACTCTATGCGGACTTCTCGTTGACGGGGAAAGCCTATCTCCCCTTCCCAGACCCGCGCACCTTCCGCATTCCATTCGATCAGGTGGAGAAGGTTGAAGTTCGCGACCGCCTTCGCGCGGTCTGGCTCGATCCGCTCTCTCTGGACCCGTCGCGCGAAACGGCCAAAGTCACACGCGAGGTGGCCGGTAAACTGGCCGTCCTCGCCCGCAACCTCGAACTTCATCATGCTCCGAAGCAGGTTGCGGAATTCTTGACCCGCTGCATCTTCACATCGTTTGCCGAGGATGTGAACCTACTTCCAGGACGCTGTTGGCTCAATCTGCTTGAAAGTCTTCGCGATGATGTGGGCAACTTTCCTCCCATGGCCGAAGCCCTCTGGCAGACCATGAACGAAGGCGGCTTCTCGCCCATTCTCCGGGCGCACGTCCTCAAGTTCAATGGCGGGCTGTTTGAATCAACCAAGGCCCTTCCGCTCACCCGTGACGAGCTCGGCCTACTCATCGAAGCCGCCGACTCGCGCTGGCGCGATGTCGAACCGGCAATCTTTGGCACCCTGCTCGAACGCGCGCTCGACGCTGACGAACGCCATGCGCTTGGAGCCCACTACACGCCGCGGGCGTATGTTGAGCGTCTCGTTATCCCCACCCTGGTGGAGCCACTCCGGGACGATTGGCGCAGCAGCCAGGCGGTCATCACCGAACAAGTCAACGGGGGCGATAGGGAGGCAGCAATTGAAACCGCACGCGCCTTTCACCGCCAGCTCTGCTCCACCCGTGTCCTCGATCCCGCGTGCGGCTCCGGCAACTTCCTCTATGTCTCACTCGAACACATGAAGCGCCTAGAAGGCGAAGTCCTCGAAACCCTCCACGCGCTTGGCGACACGCAGCAGTCGCTCGAACACACCGGCCTTACCGTGGACCCGCATCAACTCCTGGGCCTCGAACTCAATCCCCGCGCTGCCGTCGTTGCCGATCTGGTTCTCTGGATTGGCTATCTGCAATGGCACTTCCGCACGCGCGGCGACGCGCAGCCGCCCATCCCCGTCATCAGCAACTTTCACAACATCGTCGAAGCGGACGCACTCCTCACGTGGAAGAAAAAGGCGCCGTTGCTCGATAAGCAAGGCAATGCTGTAACCCAATGGGATGGCGTTACCACCAAGAAACATCCCACGACCGGGCAGGACATTCCCGATGAGGAAGCACGCATCGCGGTCTATGAATATACCGATGTGAAGCAGGCCAAGTGGCCGGAAGCAGACTTCATTGTCGGAAATCCGCCCTTCATTGGCGGCAAAGATATTCGCGCCGAACTGGGTGACGGCTACGTCAAAGCGCTGCGCAAAGCGTACGACCTGGTCCCGGACAGCGCGGACTTTGTCATGTATTGGTGGCAACGCGCCGCCGAGCTTGCCCGCGCCGGAAAGATTCGCCGCTTTGGATTCATCACCACAAACAGTCTCCCCCAAGTCTTCAACCGCAAAGTAGTCGCACAGAATCTCAGTGCAGCCTCAGATGCAAAGCTCGCGCCGCTCTCACTCATTTTCGCGATTCCCGATCACCCTTGGCTCAAATCTGCCCTCAGCGACGGACAAGCAGCAACCGATCACGCCGCCGTCCGCATTTCCATGACGGTTGGAGAAAGAGGCGAGCACATCGGCCATCTTTACCGCGTCAAGAGCGAAGGGGATACAAGCGCGGAAGGTACAGATGTGGAACTGGCAGAGCAGGCCGGACGCATCTTTTCCGATCTTCAAATTGGTACGGACGTGACAAGCGCAGTGCCTCTCGGCGCCAATGAGGGGATCTGTTCACGGGGTGTTTCCTTGCACGGTGCAGGGTTCATCGTGACTTTAGAGGTAGCCAAAGCACTGGGGCTCGGTCGCATTCCTGGACTTGAACAGCATATTTGCCCCTACCTGAATGGTCGCGATCTTACTGGCTCTTCGCGGAATGTCATGGTGATCGACCTCTTTGGTCTCAGCAGCGAGCAGGTTCAAAGGCAATTCCCAGAGGTCTATCAACGGGTATTCGACTTGGTGAAACCGGAGCGAGACCAAAATCGGCGGGCTACCTACAGCGAAAAGTGGTGGATTTTCGGAGAACCCCGTTCAGCGTTTCGCCCCGCACTTAAGGGACTGCCCCGCTATATCTCCACCGTCGAAACAGCGAAACATCGCGTCTTCGTGCTACTCAATGCAAATACCCTGCCAGATAACATGCTCGTCAATGTCGCGAGCGCAGATGCATTCCACTTTGGAGTCTTGTCGAGCAAGATTCATGTTTGTTGGGCGCTCGCGGCAGGCGGAACGCTCGAAGACCGGCCACGATATAACAAAACAATGTGCTTCGATCCTTTCCCATTTCCTGACGCCAGCGAAGCACAAAGACAGAACATCCGCGAGATAGCCGAGCGCATTGATGCGCACCGCAAGCGCCAGCAGCAGCTTCATCCTTCGCTCACTCTCACAGAAATGTACAACGTCCTCGAAAAGCTCCGGGGCAACGAGGAATTGACCGTCGAAGATCACGCTACCTACGAGATGGGCCTGATTGGAATTCTCCGCCAGATTCATGACGAGTTGGATGAGGCCGTCTTTGCTGCATACGGTTGGTCGCCCAACCTGAGCACCGAACAGATCCTGGCAAACGTCGTGGCCCTCAACGCCCAGCGCCGGACCGAAGAGTTATCCGGTATTGTTCGCTGGCTCCGTCCTGAGTTTCAGGTGCCCAACGCTCCGGCCATTCAGCAGGCGCTCGGCGGCTTCATCCCCATCGAAGTCCCGGCAGCCGCGCGAAGCAAGCAACCCTGGCCAGCGACTCTCACCGATCAATTCCGCGTCATTAAAGACGCACTCCGCGCGACGCCATTCCAGACTCCACAGCAGATCGCGTCGGGCTTCAAACCAGCCAGCCGCACTCGCGTTCAAGAAATCCTGCAGACCCTAACCGCCCTCGGCCAAACGCGCCAAGTGGAAGACAGATACCTTCTGTGATTGTGAGGTTAGCAACTGGTTTTGGATACGTGTCGTCAAATCTCTCCAATATCACCGAGCATTATTGTGTCCATGACTCCCTTGGCTTCAACAAGTCCTAGAAGAAAATCTCTTCCGAGCGCAGTGATCCGCCAGTGCTTGTCACGGCGTGAATAAAGAAAGCCGATCTCAGTAAGGTAATACAATTCCCTTGAAATAGATCTGTGGCCGCGTTCGTCATGTAGCGCTGATAGAGCCGCAATATCGAATGTCTTGGGGTATATGCGATTTAGATCGACCAATAGCGCTAGTCTGAATCGTTGCAGGTCGATTCGTCTCATGTCCAAACGTGCGTCTACGTGTTTCACTTGGTTCCTCCAGAAAAGACCTTCCCACATTGCCTACGAATCGTGAGCTTTCGAAGGTATCCCTCTCTTCACCTACTTCTCCCCCAGTTCGTGCGGCGGATTCGACTTTCCATTCTGTAGTTGCCGGCCTCTAGTTCGTTTATCTCCCGCCGGAGCTTATCAATATAGTTCCGGGCAGCTTCTGGGAGAGAATTGAACTCTGCCGGCGTCAACTCCCCAGATTCGCTGAGTGGCCGATTGCGGCGCTCGATCTCGCCGCCAAGCCCAATCCCTTTGAGCAGGGCGACAAGCGCGCCGACCTCTGCATCTACTTGCGATGTTGTAGTCTCTTCGCCGCGGTCCTTCTGGTAGGTGACGACATGGCCAGGATGCAACTCTCCAAGAGTGACACCAAAGGTCTCAGCCCAATGCTTCAGATGCTGACTTCGCGGGTCTGACCAGAGGGCGGCAGCTTCCCGGATGGTCATTGTGCCAACAATCTTGTCGTCTGTCATCTGAACAGGTCCATAATCTTGAGTTGTGTTGCGGCCCGTTTGAAACGCCGCTGAACTGCGGCTAGTTGTCCCAGCTAGGATACCCCGCGACACTGTTACAGCGTAAGTTGGCGAAAGCTCGAAAGCGCTGCCTTCATCCCGAGCCGCCGATTGTTGCGGTGGGCCGCTCACGCCTTTGACCGAAAGCGACATGTGGCGAAATCAAAAGCGCAGTGAGTTTCAGATCAAGCCCCATGGGAGGGAACAAATGTTCAAAGACACGGTTCAGTGGACCATCGCCCGCCAGCGACCATCGAAGCAAAGCGGGTCGCAAGGACAAATCGCGTTGCATCTGATGATTTCCAGAAAGACGTTGCAGAAGATGCTGAACTTGGTATCACCACCAGGCAACCGAACGCAACCGGCTCGGGCGCTCCCTCTGGGACCCTGGATTTCAACGATCGATCGCATCATCAAGGAGAACGAAATGCGCGCAAAGGGCGCGCAAGTTTCGGCCAGCATGATTTGGCAGTATCTGAGGGAGGAGCGCGGATTCACCGGCAGCTTTTCGACCGTCAACGCTTATGTCCGTCAGGCACGCATTATGGCGGGACTCGATACCGGCCCCGGCCGGCATCTGCTAGCGGAAGAACTGGAGAGGCCCAGAGCCGCACCGCAGATTTCGACACCCAATGTCGGCAAGGTAGTCGCGCCCTCAATTCGTCAAACCAACAAGGATCTAGCGCACCGAACGATCTCGGCCATGGCATCCTTCGGCGACCGTCCTCGGTGGAATGGCAATACAGAGGAAGAAGTAGCGGAATGGATCAGAGGCGTGCTGAGACAAGCCATTTCTGTAGAAGTACTGGCGAAGGAACTGAATAACGTGCCGTTGCGGGAATTGGAGGTTCTGGTATCGGCCGCCACCAAGGAGGGACTTCCGATGCGAAACAAAGCATTGGTTGTCCTCTGCCATCTGCGTGGAATCAGTTGGGCGCCAGCCTGCTCCTTCCTTCAAATCTCTAGTGGAACTTGGTTTCGCTATTGGCGCTTGTTTCAACGAGGCGGCACCAAAAGGCTCTTCGCAAGAACGACGCGGAGCGACAAAAAGTCCGAAATAGACTCGAACAAAAGCGCGGTGTTTTCACTTTTGCACTCGCCGCCCACAGCTTATGGCATCAACCGCACCACTTGGAGAATGGCCGACCTTCGGAAGGTACTCGCCGAGGAAGGACACTCGATGTGCTGTGATGTCATTCACACAATCATCAAAGAGGCTGGCTGGAAGTGGCGGCACGCCCGCGTAGTTCTCACTAGCAACGACCCTGAGTACCGAGCTAAAGTGGATGCCATCAAGAAAACCCTCTCGGAGCTGAAGCCGGATGAGGCGTTTTTCTCGATTGACGAATATGGCCCGTTCGCCATCAAGCAAAAAGGCGGAGTGAAGCAAGTTCCTCCTGGCGAACAGTATGTAGTTCCGCAGTGGCAGAAATCAAAAGGATGGACGATCCTCACTGCCGCTCTTGAATTGTCGAGAAACCAGGTCACCCACTTCTATTCTCGAAAGAAGAATACCGGTGAGATGATCAAGATGGCTAATCTTCTGCGCGATGGGTACCGCACATGCAGCACAATCTATTTGTCATGGGATGCCGCCTCTTGGCATGTGTCGAAGGACTTGGGCGCATATTTGGATGAGATCAATCAGAAGGCCGCGCTGGAAGGCTTCCCAATAGTCAAGACCGCGCCTCTTCCCGCCTGCGCGCAGTTTCTGAATGTGATTGAGTCGGTGTTCAGCGGAATGGCGAGAGCCATCATCCACAACAGCGATTACCAGTCCGTAGAGGCTGCGATGGAGGCCATTGATCGATACTTCAGCCAAAGGAACGAATACTTTGCTACTCACCCCAAGAAAGCAGGACAAAAGATCTGGGGGAAGGAAAGGGTTCCAAGCCTATTTGCAGAGGGCCAGAACTGCAAAGATCCACTGTATCAATATCCAGTTTGATGAATAGGGCGCGTTGTCAAGGGCGCTGTGGCAGATTCTGGCGTTTGGCGCGGTGTTGCTGATAACCCGCTGCGGCCTGGAGCGGGGCAGTGTCCACGCAATAAAGAAGCGCGCCGCTCAATACTCATCCGGTTCGTCCTGCTCTCCGACCCATTCCGCTAGTTTTTGTTGCAACTCCTCTTTGCTGGGCAGATAGAGTTGGTACTCGCGGGCATGAATATTGGCGTCTTCGGGAAGAGTGATCTCGACCAAGGCGGAATTCTTTTTCTTGCAGAGCACGATGCCGATGGTGTGGTTCTCCGCTTCGGTTCTGACGTGGCGGTCAAAGTAGTTGACGTACATCTGCATCTGGCCGAGGTCCTGATGCGTGAGCTTTCCAATCTTGAGGTCGATGAGCACGTAGGATCGCAGCAGACGGTTGTAGAAGACAAGATCGACGAAGAAGTGCTCTTCGTCGAAGGTGAATCGCTTCTGCCGGGACTCAAAGAGAAAGCCCTTCCCCAGTTCGAGCAGGAACTTTTCAATGTGGGTGACGATGGCCGACTCCAGATCGGACTCGGAGTAGCGGGCCTTTTCCTCAATGCCAAGAAACTCCAGAACGTAGGGGTCTTTGAGCAGGTCTTGTGGCTTGGTGACGTGCTGCCCCTTCCGCGCCAAGTCATGAATCGCCTGCTTGTCGCGGCTAAGGGCCAGCCGCTCATAGAGGCCGGCGTCGAATTGGCGTCGGAGTTCGCGCAGAGTCCAACCCTGCTGGGCAGCCTCAATCTCGTAGAAGTTGCGTTCCTCCTCTTTGAGGCCGATCAGGAATACATAGTGCGACCAGCTCAGGGAAAACGGATGGTGCAACGAATCAGCCGGAGAGCTCAATCGGCCAGATAGTGTCTGGCCAATTGGCGAAGATACGGAGTTTCCAGACAATGATTGGGGTAGGGGGAAGGGCTGGAATTGGCCAGACGCTGTCTGGCCAATTTGGGGAACCCGCTCTGGATAGACCATAAAGAACTGACGCATGTACTTGAGATTGCTGATTGAGAAGCCGCTACCGAACTCGCCGGTCAGCCGTGCAGCCAGCTCTCGGACGAGTTCCTTGCCATATTGAGCGCGGTCGGCGCCCTGCTGTTCCTGCTCGAAGATTCGGCGGCCAATCTCGTAGTTCGTATAGACCTGAAGCAGGTTAACGCCGCGGGCGGCGCTCTGACGAGCCGACAGCACCAAGCTGCGGATGGCCTCGTACAACGGAGTGGAATTCCGGCTTGTACTCATTGCAACCTCCGAATTCCCTGCAAGATCTGCGCTCTTGGCATGGAGCCTGGCCACCCGCAGCGAATTCAGTCAATTTTCTTGAACGCCTATCCATTCATAATAGAAGGATTACCTTTCGATTCGCAGGCGCGGGGAGGCAACGAAACAGGGTTTGGAAAGAGTTCTCTGTCCAACATTCGGGTACAGTTTCGGGTACAGACATCAGTTTGGCTTGATTACGGATAATTAAGCTAAGTTGCTGATGGGCAGTCACTTGTGGATATCCGACATTACGCTCGATTTCGCTTATTTATCATAGACTTACGGTATTCTTGAGAGACTCAAAATCCGCCGACCTTCGGGTCATGGGGGTTCGACCCCCCCTCCCGGCACCAATATATAGTATTTAGAATCAACAATTTATATAAAAGAGAAAACAGACGTACTTGAGATGTACTAG
>Ga0182014_10008655_pt1 | contig 10341 bp, 12 predicted proteins | sample 612S2DmetaG_FD_120489 | JGI IMG/M metagenome (GOLD analysis project Ga0182014, IMG submission 120489) | Permafrost microbial communities from Stordalen Mire, Sweden - 612S2D metaG | ecosystem: Environmental > Terrestrial > Soil > Wetlands > Permafrost | place: Sweden: Stordalen | collected...
CTCGCTTGTAGCGAACTTTGCGGCTGATTCACTTGTTGGTCGCTGCGATCTTGCCTCCCGCCTGCGATCCCGATCTGCTTCGGAGGATCGAAAGGGCGATGGCGGGCGAATCGGAAACGATCGGGAAGAGACGGGCGGCGATGGCGGCGAGGGCGCACGTCGCATAAACGGGGAGGCGGGGTCGGTTCGTCCCACGGAGGCACCCCCGCCCGGTGCGACGATGATTGACCTATCCGAGCGACAGTCACCCCCTCTTAGTCAAAGCTAAAACCGATTCCAAGTGTTCTGCCACGGTTGGCGGAACGCACGCGGCCGTGGTATTCTGGTGTGCAATCCGCGTCAACCATTGTGAATCAGCATGCCAGAGGACGATGTCATGAAACCGATCATCAATCTCTGCGTCACTACGCTCTTGTTCTTGCAGTTTGCCCAGGCTGCGGAGCTCGATTCGAGCCCTGAGCAGTCCGTGGTCTGTGTACAGAAAGACGTAGCGTACCTCGCACCCGAGCGCGCCGAGAAGGCCGATCTCTATCTGCCGACGTTCGAACCGGGGAAGAAGTACCCCGGCATCGTTATTATCCACGGAGGTGGGTGGGGGGGCGGCGACAAAGGTGAGGCCCGCCAGAAGAACATCGGCACCACGCTCGCCTTGCACGGCTACGTGTGCATGTCGATCAATTACGCCCTGGCGAAGAAGGGCTCGCCGACCTTTCCGCAAAACATTCAGGATTGCAAGCGGGCGGTGCGCTGGCTGCGAAAGAACGCCGCCCGGTTCCAACTCGATGCCGCACACATCGGGGCCATCGGCGGCTCAGCGGGCGGGCATCTGACGGCCCTGCTGGCGGTGAGCGGGCCGGAAGTCGGGCTCGATCCCCCGGAAGACGCCGAATACTCCTGCCGCATTCAGGCCGCAGTGCCGATGTACCCCCACTGTGCCGCTTCGTGGGAAGGCGAGGTGCCGCCTAGACTCTATTCGAAGCTTCCCATGTTCGCCAAGCCGCAGGCCGAGGCGCCGGCGCTGTGGGACTCGGCTTCGCCGATCAAACAGCTTTCGAGGGACGATCCGCCCATGCTGATCCTGCACGGCGCCGCCGACAGGACCACGCCGCTCGCTCAGTCCACGCGCTTTCACGAAGCGGCGAAAAAGGCAGGCGTGCAAAGCGAGCTGATCATCATCAAGGGTGCTTCTCACAGTTTCGACCTTCAGCCCAAGCAGCGAGACCTTCGCCCAAATGTCATCCGGTTCTTCGACAAATATCTTAAAGGCGGGGCAGTATATTGATGTCGGGATCGACGGAGTTGTGTCTGTGACTGGCCAGGGAAGACAGGTAACTGAACGAAGGGAAGGACAGCACAATGGTCGCTAGAGTCACGGCAATCATGGTCGCCCTTGGTGCGATCGCGGCGGGACCGAGCCTAGGCGCGGCAGACAAGCCAGAAGAGGCTCAACAAGGCACCGGCACATTTGGTGCGTTTGCGGCCAGCAAGGAGTGGACGCCGCCGCAAGACTCAGCCGTTTTGAAGAAGCTCGCCGGGTGGCAGGACCAGAAGCTCGGAGTGCTCATCACATGGGGCACGTACAGCCAATGGGGCATAGCCGAATCCTGGACTCTTATCACGACCAAGTATCCGTGGAACAAGCGTCCCGAGAAATACGCGAAGCTCGATGATCGCGCCTACATGGAAGAGTACGAGAATCTGATCACGACCTTCAACCCGGTCAAGTTCGACGCCGGCAAATGGGCCGCGGCCTTCAAGGATGCCGGCGTGAAGTACGTACTGCCGATGGCGAAGCACTGTGACGGCTTCTGCATGTGGGACACGAAGACCACCGACTACAAGATCACCTCGTCGCGCTGCCCATTCTACGTTGATCCGCGGGCCGACGCCGTTAAGCAAATGTGCCGCGCTTTTCGCAAGGCCGGTCTCAGCACCGGTCTCTACTTCTCGAAAGCCGACTGGCACTGCCCGTACTACTGGCTGCCGGAACTTGGCCCCGGCCCGGGGCTAGGCCCGAACTATGATCCGCGCAAGCATGCCGCACCGTGGCGCCAATTCAAGGAGTTCACCTGGAAACAGGTCGAGGAGCTTCTTACTGGTTACGGTCCGCAAGACATCCTCTGGCTCGATGGCGGGACCTCCGGCATCGACATGGACGGCATGGTCGCAATGGCCCGCAAACACCAGCCCGGCTTGATTGTTGTGGACCGTACGGTTCGCGGCCCGAACGAGAACTACCTTACGCCCGAAGGCATAATTCCGAGCCACTATCTTCCCTATCCTTGGGAAACGTGCATGACGATGGGCGACCACTGGCCCTACTCGCCGCACGATCATTTCAAGAGTGCCGGCGTACTGATTCGCAACCTCTGCCGCATCGTCGCGCGGGGCGGCAACTATCTCATCGGTATCGGCCCCGACGCCAGCGGCGAATTCGATCCCATCGTGTATGCCCGGCTGGGCGAAGTCGGCGCATGGCTCAAGCTCAACGGCGAAGCCATTTATGAAACGCGACCGGTGAAGCCCTACGAGAGCGGTGACTGCGTCTTCACTCGCAGGCAAGACCGCACCGTGTATGTCATTGTCCTTTCAAAGGACGACCACGGTACTCTTCCGGAGAGAGTCGCGATTCCGGGCGAGCTTGCCGCCAACGCCCGCCGCTTCACGCTGCTCGGCTGGGGCCCGCTCCAAGGCGGGGAAACGAAGGATGGTGTGACCACCATCGCGATTCCGGCAACAGCCCGCAGTAAACCACCTTGCGCCTGTGCTTGGACGATCAAGCTGACTCCAGGAAAGCCGCAATGAAATGCGTGTCAAGAACGCGGGAAGGGGCTGGCAGGCGGCGGCGACTGCGGCAGCTAAGCCCGTGATCCCGTGTTCGGATCCCGAACACGCCCCGGCAAAAGCGCAGACCTCTGCGTTTTTTCGCCCCAAGTCGCCCGATTTCCCCGAATTTTTCCCCCGCGACACGATTATATATATAGGGGCGGGCGAACGGCGACCACCGAACTACCGAAAGACGGCTCCGTCGCCTTGTCGTCCGCCCCGACGCGAGAGAAGCGAGCCGTCTTTCTTTTTTCCTTTCGGAGGCAAGTGGCAGGACAGGGGCGCATCGACACGAGCTGGCTGAGGGCGGACTGGCACACGGAGGAGGGGCCGAGGAGGCGGCCCCGCCGCAACGTCCTCCCCGAGGCGTACAAGGCGCTGTCAGGCCCCGAGAAGCGAGAGGTCCGCGCCGCCGCCCGATGGATCAGGGAACGGGTCTCGCATGTGGACTGGGGGAGGAAGATGCCGGACGAGGAAGCCGACAAGCCCGTCCCCAAGCCGGTGAACCTCAAGGAGCAGGTGCGCCCCTACCTCGCCGGGAACTGGGGCTCCGGGGTCCGCAAGCTCACCCTCGCCGCCGTGATCCGGCACCTCGTCGGGGAGGACACCGCCTACTTCACGGCGAACTCCCTCGGTGACGAGACGCTGTTGATGGTGGATATCGATTGCCATTCGCGAGGCACGCTCGAAGGGGCGACGCGGTTCGCCGAGTTCCTGCGAGAGAACTACTTTCCCGACCTCTACTACGAGGTCTCCACGCACGGCAACGGCATCCAGGGGTTCGTCGTCGTGGACCGCAGGCTCTGGAAGGACGCCGACTACAAGGCGGTCGTCCGGGACGCCGAGAAGTGGCTCAAGCGGGTCCTCCGCCGCACGACGTTCGACGTGGAGGACGTGGAACTGAAGGGTACGCCACTGGTCGTCTCGTGGGGCAGGCGCAGGCGGGAGGTCGCCGGCGTCACCTTCGGGCTCCTGGCGAAGATGCCCAGGGACTGGGGGCGGCTCGCCGAGTGGCGTTCCACGATGCGGATGACGGCGCACGACCTGCGGCGGCTGCCCGAACGGTTCCCCGTCCCGGAACCCGAACCGGGACTTGAGGCGGAAGTCCGGGCGCCCGTCCGCAAGGTCGCCACGGGCTCGGTCTCGGGGAAGCTCGTCGACCCCGAGGCGATCCGCAAGCTGGAACCGCTCGCCAAGGAGCTGCTGCGCCTGGGGACGCCCAAGGTCACGGGACAGTCCAGGGCGGTCGTCGTCGCCGAGGACGTGCAGACGGCGCTAGCCGTGGTGCGTGCCTGCACCCTGGACATGAACGCCGACGGGTCGATGCCAATGGCTAGGGTCAAGGCGATCTGGGACGCGGCGTACCGGGCAAGCGACACGAACCGGGCGTTCAGCTTCCGTCGCTTCGCGGCGATCCGCGACATGCTCTCGGGCATGGGGCTTCTGGAGTGGGAGGACGAGACCTACTCCTTCGGCAAGGCGTGCAAGTGGAGGGCGAGCAAGGAGCTGATGGGGATGATCGAGAAGGCGTTGAACACTGATACTACTACTAACTCCTCTTCCTTGAGCATCCTTGTCTGCAACAGCGTCGAGGAAGCAAGGCGGGAACGCCCCGATCAGGTCGGTTTGCGCCCGAAAAGGGTCTTCCCGGCGGACCTGAGGGAGGACTGGGACGAGAAACTGAGGCAGGCGGGGCTGGAACGCCTTTCCCGGCTGGCGGCATGAGGTTTTCCGGCAAGGACGCTATGCGCACGCTGTATGGCAGGGCGCACGAAGCAAAGGGACAGAGGCGGCGCACGGGCACGGAGGGTCGCGAGGAGGAGCGGGCGGGGGCGGAATCGGGCGGCGACGGCGAACAATGCTATGGGGCACAACCATCCCAAGGCAGCCGCCCACCTCAAGGCTGCGATCACCCACATCAACACGGCGCTTTCGGTCAAGTGAGCGAAGAAGCAAGAGGAGTCGGCTCCTTGTGGAACCCGGTCCGGGGAATCAGTCTCCACTCGATCAAGGTCGCCTGCCCGTGAAGGCGACCGGAACGGCGATCCGCCTCGCCTTAACCCGCCCGGGGCAATTCCTCGCCGGTTTTGTCCCTCGACAGACGCGATTTCCTGCCTTTTTTGCCGGTGCAGTCGTCAGGTGCTTGAGATTTCCGCCGGTTTTGTATAGTCAAAGCGTCTAGACTCGTTTGAGCGATCGTCAGGGCTCGATTCTAAGGTAGCGTAGCATCCCGTAACAACGACCGTCCGACTCTGACGGACGTCGCAGGATGCATTCTGTAGTCGGCTCAAAGCGAAGAGCCTTTCCCGCGGTTGAACGCCGTCCCGAGTCCCTCGTGACCAGGCGGGGATGCAGGAGATAGAGGCATACAGTCCGAACAGCGTATCTGCCATCCGAAGTTGCCGTTGATCCGCCCGAATCGCAAGGAGAACAGCCGTGGAAATCACCGAGGTCCGTGTGAAACTCATGGACGAACCGGGAGAACGACTTCAGGCATTTTGCTCGATCACGTTCGACGACGCGTTCGTCGTCCGTGACCTGAAAACCATCGGAGGGGCCACCGGTCCGTTCGTGGCGATGCCCAGCCGAAAGCTGACCGGGCACTGCGCGCAGTGCGGCAGCAAGAATCATCTCCGTGCCGCCTTTTGCAATCACTGCGGCGCCAGGCAGAAAGGACCATCGACCGTCAGGGACGTGGAAGGCCGTGCCAAACTCTATGCCGACATCGCCCATCCCATCAATGCGCTCTGCCGCGAGGTGATCCAGCAGCGGGTCATTCAAGCGTTCGAGGAAGAGAGGGCCCGCTCGAAACTGCCGGGCTACGTGCCCAGCTACGACGATTTCGAGCCCGAAGAAGTGCGGTCATCGGCCCGGTCGATTACCGTCGCCTCTGCCCAACTCCAAGGAGCCGAAAGGCCGTACGGTCCGCACAGACCTGCCTCCCGGCAGTCGTCGGCCAGCCGAACCCACGACGGCTTCGGAACCGGCATCTTCGAGTAGCGACGAGGGATGAAACGCGTCATTCGTTCTTTGATGGGTGGCACAGCCGCCCTCGACCCCGACGATGCTGCCGCCTTTCGTCGTGATCTTGGCAACGACCTTCTCGTACTCGCCAGCCAAGCCCCGCACCCCATGTTCATGCTGGTGCCCGCGATGACGTCAGGTCATAGGATCAGGGCATGAAAATCGTACCATAACAGCCCGTAGGTCTCTCGGGGCATGTGACAAATCGGCTGGAGCCGATCGGGTTTCTGAACCGAGCCGATCGATCGGCGGCCGAATCCTGCCGTGGGCGCCGACGACAGACTTACCCTTGGCTCGCAGCAGCGTAAAATTGCTTGGGTGTAGATCTGTGTGGGAGATCGGAGGGGACGTCATGCTGCCGCTGATCGCCGAGCCGGTGAACCGCCAACTCCCGTTCGGGCAATGAGGCACCTTGCTAAAATGGTTGACAGTATGAGGCTGTTCGGTTCCAGGCTCACCGGAAATGGGAAGGGTCGGACAAGCGTGGATGGAAGGGGACAGAGTTAGGTTACTCAACAAAAGTGAGGAAGTTATGAGTAGTCAAGTACCGACATCGGACAGCGAGTTGCTGGACCTGCTGCGGATTGCTCGGACATTGAGCGTATCGGAACTTTCGGACGCCATGGAGGTTACGCCGACCGCCGTGCGGCAGCGTTTGGTGCGGCTTTTGGCTCAACACGCCATCCAACGCGAGGCAATGCGGCATGGTCGTGGACGCCCGAAACACCGCTACTCGCTGACGGCGGACGGTTTGAGTCGGACCGGCTCGAACTTGACCGACCTGCCGGTGACGCTCTCGCAGGAGATTCGCCAATCGAACGATCCAGAAGTGCGTCGGGAGACGTTGCGGCAGATCGCCCGAACCTTGGCGACCAGCTATACCAGCCCAATTCGGGACGCGAAGCCTACCGAGCGGAACGATCGACGAATTCCCGCCGCCACTCTCGAAAGGTAACTCACACCCCGCGTCCTTCATCGCCGCCGAGAGTGGCAGCACGGTCCGGCAGACCGGAAGGAACGTACGCCTTGTCATCGTGACGACTCCTTTTCGTCTGCCATTTCTGCTTCGCCCATTACCCGTGCCGTGCGTGACCGGACCGGGAGTTTGTCTGGGCATGGGCAACGTGTTGCGGATGTGTTTGGACGTGGGCAACGTGTTGCGGCTGGGCGTGGGCCGTTTGCCTGGGCTGCTGCTGACGAGGTTGCGCTTGGACGACGTGGTTCTGCCGGGCACTTGGTTGCGAATGCGCCACGAATCTCGCCTGGGAAGCGTGCTTTGCCGTGACCGGTCGGCTGCGGCTCGCTTTCGACTGCCTCGTCGACAACGCGGCATCGTGCCTGACAACGGGGTGTAGGCTGGACTTCACCCCAGCTGCCCGGTCATGGTATCTCGCGGACGGTGCCGCGGCGTGCCCGGTCGTGGGATGCGGGTGTCGTGTTCCCGTAGCCGATGGACTGCCGTGCGTGCGGGTGATTCCCGTGACGTTGTTGTGGACGTACGCCCTGCTGTTCCAGTAGTTGTAGCGGCTGCTGCGGTCGTAGAACGTGCCGTAGACGGGGACGGCGTACCGACCGCAGTAACCCGCCGAGAAGACGGGCCCGACGTAGCAGCCGTTACTGTAGTACCAGTCGGGAATGGCGCACCGGTTGTAGGCGCACCAGCCGGGGACGGAGCCATAGGCGACCTGACACAAGGTCTCGCATCCGGGATTGATCGTCGCCAGTTCCGAGTAGGTCTGCAAGATCTGGTTGTGCTCCTGAGTAAGCAGGTCGGCGACTTGCGCCTTCGCCTGGGCGAGCGCCTCCTCTGTGTCGCCCAGTTGGACGGCATAGAGCCGGGCATCCTGTTCGGTCTTCTCGCGAGTCAGGTAGTAGAACCGGGCGAGCAGACTGACCTGGTCGTCGGTAAGGGCGTTGACGAGGGTGACCGTCCGAGCGATGTCGTCGCTCGTGAAGCTGCCGACGCTCTGCATGTCGGTGACGAGATGGCTCAGGAGCCATGCCCGCTGCTGTAGGGCGGTTTCGGGCGGTTGATGCATCGCCAAGCAGGTGCCGGCGAGACAGGCCAGTACCAGCCCCGTCGCCAAGGCTTTCGCGGCAAGTCCTGCCGCTTGCCGCCGTAGTCCCTGCTCGGTCCCGAGGGGGGACGAAATTGCGGGTGGGTGAAGTGGCGTGTTCATCGCATGTCCTTTCCGTGTAGCCGGTTGCGATGCCCGGCGATGGGCGTTGTTCCCCTTGGAGCAGGCGTGTCGCCGTTTTTTCTCTCCTCTATATTATTAGTGCGAAGGCAATCGTGACCGGCGGACAGGATTTCTTTCGTTTTTTCCACGGAATCGGTGTCTGTTCCCTGGCCCGGCAAGGGGACTCGATCTGCTCGGGAGACATCTCGGCGGGAACCAGGGCGACAAAGAACCCGTCCCCGAACCTGCCGTGGACGACCAACATCCTCATCCGGGATTCGCCTCTAGCGACCATATCTCACGTCCTCTTCTAGTTCAGCAGCCGTCCTCAGCAGCACGACCAGTCGCCGGAGCCTGTTCCGAAGCACCCGCCGCCACTCGTGAGGCAGGTGACACGGGGACAACCCCGCAGCCGCCCACTCGTACGCCTGCGCGTCGCTCGGCATGACCTGCGGGGTCGTGCGGAGGACGCTCAACAGCCGCAGCACGCCGGGGAGGGACAGCCGCCCGTCCTCGACGTACTTCTCCTCGACCTCCTTCCACGACAGCCCGACCGTCTCCAGCACGGAGATCGGCTCGATACTCTCCCGGAACCAGCAGTTCGGCGTGCGAACCTTTCTCACGACCGCCGTGCGCTTCTCGTCAAGGGTCTTCAGCGTCTCGACGGCGGCATAGCCCTCTTGCGTGAGGCGCGGCACTTCCACGCGCCCGAAGATCATGTCCTCCGTCCACTTTACCTGCATCTTGACGGCATCAGCCGTTTCCTTGCCGAACCTGACGACGAGGTCTTCCTTGAACCGCTCCATCTCAACTCGGGCCCGGGCGAGCTGAGCGGCGTACATCCCCTTTCGGGCGTTGTAGACGGATAAGAGCGTCAGCGTGGGCATGGAGGAACCTCGTCTTATGTAACAGGAGTCCCGAGTTCGTGAAAGAGAGCCGGGGCGGAAGCGTCAAGGAACCCCCGGGTTATGGAACCAAGCCCAAGGGAAAACCGTTCGAAATTATCCGTTGTCGACGAGGTAAGTCCGATCGCTTACAGCTTGACCGCCTCCCTTCGCCAGCCAGCTCGGCAACCAAGCGACCCGACCGCCATCACAGCCCCGCGTCCTTCATCGCCTGCTGGTACTTGTCCGCCATCGCGCCATCGACACAGACGTGCTGGTAGATCGCCAAAGTCTCCCGCTTGGCGTGCCCTGTAATGAGCTGGAGCTCGGCGTCCGCCATGCCGGAGTGCTTCGTCAACCAGGTGATCGCCTGGTGGCGGAAGGTGTGCGGCGTGGCGTTCACCTGCGCACGCTCGGCGTACAGCTTGACCACCTGCTGCACCCGCCGGGTCGAGAACCTGCCGCACCGCCGGGTCTGAAAGAGCCAGCGGTTGGCGGGATGCGCGGCGACGTGCGTGCGGAGGGCGGTCGCAAAGCTTTTGCCGAAGAGGACGTAGCGGTCCTTGCTTCCCTTGCCCTGGTTGACGAACACCTTGCAGTTCTCCAGGTCGACGTCGGCAACCTGGATGCTGCACAGCTCCGACACCCGCACGCCCGTGTAGAACAACAACCGCAGCATCAATGCATGCTGAACGTCCTCGGCTTGGTCCACGATCTTGTAGAACCGGCGGAACTCGTCGGCAGTGAGGACTCGTGGCAGCCGCTTGGGCTTCTTGTCAGGGTGCAGGTCACACTTCCGACGGACCTGCCGGGCGACGTACCGCCAGTCGTCATAGGAGAGCCCCGCCTGTCTCACCAGCCGGGCGATCCGAGCGACGAAGCGGCTCTTCGGCGATTTCGCCCTTCCGTTCTGTGCTGCGCACTTGGACGGGTTTTCTTTCGTTTCGACGGTCATTTTCCCCTCCGATCCTCAGTTCTGTTTCGTGTTCCCGCCATTAGGCGAAATAGCAAAATCAGTCCTGCTCTCGCTTGAAGTAGATTCCGGTTCCGTCCTCGGTCACGTTCCACGACCAGTGCCGTCCCCATTCGGCGGGCGGCTCCGCATTGATCCGCTTGTCGCTCGTTCTGTCGCAAATCCACACGCCACGAGAGGAAGCATCCTGGGTGGCGCACCACTCCCGAAACGGCGAGGGATGTATCCGGCGGTCATGTTCGGTCATCGTGAGCCCTTCCGGTAGAAGTATAGGGTGTAGGCGACGAAGCTGAAGACGGCGAACGCCAACGGCGGCATCGCCAGGACAAAGGGGAGTATCAGCAGGAACAACCCTACTGCCAGCAACTTTCTTCCCATGGCATCCTCCTCAATAATCGTAAGGGGAACCCAGTCGCGGCGGCTGGCGAAAGTCGGGCGGGTTCGGGCACATGTC
>Ga0182014_10008657_pt1 | contig 10340 bp, 11 predicted proteins | sample 612S2DmetaG_FD_120489 | JGI IMG/M metagenome (GOLD analysis project Ga0182014, IMG submission 120489) | Permafrost microbial communities from Stordalen Mire, Sweden - 612S2D metaG | ecosystem: Environmental > Terrestrial > Soil > Wetlands > Permafrost | place: Sweden: Stordalen | collected...
TCCGGCATTTGCACGCTGCTGGCGGGCCTGGCGTCCGGCTCCACTTACTCGCTCGTCGGCACCAGCCGCGAAATGATGAGCATGATCGCGCTCGAACCGCTGTTTGTAATCGCGATCATCACCGGCGCGGTGCACACGCAGTCGTTTCGCCTGGACACGGTGCTGCACGGATCGGTTTACGCCACCAGCGGCTTCCCCTGGTCCGGGCTGGTCATGATCGTGGTGATTCTACTGTCATTTCAGGCTTTCGTTCAGCGCGCTCCTTTCGACATCTCGGAAGCGGAAACCGAATTGATGGAGGGCCCGCTGATGGAATACTCCGGCCCCAAGCTCGCTCTACTGAAGTACACGTCCATGGCAAAACTGGTGATCTATAGCGGGCTTTTCGTGGGACTTTTCGATCCCTGGGGATCGGGGCTGGCATTTCCGCTGGGCTGGCTGACGTTTTGGCTGAAGGTGTTTGGCTTGGTGGTATTGGTTACCGTGGTCGCCGCAACCCACGCGCGTTACCGGATCGACCAGGCGATCCGCTACTTTGCAAGCCTGCTGGTGGCGGCTCTGGCGGCGCTCGGCCTGGCGACTTACGGCTATTGAGAGGTGAGCTCATGTCTCTGTTGAGCAAGCTCGAGGAAACGGTCATCTGCCTGAGGGCGGGACAGGTGACCCTCCCGTATCCGGCGGTGCAGCGGCCACTTCCGGAAAAATTTCGCGGGCGCCCGGTTTTCGATGGCGCCAAATGCATCGGCTGCGCGGGCTGTGCCAACAACTGTCCGGCACGCGAAATCCTGGTCTTCGATGTTTGCCAGGAAATCCGCATCCTGCAGTACCTCGGCCGGCGCTGCACTTACTGTGGACGATGCGCGGATGTCTGCCCGGAAAAAGCCATCACCATGAGCCATGACTTTGAAAATGGCACGAACAGCGTGGGCGACTTGCAGCAGCGGCTGGAGCTTTTCATGAGCACCTGCCAAAGATGCGGGCGCTGCTTCAGCGAGCCGTCAGCGCTAGAACAATTAAAAATGAAGGGTTATCGCTTCGACGATTTAGAAAACGAGCGTTGGGTTTTCCGCTCGCGGGCGTATTTCGAAAACGATCCAGTGGTGGACGACATCAAACTCGAACTGGACTGAACCGCAAAAGACTCGCTGAGCAGCGAAAGGACACAAGTGCTGAAAAGCCTCTGCCAGAAAATGTTCGGCCGATCGTTGTGGGTCTATCATGCCAACAGCGGGGGCTGTAATGGCTGCGACATCGAGGTTTTGAACGTTCTCACGCCTTACTATGACGTCGAACGCTTTGGCATCAAGCTGGTTGGCAGCCCTCGCCATGCCGACGTCATGCTGTGTCAAGGCCCCGCGATGCGCGCCACGGCAACGGCGCTCAAACGCGCCTATGACGCCATGCCAGCACCCAAACTTGTTTTTGCGATAGGCTCGTGCGCGTGCGGCGGGGGCATCTGGTTTGACAGCTATTCTGTCATCGGGCCAGTAGAAAAAGTTCTGCCGGTAAGTTATTACATCCCTGGTTGTCCGCCCCGCCCCGAAGCCATTATTTACGGTGTAGCCGTGGCGCTCGGCTTGGTCGAGAAGAAAGTTGCGCCGGTTGAGTTTAAACAGCTGGAAATGCCGATTCCGCGCTACCACCCGAGTGATCTTCGCGGGAAAGACGAACTGGTCGTTTATGAGAAGGCCGAGAAGGTGTAGGGTGGCGCGCCATTCCATATTTGGGAACTTAGCCAAGGCCTTGTCGCGAATACAGTTGGATGACCGACGCGATCGTCGGCGACGGAGATTCACCTGCAATCGGCATAATTCTGCGCGGCGAGGCCGAAGCAGCCGGGGAAGTTATTCAAGCGCGCCGGAGGAATTGCCTATGTGGTTGCCACGGCAGGGTCTATGCTGGTGAGGAGGCAGGATAGAATTTTCTAGGTTGCCGGAGTTCAAAAGATGTCAACTGCAGATCCTCACGCATTCGTCATGTTCGCGCTTAGCGAAGAAGAACTGGGCATTCCGGTGGAAAGAGTGGGCGGTGTTCTCCCAATGAGAGAACTTGCACCGGTTCAGGGCGCCCGTTCCTATTTGCGAGGAATGCTTAAGCTGGCAGGGCAGAGCATTCCGGTCATTGATGCGGCGGCGAGATTCGGCTTTCCTCAGAGCGTGTACACAGAACAGACCTGCATCATTGTCACCGAGGTGCTGTCCGGCGAACAGCCCTTCCTGGTGGGACTGATTGCGACCGATTTGCCGGCAGTGGTTAACATCGGCCAGGATCGGATCCAATCGGCGGCAGCCGGCAGCAAGTTTGAGTCTTGCGCGTTGGGAGTGGCCGAGTTGGATGGGCGCATCAAGACCTTGCTGGACATCGACAAAGCCATCAACGTTTCCGACCTGTTTCAGGCCCCCAAAGTCGTCCATTAGCCCAGAACCCGGCAAACTGCTGAAAAACGCGCTCTTACAAAGAAGGAAGCACCGTGGGACCACGCTGAACCAAGCTGCCGCGCTCGTTACTGGATACCCATGCGCAGCAAGACGTTAACGGGCTGCTGAAAAACAAGTTTCGGGAAGGATGAGCCCCCAACATCTTGTAACGCTTCACTTCTGGATTACACATTCGGTAGCGCCTCACTCGTTGCTTCGGCGCGTTTTTCAGCAGCCTGCTAAATCCAAAAGCAAAGACTCCCGCGCCAAGCAACCCGCACCCTGGCAACGTCAAGACCCAGGCGAGCAGGAGATTTCGCAAGGTGTCCATCTGCAACCCCGATCGGTTCGCGGCCATCGTGCCAGCGACGCCCGAGGAAAGCACGTGAGTGGTGCCGACGGGAAGGCCCCAGTGGTCGGCGGCCAGAATCGTTCCCATAGCCACAAGTTCCGCCGATGCGCCCTGCGCGTACGTCAGGTGCTCTTTGCCGATCTTCTCCCCGAAGGTCACCACAATTCGCTTCCACCCGCTCATGGTGCCGAGGCCCAACGCCATGGCAACCGCGACTTTCACCCAGGCAGGAATGAATTTGGTCACCTTGTCCATATTGGATTTGGATGGCCGGCAACTCTGCAGTTGAGCCTCCTGCCAGGGGTTGAACTTCTCAACTTACGGTTGGCCCGTCACCCGGGCATAATCGCGATTTTTGCGTTCTTCTTGCAGCTTCGCCATCGGGCGTTATTCCCGGCGGATTCAATGACACGATGCATCATCCACAAACTGGCCTCCCACAACCATCGAGGCGAGGGAGCGGGCACAGGTCAGGATGTTCTGATTTAGTGGATCGTCGTTGAGATTTTCGGGAGAAACGATGTGCATCATCTTGCGCTCGGCCAAGAGCTTGTCGCTTAGCGCTTTCATGTTCTCGAACTCGCTGCTCAGCAACTGAACTGCGCTTCGATCCGAAGCGGTAGAGGCGGTCACGGACGCCAATCCGAGGCTGGTGGAGGCCCGGCCGCGGTAACTCTCCACCCAGTCTTCCTGGAGCGGGTAATTGTTCTCGATGGAGTTGACCAGCGCGCTTCGCCATTCCCGGATCAATGCCATTTCTTCGATGCCAGCCCGCAGGAACCCTTTCGAGAATCCGGAATTGGCAGGCGGGCTTGGTGGCGCGGCAGTGGACGCCGTGCCGGCGGCGGAGCTGGGCAGCGTCAGCGTAATCTGATTTCCCCTGAAGCCCAGCGTGCCATTGGCGATGCGCACCAGTGACTCCAGGTCCACGTACGACCGCCCGTCGATCTCCGTCACTTTCACCTGTCCCGGTTGGCCATTGACGATGAGCGTGCGGCTCTGCTGCACGGCCTGCGAGAGCGCGAGTCCGGGAACAAGCAAGAGCACGAGCAGGATCGGCCAGCCACACCATGATTTTTTCTTCATAACTCCGCTCCTGCATCCGCCTGATTCAACGTTGTGGTAAGGGACTTTCGCCGCTAAGGTCCCACAACTCCAGCCCTGCTTTGTGGTGCTGGATCGCGCCCCATTGCCTCCCATCGGGCTGGTCGGCACAAACGAAACCCCCTCTGGCATACAATGCCAGTTCCGGGAAGCCACGACTGGGCAATATTGCTCACTCCCGTTATAAAAACCACTCTCGAGATCCAGCGCCCAAAATCAATGATCTTGGCCGACCTATAGCAGCAGGACGAGTACATACTGGTCAATCTTGATCAGCTTTCAAAAGCCTCAAGCTCAATACTTGGCACTGGTAGCGCTCCGCATAAGTCGCCGGCGAGAGCGCCTATAAATTGAGGCTTTCAATGTCTGAGACGCTCGCGGTACTGCTACTTGCCGTCTGGGTAGGCGCCATCGCCGTTCTCGTAAACGTGGATCGAGCCGACAAGTTTCTCTGGATCCCGGTACTTCTTGCAGTGGCTGGCTTGTTCAGTTCGGTCCTGCCGCTCGCGATTTCTTTCAACGTAGCCGTGGTCGAAAATGGGGCCACCATGATTCTGTTCATCGTCTCGTTGGAAGTACTGAACCCACAGCACCGGCTAATCAGCGCTCGTATAAGACATCGCACTCGTCCATGAAGGCGGCACGATGAAGCTCGGCGCGAGTATTCGGCGCGCCTGTGGCCCGGCCGTGGCAGCGAGACCGGCGGTCTACACAACAAACATGGCTACGCCAGCGGCGAACATTGCCACCGTGGTGATGGCCACGACGGTCCATCCCAAGCGGGAACTCGGTTGGCCCTGCATCAGTTTTTTGTCCGCAGCGACGACCAAGATTGCAACCAGCAGGAACGGCGCCAACAATCCGTTGATGACCGCCGTCCAGTAGAGTGCCTTCACAGGGTTTATGCCTGCAAAGTCCAGTCCGATTCCCACTCCGGTCGAGAGCAGAATCAGACCGTAGAACCAACGCGCCTGTTTCAGTTTCTTGTCCAGGCCTTGGCGCCACCCCAGCGTTTCCGCGAAGGCATATGCGGTTGATCCCGCTAGCGTTGGGATGGCAAGAAATCCGACGCCGACAATACCCATGGTAAACAGGGTCGCAGCGAAGTTGCCGGCAAGGGGTCGCAGGGCTTCGGCCGCCTGGCGAGTAGTCTCGATGTGCGTGATGCCGTGGCGGTTGAGGGTGATCGCAGTGGTCAGGATGATAAAAAACATGACCATATTCGAGAAAAACGCACCAACGCCCACATCAATGTTCCTCAGCTCAAGTTCTTGGAGGGTTGCTCCTCTCCGTTTCGTAAGCGTACTCTGACCTGCCGCCTTCTCCTCTTCAACTTCTTCACTCGCCTGCCAGAAAAACAAATACGGACTAATCGTAGTGCCGAGAATCGCCACCAGCATCGACCATTCATCTCTGGTATGCGGCATTGACGGCACCAGGGTATCGCGCACCACTCGGCTCCAATCAGCCCCCGCCACAAACGCGGTTATCGGGTAGGCGAAGAGCGCCAGCACCAGCCACTTGAGCACGTTCGCTATTTGGTGATAACGGAGCCGGACCGTTGCCCACGAAATCAGCAGTCCGAAAACCACTACAAGCAGGTGCGCATTGATCCCCGACAGCATTGCAGCCGCATCCGCCATGCCGGCAAGGTCCGCCGCAATGTTAATCGTGTTGGCCGCAAGCAGGGCCACGATGAAAACGCGCAGCAGCCAGCCTGGAAATCGCTGCTTAAAATTCCCGGCCAAGCCCTGCCCTGTTACCTTGCCGATGCGGGCACACATCATTTGAACCGCGGCCATCAGCGGCCACGTCAGCAGCGCAGTCCAGAGAAGCTTGGTTCCAAGCTGCGCGCCCGCAACAGAATATGTGGCGATGCCGGATGGGTCATCGTCGGCAGCCCCGGTGATAATGCCCGGGCCAAGCGACTTCAACAGCAATCGTATCCATCGAGTTGGGGCAGATTTCGGCACGAAAGAGTCGGAGCGTAAACTCCCAATGAATCATAGCGCGAATCCGCTCACAACCCGAATCACGCATTCGGTAGCGCCTCGCTGGTTCAGCCCCAACACGCACCCACGGCGCTTGTCGGGGCACCCCGGTTTCCCACCCCAACAAGCCACCAGCGGGCTTGTCATCTTTGCTTCGACCGTTTTACGGGTGACGTTCTCTCTAGCAGGCTGCTGAAAAACAGGTTTCTGGTGAAGTGAGCCCACAGTATCTTGTACAAAGTTATTATTATGGTGCCCACATTACATGGCGCCTCGCTCGTTGCTTCAGCGCGTTTTTCAGCAGCCAGCTAGTCCTGCAATACCGCCCTTCCAACCATCACCTTCCCGCCAGAAATCACAGTCCATCGGCAGGCTAGCGGCCACCTGTAGGTTCACTACTTGAGAAGCCCTGATTACTTTACTCGAATCGGTTTGCCGCTAAAGCTACCGCCGCTTCATCGCCCAACCGATCAATATTCCGATAACAACACCTACTGCCAATGAAGCTACAACTGCTTCGGTAGGGTGCCGCTGCAGGCGCTTGGTTGTGTCATCGAGAAATTCCTCGGCTGCATCGCAGCCTTGTTTGGCGACACGTTTACCCGCTCCAACCCCATCCTCAATTGCATCAGCAACGGCTGAGGACATCCGAGAAGCCTTGCGAGCGGATTCGGCGATGTGCTCTCCCGCTCGTTCCAACACTGATTGCAGCATTATTCTTAACCTCTCTCGTCTTGGATTTCGATGTTGGTTCGCTTATTGCCCAACAACCTTTTTGACATGCCCGTCCCAGTTTTGAATTTTCCCGGCATCCTTTTCAGCTCTGCCGTCCGCCTCCAAGGAGGGATTCCGGGTAAGCTCGCCGACCTTCTCCTTGATTATTCCTTTGACTTTGTGAAGGTTGCCTTTCGCTTCATCTTCCGTGCTCGGTTTCATATTCAGTCCTTCTTCTGTTTCATGGCAGGTTCAATGAGTTAGCCATCGATGGACAGCCCTCATGTTATGCCACTTCTCTTTTGTCATCAGGCACGCGTATCTGCACCAGATCTTCAAAAAGGGAGCGATAGTGGATCATCGCCGTCCGTAGATCTTCCGTGCTTGCCTCGTCTCTGCCAAGCCGCAGTGCGATTAAGTGCGCGGACCGGTAATGGTCGACTACCAGAGGATGGTCGACAGAGATGTCGGCGGCGCGCTGATCAAAATCGGCTAAGGGATACCCACGCGTCTGCATCAGCGAAGATATCAGCTCACCGGCTTCTGTCACTGCGCCCTTCGGATAATCGACAAAGCGTGATTGCACAGTGAGCCACTGGCCCATAAAGCGCTCACGTTCGGCCGGTTCAAGATCGCGAATCTTCAGCCTTTCAACTCGCGTCTCACGATCCGCCAGTTTCGCTTGCGCTCGGCGTTCGGACCCATGCGTTTGCACCGCCCGCGCGTACTCCGGGCCAAATCGCTGCCGCAGTCCTGCCCTGGTAGCCCTGCGTTTTCGCAGGTAAAGCCAAACCAGAAGCGCCGTGATGACCAGGGTCGTCACGATGGCAAGCGTAATCAGTATGGGATTCATCAGTTGTTGTAGATTCATGTGAGACCTCCTTGGACCAACGCCAGGAATACATCCGCGAGGGTTAAGACGACAGCTCGGAATTGGTCATCTCGCATCCCCAAAGGGGCCGCAGATTGGGCAGAGCCACGCTGTCGTATGGTTCCCCACTGCGGCTACGGACTGCGGCAGCGTCAGGAGAAAGTTCCTCGCTTTCGCGGAGCAGCAGAACGCGCATCGAGAGAATTTTCATTTCGCTTACGGCGCAGTCTTAGCAGGCGCCGTCTATGGTGATGCGTTATCTGTTATCTGGATTATCGTGGCGCCAGTTCCAGTAGACGGTCTGCTGCGAGCTGCTCAACTGAGTGAAAGCACGCTTCTCGTGGTGCTCGGACTGGTACCGCTGGTACGCGCGGTCTTCATTGCCGTCCCAGGTGTGATAGACCTTGTGGCCCTTATCGTAGTAGCGCTTGTTGTTCTCGCTTTGCTTATTTTCTTGGTCTTTTTTGTCTTGCGGGCTGGCCGCAGCCATCATCGCAACCGGTGCGGCAAGGGTGGCAGTCAGAAGAAGTGATGCGAGAAATCGATATCCACGGTGCATGTCGTTCTCCTTAGTACGAGATTCACATTCATGGAATCCCACTAACGTCACTATCTGCTCCTGGCGCTCTAGAGTCTGGTCAATACGGCTCAGGTATGCGGCGGAGAATCCGGCTCATCAGAGAACAGCGGGGTTCCGGACGACGGCTCCCTACGGGTGGCCAGTCCCCCGGCAATCTACAATATTCTCTTTTTCACAAGGGACCCGCCGTCGCCGCCATAGAGAAAACTTCCGCCAGTGCCATGGAAACCGATCCGGGTCGGGAAAACTGGTCAGAGGTGAGCGTCGATGCGGGCAATAAGGTACAGGAGTATTGGCTCAGACATGCGGTTCCCTTTATCTGAATATCCTCGCCAGAGAAGCGTCTTCCTCCGCGCCTGTTTCGACCGGGACGGGATTAAGATAAAGGGTAATACTCCGTTCGATTTCAGGTGGAAACTCCGGCACCGATCCTACCAGCTTTTCACTGTATGCTTTTTGCATGATCTGTTTGAACACCGGAAGCGCAACCCTGCCGCCGGTTTCTTGTTGTCCGAGGGAACGGTTGTCATCAAACCCGATGCGAACGGCGACGGTGATTCCTTCGGGGCCGTAAGTGGAGCCTACAAATAATGCATCTCTGAAGTTGTTCGTCGTTCCTGTCTTGCCCATAACAGCTACCGGAAAGCCGTGCGAGTCGAGCGCGTGCGCCGTGCCGGTCGGCAAGCGCACGACACCGCGCAGCCCTTCCTGAATGAGCGCGAGCGCGTTGTCGTCCACCTTGATTTGCGGCCATCCAGCTTCGTTGTCCAAGACCACATTTCCCGATTCGCGAAGAATTCTTTGGATCACATGAGGCTCGGCGAGAATGCCCGATGCCATCGTGCGGTAGGCATTCGCCAGTTCCAACAAGCTCACTTCGGATGCGCCTAATGCCGTGGTGGCGTACGGCTGCAAAGGCGTCCGGAGCCCTAAGCTGCGCGATGTTTGGAGTACGCTTTCAATTCCAATCTGCGTCGTGATCCAAATTGCGACCGCATTTCGGGATTCGGCGAGCGCCTTCCGAAGGCAAATCATGCCTTTGAATTGGCCGTCGTAATTTGAGATCCATTTCACAATCTGCTTACCCCGGTCGGGCACGCCGATGGGTGCGTCGGGAACCATACTCTCAAGATTGAATACACCCTGACGAAAAGCAGCCAGATAGACGAAGGGCTTCATGGCGGAACCAGGTTGCCGCAGGGACATCGTGGCACGATTAAAGTCGCCGTAAGTATTGGAGCGCTCCTTGTAGAACCCGCGTCCTCCGCTCTCGGCAAGGACACTGGCATTACGGTTCCTCAGCACGACAACCGAGCCTTGGATTACCCCTCTTGCGCTCGGATGCCGCTTCTCATACATCACCAGGCCCTGCTCCAGCGCCTCGTTCACAATGTGCTGCACGCGCGTATCCACGGTGGAGTAAACCTGGATACGCCCCAAGAGCAAGTGTTGAACACTCAGTTCGGTGTCGCCTCGGCTCAGCTCTCTGAGTACGCTTTCGATGACGGCCGGCGCCTGCGGCATAGTGTCCTTGCCCGGCGCGACCACCAGGATGGGGCGCTGTTCGGCCACTCGTGCGTTATCCGGGGATACGAAACCGCGCTTCACCATAAGGCCAAGGATCTGGTTTCGGCGATGCAGTATTTTCTCGACGTCAGAGGCGCTGGGGGCGTAGACGCGAGGCGATTTTGCGATTCCCGCCAGCAGGGCTGCCTTGTCGGCGTCATCTTCGGTGAAGCTGGCGAGCGGGCGCCCAAAATAGTGTTCAGCCGCCGCGGCAAACCCGTATTGCCCATCTCCCATGTAAAGAAAGCTGGCATATCGGGCCAGGATTTCTTCCTTGGCACGGCGTTTTGAACCGAAACGCTCCCGCATCTGCTGTTCCATCCACAACGATAGTCGAATCTCCTCGAGTTTCCGGACCAGTTTTTTGGCGCTGCGCGCGCCGACAACATAGGAAAGCACGCCCGGCTGAAGCTCGTTGCTGTTTTCCGCGTCCGTGAGATTGCGCAGAAAATATGCCCGCACAAGCTGTTGCGAGATCGTCGAGCCGCCCTGCCGCAACATGGCAAGGCTATCGGCTTCGTCTTGCCGCCCGAGCCGCGTGATGCGCGTCAGCAGCGTCCCAAACCTGACCTTGCTCAGCACCCGGGGAATTCTGGAATAGTCCACTCCGTTGTGGGAGAAGAAGTTCTTGTCCTCGGCGGCGAGAATCGCGTTGCGGACAATGGGGGAAATGTCCCCATACTGCACGATCTGGCGATGCTCTTTTGCCAGCTCGATCAGCGGCTGTCCGTTGGTGTCGTAAACA
>Ga0182014_10008663_pt1 | contig 10337 bp, 4 predicted proteins | sample 612S2DmetaG_FD_120489 | JGI IMG/M metagenome (GOLD analysis project Ga0182014, IMG submission 120489) | Permafrost microbial communities from Stordalen Mire, Sweden - 612S2D metaG | ecosystem: Environmental > Terrestrial > Soil > Wetlands > Permafrost | place: Sweden: Stordalen | collected...
AGTCAATGTTCGCTATATGCGCGATTTCCGCAGTGATGTCGATTCCATCAGCCACATCCTGGTTTCAGGCAGCGGACAGCATCAGGCTACCATCGGTGAATTGGCGACAATTCAGGTCAGCAATGGCCCGGCAATGCTTCGCGACGAGAATGGACTTTTGACAGGATACGTTTTTGTGGACCTTGCCAATCGCGATGCTGGAAGTTATATTGCCGAAGCCAGCCATATTTTGCAGGAGAAGACGACGCTGCCATCCGGATATACTCTTTCCTGGGGAGGACAATATGAGTCCATCCAGAGGGCGAATCAACGCCTTCGCATCGTCATACCTGCAACAATAGCCCTGGTGATGTTGCTTATCTACATCAACACTCGTTCAGTCGCCAAGTCCATGATCATTCTTCTGGCTGTGCCCTTTTCCGCAATAGGAGCTGTCTGGGCTCTTTATTTTCTTCATTACAACATGAGTGTGGCCGTGTGGGTAGGCATCCTTGCACTGTTAAGCATCGATGCGGAAACAGGCGTGTTCATGCTCTTGTATCTTGATCTTGCTTATGAGCAAGCCCGTAGCAGCGGCCGGCTCAGAACCTTGCAGGAACTACGCGAGGACATTGTAAATGGCGCCGCAAAGAGGCTTCGTCCAAAGTTTATGACGTTTGCTACCACCTGCATCGGCCTGCTTCCGGTAATGTGGTCGATCGGCACAGGCTCCGATGTAATGAAGCGAATTGCCGCTCCGATGGTGGGGGGGATTTTTTCATCGTTCGCTCTGGAGTTGCTTATCTATCCAATGATTTATGAGTTTTGGAAATGCACCACATCTCCAGAGCTATTCGCGCATCCAATGATTATTGAAAGCGATGAGCGGCATGCCGAACCGGCCATGGCGCTGTTGGGATCGCAGGATTGATGAGCGCGCGGGTACTACGTCAACAAGTTAAAGGTGGACAGCGAGGTGGATCGTGGCTATCAGCAATACAATTCGACCGGTTGCACTCGGGCTTGCAACTTGGGTACTCGCTTCTGCGGCTATTGCACAAGAGGCGGCGGCAGCAAACAATGTCACGGGTGAAACAAACATCTCCGCGCCAGCTACATCTGCTTTGCCACAATTCGCATTGTTGGCGCCACCCAAGGCTCCCAAAGTCACTTGCGACGGAAACCAGTTGACAATAATTGCTGATAACTCTACGCTAGGTGGAGTTTTAGCCGCTGTGCATTCATGCATCGGCGTTCAGGTTGATATTCCGGAAGGCGCGGCGGGAAAAAGAGTATTCGAGAATCTTGGCCCGGGACCAGTGCGAGAAGTGCTGGAGTCTCTGCTGAATGGAACGGACTTGAACTTTGCTATTGGGTCGTCCGGAACAGATCCGCAGAAGGTCGATTCAATCTTGCTGTTGCTCAGGCCAACCGATACAGTGGCATCCGCAGTTGCAGACCGTGCACTCACTCCAGCACGGCGCGCATGGCTCCAGAGCCGCCAAAATGACAGGCGCTCCGCTGTTTCCAGCGACGATAACAATCAACCCGCTGTTGAAACATCCGATACTCCGGCAGCGGAAGATGCTGCTGCAAAACCTGCCGACACTCCCAAGCCAGACGCAATCCAGGCGCCATCCAGCGATACTGCGCCCCCCGCATCTGACACTCCAGCGGCTTTGACTAATAACACCATATCACCTACACCTGCCTCCGATGCTGCGTCCACTTCCGGTTCTCCCGCCAGCCAGGACAAGAGCACGGCCGAAAGAATCGCGGATATGCAGCAGATGTTCGCACAGCGCCGACAGATCAATCAAACTCAAAATCAGAGTCAGGCTCCCACATCACCACAGCCATAACAACCGGCGTTCGCGCGTGAGGTGTTTCTCCACAAAAGATACACCGAATGGAAGCGCACTCAGGGCGCCGCGGCAATTGCTACTGCACCGACAGGGTCTGTACCTGTTGCGAATGTAAACACGGAATCCAGTTTGCCGGGAGTCGTGGCGTCGAACGTAAACACGTCAAGATCCGGACTTCCACCTGTGTTGACCAGAAGCACAACAGATCCCGAGGAATCTTCTGCCATGCCAGCCGGTGTGATACCAACCGAAGGGCTGCCGCTGACCTGTGCCAGGGAATATGAGCTCCCATTGACTGACACAGCGAATCCAGTGATGCTGCCGTTGCTGCTGCTACTTGCTGTCGCGTTGGCAACATAGACAACAGTTCCTGATGCTGCCGGCAGAATGGAAATGGGAGTTAGCCCACCGCTCGCAAAAGGAGAGCCTGTTATTTCCGATAATGTGCCGCTCAGCGAAGAGTAACTGAAGGCGCGAAGAGCACCGGTGTTCGTGCTAGCAGATATACCCAGGGTCTCGCCAATGTAGAAAAGCCGGTTGCTCGGATCCACGGCGACTGAAAGCGCAGCGCCGCCCGCGTTTTTGACCGCGATCAAAGTATCTCCAGATGCCGGCAGTGGATCAGCATTGGCAGCATTGAATGGAACCACTTCCGTACCGCTAATACCCAAAGCCACAAATATTTCCGCATTGTCTGGCGAGATAGCCATTTGGCGCGGCATAATTCCAGCGAGTGATAACTGTTTCGCTGCGCCGGTTGTCATTCCCGTTGAAGAACTGACGGGGATTGCGTAGAGATAACCCGATTCCGAGGCATCCACAAGCCAGGAGCCGGTTGCATCCACTTGTATGCTGTAGGCTGCAAAATCGGTCGCAACAGGAGTTGTGCTGGACAGAGTCAGCGCGCCACTCGATCCGATGGTATAGAGATAAATGCCTGACCCGGTGCTCACATAAAGAAAGTTATTATTGGGCGCTACTGCGATGGCATAAGGAGTGGATGGCAAGACGTAGGGACTTCCGGTTAGCGCTGTCAGTGCGCCATTTACGATCGAATAACCGGCAATCTCAATTTGGCCGGCGTTGGAGTTTAATACGTAGAAGATACCGCTCGATATTGTTGGGCAATTGGTAACGCATACGCTTGGCGTCGTCTGCCAGAAGTTCTTGCATCCGGCCTGCAATAACAAGACAGCCAGCAGAACAACCCCCTGCCTGATGATCTTCATAGGCGCCTCATGGTAGTAATAATGAATTCGGCAGCCGCATATTTGATGGCGGCTGCCGAGTTGATAGCGCGTATCTGGTTTTGCATGAGTCGAACCGGAATCGTTCACTTGGTATGCAGCGATGCAATCTGAACATCCGGCTTTGCAAACAGCGACGTGTCGAGCCTAGGGTTCACCGCTACTCGCTCAATAACAATTTTCTCGGTTGATATGGCTGTACTGCCACCGTTCACCTCCGCATGAGTTACCGGCAAAACTTTTGTCTCCAGAACAAATGGGATTTGCAGGCCGTTCACCGGACGGTAGTCGCGGTAGTAGACTTCCACGGGATGCTCAATGCCGTCGAGCCGGCGGGGCTGTCCTTCAATCTTGGTTTCCAGGAATGTCAGGGCGTCAATCCAGATGTGAAATGCGTGCCCATCCTTCATGGTCAGCTGGAGCTTGTAGGCGTCGCGATTCTCCACCTTCTCCATGCCTTCCAGTTCAATCCGCGTGCCCTTGGCCACGTAATCGACCAATGGGCCGTCAAGTTCGGGCTGCATCGATGAAGTCTTCAATTCGTCCGAAGTAAAGGGCTCGACTTCAAGACGGTTGAGATAAGGTCTCAACTTCCATCCGTTTGTTCCGTCGTAGACCTGGACCGCAGTCTTGCCACCGAATTGGATCTGGAAACGTGCCTTTCGAGGCCGCTGCAGATCCATCTCGAAGGGCAGTTGGACCTCTTCCGCCGGGCGAGTGGGAACCGTCAACTTGCCGGACTTGTTGCCGGGAATCGGCAGCGGAAGAGTATTCCGCTGATTCCCTCCGGCACCAAGTTTACCCTCCATCGAAATGGATTGCACCGCCCGCCAGGCTTGCAATCCTCCGCGAGCTGCGACATTTTTGCTTATAATGTCCGAGGCTGAAAGAGTGGCTCGCGGCTTAGCAATATCCGCCGCTGAGGCGATCGAAATCGACAAGACAAGAGTAGCGCTGACCGCTAGTAGCTTTCTAAGCATTTTTCGTCCTCACTGTGCAGAATTGGGGCTAACCCAAGAAAATGGGTAAAGCCGGTTTAGTACCTATTGCCTGCGCGTGTATTTGCGCCGGTGCGGCCTGCGAAGAATCAACGTGCTATTCCACCACAAGACCATCCACGTGAAATTGTCCAATTTCCACGTTGACGCGGTCTCCTCGCTTCACGGTTCTGTGTGGATTCGAGAATGCCATCCAGTAGGACCTGCCCGCCTCAGGCGTGCCGCTCTGGCGCAGTTGTCCCACCTTTTCGAGGGATGGAATCACCAGCTTGATATGGTGAACCGGATCAATCAAGCCAGGTTCGACCTTCTTGTCGTTGATCGGCTTTGCCTTTTCACCGTCAAGCACGTGGTAACTGAATCGGATCAGTTCTCCCGACTCCACTGCTTTTACACTGAGGCCGTCAACCCCCCAGACGAGTGAATAGTATCTTCCTGCGCGCCCCGCGAATCGATCGGGCTGATATTGCGTTGGGGAGCCAGATGCGACGTGCTTCGCAGGCTGAGTTTGGGCTGAGACCGTTGCCTTAGCTGAGGCCGGCTTCGGTGCTTGAGCCGCGGACTGGGAAAAGGCTGGAGAAACGAAGATGCTCCCGGCGAGAATTCCCGCCAGCAGCATCCCGTTCGTCCCCGCTAATCCCTTGCCATTGAATAGAGTCTTCGTTTGAGTCATCACGTTCCTCGTTCCTCTTACAAGTACTCTGGGCCGGACATCCTGGTTGGGATGTCCGGCCATTTTGGTAATTAGTTCACCGTGAACGCCCCGATCAGGGTGTTTGTTATTCCAATCGGGGTGGTTGCGTAAACGTTTCTTGCCGAGCGTGTTGTGCCGCTTGCTATGACACAACTCGCGTTAATCGTTGTGCTGGTTGTTGATGTAACTGTGCAAGTTACGCTACCGCCAGACACCGTGATAAGGGTTGCGCCATTCAGGCCTATGCCAGTGAATGTCACCGGAACTGTCGTGCCATGCGTTCCTGTCGCTGGTGCGACTGAAGCCAGACTCGGCCCTTGCACTGTGAAGTTGGTGGTTGCGGATCCGCCCGGTGTTGTTACCGTCACGGTCCTGTTTGTGATGGGTGAGGTTGCAGTGATAATCAGATTCGCGGTGATGCTGGTTGAGGAAGCCACCGCCACAGAGCCGACTGTCACGTTGCCACCACTAATTGCCACCGTAGTTCCGGTTGTCGTGAAGTTGCTACCAGTAATGGTCACTGGAACCGTGGTGCCACGAACCCCCGTATTGGGAGTGATCGATGACACCGTGGGTGCCGGTGGAGCCACCACTGTAAACGTCAGGTTGGGGCTGGTTGCGCCGCCAGCGTTTGTCACGCTCAGATTTCTGGCGGTTGCCGCTGCGCCAAGCGTGATTGCCAGGTTGGCTGTGACCGTTGTGTCGTTCACTACGGTAATGCCGCTGGCAGTGACGCCTGAACCGGATACGGTGATTGCCGTTACTCCGGTAAGGCTGCTGCCGGTTAAGGTCACCGGGACGCTGGTCCCTGCCTGACCGTTCACAGGAGTCATTGAGGTCAGCGTCGGCGCCGTCACCGTAAACGTCACGGTGTTGGTGTTGCCGATTGGCGTGACCACGCTGACAGTTCTGGTCGAGACCGTTGCAGTACCCGAGATCACGAAGTTGGCAGTTGCCGTTGCTCCGCCTGGGGCCACGACTATGCTGTTTACGGAAATGCCCGAACCGGTCACGGTGATTCCCGTTGCGCCGGTAAGTGCGCTGCCGGTAAGTGTCACCGGAACGGTGCTGCCTCGGATGCCCGTATTAGGAGCGATCGAAGCCAGCGTCGGCCCTGTCACTGTAAACGGCACGGTGATGGTGGTTCCGCCTGGGGTTGTAACGCTGACGGTTCTCGTCGAGAGCGTAGCGCCTGATGAGATTGCGAAGTTCGCCGTGACCGTCGTGTCGCCGACTATGGTTATACCGCTGACAGTGATGCCTGATCCAGACACGTTCACTGCCGTCTCACTGGAGAGACCAGTACCGGTAAGAGTTACTGGAACAGTGGTCCCGCGAACGCCCGTATTGGGAGCGATCGAAGTCAGTGTCGGCGGCGTCACAGTGAATGCTACGGCGCCGCTGGTTCCGCCATTCGTCGTGATTGTGACGGTCCTGGGTGAGGAAGTCGCGTTAGCTGCAATTGCGAAGTTTGCCGTGACCGTTGTGGCATTCACAATGGTAATGCCGCTGACGGTCACGCCCGAGCCGGAGACCGCAATCGATTGCGTTCCGGTCAGGTTTGTGCCAGTCAGGGTTACTGCAACTGTGGTTGCGCGAGCACCCGAGATAGGATTGATCGCGGTGAGCGTTGGTGGGGCAACATTGCCGTTGAACTCAACAGCGCCTACGTCGAGCTTGGTTCCGGTGATGTCCGGCCGCGGATTGCCGAAGAAGTCCGTGGTCGGAGCCGCAGTGTACGCCGCGTTGATATTCGCAGATCCACCGCAATTAGCAGCAGTGCTGGGGCTGATGCAATGCGGAACATAGTCGATCGCAGGAGAACTGGATGCCAGTGCGTAGTTGCCGAGCGTGGCGCCAGTGACCGGGTTCGTCATTGCCAGCGGACCCCAACTGATGTTGACCCAGTTGTTACCCTCGTCCACCGTAGCGGCTGGCGTGAGGTTGAAGATCGGGTTGGGAACGGTGGCGTCCGAGATGCCCGGAGGCACCTGGTAGCCAGCGCTTCCAAGCTCTGGAGGAGTGCGCGAGCCGTTGCAGTATTGGCTGACAACTGTCGGGTTGGAGTTCAGGTTGGTGCTCGGATAGCCCGTAGTGTCAGTCAACACTGAATACGCCGGAGCGAGCGTGATGCCCGATCCATGGTTCGTTGGACCCGTATCACCGCGTACGCCCAGATCCCAGTAGCTTGCGGGACTCACGCAGGCGCCGGTGCCACCTGTAACGACCACGCCGGCTCCATTGGTCGCCGCGGCATCTGCTTGCGGCTGATTTGCCGCTGGAGTTCCAGAGAATGCGTTGTACAGCGCGACTTGGTTCTGCTGGTTGGTTAGATCCGGCGCGGGGCCTTTAACGCCAATGTAGAACGACCGATTCTGCCAGAATATGTCGTTGTACAAAAGCGGGTAGGAGACGTTCCCGCAGTTTGGATGCCCTGCGGGGCAGGTGAGCGCGGTGGTGAGGGTTGATGCAAACACCGCACTGTGCTGAATAGCCACAAGTCCAGCCGGTTGAGCAGCCGACGTAGTACCGCAGTTTGAGGTGCAGGTCGGCCCCTGGCTGCTGGCAAGTGGGGCTCCAAGGGTGTTGAAGAGAACTCCCGCTGAGGCTGTCGTATCGTTGGAAGCGATCGTGTTGTTGATCAGGTTGACGTTGAGCGCATCCTGCAACGACACTCCAGCTCCATCCCATCCGGCTATGTTGTTGTTGATGATGTTGTTGGTGACGATGACGTTGTTCCATTGCGAGTTGTTCTTCGGGAAATTGACCACGTCCGTCCCGTTGACGCCTTGGAAGCGAAGGCCGCCGCCGCTGCCGCTCGAAGCCGCGTTGCCCTCGATCAGATTGGCATTGATCACCAGTCCAGGACCGGTGCCGTCGCTCAACCCAGGAACGCAGTCTGCGTCGGCCACCGTGTTGCCGCATTCAAGACCCGCCGCAGTCAGACCGTCCGGTGGCGCGCCCATGGCGATAATACCGCCGCCATTGGTCGGAACCGTCGGGTTGGTGCTTTCATTGAACAGGATTGAGTTGTGTTCGATATCACCGTGGTAGATATACCCCAGGTGAACCAGTCCACCACCATCGCCCGTGCTCAGGTTTCCGCAGACCCAGTTGTAGTTGAACTTGTAGTAGTCGGCGCCAGTGCAGAAGGTGACACCGCCGCCGCCCGCCGGCGTGGACGAGTACAATTCGTCGCCGATGGAGGAGTTCAACGAAACCGAGTTGTTGTGCACGTTGACGTTCAGGTCAAAGCAGTACGGGAGTTGCGTGTTTGTCAGTGTCTGCCGGCTATCCAGCGTCGCAGTCTGGCAAGAGCCAGGATCCGAGTCGGCGGTGGTTCCGGAAAGATACGCGTCTGGGGATTCACCCTGACCGATGGTGATGCCGCCTGTCAACGTTCCGGAGTTGTTGTAGATCCTATTGTTGGCGATTTGCAGGTTGTGGCCCCATGCATGGACGTAGACACCGCCGCCGCCCTGGGAACTGTCGGTGATCGAAATACCATCGATAGACGACGGGTTGCATTGGAAGTTGCTCGAATACTGATTAGCATTGGGACCTGTAGACGATGTTCCGCTCCCGCAGCTAGCAGAGGTAAGCAGCGTGGTCCCGGTCGGGAACGCAGATTCCGTTCCACTTCCGAAGATATCCGCAGATCCGGACGGGATATTCACACCCTTGGACAGGACGGTGATTCCCGCACCCTCGTATGCGCCCATCAGTGTCGGCTCTTGCAACAGCTGAGCCAGGTTGCCGTTGACAGTGGTGTCCCAGCCGAGAATGCCTTCAAGCGGCAGACGATCCACCTGAGGATTGTTAGGCCCGCCGGTGAAGTAAGCCCAACCGGTTGCGGGGCAACTCGGAGCTCCTGTCCCGGTTGCAAACGGGTTGCTGCCGGAAGAGGGTGTGTAGGGTTGGCCATTGAGCGCCAAACCAAAGAGGCAATTGACCTCCTGGCGCCACTGGTCCATCTTGCCTGCGGGTTGGGTGTTCGCGTTGAGGACGCTCGAAGCAGCTCCGACGCCTTGCAGCCGGACCGGTTTCCACATCAACAGCATTTCATTGTGTGTGCCGGGGTCGATCATGATCAGGTCGCCCGGAGCAGCCGCGTCAATTGCTTTCTGGATGTCACCAGAGCTCGTGGCCGTCATCGGGCCAGAGGTGGTGACGTGCGTCGGGGGTTTGCCACCGACGGTGACAGTTACGGAGTCAATCGATTGTTTGCCGTTCGCCGCCGTGATCACCAGTTGGCCGCAATATGCGGTCGATCCGCCGTACTGCGCCTGTTGCTGGATGGCGCATTTCTGTATTTGCCCCGTAGATGCCCCGGTAGCCGGCACGATCACAGTGATTTGTGAGTCAGACCAACCCCCAGGCGTAACGGCCGCGGGTACTGGCTTACCGGCCGAGTCCACTCCGATGGTGACTGTTCCCGGTGTACTGCCAAAGCCATAGTCCCGGGTGACAGTCTTCTGGTTGTACGGAGCAGTTGTTGCCCCTGGTCCGGAGTATCCATTGTTGAGTACAAGCTGGTTGCCCAGAGCCTTGATCGTAAGCGTCTTGCCGGCCGCGCTGACCCAAGGCCCGATTCCATCGCCATCAACTTCGCTAACGGCTGGCGTGGCGTCAGGGTAGGAGCAGTCAGGATGGTTATAGCCCATCGAGAAGGCGGACGTGGGAGTCACCGGGGTATCCATGTACTGGGTCTGACCCGGCATAAACGGGATCTCGTAGCAGAACTGGCTGTAGCCCGGGTTGAACAGCGCATCCGGGGTGGTTCCAGAGCCAGGATCGTTCATGCACGTGACCATCATGGTTGGTGAATATCCGGTCGGATTGGGCGGGTTGACCTCCCAGGTCGAGTACGTCAATCCGTTGTAGGCGCCCCACTGATCGGTGTAGACGCGAGAGATTTCATTTCCAGTCCAGTCCTTGAAGGAGATGGGCAGGTTCGGCGGCGCAAACTTCTCACCGAACTGCGGCGAGTACGGATCGAATTCTGAAGTGAAGTCGTCCGTGATTACGCCGGTGAAATGGGCCGCAGCATGAGCCGAGGTGAAGATGAAGAACTCCGCCTGCGACGAGGTCTGCTCGTCGAGCGTGACTTCCTTGCGATCGCAAAGATTGCGAGTCGCGCCAGCAAACGGTGCTACCTCCTTGGAACCCGGGAACAGGCTAATGTAGTCGGGAACGATACGCGTCTCGCCTACGCAAGGCCAGAAGGTATCCACCGTGGGGGTGTCGCCCTCGTGGCTGGTCAGGGCCTGATTTCTACCCAAACTGCAGGTTGGGTTCTGGGAGGAGCTAGTGGCGTTGCAAACCGAAGAGACTTCGGCCTGGTCGGGAAGGATGTAGATCGCCGAGCCGAGGTACGGGATTTGCACCGTGACCGGCGCGATGAAGTTGTCGCCGATCAGGATGTTCTTGTCCTCTTCCTTTACCAGTTCATAACCCGGAGGCGGGACCACTTCCACAACGTATTTGCCCGAGGGCAGCATGGGAGTGCCTTTGCGATAAGCGTCGCTTGCATCGGGATCGCCAACGCAGATGG
>Ga0182014_10008664_pt1 | contig 10335 bp, 6 predicted proteins | sample 612S2DmetaG_FD_120489 | JGI IMG/M metagenome (GOLD analysis project Ga0182014, IMG submission 120489) | Permafrost microbial communities from Stordalen Mire, Sweden - 612S2D metaG | ecosystem: Environmental > Terrestrial > Soil > Wetlands > Permafrost | place: Sweden: Stordalen | collected...
ACATACGGCTGGCGGAGGCTCCGAGCCACGGACAGCCGGCGCTGTTGTACGACGTGCGGTCGCGGGGGGCGGAGAGCTACATACGCCTGGCGAAGGAGATCCTGGACCGGCAGGCGGGAGCGGCGAGCGGGCCGGGGGAAGCGGCTTAGATTGATGGACGTAAATATTTATGGGCGTCGATATATGGGCGGAGGATTACTTTAATGATTACAGCGAATGCGGCGGCGGTTGATAAGACGGCGGGGAAGACTGGGACGGAGAAGGTTCACGAGAAACTGGCGGAGAAGCGGCGAGCTTTGGGGCGGGGGCTGGAGGCTCTGCTGCCGGGACCACGGGTGGTGACGGCGCCGGCGGCGCCCACGGCTCCGCAAAGTGCGCGGAAGGATGGGGCGCCCGGTTCTTCGACACCCGCAGCCGCGAGCTCTCAGGTTTCAGTTCTCAGTTCTCAGGGACCCCGCTCGTCGCCTTCTTCTGCTGACGGGGGACAGCCGGGGGCGGGCGTCGCTGTGCGAGATGACGGTGGACGGGCGGGGACGCCCGTCGCTCCACCGGAAGCGGTGGCGGAAACTTTGGACTTGTTGCAGGCGGTGGCTTCGGGGCGGACTGCGGATGGGCAGACGGTGTTTTGGCTGGCGATTGATCTGATCGATCACAATCCTTATCAGACTCGGGCGGATTTCAGTGAGGAGTCACTCGAAGAACTGGCGGATTCGATTGCGGTGCAGGGAGTGTTGCAGCCAATCGTGGTGCGTCCGGGGACGGAGGGGCGGTTCATCCTGATTTTGGGCGAGCGGCGGTTGCGGGCTTCGAAGCTGGCGGCGAGGACTACGATCCCGGCGATCGTGAAGCGCGTTTCAGAGCAGCAGGCGGCGGAGATGACGCTGGTGGAAAATCTGCAGCGGGAGGATCTGAATTGCGTGGCTCAGGCGGAGGGGTTTGCGAACTTGAGCACGGAGTTCAAGCTTACGCAGGAGGAGATTGGTTCGCGGGTGGGCGTGTCGCGGGAGAAGGTGTCGAATTTCATGCGGCTGCTGACGCTGCCGGAAGGCGTGATCGGGGCGCTGCAGAAGGGAAAGTTGACGTATAGCCACGCGCGGGTGCTGTTGACACTGCGGGATAACGCCCGGATCTGGAAGTACGCGCAAAAGGCGATTGAGGAGAAGATGTCGGTGGCGAAGCTGGAGGATCTGGTGCTGGGGGTGAGTGCGCCGGCCGGTATGGGCGAGCCGAATAAAGGAAGCGGGGCGCGCTGGGTGGATCCGAATGTGAAGGCGGCGCAGCGGTCGCTGGAGACAGTGCTGGGGATGCGAGTGCGGATTCGGGATCGGAAAGGAAGAGGCAAGATTGTGATCGAGTATGGGACGCTGGAGGATTTTGACCGGGTGGTGCGGATGTTGAAGGGGAAGTAGGCAGTACCCAGTTGCCAGTACCCAGTTGCCAGTTCCCAGATCTGGGGAGTAACACTCGGATTCGGTTGCGGTTTGGGTTTGTGGCGATATTGTATGTACAAGTGTGTACATATATTAACCGCATCATGAGGATGTAAGAAATTCCTGCTGCGCGCGACAGGTATTAAGTTGTTGATAGTGGGGGCGCGGTGCGAGCGGCACAGCGACCTACGTCTCAAAAGCGCGAGACGTGGGGCACCGTCTGGCTGATAGCGCTACCGACGTCGAAGGCGGTGGAGCTGGTGGCTCGCCGCCCTCAGATAACCACGTTCTGTCCAACCCCGGCCTGGCGCGCCCGCTCATAGACCAGTTGGGCGGCGGCGGCGTCCTGAATCGCCAATCCTACGGACTTGAACAGGGTGATCTCCTGAGCGTTGGTCCGCGCCGGTTTGCGGCCGAGAACTACATCTCCCAACTCGGTTTGAATGTGCGCCTGCGATATGGCCCCCTCTTGCAGCGGGATCATGATGTCACCCGCCTCCTTCAAGCACGCCTCTACGGAATCGACGACCACCCTGGAGCGCTGGATAATGGCCGTATCCAGTTCGCGCGCGTTCGGCGAGTGACTTCCGATGCCGTTGATGTGCGTTCCGGGTCTCACCAGGGAACCATCGAACAACGGGGTTGAGGACGATGACGCGGTACAGACGATGTCGGCTACAGCCAGCATCTGCGGCGGCGAATCGGCGGGGAGGATCTCGAGTCTGAGTTTGGCGCTCATTTCCGGGATGAACGCCGACAGAGCGTCGGCCGACACGTCGTAGACGTACGCCCGTGACAGTTCTCTGGTGGTTGCCATCGCCCAGAGCTGCATCTTGGCCTGAACGCCGGCTCCGACAATCGCCGCCACTTGCCCCATGTCGGTGCGGGCAAGGTATTTCGTAGCCAGCCCGCTGACTGCGCCGGTCCGAACCGCCGTCAGATAGCCACCGTCCATGATACAGGTCACTTCGCCGGTGGCCGGGTCCTGCAGGAGGACTTTCCCGATGATGGTCGGCAGATTGTGCCGCGTGGGGTTGTTCTTGTAAACGGTCACGACCTTACAGGCCAAGGCGCCCATCTGCTTAAGATAGGCGGGCATGTACAGAGATACACCGTCCGGCGGAGAAATTCCGATTCGGAGCGGGAGCACCGCAGTGCCCGACGCGAGTTCGGCGAACGCCTTCTCGACCACGTTCATGCAGTCTCGCATGTCCAGCACGCGGACCACGTCCTCTTTCGTCAATAGAAGCGGCATATCGATCTCCCGGCCTCATGTCTGTTCCCGACAAGGATTCGTTCGGCTGGCTGTGGGCATATGAGACCCGTCGCCTGGCAACGGCGCGGGTCAAGTTTTTTTCCAGTCCGTCAGGGACATTAGCTCGTCCATGATTTCCTGCAATCTCTGCAATCGCCGTTGCTGGTCGGAAGCTCCGATCACCTTTTTGCCACCTTGCAGGTACAGGCGGTTGGCTTCACTGATCTCCGCGATTTCTGCTCGCAACTTTCCAACGCGCTCTTTGACGGACACCGGCATAGGAATAGGCTAGCGAGCATTTCGCACTTTTGTAAAGTCGTTTTCGACGATGTTGACAGAGCCGGTGGGAGCGGCTAGTCTCGGGAACTGAGGCGGGAGCCGGCTACCCCCCGATCGGCAGATCTTACCCGAAACATCGGTTGCTGGGTGCGGGCCATAGGTCTGCACCTGCGCTGGGTCCTCATCAAATACTCTCCGAGGTTGATCACCATGAGCGTTCGTCTGCAATCTTTTTTCTGTAGCCGTGTGCTGTGCGGCGTAGTTTTGGCGGCCGGCGTGGCGTGCGCGGCTTTTGCCCAGGCCCAGGTGAGCCTTACCCAGCTCAGTGAGGACACATTTACGGATAGTCCGAGCCAGCACGACACCGAGGTCGAACCCGGCACGTTCTCGTACGGCTCGACGATTGTGAGCGCATTTCAGGTGGCTCGGATTTACGGTGGCGGCGGCGCCGATGTTGGGTTCGCAACTTCGACCAATGGCGGCGAGACCTGGACCAATGGGTATCTGCCGGGAATTACGATTTACGAGGGCAACGGAATCAATACGGCGGCCAGCGACGCGGCGGTGGCATATGACGCCTTGCACAACGTTTGGCTGATCCAAACGCTGCCGATCGGCGACAATACTTCGGTGGCGGTGAGCCGGTCAACCGACGCGATCAACTGGAGCAACCCGATCACGGTCACCGGGTCGGCTTCCGCCGACAAGAACTGGATTGTCTGCGACAACACGGCCACCAGTCCTTATTACGGCCACTGCTATTCGGAGTGGGACAACACGAATGACGGCGACCTGATCCAGATGAGCACTTCGACCGATGGCGGGCAAACCTGGGGGCCAGCGCTGGCCACGGCGGGCAATGACTACGGCATCGGCGGCGTGCCGGTGGTGCAGCCGAAAGGGAAAGTAATTGTGCCGATCTCCGGATTCAATGGAGACGTGATCGCGTTCAGTTCGACCAACGGAGGGAAGAGCTGGACCAAGGCGGTGAACGTGGCCAGCGACATCAGTCACGAGGAGGACGGCGGCTTGCGGAGCGCCGGCTTGGCTTCGTCGGCAGTGGATGCGAATGGCAAGGTGTATGTGCTGTGGCCAGATTGCCGCTATCGCACGAACTGCTCGTCGAATGACATCGTGTACAGCACGTCAACGAGCGGGACGAAGTGGTCGGCAGTCAAGCGGGTGCCGATCGATGCGGTTACGAGCACGGTGGATCACTTCATCACGGGCGCGGCCATTGCGCCGGGCACGAAGGGAGCCAAGGCCCAGATCGCGCTCGTTTATTACTATTATCCGGTGTCGAACTGCGGGAACAACTGCTCGCTGAGTGTCGGATTCATTCAGTCATCCACAGCCGGCTCGAAGTGGACTACGGCAGAAACGCTGGCCAGTCCCATGGAGCTGACGTGGCTGCCGAATACGTTCTCGGGGACGATGGTGGCGGATTACATCTCGGTGGGATTTGGGGGTGGCAAGGCATTTCCAGTGTTTGCCGCGGCGCAAGCGAAAACAGGGTCTCTTTTCCACGAGGCGATCTACACGACTGCGGCGGGTCAGGAGGCGCCCACGCCGGAACTGGAATTGATGAGTGCGGAGGGGGATGTTCCGGTGCCGAATGCGCACTCCGATCACGGACCGAGGGAATACCTGGATCAGGAGCACATGATTCCGATTTCGGGGAAGCGCCCGCCGGAACGCGATTAGGGCGAGAATGGAATTTACAGGCCGCTGGCGTAAAGCTGGCGGCTCTTTTTCTTGCAGAACATCAAGATCAAGAGCTTGAACCGCGGAGGGCACTGAAGACGCTGAGGCGTTTGCTCCGCAGCACCGGCGGGCGATATATTTACCGAACGTCGTGTTTTGAGTTTCTTATGTTCACGGATTTTACTGCCACCGACCGCTGGACCAAGAAACAAGTCCACTGCCGCTATCAGGCGCTGATGGTGGCCATCGCCACGCGCCACGCCGATGCGGTGGACATCAAGTTTCTGGTTGACGGGCGTCCGGTCTGGGTCGCCCTGCCGCACCCGGCCTGGGTCGAGTACAAGAAGCGCACTGGGAGGCTGATCACCGATTCGCTAGCGAAGGAAATCGCCGGCCATTTTCTGAAAACGGCGCTGGAATCGGGCGAAGGCTTAGGCCGCGAAATGTATTCGCTTAGCATCGCGGAGACTCTCAAGCACCTGGAAGGCGTGGTGGCGGAGGTCGAGCCCCCGGTGGCTGCCACCCGCCAGGAAAGCAAAGAAGCAGATTAGCGGTTGTCACCGCCGAGACGCCGAGAGCGCCGAGAAAGTCTCTTCTCAAATCCGGAACGGGGAAAGACCGTTTGTGTTTTCAAACCACTAACAAGGTTCTCTCGGCGTGTTCTGCGTCTCGGCGGTGGACCGGTTTGTGTGCTTAAATCTTAGACATGTTCGCAAGGAAGGTCCGCGTGGAATACGAGCACGACGGGCAGCTTCAGCCTTGTCCTTTGAAGTGGCTCGACAATTTCAGCATGCGCAACTTTACCAACGCGACCGTTTTTGACGATACGCTGCCGGTGGCCAACGGGTGCCTGGAAATTGGAACGCATGTCCCGCTCGATCAACTGCGGGAGGCGATGGAAGACTGGTTTCGCCGCAAGAGCTATCTGCCCAAAGATGCGACCCTGGTGCTGACTGTGAGCCAGAGATTCTCCGATTAAACCTTGGTTGGCATCTTAAGCAGGCGGGCAAACAAACGGACGATCATGCCGTCGAAGTGGGTGCCGCTCTGCTTTCCTAATTCCACCAGCGCTTGCTCGTCGGTCTTGGGAAGAGCGAAAGAGCGATCGCTGGTCAGGTTCACATAGGCGTCGGCGACGGCGACGATGCGGCCATACAGCGGTATATTCTCGCCCTTCAATCCGAGAGGATAGCCGCTGCCGTCGAAGGCTTCGTGATGGGATGCGACAGCTTGAGCCACGGGCTCGATTTCAGGAATCGCGCGTAACACGTCCGCCCCGGTTTGCGGGTGGGTCTTGATCACGGCGAATTCGTCTTCCGTAAGTGGGCCCGGCTTGTTCAGGATGCGATCGGGGATGAACAGCTTGCCTACGTCATGCACCCGCCCTGCGAAGGTGACGTCTTCCACTTCCTGCGCCGAGAGATTGAGTCCACGCGCGATCATCCCGGCAAAGTGGCCGCATTGCTCGCCATGTCCCGCAGCGTCGTGCTCCCTCAGTTCGGCGGCGCGCGACAAGGCTTCCACGGCCTCCTTCAGCGCTTTGTCATCCGCATCATCCTCGCTTCTGCACAGCTTGCGGAGCGTGCCGACCAGTTCTTCGAGGTGCTCCGGTCCGTTATGCTCGCGCTGCAGAAAGCCTTCGACATAACCGGAGACAAGATGTCGTTGCACGGCGGAACCTTCGCCGAAAGCATCGGAGGTGGAAACCCGATTGCCGCCCGCGTGCTTGGCTACGTACATGCCCGCATCCGCTACGCGAATCAGGTCCTCAATGGAAAACCCGTGAAGGGGAAAACTGGCGACGCCGAAACTGCCGGTAATATGGTGCTCTTCAAGCATGGGATCGGTAGCCAACCACAGCCGCAATCTCTCGGCCAGCACCTGCGCCTGCTCGATGCCGGTCTCGGGCATGAGGATGATGAATTCGTCTCCGCCGTAGCGGGCAACCACGTTCGACTGGCGGCACTTCTGTTCGAGCAGCCGGCCGACGCGAGCCAGCACCAGGTCGCCTTCGAGATGGCCGAGCGAATCGTTGACCTCCTTGAATTTATCCAAATCGATCAGCACCACCGAAAACGGCCGGCCGGAGCGGGACGCGCGCTTCCACTCCGAGCTCAGCGCCTCCCAGAAGAAGCGTCTCGTCTTAATGCCGGTCAACCCATCGGTGATCGATTGCTGTTGCAGCTTCTGGAAGACGAAGGAGTTGTGCAAGGCCGTCGCCAGAAGGTCGGCCAGCGTATTCAGGATCAGGACATCCTGGGGGGCGAAGGCGTTCTCATCGCGGCTCTCCACGTTGAGCACGCCCAGCAGCGCTTCGCCGTAGGTGATCGGCAGGCAGAGGACCGCCCGCGATTCCGGCAGCACCCCGGCGAGCTGTCCCGGGCCGGCGTTTTGCACCAGTGCGCTCACCCCGGTGCGCGCGACTTTTCCCAGAACTCCGCTGCCCACCGCGATCCGGCGGCCCAGGGTTTGCGATGTCGTTCCCGCCTCGGCTTTGATCTCGATATCGTGGGTGGCGTACTCCATGATGCCGATGCCGATGTGATCGTAGCGGAAGTTTTTCTGGATCTCGCGCACGATGTCGGCCATCATCTGCTCGGCGTCTTCGCTGGAGATCGCCATCTTCGAAATGCTGTTCAGAAACGCGAGATGCCGGGCGCGGCGCTGCTCCTCGGTAAACAGGCGCGCATTTTCGATCGCCACTCCCAGTTGGCCGGCGGCGGTCTGCATGACCTCGAGATCCCTGGCCAGGAACTGCGATTCCCGCTCTGTACTCAGCGCCGCCATCACCCCCACCGGTTTGCCGCCCAGAAAAATAGGCACGGCACAGAACGACCGGGCCGGCCGCGAAGGCACGAAATCGACTCCCAGTTTTGACCGCATCTCTTCCAGGTCGGACTCGATCAGCAGCGGCTCTCCCGTTCTGATGATGTGCTCGGTAAATCCATTGGCGGCCTTGCGCGAGCGCTTGGGAAGAACGATGCCGCCTTCGATCTCCAGCTCGAAGAGAATCTCGTCTTCTTCCTGAAACGCGATGTAGAAAGTGCTGGTGTCGAAAATCTGGCCGAGTTCGATATGCACCGTGCGCAGCACCTCGTCCTGGTTGAGATGAGAACTGATGGCCTGCCCGATCTCGGTGAGCAGCTCGTATTCCTTGGTACGGCGCTGCGCTTCGTGCATTACGACATAGTTTTCCAGGGTAAGCGCGATCTGCAGCGCCAGCCCGATCAGCAGCCGCAAATTCGAAGAGCCGAACATCCGCCGTTCCGCGTGCGGAAACAGAAGGACTCCGAAGTTGTGCTCCCGCGTCTGCAGGCTGACCGCCATCAGGTCGGTGATTCCCTCCGCCAGCAACGTCTGCTTGCAGACCTCGAACTTTCCTCCCGAAAGCGCCGGCAAAGGCTCTTCCAGTTCCGCGAAACCTCTGAAGGTGACCACTCCACCACGCCGATAGGCAAGCTCGGCGATGTAATCGCCGGCCTGCGTCTTTTGCAGTTTTTCCAGAAACTCCGGTGAAAAGCCTTTTTGTACGGAGGGTAGGGTGCCGCGCCACTGCTGGGAAACAAAAAAGACGGCGCGGCGCGAAGGCAGGGGCGCCACTAGCCGCTCCACAAAATTCTGCATGCTGGGGACAAGATCCGATGCGGAAAGCAAGCGGCGAGGATCGACGCCCAGAGTCGAGAATGCCAAGGCGTTCTCCTGCACCGCATTGCGCTCGTTTTCAAACAGCACCATCACCATCGCAATGGCCAGCAGCATCTGCGGAATCGGCCCCAGGAACCCTCCCAGTTGCCCAACCACATCGAGGAAAGGTTGACGAAACTGGCCCGCATACATCAGCGCCGCCCACAGGGCCAGCGAAAACGCGAGCGTCCGAAAGGCCACGGAATTCCTGCGAAAGGCGAAACGGTAAAAATGGAACGAGCAATAGAGCAGCATCGCCGCGAGTCCCAATTCCAGCCGCAGATATTTCGGCACCAGGTCGGCTTTCTCGATGAATACCCCGCCCACCATTTGCGCCCGCAAGTTCACATATGCCAGCAGAACGCCGGTCACCGTCAGCGCCACGTCATACCACTTCAACTGGAACGGTTCCTTCATCAGCCGGGTCGAGACGAAGATACAAATCGCCATCGCGACCAGCAGCAGCGAGCTCAGAAAAAACAATAATTCGGAAGGGCCCTGAAAATATTCCACCGCCTTCAGCGCGTAGTGCAGCGTGTATGCCGCCCAGGCCAGTTGCCACGCGCGAAAATAGTTGTGGCGGTTCTGTTCGTACAGGTAGGTGAAAACGAGAAGCACCAGCAGGGCCACGGCCCCAGGAATCAGCACCAGACCTGTGGCGACGCTATGCATGGATTAACGCGTCCTTATCCTTTGTAATTGTGGCCCGGGTGAAACTCCGATCAGCCTAATCCTGTCACACCAGACAGATCTAAACAACAGATGTCTTCGGCAGGTTCCGCCCTGGGCACGGCGTTTCCAAAAGTATCTGCTTATGAGATGCGATGCCGCTACAATGATCTTCTGCCGAAAAGTTACCTTCGTAACCCGTGAGTAACCCGTCTCTGCAAGCGGAATAGCATACGAATCTCGGCTTTCCCCTGGGCTTCTAGAGTCAAAAGCCCGATCCCGCTATACTCACAAGTTATGCTTCGCGTTCGATTCGCTCCGTCTCCCACGGGTTTTCTGCACGTTGGCAGCGCTCGCACCTTCATCTTCAACTGGCTCTACGCTCGTCACAACGGGGGAACCATGGTCCTGCGGCTCGATGACACCGATGTCGAGCGCAACACCGACGCCTCCGTCAATTCCATCTTCGACGGTCTGCGCTGGCTCGACCTCGGATGGGACGAGGAATACAAGCAATCCGAACGCGTGGCCCTGCATCGCCAGATCGCAGACGCGATCTTCCAGAAGGGCCTGGCTTACCGCGACTTCACACCCGCCCACACTGGGGACAGCGAAAAGTCCGGCGCCAGTCAAACCTGGCTCTTCAACCCCGGCATGCGCGAACTTCCCCGCGCCGAAAGCGACCGCCGAGCCGCGTCCGGAGAGTCCTTCGCCCTTCGCTTCCGTGTTCCGCGCGGCAACGGCGAGCAAGTCCGCTTCACGGACGCGGTCTACGGCGAGCAAATCAAGTCCGCTGACGACATCGAAGACTTCGCTCTCCTCCGCTCCGACGGCATGCCTACCTATCACCTCGCCTCGTGTGCCGACGACATCGACCTCCGTATCAGCCACGTCATCCGCGGCCAGGATCATCTCTCGAACACCTACAAGCACGTGCTCATTTTCGAAGGCGCGGGCGCCACGCCGCCGCAGTTCGCGCATCTTCCGCTGCTTGTCGCGCCCGACGGATCGAAGCTCTCCAAGCGGCGCCACGGTCCGGTGGTCAGCGTCACCACCTACCGCGACGCCGGATTCCTTCCGGAAGCCTTCATCAATTTTCTATGCCTGCTGGGCTGGTCGCCAAAAGACGATCGCGAAAAGATGACGCGCCAGGAACTGATCGATGTGTTTTCCCTCGAAGGCATCAACCGCGCCAACGCCGTGGTGAATTTCAAGGAGTCCGCCGCGACGCCGGACGAAACTTTCGATCCCAAAGCCGTCTGGCTGAACGCCGAGCACATTCGCGGGCTTGCGATCGACGATCTCAGCGCCCGC
>Ga0182014_10008665_pt1 | contig 10334 bp, 5 predicted proteins | sample 612S2DmetaG_FD_120489 | JGI IMG/M metagenome (GOLD analysis project Ga0182014, IMG submission 120489) | Permafrost microbial communities from Stordalen Mire, Sweden - 612S2D metaG | ecosystem: Environmental > Terrestrial > Soil > Wetlands > Permafrost | place: Sweden: Stordalen | collected...
AAGTCGCCTACTCGGACATTACTCCCGGCGCGTCGTCCGGAACGCTTGATTCAATGCTCCGCAATCGCGCCTACAGCCCTGTGGACGCATCGGCGGAAAGCTCGGGTGGGGTAGGAACCCCATTTTCGGGGTTACTTCCGGATTGCCGACCACACGACCGGAACCGGCAAAGCTGGTCCGCACCCCGTCTGGAAACGTACATCGGGGCTGTTCGCGCCCAGTGAGCCTGATCGGTTGATGTCAAGGTCGAAACCGCTGCCGAAACGCTGCTCCGGCTCAAGACAGGCCCTGACCAGCTCGCAGCCCTCGAAGGCCGCCTGCGCGAGCTGCACAGCGATGAGACCCCCGAGTTTCTCGCGCTCAAAGTCGATGCCGTCAGCCAGCCATACCTCGAATGGCTTGTAGAGAGCCGACTTGCCGAATCTCTTTGCCTCTACCGGTGCCCGCCGCCGCCACTGGAGCCACCACCGCCGCCGGTATGACCACCACCACCGCTGTATCCACCACCGCGCGCACCGCTGCCATACGAGCCACCGCCGCCTCGGAAGCCTCCGCCCCGCGCCTGGAGATCGCCGCCGCGGTAGGAGAGCGGCGTGGCCACGGTCACGTTCTTCCCCCCGCGCATCACCTGGCTGGCCATCATGAAGCTCTGCGATTTGTGGTCGAAGCTGAGCGGGATGGCGGTTGTCTTCAGAGGAACGGCATCCTTTGCGGAGAGCGTAGCGTTGACCGGGTGAGCGCCCATGATCTGATGGGCTTCCATACGCGGCTCTTCCGCCCGCCCCAGCGGAGGCAGAGGCGCATTACGAAACTCCCTGGGAGAAGACTTGAGCGCCTCGATAGGGCTTCGGCTATCGAATTTGACCGGCTCGACCGAGAGGCCGTTCTTCTTGCTCACCACGAAGATCTCGTGCTTCCCATTGATTGGAGGCTTGCCTTTGACGTCGTGAGGATGGAGCGGGACATAGCCCACTTTGTTGCCGCACTTGATCCAGCGAATGGGCTTATGATGGTGCCTTTTATGTCCCACAACCCAGACATAGCGATGATTTCTAGGAATCCAGCTTCCGGCGTGACAGACGGCCCAGTCGTACGAGTCGTTCGGTTCAACTGTGGATCCAACGATCTTCTCCTTACCTGTCTTCGTATCCTTCTCAACCAGGGATCGAACGGCTATCGGAGAACAAGGAAAGTCTTTATACTCCGTGCGCAAGATGGACGTCGTCGCGGTCGGCTGCGCTGCCTGCGCCGGTTGCGGCTGATCTGCCGCGGAGACCACCTCCGCTCTGCTCTCCAACGCGCCAGCCGTCTGGCCTCCGGGTTGCTCCGAATCGTGAGCGGCGTTCGGCTCCCAGCAGGTTCCATACGGCGCACACTCAAAGAATCTTCCCTGCCCGTTCATTTCCGCCAGGCCAGGAATCGGCTGGGTCAAACCCGAAGCCTGCATGACTGCGTTCATGGCTGCTGTTCGCTTGGCCACGCGCTCCGCGACCCACTTGTCCCAGGCGGCAAATTCCTCCGGTACGTCCTTGCCCGCGAGAACCGGCTGGCGATTTTGGAAATACATCATCGTCTGGCCTGCGTGAATGATCGTCTTGGAAGCTCTTGGCCCATATCGCGTAACTTCATTCTGATTTGTGATTGCCGTCGCATCGGTATAGCTGGTGATCCGCGCATAGATCTGCTGAGGATAGCGCGTGGTTAACGTTGTCGCAGGCGTCTTGAGAATAAACATCTCGTCGGCAATATTGGCATCCACTTGAAACGATACCGTGCCCGATAGAAGCGACAGATCGCTGTATGGAATCGTGCCCCAGGTATGAAGATCGTTGAAGTAGAGTATCGAGTTTTCAGCGAGATAGATGGTCGAGGCGTCTTCAAACTCGATCTCGGCACGCCCCGTGCCGGTCACCAGGCTGAAGCCGGTCTCCAGCGGCAGATCGGCCACGGCCTTCTCCCAGGGCGCGCCGTGGTCTTTTCGTTTTGCTTGCCGCGATAAATGCGCACATCTCCCTCGACGTAGCTAAGACGAACGATCTCCGGATAGATTGGAGTGGGTTGCGGCTCGGTCTTTGCCGGAGTTGACAGGGGGCTAGCCAGGCAAACCGTGAAAAGGGCAAGAGCGATTCGGGTCTTCATTGAATCTCACTTCCTTGGCGGGCAGCGCCTTCGTGTTGAGGCCTTGACGTCCTTTTAGAACCGGAGACCGTCAATAAGTTTCTCTGCTGCAGAAGTTTATTTTCTGCTGCCGGTCTGTTCGCGGCCTGATTGCGGCCTGGCCGGTGGAGTCTTGATTTTGCTGACTGTGGCTTTGGCGGCAAGCTGGATTCCGGCGCACCGCGCGGCGGGGGTGCAGCCGATGGAGGCGTTACGGCATGAATGAAAAAGGAGATTGGGAGTTGGAAACGCGGAGATTCCAAGCTTCGAACTCTTGGCCTGTTCCAAAGCCCCTTATTACTCCGTGAGCCAAACAAAGGATTAGCCTGCTTGAACGCTATTCCTGGTTTACCGCCCGTCCACCGAGACGCGAATCGAGCGTCTGCAAGGCAAAGTCTGAGGTTCTGGTCGAATGACCGGCAAACAGGAAGTAACCCCATTTTCGGCCTTCCCGGGGTTGAGGAAGGGTGGGCGACAAACGGGAGCTATGGCTGCTCTTGTTCCGTTGACGCCGGGGTAGGAGGCGGCGGGAACTTGCCAAACGGAACCGCGTCGAAGAAAAAAGGAGGATTGGTGGAGTTTTCGAGAATTGCCCCGAAACGGATCCAAGGGCACCCTCTGGCTCCTGCCGGAATTGAACGCCACTCCTTTTTTATGGGTAATAATGAGACTTCCTGCGATGCTGTAATCTAGCACGAAGCCGGGAAGCCAAAACGGAAATCCCGGATTGCGGAGGGGAAGCATGTCGACGCTCTATGATGTGGCCATCGCCGGCAGCGGCCTAGGCGGCGCAGCTCTCGCCAAGAACATGGCGGAGCGTGGCGCCAACGTGCTCGTAATTGAGCGCGAGCGGCAATTCAAGGACCGCGTTCGCGGCGAAATGATGTTTCCGTGGGGCCATGCGGAGGTTCAGGCCCTGGGAGTCGCCGGATGTCTGGCCGAAGCTGGAGGGCATCCGATCGGCTGGGTGGATTCTTATGTCGTGAATGACCGTGTGGCCCATCGCGAAGTGGTCCCCACCACGCCGCAGCAACTCCCTTGCCTGGCCTGCTATCACCCCGCCATGCAGGAATCGCTGCTGAGAAGTGCGGCTGCAGCAGGCGCCACGGTGCGCCGCGGCGCGTCTGTTCGCGAAGTGCGGCCGGGCGTACCGCCCGCCATGGTCATTGAGGAAGAAGGCCGCATTGAAACTATCTCCGCACGCCTGATGGTGGGGGCCGAGGGACGATCTTCCGTGGTGCGCTCCTCGGCTCGCTTTCCTGTCCTGCGCGATCCTGAAGACATGATGATCGCAGGGATTCTGCTCGAAAACGTGCCAGCGGCGGAAGACACTTGCCAGGCCATATACCACTTCGCGCTGGGGCAACTCGTTGTCATTGCGCCCCAGGGGGGTGGACGCGTACGTATGTATCTGTGCTACCACGACGCGACGCAAGCGCGCTTCCAGGGGCCCGGCGACTTGGCGAGATTCGTTGAAGGCTGCAAGAGGACCGGCACAAACGCCGCACTCTTCGAGGATGCGAGGCAGGCCGGTCCGCTGGCGACATTCAGTTGCGCGCACAGCAGGGTCGATCACCCGTACCGCGATGGAGTGGCCCTGCTGGGAGACTCGGCCACATCGAGCGATCCCTCGCACGGTCAGGGTCTCTCCCTCACCTTGCGCGATGCCCGGGTGCTGCGCGATCACCTGATGTGCTCCGACGATTGGGATGCTGCCGGCCATGCCTACGCCGACGAGCATGATGGTTATGCCGGCCGGCTGCGCACCTTCAACAAGTGGCTCACCGAGATGTATCTCGCCACAGGACCGGATGCCGATGCCCGCCGTGCGCGTGCCATGCCGCTCATCGCAGAAGATCCCAGTCGCCAGCCGGACTCGCTGTTCAGCGGGCCCGATCTCCCAGCGGATGAAGCAACAAGGAAACGGTTCTTCGCCGAAGCCTGACAGCGTACCCGTCCCCGAGAAGTGACCCGCGCCGCCACCTGCCGGCGGTTAGTCCCGTATCACCGCCAACTCGTCGCCAATGCCGTTTCCGGCCTTTCAGGGTCTCTGGCAGGCTCAAACCGGGGTTGGAGACGGATTGGCGACAACACACTCAGTACTAGGCAGTCGGCCAGGGAAGACACGACAGTCATCGTCGAAACCAATTGAGCGAATTCCACGATTGAACTGGCATGTGAGCATCTGGTCGACTTAAACGTAGGCCGCAGACGTCAAGGTATCAGGGCGAGATGAGCGGTGAAAACGGTGGAATGAATAGACATCCTGCGCCACTACATTGCCCGTCTTCTGCGGAAAACCATTTCAGGAGCGAGGGACTGTTCTTACGCAAACTGCTCGAGGCTGAACCCGAGTTGCCAGTTCTCCTTTTGAGCCAGCATCTGATCCCAGGTTACTTCGTGCTTCTGATAACCGGCCATCCGGCCCAGAATGCAGCTCAATGCAGTGTCCACTCCCTCGGGGATTTGGTTATGGGGCGGGCCCGAGACGATGCTGTCGATGAATGTCCACTCCTTGTCGCGATCGGCGAACTTCAGGTTATCGAGAAACGCGCCGTTGGCGTCAAACTTGCCGGAACCCGCCGCTGTAGCCTCTGAATCCTTCCAAGACCAAGCGTTGGAGCCTGTAATTGCGATCGGTCCAGCATACGGACAAGTCGCCGACCCGCTGGCGCCGAACAGCTTGAGGCACGCGTCGAACATACCGTCTGTGCCGAATTGCGTGGAGGCAAACGAGAAGTGCACGTCGTTGGGATAGGTAAAGTCGACTTGGTAGTTATCCCAGATATCTCCGTAGTGAGCAAGTATATTGCGGCCCCCAGTAGCCGCGGCCTTCAGCGGGTGCGCTCCGAGCATCCAGTTTGCGAGGTCGATGATGTGGATGTTCTGCTCAACGAGGATGTCGCCGGAAAGGACGCGGTCCCAGAGCCAGTTACGCAGTCGATATTCGTCCGGTCCCCCGCCTTCGCGCTTCTTTTCAGTGGAAGCCGGTGCGTTGTAATTACCGGAGACGGTGGCAATCTTGCCCAGCGCGCCCGCCTTGATTCTCTCAGCGAGAGCGGCGATCGGTGGGGCATTGCGGCATTGGAAACCGACATCGATGCTCTGGTTCGGCTTTACGCGTTTGGCGATTTCGAGAGCATGTTTTGTCTGCGCAATGTCGATTCCCACCGGCTTCTCGCAGTACACGTGCTTTCCAGCGGCTACAGCCGCTTCAAGGTGCTGAACGTGGAAGTATGGCGGTGTCGAAATCTGGATAAGATCCACGTCTTTCGAGTTGGCCAACTGTTCATAGGCATGCGGACCGCGAAAGAGAAGCTCGCTGTCGATCGGCGGCTGGCCAAGGCTCGCATTCACCTTGTTGAAGCGATCCTGACCGGCTGCGAGATTGTCGGCAAACAGATCCGCGAGAGCGACAATCCGAGCCGATGTATTTCGCGCGAACGACTCGGCGACCGACGAGCCTCGATTGCCGCACCCGAGCAGTCCTTGCCGCACTGCCGAATTTGCCTCGTAGCTGAATACTGTGCTTGGATTGAGCACCAAAAAGCTCGAAACCACGCCTGATCCAGTTTGCAGAAACTCCCGACGATTCATGTGACCTCGCGTTCCCAAGAGTACGTAAACAGCCCGTAAGTCGCCCTTCCCTGAGAGCCTGGGGCGTGAGCCCTGAGATCAGGATAAGACTTCATCCAGGATCCGCTGCAGATAGAGCTTTTCGTTCTTCACATCTTCAATCTGCTGCGGACCCGACGTCTCGCGTTCAATTGTGATGGCGCCGGTATACCCGACGTTGTGCAGTTTCGTGAATACTCTCTTGAAGTCAACCAGTCCCTGCCCGATGAGCACCTCTTCGCCGAGATTGTTCGGATCTGTCGGCCACTTGCCATCCTTTGCATGCACGCTGCGCACGTGCGGCCCAAGAATGTCAGCAGCATCGACTGGATTTGCCTTGCCGTAGAGGATAGGGTTGGCGGTGTCGAGGCCGACGCCGAGATTGGGCATGTTCACGTCTCGAATTGCGCGCGACATCGTGGTGGGAGTCTCCTGCCCGGTCTCCATCAAGAAGTACTGGCCATTGCCCTGGCAGTGCTCGGCAACAGTGCGGATGGCCTCAACCGCACTGGGATAGAGCGCTTCGGCCGGGTTCTCCGGGATAAAACCGCAGTGCGTCTGGACCTGCCCGATGCCCAGCAGTTTGGCAAAATCCGAGACCTGCCTGAGGGCATCGATGCGGGCAGAGCGCGTTTTCGGCGGCACCAGACCGATGGTGGAAGGGCCCTGAAGAAAGTTCCACACAAGCGGCCCCGGGCCCACGATTTCAACCGCCGTTGCCACCAGGTCGTATTTTTCCAGCAGATCGCCGATATGCTTCGCGGCATCGGGCGTGAACTTGCCGATGTAGCCATCGAGCGACAGGAAGCAGTTCGAGAACCCCATGTCGCGAACGCGCTTGATGGTAGCTTCAGGCGCGCGATAAGGACTGATAAGAAGACCCAGGGCCATGGGTTTCAGCTTTGGCTTTTCAGGATCGGCAAATGAGGGAAGTGGATGAATTCCACTTGCAAATGCGGTGGCAGCAGCGGCAGCCAGAAATGTTCGGCGATCCATAGAGCTCCTTTCAGTCGACCAAACTCTGGAAGAACGCTCCAATGATAACGTTTGCAGACCAAGCTGGCCACCAGCAATGATCGTCCCCTACCGCAAAGTCCCCGACCTCTGCAGGGTGGTTCACTGTTAGCCCTTCACGAACAGCACCCTCGCCCCGAGTTTCTGGCCCAGAATCCGAGTCGTCGACGTGTAGGCGACGACACACCCAGAGCTCACGATTTGGCCTCCAACCTGTCTTGACCGTGCCTTTTGCTGTGGCACCACGCTAGGGCCAGACTTGCCGCAAAGGAGTCACCCGTTGGTTCAGGCGAGACATCACGTTTGCGTTCCCAGCCGTCTTATTGCCGATGCAAGCCACGAAGGAAAGCCCTCGCGGCCACACCAATCCGAATTGTTCAACAGTTGAACCCGACCGAAGACTACTGCACGGTGAGGGCAACAGTGCCGGTAGCCGTTGTTGTGCCTGACGTTGCTGTCACGGTTATGGTGTAGGCGCCGGCAGTGGTACCGGGATTGCTGTTACCGCCGCTGCCAATACCCCCACCGCCTCCACCGCCGCATGAAAGCACACCACCAGTGAGTGCCACTAGCAGCGCCGCCATTCCGAGCATGGTCCGCCATCTACGGCGCCGCGCCGGTATGCCTATGAGCAGGATGCAGGCCAGGGCCGCGCCTCCCTCGGTATACCACGGAAATCCGTGAAGCATAGGTTTGACCAGCGACGCGCTAGTAGCCGGCGTGGTGGAGACAGTAAGGGTAGCCGTTCCGGCAGTCGCACCGGTTATGCTCACCGGAGTGGTTGAGCCGAAGCTAAACGTGGGGAGATATTCGGCCCCAGTCGGGCTGGATGTGATCGCTGCCGTCAGCGCCACGTTGCCTGTGAAGCCGCCGCTGGGCGTCACGGTGATCGTCGATGTGTTGCCTGTGGTCGCGCCAGGCGTGGAGATTGTCACCGTCGTGCCGGTGATGGCAAGCCCGGGGGTTGGGATAGACGTAACATTGACGCCCATATTGTTCGCATCGGCGAGGTAGTTCGAGTCGCCGCTGTAAGAGGCTGTGATAATATCGCCGCCAATGGCCAACGAATTCGCGGGCACCGTGAAGGCAGCTGATCCGGCGGTCAACTGGACTGGTGAAGAGGTATAGGTGGTTCCGCTCGATAGTGTCAGTGTGCCGGTCGGCGTTGGGTAGTTGGCGAATCCGCTGAGCGCAACGGTTATATTCAGGGGCTGATTGACTGCAATGGTAGCGGTGCCGGGCGTGAATGTGAACGATGCAAACTCGAAGATGTTCACACTGCCTGAACCACTGCCGCTGGTGTAATTCGAGTCGCCCAGGTAGGAGACAGTGATGGTATTTGGACCTTCCCCCACTTGGTTGTTGGCAGCAAAAGTGACCGATCCGTTCGTGAGCGGCTCATTATACGTACTGCCGTAGTTACTGTTGCGAATCAGGACCGATACTGACCCTGTTGGAACTGGATCGCCGCTGGGGCCGCTTACCGCAACTGTGAGGAAGAATGGATAGGCTACGGTCCCGGTGGGTGCGGTAACAGTAATTACTGGCTTGATTGTGCCGGAGGAGTTCACGGTAATTTGTGTGCCGCCAATCGCCGATTGGTATGCGGCATCCCCACTGTAATTCGCTTGTACGCCCTGCGATCCAAGGGGAAAAGTATTGGCCGGAATTGTGAAGCTGGCGGTTCCGCTGACAAGGTTGACAGCGGGAGTTGTAACAATAGTGGTCGCATTGTAGTAGCTAAGCGACACAGTTCCGGTCGGAGTGGGAAGTCCACCAACTGGAGCCAAACTTACTGTGACTTGTAGAGGCTGATTGACAGTAATAGCGTTTGACGAGGGCGTCACAACAACCGTTGGGTTGGCCTTGTAAGTCGTGACGGCCAGCCCCGCTGATGTTGACCCCGCGTAATTGCTATCGCCTCCGTAGACCGCTGTAATGTTGTACGTCCCGGCAGGCAGACCGGAAGTGGAAAATGTAGCTGTACCGGTGGCTGGCGTGATACCAACGGAAGCTGTGCCGACGAGCGGTGCTGTCCCCACCGCTGTTGAGCCATTCATGAAGGTTACTGTTCCCGTAGGCGCAATGCCCAAGCTGTCCGTAGATAAAATTGCCTCGATGGGCCACGGATTGGTTTGAATATCGTATTGAGCGACAAGGGTAGTAGCCGCCGGAACTACGGTGAAGGAATAAGGAGCACTGGTGCTGGCTTGGAAGCTGGCGTCTCCTGGAAAGACTGCAGTGAGACTATTCGTGCCCGCGGGAAGCAATGAGGTCTGCATCTCGGCGATGCCGTTGCTGGCGATTTTGCCGGTGCCTATGTTGGTGGTGCCGTCCATGAAGGTGATGGTGCCCGTGGCGGTGCCGTTGGGTTTTGCGGCCGAGGCGCTGTTGCCGTAGGGTTGTGCGTCAATCAAAAAGTTAAAGCCGTAGTAGGGCGTTGTCGCTGCCTTGCCCGTTGCCGGGTCGGAATAACCCGCGACTTTGACCGCAGTCGTGCTGCCTTCCGGAGCGACAGTAACAGAGATGGCGTTGGAGTCGCTTTGGGCATAGGTACCGTTGCCGCCATAGTGAGCAGAGACCTGGTAACTTCCGCCGGGAAGGGATGTGGTTGCCCCCGACACCGATCCTCCGGTCAGCGGGAAGTCGGCGATGCTTTCGTTGTTGGGCAGGATGGCTGGGCTGAGGCTGTCAACCAGTGCAATGTTTCCGGAGGGCGTGCCGGAGGCGCTGGCTACTGTGGAATTTACAGTAACGCTCTGGCCGTGGGTTATGCTGAGCGGGGTGGTTGCTCCGTCGAGTTGCAGGGAGCTGGTGGTGGCGACAAAGTTCACGCCGGCCCACTTACTCAGCATCTGACTGGCATTCACGCTGCCCAGGCCGCTGGCCATGTCATACCCGACGGCTGCGTTGTAGCCGTCCATAAAGTAATAGCCGCCCGAAGTCACGCTGCATCCGCCGTTGGTAATCTCGCAATTGACCGAATTGTCGCCGGTGGTGACGTCGTGAAAGACCGCGGAGTAGCTGCTCTTGGCGAGATCGTAGAGTACATTATCGGCCTGGCCGAGCCGAGCGCCGGTCTTCTGCTTGACCAGAGCAAGCATTCCGGCAAAGGCCGGCGTCGAGGCCGATGTGCCGCCGATTCCGGTCAAATAAAGATCGGTTCCAGTGGCTCCGGCAGCGCAATCTGAGTATCCGGTCGGCGCCTGGTCGGTGCAGATGCTCCACAACGCGCCGTAGAATCCATTGCCCGCCAGTATAGAAACGTCAGGCAGGTTGCGATAGGATCCCGAGGCAAAACCGGATTGCCAGCTTGGAACGCTGTAGAGCTTGCTCAAGCCCCCGCCGCTGGCGATGATATTGTCTCCGCTCCAGCTTGAAGGGTTGTGGTTGAGATCAACGTTGAGCACAACTGCGGTGTTGGGATAGGTGGAGTCGTTCCAGGGTTCCTCGGGAATGTAGCTAAGCGCACTGCGGCGATTGGGCAGCGTGTTGGTTGTGTTCACGTAGGTGGTAAAGCTGGAGGGGAAGTTGCTGTACAGAATGTC
>Ga0182014_10008666_pt1 | contig 10334 bp, 6 predicted proteins | sample 612S2DmetaG_FD_120489 | JGI IMG/M metagenome (GOLD analysis project Ga0182014, IMG submission 120489) | Permafrost microbial communities from Stordalen Mire, Sweden - 612S2D metaG | ecosystem: Environmental > Terrestrial > Soil > Wetlands > Permafrost | place: Sweden: Stordalen | collected...
ATTTCGTTTTGAACTTAACATGAAATCAATTGTATCTCCATTTGAGTCAACTGCTCGATAAAAATATTTCCATTTACCTTTTACTTTGATATAGGTTTCATCAACTCTCCACGAATAGTTTGTTAGCCTTAAATGTCTTCTTATCTTCTTTTCTATTTCAGGTGAATATTGATGTACCCATCTCATGATTGTTGTATGGTAGACTTTTACTCCTCTTTCTATCATCATTTCCTTTAAATTTCTATAGCTCAATGGATATTTTAAGTACCATCTTACATTCAATAGGATAATTTCTCCTTCATAATGCTTCCATTTAAGGGAATTAGATAGCATATTACTATCTTTGGTTTTCTTTTTGTTTTATTATATCCTTAAAAAAGATTTTTTGCAACGGAACTCACCTTTATTAGAGTGGTCAGTATGTAGAGGTCACTTTCATTGGTGAAAATTCCGGATAAAATAAGAGGTATATAAGAGGACTAGCAAGCTTAGAGGATAATAATTTTTTACCTAGCATCTAAAAAGATTAATAATAAGGAGAATTAGTTCGAGCATTTTGATATATTCTTAGGTGATCTACTATAGATACTCTAGTATAATAAAAATTTGGAGTATGATCACTAAGAATAAATAGTTCCAATCTAGACAGTTAGGAAAATTAATCCATGTTACTGTCATAGATATAGTTGCTGATATATTTACACTTACGAATTTTAAAATCTCAATCGCATAATTAGTTGTGGAAGATCAACATGACAAAATTAGTTGTATTATTGATTCTACTTGTAGCTTCGCTCTCTACGGCTGGCTGCTCTGAAAAAATTCTGGGAAATTCCACGAATTCTAAGGTAAGCCTAGAGAAAAATGATGTTTTAATAATAACTCAGCTGGATCATATAAACACATCCCTACAGAAAGGCCCGATCTTTGTGAAAATGGGATCAAGATGGTGTCCTGCATGCAGGTCTATGACGCCAATCCTTGAAAAATTGGCAGTAGAATACCGAGGAAAAGCTACTATCGCGTCTGTAGATGTGGATCAGAACCCGGAAGTTAGAGAATATTTCGAAGTGGAATCTATTCCTGATTCATTTGTGATAGTGGGCGTTGAAAATGGAAAATATGTTTACATGCAGGAGAACGGGAAAGTTAGCACGGACAGATCCCAGGCAAGAATTATTGGATTAAATGGTAAAGACGATGAAAAAGTGTTTGAAAAAATTATAGATCTTGCTCTTCTTCAGGAGGAGAAGATCAAATCCTAATAAAAGGGGAAATCAGAATTATAAACCCTATTTTCCACAATGTACACAAGAATTGCATACATTTTTTAATATGAAAGTAGCGTAAAAATTAATCTCACTTTGAATCAGATATTCTGTATATGTACACAAAGTAAAATTTGTTTGTCCATTTGTCCACCATTTTTCATTGAGAGTTAGAATTCCTTTTTACGCTACTTTCATATTAAAAAATAGATGTAATTCTTGTGTAAATTTATGGGAAGTGGGATTAGTTTGTTATTTATCTTAATAAACTCTGAATCCTTTTACATGTTCATTCCAGTTGAATACCACGCAGCTTGTTGCAGGGATGGTAATTTCTTCGAGAATCGTTAGTGTAAAAACATCTATACGTCACCATTTAAAAAAATAGACATCTAAGAGCTTATCCAAGAAATTAAAATGTTCTTCTTCAAAGTTCAATAAAATCTTTGAAAACATGTAAGAGGTCTGAATTAGCCGCTGATCTCATGAATGGTCCTCATTATGGACTAACAGATAAATAATCCTGAAAAATAATTAATATGTGGCCAAGCTCTAAGTCGCCAAACTTTTTTTACTCATACATTTCCTTTACATCAACTACCAAAAACGAAAGATTTACTTTATCTGTTATCTTGTAGAAAGAACAAAATGAAAGTTAAATACCTCTTATATTTTATAGACTTTATAAAATGCTTGAATTTTAAAATTAAAGTACTTGCCTGGATAGAGGGTTTTATTCTATAGATGTGTTTGAATTTTTGTAAAATAATAAGATTCCACATATAGTTCCAGTTGTTGAGAAAGGAAAACAGATGAAGCAGATCCTCAAGGAGGTAAGAAACTGGGTGAACGATATTTCATGAAGAACTACATAAAAAAGATTATTTCAAATATTTCTAATGGTGTCGAGTATCTCAAAAAAGAGGGAAAAAGCTATTTGATAACCCCTTTTTGTGGTCTTTGGGGTTAAAATTGCCTCCACGAAATGTCAATCCGTCTAAAGAAGAAGGTTTATAATTGAATAATAATACCAGATGATGGAATATAATATATGATCAATAGCTAACAGCTATATAAAATCAGCTTGCCAAACTTTGCTCATCGGATCTCAGTAAAGATGTCTATTGATATTTTTTTGCTCAGATATAATTGTTATAAAAAGAGAAGAAATGTTGTTTGATGAGCGCTTATATCTTCTTCAAAAATGAATCGATGACAAAGTACGCTGTTTAAAGATCACGATTTCTACCCAAGTATGAATTTGGTCTTGAAACGATTGAAAATGTAATTTAAGAGGGTATTTCTTTCTCTTATGTCACATTGGATGAATTCTATGAAGGAAATCTAGAATTATTAACCGAACTTGAAAGTAAAGGGTTAATTTTTGTTACGGATTTAGCTATTAATATGCTTGTTTTTGTCGACAAACCTGTGGTTAGAATGCATGAAAAAAAGTGAACAAGAAAGACAAAATATTATTCCCAAAGTTTTGAATATATTTCATTGTGGATTCTCTTTCCAGTTCTGTTAGAGTATCAAAAGATTATCAAAATTCGCAAAATTTGTAGAGGATAAAAAATCAATTTTAAAGCTATAAAAGTTTGAAGATTTCAGAATGACTTGCTTTTTGAGAAGCCACCCTGGCTTCTCATCAGCAAAGACTAAGAATCAAATGAAATAATAATAATCAGCATGCAATGCTTCTTAGGAGACTTCATCGATAAACTTGCAAAAATGCAGAGTTCAAGGTATTGGATTAAGAGAGCATTCCATATTGTAAGAGGAAATTGGAGAATGGCATACTAAAAGGCAACAAATTAAATTTAATGGCATTATCATGTGGTATTTGTAATGCTTTAGGTTCTTATTTTACTGTAGTACAATCTAAAATTCGACAAGATTTATAAGATTTCACTTCTCGTCGTCATATGGATACTGAAGTATCAATGATCCATTGAAGAATGTCGATTCTTGTGAAATTGCAAAAATTTTAAATCAAGATGATGAGTTAAGAATGGGAACAAGAATAAGCAGATTGAGATGTTCATCATTATTTTCTGATTAAAAACCTAAATTTGTGCTATGGTTACTGGTATGCATTCTATTTTGCTAGCAAAAAACTACTACATTTGGATAATGAAAATAAGACGAAAATAGAAGAACTAAAAATGGAAAGGTAAAAATTCTCAAAATGGTCTTCATTCTGAGTAAAAATGGGTTTTGACACGTGCAAAAATGAGTTAATTCGACAATATCAAGATAAATGCTATCTATAAAAAGGGACTCACCATGACAAACCTTGCAATCATCGGGGCAGAAAAAAGCGGAAGAACATCCCTTGCTGCAAACCTCGGGAAAAAAGGAACATCTTCAGATATAACGATGTACAATAATGATGAAGAGAGCCGGAAAATGGTTTTTGTGGAACCTCAAGGCTATCCTAAATCCTTGAAATCACTTGTTGCTGCACTGAATATTTCCGAAATACCGATTCTCTGCATCCCCCCTAATGGCCTGGAAAGAGATAATCCTGCAAGTGTTCACACTGGAGAATGTATTGTTGCTTTGGATCTGCTCGGCTTTAAGCATGGGATAATTGCCCTAACAAAGTCTGACAGCACACATATACATGCAATCGATGAGCTGAATATAAAAATAAAAGTAATGACTGCAGGAACTATTCTCCAGGATTGGAAATGCATTTCCATAAATACTAACAAAAGCGCAAAAAAACCTTTTGAAGGTGTGGAAGATCTCAGATCCAGAATCAACTTGATGGCAGAAAAAATAGAAGCTGAACAGGCTAAGTTGAACAAACTACCCGCAAGGATATTTATAGATCATGCCTTCAATGTCACAGGAAAAGGCTGTGTTGTTCTCGGGATTGTCAAACAGGGAATTTCAAGAGATAAAGACAAAACTAAGATTTTCCCTCTGAACAGAGACATTGAAATCCGTTCCATTCAGAGTCACGATGTGGATATTGAGAGTGCTCCGGCAGGTACCAGGGTTGGGATGCGCCTTAAGAACGTGCAAGCCAAGGACATCGAAAGAGGATTTATTATTTCAGACAAAGAAATTGTAAGTACTGATTACATCCTTGAATGCACCCTCTCAAAATTTACCCGAAAAATTGAAGTTTCAAGTGTTCTTCATCTCTTTGTTGGCCTTCAATCCGAACCTGTACGCGTAAAAAAAATATTGGTTGACGGACAAGAGGTACGAGAAGTAAAACCAGGCATTACAAGTGTACTTGAGCTCTCAGGCAATACAAAAGTCGCGTATAGCAAAGAGGATCTCTTCCTGCTAGCAAACCTTGATCTCATCCAGCGCTTCGCAGCTCATGGTTTTTCAAAGTGCTAATTTTTACTGTGGGTACTATACATTTTTTATATATCGTTCAAGTTGCATTTAGCTGGAAGGATTACAATTTTGAAGAAACATCAGAAACGAGATTATTTTTAAGAAGAATGGCTTTCAAGAGATAAATTATTTCAAGAGAATATCCATGAAAAAAAATTTTGAGAATATCCGAAGTGCGTATGAAGCACGAAATAGCGAAATAAAGGACCGAACTCTTTATGGGAGTGTTTTTCACAGGAATATCTGCTGGAAGCAATCTTACCCATAGACTGGAAGGTGAGGATATAATCATGGTATTCTATGGTAGCCTCAGAGACGGTCTCTACAATAACCGGCGTTTCTACTTGCAAAACATGTCTAAATTTATGGGGGCGACAACAGTAAGAGGGTATGCCCTTTACTCTCTGGGTCCATACCCAGGAATATACCCTTCAGAAGGATCGTCTGTGGTTGCTGAGGTGCGCAGGTTTTCTGGAAAAAAGCAGCTTGAAGTAGCAAAATCAGTTGATTATATGGAACTTTTTGGAGGGTACCACAGGGAATACGTAGATCTTGAAATAGGGGAGAAAGGGATAAGAGGCGTCATATACGTTTGTGATGAAGAACCTGAAACAGAAATAATAGAGCATGGTGACTGGGTGTATTACCTGAAAGAAAAAGGTGAAAAAAACTGAAAAATATGAAATCATTCAGCCTGGACAAAATAATACAAATATCAATCTCAATAACTATATCTAATAAAATTTAATGAGTATATTTTGATTGGCTGATTTATCCATTCGAATACTCTTCAGCTTCTTTAGGATGTAAACTCCCTTAAAATAATTGTTAACTAACTAGTTTATATTTAAATCTACCTCATACTATCAAAATGGAACTATTTCATACAAAACAAGTGCGTCTATAAAAATAAGGAGCATTTAGATAAACCCCTAAATTTTGTCATGTGCTTATAAATTGTGTACAAATTATTCTTGAAAATTCGATGTTTATCGAAATTCTCTAACTGTGAACTTTTATTATATCCGTTTAATTCTCACATGTTATGGTATCTGATCTTCCACAGATACCTAATAAATTTGTTCATTTTTTATGAATATGTAAATATCTAAAATATAGAGCCTTGATTCAGATTTTCTTATGCATGTTACAACACGTTCCGTGATGATCACGGAATCGTTTCTGGCATTTATTGAAACCTGAAATTGAAAAAGTGATTGATGAAGTGCTATCCAAACTTGGGCAGCACAAGTTAACTCATTTTATTGTAATAAAAGTGATGCATCTCAATTATCTTTGTTTACTTGACAGTCCCCATTATATATACTTTCAGCAATTTGAAAGCATTCTAATTTAAATAACGTTTTGGTCCTGAAATCAGTATATCTGACCTTAATGTGAATATCGTCAATTTCTAATATCGAATAGATCTAAAAGAGACACACTTTATTTTGAACTTATGAATTATAAAAATGATGAGTATTCACGATAAATTTCGAAACTGTTTAGCGAATACAACGCAATTTTTTCCGGTTTTTTTTAAAAATTAGGACTCATCAGTGATTAAATCTAAAAAACGAGTATACTCCAATTTTGGAAAAATGTATAAAGAGTTTTATGATTATTATTTTTAACAACTCAAGACAAGATCATTTTTCGCTCCTTAAGCTTCATGTAGTAATCTCTTGATGTTATTTTTCAAAATGTACTTAATGACATTTTTCGATCTTTTTGTTTCGTACTCAAGCAAGTTTAGCTAGAGCAGACATGCTTAAATGCATTAAAACGTAAACAATCATTATAATGGAGACTTAATTGTGAAAAATATTAACCACTTAATTGTTAATGATCAGAGTAAATGTTCTAATGAAAAACAATCGATTTAAGGCAGTTGTGGAGCCTATTTTTCTGTAAAATCACAACTCTCAAGAAGTTATTATGTGAAAAATTCAAATATGGAGAACAAAATTACACACATATAAAAAAAATTTGACTTATATTTACATAAAATTTGCGACGCTGCCCAAGTATCCCAAGAATAATAGTTTCTCTCGTTAACACCCAAAACACATACTTTTCAGTGTTACCAGCAGGTATGATTCGAATGAAAGTTAGCAGAATAAATCTATAGATGATTTCGATAAACATCTAATTTTCAAGAGTAATTTGTACACAATTTATAAGCACATGACGAAATTTAGAAGTTTATTGAAATCATCTATAGAAATCAACTGGAATTTTGTGCAGAATGTGGTTGTTTTGTGCTTAATAAATTTTTGAAATGCAGTAATTAGTATTCTTACATAATATATTTTTTAAACTAGTAATGTCTAAAATTATTTAGTTCGAAATCTTTTAAATATAGCTTCTTTTTCCCATAGTATTCGATAGGTGTTTAGACTTTTATCTCTATCTTAACTTCTGAATAATATTCTGCTTGAGCTCTTTCGACATTTACCGTTATTTGTATCGTTGTTTTGCGCTTTTCCTCTTCAAATTCCCTGAAATTGACCACAAAAGATTTAATAAGGCAATTATTTTATTACACTTGTAATCCAATTCAGAAGGATAAAAAGAGGGAATGAAATTCTTTTCGACAATAGACGAAATTTATAAGTCTTATTTGATGAAGAATGGTGAAACCCCTGAAGTGTTGATCCCGACACTTTTTCTTGTATACAAAATATCTTAGCAAACATGGAGGAAACAATAAAATGAAGAGATTTGCAGCATTAACACTGGCTGTTCTCATGCTCTTGACTGTATTTGCATCCGCCGCGAGTGCAGTTCCAGCAGCAAAAGATAGCATTGAGATTCGCGGTCCAGTGTATAACAGTTCTAGTATCAACGACATTATCTCCACACAAGGTGATGCCGGTGCCATTACAATGGATGCTAGTAATTTTGCAGCATTTTACTATGATCCTACTGACAACATGACAACTGAATCTCTTTCCATTAAAAATGTTGCAGGCAATTCTGGCAACGTCATCGGAGAGCATGGTTTAGTTTATCAGACAACTATCCAGCCGATTGCATTTAAGTATGCTGCCTGGGGCAATTACAATGTCCTTAGGTTATTCGAAGATAAGTTCGTCCCGCTTAAATCTTCAGATGCTAGCAAACTTACCAAGCTCGTTGTGGATAGCAAAGACAAGTTCCCTATTAAGATCGGCGAAAGTAAAGATCTCGGGCAGAATTACAGTCTCCTAGCAAAGCAGGTAAATATTGACGGTAAGAAAGTCTGGCTCGAATTAGATAAAGATGGGCAACATGTAGCGGATCAGATAATAACACTCGATGGTGTCGATCAGACGTGGACTTACAAAGCTTCCGTCTTAGGACTAGATGATGTTCCTGTCCTGAAAGTCCATATCAATCAGGTTTTCCAGGGGACATCTGACACTATTGTCCAGATTGATGGTTTATGGCTCATTGACTATGCAAATGCCATGACGATCAATATCGATGAATTTGGCAAACTAAATTCTCTTTCCATTAACGGTGCAAGCCTTCTCATCTCCAACAAGGATTCTTTTGTTATGCCCAGGGACTCCAAGCAGGCAATTGGTCATGGATTGTATTTCAGGATTGCTGACACACCATCCAATATGATCAGATTCTATGCTTTTAAGCAGGTTACAGATCCTGGAACCTATCAGATCAGAGGACAGGTCGTTTCCAACCCTCAGGACTTTTTATGGAGTGCATCAAACTTTGCAGGCTTCTTCTATTACGACCTAAATGAGGATATCACAACAGAATCACTTAGAGTTTCTGGCATTAGCGGGAGAGTGATTCCTGTAAACGGTCTCAAATACAGCACTACCATCAAGAATGTTCCCTATAAGTACACTAACTGGGGGGCATATCCTGTTGTCGGCTTATTTGGAGAAAAATATGTTGCACTGAGTCCTACAGACGCTAGTAAGCTTACTAAGCTCGTTGTGGACAGCAAAGATAAGTTCACTGTTAAACTCGGCGAAAATAAAGATCTCGGGCAGAATTACAGTCTCCAAGCAAAGCAAGTAAATATTGAGGGTACCAAAGTCTGGCTCGAATTAGATAAAGATGGGCAACATGTAGCGGATCAGATAGTACAACTAGCAGGTGATGGCTCGTGGACTTACAAAGCTTCCGTCTTAGGACTAGTTGACGTTCCTGTCCTGAAAATCCATATCAACCAGGTATTCCAGGGGACATCTGACACTATTGTCCAGATGGATGGTTTATGGTTCGTTGACTATGCAAACGCCATGAAGATCTCGAATAACGATGAATTCGGCAACCTCAATGCAGTTTCCATCAATGGTCCTACCCTTAATATTCAAAACAAGGATATCTTCACTCTGGCGAAAGGCTCCACGAAGGAAATCGGCCAGGGAATGTCCTTCAAGGTCTTCGATTCCGATAGGCTCGTATATTACCCATTTGTTGAGCAGACCCTAGGTATCATAGGTAACAAAACTACTGTTACTACTACCACTAACGCCACAGTTCCTGGCGTCAATGCTTCAGTTAACCAAACCAACGTGACAACAGTATCAGCAGAGAACGTCCCTGTTGCAAATGAAACCACAGCTGCAAACGCTACAAAGGAGGAGAAAAAGACTCCTGGTTTCGGAGTTGTCTTAGGGATTACTGGACTTCTTGCAGTAGTCTACTTCGTCAGGAGGAACAGATAAGTTTTTTGAGTGAAGGATTTTCTTAATCCTTCTTTTTTTAATCTTTTTTTATTTATTATTGCATATAACTTTTTATTTACGATTTCTTAAGATCTGTAGATTCTTTTAATTTTAAAATCCTGATCCATTAAGCGGTCTGGTTGCTTTAGGATTTCAAGATCAGGTGGTATTTTATGAAGAAAAGTATAGCTTTAATATCTGTATTTGCGATTTTGATGATTGCATTATCAGGTTGTATTGGTAGCAATACTCCAATAGCTAATGGGACAAATTCGGATAATCCGAAAGCAAACGTGATTTCTGATGAAGATACAGTTGGAATGAATAAAATTAAAAATCTGCCTATAGGCTTTGAATACGTTGGCAATCTTTCGCTTTCTATAGGTGATATCAAAAGTAATTACAAAGCAGAAAATGTTTCAGGAATCCTTCGAGGATCGGAAGGACTCTACCAAGGCTCTAATAAATCTGATTTTTATTTAGATGTAATCCAATTTGAAAATACTGAGGCTGCAAAAGATTTCATCCTCATGTATAAGTCTTCCTTCATCCCATTAAGGGAAGGTTCCCGTTTTGTGGAAGATTCTTTTAATAGGCATTCTGCTGTGAGAATCACAGATTATGTCATAGATGCAGGAAAATCTGTACCTAGGTACTCCTATATCTGGAACAACGAAAACTATGTATTAGTGGTTTCCGGAAGTACTGTCGACTGTTCTATAGTCAGGCAGCTGGCAGAAGCAACAGGGTACTGAAGATGATTTCGATAAACCCCTCTATTTCTTCCTATGCTTATAAATGGTATACGACTCGTGGAAATCAGAGGTTTATTGAAATCATCTATAATACTTTCTTCACAAATTAGGGGATTAAGTTCTTTTTTCATCTCTTTTTCCGGTTCTGTTGCAAAAAATCATATTAAGAAGTAATAATTTAGTTTCACAGCAAAGAACATAAAAAGTAGAATATTTCTTAGATAGCATTCAGATTTAGATAGCTATTCCGAATAACTTGTTTA
>Ga0182014_10008668_pt1 | contig 10333 bp, 6 predicted proteins | sample 612S2DmetaG_FD_120489 | JGI IMG/M metagenome (GOLD analysis project Ga0182014, IMG submission 120489) | Permafrost microbial communities from Stordalen Mire, Sweden - 612S2D metaG | ecosystem: Environmental > Terrestrial > Soil > Wetlands > Permafrost | place: Sweden: Stordalen | collected...
AGCCTGACGAGAAGAAGCCTGACGAGAAGAAGCCTGACGAGAAGACCACCGAAACGAATCAGGCCGCACACGATCCGCTTAGTGACCTGCGCGAGAAGACGGTAAGTATACCACCGTATCCTCCTTCACTGCCATCAAATCCGGCCCCTCCCGCGGTTTCAATCGGCCGTTTGGAGGTTGTCCATCCCGAAGATTGCAAAGTCGAGATTATTGGTTGGAAAGACGTGTGGCAGCAAGAGTTTTCGCTTGCTGTTAAGCCTGCAAACGGTGGGTGGGACTGCAACTTAGAGATGCGAACCGTCGCCCCGAGACCAATTGCTCATTTTTTCATCGAGAATGGGAAACTTATGTTTCAATGGAAAGACCTTCCTAATGGACTGGAGCCCACAGCGAACTTGCTTCGGAACTGCCTCCTTAGCGTGAATGTGCGTGATGGCCAGCCAGCGATAGTCCGCCTGAGAGAACCCAAGCGTGTCCGTCCGCTCACGTTCGATTTCCTTTACAGTCGCCAGACGAAGAAGATCAGCGATCCGATCCCTATAGAGCCCTCGCCTTCCATCAATATGAAATTCACGTTGGAACTTTCCTGCCCATGGAAAGACGGGAGAACTGAAGAGCTTAGTCCGCTCACATCCAATGTGCATATAGGCGACTTGCTCCATTTCGAGGTCGTGGCGCATCGTGATGTTGAGGTCGTGGCGCATCGTGGTGCTACAAAGCCCGAAAAATGGACGGTTGCCCTTGACTATTTGGGTGCCGGGTCCCAAGGGCAGGTTGATCCCGCGCGTATTCAGCGGCTCCTCGACGATGAGAATGTCAAACTAAACAATCTTCAGAAGAAGGAATCACCGAACGATTCTGACAAGAGAGACTTCGACAATCGGACTAAGAGTATCGCAGAATTGACCAGACTAAAAGAAGCATTCGGGGTACTCCGCCAAGCAGAATTGCAGTATCGCATCTACATGACGATTGGCAACCACCAAATTGATCTGATTACGACGCAGCCTACGAAACAACCGCATACCCGAGAGTCCTCCAAATAAGCCACGGAGTGTTCAACCGCCATGCTCGATTATCAACGCATCGTCGATGACGTTCGCAGCTTGATCGGTTCTCAGAATGCGGAGGAGATGGACTTTTTGCGGGCGGCGGCCGCAGACTACTCGGTGGCTTGTGATGAAGTCAATGAGCGCCTGAGCCAGTGCGGGGCGCTGTTGCGGAAGGGGCTGCGCACTGAGGCCATCCAACTGTGTGAGATCGAGCCCAACCTGCTCGACGTGGTGGCGCTGCTGGATTTCCCCGAACGCTCGGCATGGACCGAAACGGCAAACCGCTGCGGCATCGCGCCGCCGCCCGCCTTGTTGCTCGACGTGGCTGCGGCCTTGAACGAGGCTTATGCCTTGGAGCAGCCGCTGGCCGCGCTGCTGCAACAGCACCGACTATTGGCATTGACCCACGGGTCCTTGCCGACACGCATCCAGGTCCTTCGACGACTGGCTGAGCTAGATGTCAACAACGCTGTTTGGCAGGAAGACTTGCAAGTGTTTGAGAAGGAGCGGCAAAAGCAGATTCAGGCGGAAGTGGAATCGGCTGCGCGCTCGAAGGACACGGCCACATTGGCGGCACTCGACGCGGAACTTTCCGACTCTGGCTGGAAGAATCCACCCCCGCCGGAACTGGCTAAGTCGGCCGCCGAGGCACATACACGGTTGCGCTACTGGGCAGTACAATCCCAGTTCGACCAGTTGGCTAAGGAGTTAGCCGATGCCATGTCTGGTTATCGGGTCGAGCTTGGCCGCACGCTGCGCGACCGTTGGAACGAGAACATCACCACGTCCGGCTGGCAGCCGCATGAACCAATCGCCAATCGTGTCGCGCCAGCCTTGAACTGGTTGGACGAGCAGGATGAGATAGACCGGCAACGCGAAGAGCATGTGGCAGCTACCGCTGCGTTGGAGGAGGCCGCTGGTCACGGACGATCGGTCTCGGAATTGCAGGACCTGCACCGCCGCGCCGCCAAACTGGGCACGGTGCCCAGCGATCTGGAAGAGCGTTACGGTTCCCGGCTAGCATTATTGCAACGTGCGGCCCGCTGGCGGTGGTGGCTGCAACTGGCGGGGATTGTTGCCGGTGCACTCGTGGTGATTATCGGCATTGGAATGCTTGTTTCCTATGAGCGTTACGAGCAACAGGTGGCTGAGGCGGTCAAGAACATATCTTTCATGCTCGAACACGATCACCCTGAGCAGGCAGAGGCCCTGTGGCATAAGCTACCGGAACGAGTCCAACAGGACTCTCGCCTTCAGGAGCTGGTCCCTAAGTTGCAGGAAGCCCTCAACAAGGAAAAGGTTCGACAAGCGGAGTTCTCTCAGGGGGTTAAAGCCGCCAACCATTGGCTGGAAAAGGTGCAAAAAGACCTAGCAGACAAGCCGCGGCAGAATGCCCTTAACGGGTTTTACCAGGAATTGGATGGTATCGAAAAGAATTTGCAGCGCACCCATGCGTCAGCGAGGACAGATGAGGACCAGGCAGGCTTCAAAAGAGTGACTGATTTCCTGTCCCAGGTGAAAGAAGCATTGCAGAGCCAACTCGATATGGCATTCGACGACCAATGTGAGGATTTCAAGCGTCAGCTAAAGAAAATCGAGGGCGACAAGTCCGCGGACACTGAAAGGCAAAAGACCGTGTTGAGCGATTTGAGGGAGCACTTGCGGAAATGGGAACTCGATAGCGATCATGTGACCCCTGCTCGGCTAACACAGATTACGACGCTCCGAGAGAATCTTTCCAATCTCGAAAAAGGCGTGCGGCAGCAAGAGCAAGAGGAGCAATATGAGAAGGAGATTACGGCTGGCGTTGGCAACATTCCCAATTATGTGAAGGCCCTCCAAGAGTACATTCAGCACAATCCCGACTCTGACCGTACCCCCGATTTCAAGCGTGTGGTCGAGGAGGCACTCTGCTGGCAATCGGTTGCGGAGTGGGATAAGCTGGCCGAGCAATCGCATCGCACCGGCGTTGCGGGTTTGTGGCCCGCGGCAGCCAAAGAGCAACTCAGTTTAGCAAATAACGTGTCCGACAACTTTGCCGACTGCGCCGAGTGTGCCAGCGTTCGTCTGCTGCTGCCCTACCTGAAAGCTATCGCCACCCGGGACAACGGCGGCGAACCGATCGACGTGCCATTGAAGAAGGTCTTTGCTGATTCATTGGTGGCGGATGTTTGGATGGTCGAGAAAAACGACGGTGAGCGGTACTACACCAGCGCACCACCAGAAGCGGGGCGCGATACTCCTAAACCATTCAAGTACATCACTGACTTCAAAGGAACCCCAAAGGGAGGACTTCTGAAACAGAGCGATGTGAAGTTTTCGGGGCGTGCGTCTCAGGTGGCCCTTGCTGGACAGGTCCAACCGATCCTCAAGGCCCTCCACGACGACAACTGGGAGAAATCCTTTTGCGAAATGATTCGAGTTATCCATGAAGATCATGCAGTTCCTGCCGTGGACCCCATCCTGAAACTCAACCTTCTTCAACAAGTGCTAGAGGTTGGCACTCGCGGGAGCTACTGCCTGGAGAAGGCGTTCGGTGAGCACCTCAAATGGATCAAGGAAGCAAGAATCGATGCTTTTGCCAACTGGCTTGATCCGACCGACGCCGCGGTTGACGATGCCCGCAAGCAGGCGGCGAGACGGTTGGACGGTTTTTCCAACTTCGAGGAAGCCCGCAAGAAAGCGGGGCAGGATTGGCAGGACCTTAAGCAGCGTAGAATCACCGAGTACCGTTGGGTTGGTTGGCTGCACTCGACGAACGACGGTCGTTGGGAATGTGTGATGAATCAACCACCGGAGGACGCCGGCAGACTGTTTGTGGTCTATCGGCAACCGGATACAAAACTATTGCTCAGTGCAGTGGGCCGCTTCGACGGCAAGACACCCACCATTGATACGGCAGTATCCTCAGTGCGAGTGCAAGGGCGGCCTGTCTACCTGGAAGTGCCTTGAAGCCAAGAAATCACCGATACCTCGATAGATACGGAGACCGATCATGGACACTCAACTGTATATCCGCATACGCGGTAGGGTCCTCGGTCCCTACGACCAGGAGAAACTGCAATCGCTTGCCCGACGCGGACAGTTGAGCCGAATGCACGAACTTTCGCAGGATGCCACGAATTGGGTTGCTGCGTCCACCTACCCGGAGCTATTTGTGGTTGAAGACCGTCCACTTGCTGTTGTGTCGCAGCAGGTTCCGGGAGAGACCCATGACGCTGTCGAACGACAAGGACAGCCTTCAGTGTCATCTGGGCGGAAGTGGTGGTACCGCAGAAATGGTTCCGAGGCCGGCCCTGTGGACCAGGTTGCCCTTCAGCAGATGCTGGTATCTGGAAATCTTAGTGCGGATGATCTTGTGTGGGCCGAAGGAATGTCGCAATGGGCCCCCGCCAGACTGGCTCCCGGCCTAATGCCGGCCCAAACCGTTCCGTGGCTTCCCCAAGGAGTAGGCGTCCCGATAGCCGGCGCGGCGGAACACAAAGATGAACTGCCCCAAAGTATCTGCAAATCTGCCGCCGATTCGCAGTCGTGGGTGCAATTCATCGCTATCGTGGCGTTTGTCTATGCTGGTCTCGGCATTGTGTTCGGTATTCTGTTGCTGATTAAAGGGGCGAATCACCATTTGCCCTCGGTAGTCGCCTGCGGGCTCTTCGAATTAATTTTTGCGGTCGATGCTGCGGCTGGCGGTTTTCTCCTTACCAACTATTCGAGTCGTTTGGCCAGCTTGCGCCACAGCACCCATGTCATGGTCTTCGAGAAAGGGTTGGACACTTTACGTACGTTCTGGATTTATGTGAGCATCAACCTGATCGTCATCTTGGCCTTCATACTGCTTGGAGTCGTGGCGGCAATTGCTGATAGTAGCAGCCTCCCCTGGTCCCCCTGGTAACGAACGCGGCACGGCCTTACGCTACGCGCGCGGGGGCTCCTATCCGGGTTAGGTTGTTCTTTCCGACATGAGGAGGACGAACGTCATGGCCACCAAGTTTGATCCGTACGCTGCGTGGTTGGGGATTCAACAAGCACAGCGGCCATTGACGAATTATCAGCTCCTCGGCTTAGTTCCTTTCGAGTCCAAGGGAAATGTAATTGAAGGTAGTGCGCAGCAACAACATGCAAAGCTAGCGCCTTTATTTAAGGGCGAGCACGCACTGTTGGCCAAGCGGATCGCTTTTGAAATCGAATCGGCCAGGACCTGCCTTCTGAATCCTGCCACAAAGACCAGCTACGATGCCGGTCTCCGATCCCGCGCGCGCCCGATGCCAGATGGGCAACCAACGAGTCCCACCGAGGCCGCAACAAGCCAGCACTATGCGCCGCTACCACCGATGTGCCCAACCCCCTCCGCGCCACCTTCTGTGGTTGCCGTCAATTCACATGCAGAGCGCTCATCTGAGGACCTACCGCCCCCCTTGCCCTCGGTTGATGATCTTGGGATTTCAGATACTCACGCGATGACGGGTCTTCGTAGGCGAAATGCCCGCCGCCAGATGTGGTTTACACTGGGGACGGTAGGAGTCTCCGCCTTGATTGTGACGGTGGTGCTGATGGTTCTGCCTCGGCCAGACGGCAAAGAAAAGGATCCGTCGGCCGGGGGTGAATCTTCCGAACCTGAGCAAGTATCCATAGAAAAGAAGAAGAAGGCTGCGGCAGAGAAGAAGGCTGCGGCAGAGAAGAAGGCCGCGGCAGAGAAGAAGGCCGCAGAAGAGAAGAAGGCCGCAGAAGAGTTAAGAACCGTGGTGGAGAACGAGGCTGGTGACGCTGAGACACTCGCAGAAGATGAAATTCACGTCGCCCAGGCCGCAACGAAAGATGCCAAGTTGGCCAAGAGGGCTGCTACCCGTGCTGAGATAGCTGGTGACACCGCTAAGGAAGCCGGTGATGCCAAAGCCAGCGAGGCAGCTAAACAGGCCGCCGTGAAGGCCAATGACGCCGCTGACGCTGCCGCGAACGCTGGTACCGATGCCAGAAAATCCGCCGAGCGAGCAGAGGAGGACATTAAGGAAGCCAAGGGAATTATTGCCAGCGCCAAAATACCTGATGTCGCACAAGCCGCCAAGAAAGCCCGGCAACTTCTGACGAGCGCCGCCAAAGCGATTGAGGAAGCTAAGAGAGCTGGCGCTGGCGAAGCCAGCGAGACGGCCAAGCAGGCCACCAACGAGGCTGCTGCCGCTGCCGAGAAGGTTGTGAACGAGAAGAAGGATGGGGATCGTGACATTCCTGGATTGGTGCACATCACCTTGCCTTCCGGTAACGTATTGACGGAGTCGATGTTCAATGTCCCCGAGGACTGGCAGGAGAAATTGTTTCCAGAAGGGGCAAACGTATTTGTTGCCAAGGATCGCGGTTCGGTCACGGGGGTATTCAATCTGCAAAAGGCTAAGCTTCATGGCGCGGCGGCTACACTCTACGAAAACGGCCATTTGCAGACCCTAGCAGTAGGTTACTCACACGGAAACCGAAATGGTTGCCTCAGGATATGGGACAAGGATGGTAAGCGGAGTTTCTACGCTGAATACCGGAATGGCGGGAAGCATGGTGTGCTCTGTCTCTTCCAAAACGGGATGCCTTGGCTGATTGAGGAGAATGACAAAGGGACGTGTCAGCAGGAGTACCTTGTGAAATGGACGCAGGACAGCCCGCATGTTCGACCGACTGACCAACTAACCGGAGACGAAAGCAAGGAAATATCCAGGGCACGCGAACAACTGGCTGCATTGGAGGAGACACTGTATCAGAACGAGAAGAGGCTCAAGCAGAAGTTGGCCGAGTGGTATCGCAAGGCAGATCAAGAGATAAAGAACGGGCGATTTGCTGGCGGAGCAGCAGATAGACGTGCTGCTGAGAGCGACCGAGTCAGAATCCACAATGCCCAAAATGCTGCAACGATGAACTCGCTTTGGCGAAATGCTCTTCAGCGTTCGGGGTTTTGACGGTGTTTTGTACGTTCACAACAAGGAAATGGGACCCAAGCAGGGCAGGGAATTGAAAAACACTATGTGGTACTACATCCACAATAACCAACGAATTGGTCCCGTCGACGAGAACATACTCCGCGCCTTAATTCGGAATGGGACTGTAGCCAGGCAGACGCCGGTGTGGAAAGAAGGAATGCAGGAGTGGTGCCAAGCAGGAATGACCGAGCTTCAGACGCAATTTGCTTCGGTTCCACCAGCGCCTCCCTCGTATTCTGGCCTCGGCGCGTACCCCACGGCAGCGCTGTCATACACACCTGATTCCTTTAAGACTCTTTGGTTATGGTTCGCCTGGCTGGCCGGCCTAGGATTGCCCCTCTATCTCATTTGGGTTGGGCTACTTCTTCTTATCGCAAGAACGACCCGCGTCGATTATGTTCTTCTCTTGAATTGGTTTGGTCTGGTTCCTCTCGTGACGGGGCTGGTCGTTAATTACATTCTGCTCTACCGATTTTGGCATGTTATCCAAAGTGGGACGGCTCGAACCTCACCGGGAAAAGCTGTCGGATTCTGTTTTATTCCCTTTTTCAACCTGTACTGGCTTTACGTTGCAATTGTTGGTCTCGCAGTAGACATGAACAACTACTGTAATGAACGGAATATGCAATGTCCGCGTGTCAGTGAAGGGCTTGCCCTTATTGAGTACATTCTAGTCCTGATAACTCTCGTGCCAGGTCTGGGGTTGATCACCGCTATTGCCGGTTTGGTCATCTGGATTATCTTGTACAAGCAGTTTGCTGACACAGCTGCGCGAATCACGGAGGTGAGGAGTTGATGGGGAGACTGAGCTCTTGCAACGTCTGCGATTTGCGGCTCTTTCCATTGGCGGCCTGGATACCGCCAACCCGAGGTCGACAATGCATCGTCTCCCGCTGACGATCCGTTTGCGATTGTGATTGGTCCCTTGTGCTTCCATTGGTGTGGTATTACGCCGGATGGGACAGGTCCGAATGGTCCCGATCGACATCTACAGCAACGCCATGAATACGCAACCTTCTTTGTGGTACATTCAGGGTGATAGCAGTCAGCCTGCGGGGCCGTTTCCTACGGAAGAGCTCGTTCAACGGTTGCAGGCGGGCCGGCTTGACGGCAAGACTATTTGCTGGCGGCAGGGCATGTCCCACTGGCTGCCCATGGGGCAAGTAGAGCCGTTTGCCTCCGCGATGCAACCTTCGGGCGCCGCCGGCCCTATGACGGCGCGGCCAGCGAGATCGCCGCCCCGGCCGAAAGGAATGCCACCGGTACCCCTTCCCCGGTCGTCGCCGGCTATGACACTTACCGTTCCGATGATTGCGGCTTTGATCGCCGGCGGCCTTGGCTTAGTAGTTATCGCGGTGATCGTGTTCTCGACGGCGCTATCAGGGAGAAGCACCACCGGTATCCAAAAACGTCACGGTACGGTTGTTCCCGGCAGCGATGGGGCTTCCGTTGGGTCCGATGCGCTGGCCGTGATCATCCGCAATTATGCAGGTCGTCTGAAAAACGCATACAAGTCCGGCAGCACCCAAGTCCAGCATGATGAAGCAGTTGCCGCCGCTGTGGACGAACTCAAGACAAGGGTGAACGAATGCGGGACGGTTGCATTCACCGGGAGAGTGGCAGAGATCATTCCCGAGGGTCCGAAATATGGCGGATCGTTCCGTTGGGAAACTAGAAACCGCTGGGGCATCAGTATGAGTTTGCCTGAAGAATTCGAGGCTTTGGTACGCGAGGGCGCATGCACCTTTGGAAGCAAGGTGTGGGTCGAGTTAGAGAAGAAGGACGCCCTTTCAATTCAAAAGGGTGACCCGATAGCGGTCCAGGGCGCGGTGTCATACATTCAAGGCAGCGTGCTCCTAGCGAGCGACTGTGTTGACATACAGATTTGGCCCAATTCCGAGCAAAGCATCACCAAGGGCCTCGGGTTGGGTAATCTTGGTAGCCCACACACCATCGCCGTTCCGATTTCTGGCAGCGTTACCTGTTCGGTGGGTCGGTTCAAGTTGCTCCACGTTCATAGGTACCTTGGCGAGTAGTCCTTGCGCCAGTAATTGACGTTACCGGCGGCCATTGGCATGAGAAAAGGCGGATCATGGGTGAGCAACGTTCTTCCTGGTACATTCCCGGTGCAGGGAAGCAATCTACCGGCCCCTTCACTGCCGAGCAGCTTATCCAGTCCTGGCGTTGTCTGCCCGGCTGGACCCCAATACCGTTTGCTGGTGCGAGGGCATGTCCGAATGGCTGCCTCTTTCACAAGTCGAGCCTTTTGCCTCGACCATCCGATCGGCCCGAAAACAGGCGACTGGCCGTATAATCTTTTGCATTGGCGCAGGCATTACCGCGATGATATTGCTCGGCGTCTTCGGATATGGCGGCTACCGATGGTGGAAAGAGGCGACTGCGCTTCGAGAGGCGAACAAGCTACTGGCCAACGGAGGTTACAAGAACGCGGCAGAGTTGCTCAACTCGTTCGTTGACGAGACGTATTTATATCGCAGTGAGGCCCAATACCTCTTGGCCGTGGCGCTGACTAAAGAATACGCCTCAGCGTCACGCGCCCTCCGCCCCGACGACAATTCCTTGGAAAAGCCCAAGAGAATTCTCGAACAACTTTGCGGGGGCGATCAACAATGGCACCAACGAGCCGCGTCCGACCTTGGGCACATTATTGTCGATGCTCCCGAGAAAGCTACGGGGGATCTCAGGCGAAGTGCAGCGATCGCCATCTTGTTAGAGCAAACGAAGCTTGCTGATCCTAAGGAACTTGCCAAGGGACTTCTTGCCAAATTGAGGGCATGGGGCGAAAAGCAACAAGAAATAGACGGAGCGGACGCCGCTGCGGTCGGACAGATTGTTCTATTCGACCCGTCAGTTGCGGCGGATGTTATAACAGCGTTGTTGCCCGGATCGGAGGGGATCCAGGGTGATCTCCAGCCGAGACTGGCATTGGTTCAACGATGTGCGCACGACCAGCCGTCGTTAGCCAAGCTTTTGGCGACTGCGATGGTAGAACGGGCCACCGATCTCGCCAGGGGCCGGCAGTCCCAAATGGCGGAGCAGGTGCTCGATGCCGCAGAGGATGCTTTCCCCGCGTTGTGTGGACAGTGCGTCCAAAAACGTCTTGGATGGCTGAAAAGTCGCCTAGACGAAAAGGATTACGCGGGCGTCATGCGCGGAATCGACGGCATGCGTCTCAGTAAGTAGTTTCTGTTGCGGAAAGGTCTGAGGGCCGATTTTGCCGGGGCTGATATTGACGAAAAACGACGCATCCTTATCCTCATGGTTGCAGACCACATAGGAGAATAAGGATGCGTCGAAAAATGG